>ERZ1673739.58-NODE-58-length-165692-cov-33.884748_pt1 | contig 165692 bp, 140 predicted proteins | sample MGYA00580210_ERZ1673739 | MGnify/ENA primary metagenome ERZ1673739 (study PRJEB41218, sample SAMN15661749) | gut metagenome | host: Homo sapiens | place: Canada: London | collected 2015-08-20/2019-03-30 | study: EMG produced TPA metagenomics assembly of... | reverse complement strand
GTGGTTTTTTGTCAAGCCTTATTTTTTAGAAGCTTTTGAACTTTCTGAACTTGGATATCCGAGAAGCTTCTCAGAACAAACTGGAACTTTTCAGCGTCTATTGGTTCTTTTCAAGGGCTTCCTGCTGAGGCTTTGGAAGTCATTCTTTTGCCTCAGCGCTTGGCGCTCAAGTATAATACCACACCCCTGCCTCCTTGTCAACACTTTTTGACAACTTTTTTCCAATTTCTTTGCAGAATAAAGAATCCCCCTGTTTTTCACCCGTTTCAGGGCGTGCCTTTTTCTTGACAAGGCTGCAGACAGAACGTATTATGGAGTCATCCCCCAGCATCCTGTGTAAGGTAGCTATACTTATTCTATAAGGGAGAAGCGCCATGTCCTGTGTCAGTATCCGCGGCGGGCGCGCTATTATATTATATATACATTATATTGTGCTGCAGAGGAGGGCTTTGTTTATGATACTCACCGTCAACATTGGCAACACCCACATCACCGTGGGCGGCTACGAGCAGGATACTCTGCGTTTTTGTGGACGGCTGCACTCTGATACCGCCGCAACGGTGGACGAATACGCCATCCGTCTGGTGAATCTGCTCTCTCTGCACGGTGCTTCGCCGGCACAAATTGAAGGCGGTATTCTGGGCAGTGTAGTGCCCGTGCTGAGCGGCCGGGTTCTTTCCGCTTTGCGTATCCTCTGCAATGCGCGCATCCTGACGGTCGGCCCCGGCCTGAAAAGCGGCATCAAGCTTCGGCTGGACAACCCCGCTCAGCTGGGCGCCGAGCTTTTATGCGGTGCTGTTGCTGCACTGGCAGAGTGTTCCGGGCCGCTGGTAGTGATCTCAGCCGATACCGCTATCTCCATGATGGCAGTCAATGCCAAGCAGGAGCTTGTGGGCGGGGTGATCCTACCCGGGCCGCAGCTCTCGCTGAGCGCACTGGTAAAGAACACCGCTCAGCTGCCGCAGATCGACCTTGCCGCAAAGGCTCCTGCATCCATTCTGGGCAAGAGCACCTCTTCCTGCCTGCAGAACGGCTTTGTACTGGGCACCGCCAGCCTGCTGGACGGTCTGGCAGAACGTTTCTGCGCAGAGCTTGGCCCGCAGACAGCATTCTACGCCACCGGCAATCTGCCCATTCCCATCCGGCAAGCATGCTGCACCCCCATTCTATACCGGGAGACCCTCATCACAGACGGGCTGTACCGCATCTGGATGAAAAACAAAAAAGGATAGCTCGAATCCTCCCGGCGCACCGAAAAAAGAAAAACCAGAACACGAATGTGTTTTACGGGTTTCAGGACAGTTCGATTTTTTCCCGGATGAACAGTAGTCCTCTTGTTAGACATTCCTACAGGTTGACAACCGCAGGCTAAGCAAAGCCGCGCTGTGGCTTTGCTTGCGGCGCTGCGCGCCGCCGCCTTGTTCGAATCCTCCCGACGCACCGTAAATCGCAGCCTGTTGTTAGACATTCCTACACGCTGGGAACCACGCACTAAGCAACAGCCCGCTGGGCTGATTGCTTGCCCTGCTGTGCAGGGCCGTGCTGTTCGAATTCTCCCGATTGCACAAAAAGAATCCCCGGCACACAAAAGTGTGTCGGGGATTCTTGGTGCAGTAAAGCAATCCAAATCCGAACCATTTCCCTTTGATGCGGCTTGAGCCGCTTCCGCAAATGTGATGGTCTGTGTACCTTCTTTATAGTTAAAGGTTATCAAAACCTTATCATCGTACAGATAAATCGCATTGATGAACGTATCCACCAACGCTTGCCGCTGATCTTTCAGGCTCATGTCCAGCTTGCGGAACCGCAGCAGCCAGAACCGGATGAACTCCTCCGTGACCTTGGGCTTTGCCAGCTTCTCTTCCGCAATACGGGCCTCAAGCTCACGCTTGGTTTCTTCGAGCTGCTCCAACCGCTCCTTGGTGGAACTGGTCAGGATTCCAGCCTGAATCGCATTCAGCATATTCTGGATACCCGATTCCGCATCCCGGAGCTGCTTCTCATAGAGGGGAAGGTTGGTGTTCTCCCGGTCTTGCAGTTCCATGACCTTGGCGATGATGGATTCCATGGCGGCATCGTCCCTGACAAGCTGCATCGTCTGGTTGACGACCAAATCTTCCAGCCACTGTTTACGGACAGTTTTCTTCTTGCAGCCCTTGTGCTTTTTTGCGGTAGCCATTTATAATAACGATGAACTTCTCCCGTCCGGCTCGTACCGCTCTCTCCAAACATCAGCGCACCGCAGTAACCACAGTGCAGCTTGGTGGTAAGCAGATAGTCATCCTCTGCCTTTCTCCGGGCAGGGGCTTTCTTGTTTTTGGCGATTTTTTCCTGCACATCCTCAAACAGTTCCAGTGGAACGATGGGTGGGATGGCATCCGGCACGACCACATCCCGGAATTTCAGTTCTCCGATGTAACGCCGATTCTTGAGCATATGTTCAACGCTGTTATAGGTGAACGCACCGCCGACCGGGTTCTTGATGCCATTCTCGTTCAGCCAGTCCCGAATCTCCTTCATCGTAAGTCCATCCCGGTACTTCCTGAACGATTCCAGCACGAAAGGGGAGGCAAGCGGATCAATGTGGAATTTCCGCTCGGAATCCAGCGTATATCCAAAGGTTCCACGGCCACCGTTGCAGCGGCCTTTCAGGATGTTCTCGGTCTGTCCACGCACGACCTTCTCGGCAAGGTCAGCGGAATAATACTCGGCATAACCTTCCAGCACAGATTCCAGAATAATGCCCTCCGGCCCCTCGGAGATGATCTCGGTGGCAGACATGAGCTTGACGCCGTTCTTCTTCAGTTGGGTCTTATACCGGGCACTGTCGTAGCGGTTCCGAGCAAAACGGTCCAGCTTCCAGACCAGCACAATGTCAAACAGCTTCTTGTCGCTGTCCTTAATCATCTGCTGGAACTCCGGGCGGTTGTCCGTCTTGGCGGAGATAGCACGGTCAATATAGTGCTTGACGATGGTGATGCCGTTTTTCTCGGCATAAGCCGTGCATTCCCGGATCTGGCCTTCGATGGATTCTTCGCGCTGGTTGTCCGAGGAATAGCGGGCATAGATCACGGCGGTCATGGCAGGCACCTCACTTTACACATCATTGAACGGTGGAACGTTCATCTTAAGCAATGTTTCGTATAATGTATATACCACAGTTCTGCCCTGATTGCAAGCCCAATGATTTATTTTCATGATTCCAACAGACAAATTGTCTTAAGATTATATTCCGAGCAAAATGTGAAGTCCAAGCCCGGCCACGCCGCACAGGCACATGGTCAGGATGGGATTCCACTTGAGCTTCCGTAGGACAAAAAATGCCGATGCAAAACTGCCGATGCCGATCCAGTCTACGTTGGCGAGCGTCTTTGCACTCTCTCCGAACACCACCATAGACAGTATAGAAAGACCTGCACCAAAGATAAGCGCTACAATGACCGGACGCAGGCAGGCCAGAACACTTTGCAGCAGAGAAATATCCTTGTATTTACGATAGATGTAGGATAGAAGTGAAACAAAGAACAGCGCCGGTGTAATGCAACCTAGTGTTGCAATGATGGCTCCGGGTACCTGCGCGATACGCAAACCAACAAAAGTTGCCGAGTTGACCGCAATGGGACCAGGGGTCATTTCTGCAATCGTGATGAGGTCAGTAAACTCCTGCATCGTCAGCCAGCCATGTTGTTCCACCACTTGGCTCTGGATCAGCGGCATGGCCGCATAGCCGCCGCCTACGCTGAACATACCCACCTGCAAAAAGCTGAGAAAAAGCTGTAAGTAGATCATTTTGCACCACCTTTTTTCCACTGGACCAGAGCCAGCACCACGCCGAATACTGCAGCGGCAAGGATGACCACCACCACATTGACATCAAACACCGTATTTGCGACAAACGCTGCGACCATCAGGGCAATATACACCCATGAGCGGGTCTTCAGCACCTTGCCGCCGAGGTCGAATACAACATCCAGAATGACCGCCGCCACACCAGCCTGCATTCCCTTGAGTAACAACGCGATATAGCGATTGGTGGCAAAAGCATTGTAGAACACAGAAATGACTGAAAGAATGACCATAGGTGGGATGATGGTGCCCAACACTGCCACGATCATTCCAATCAAGCCTTCTACCTGCCAGCCTACCAGAATTGCAGCATTGACCGCGATTGCGCCCGGAGAGGACTGCGCCAACGCTGTCATATCCAGCATTTCCTGTTCATCGATCCAGTGCAGCTCATCTACAAATTTTTTCTTCATAAAGGTCACGATGACAAAGCCGCCGCCGAAGGTAAAGCTGCTAATGTACAGCGTACTCAAAAACAGCTTCCAAAGCCGTGCTAACCGTGTACCGTATGTTTTATTTTCATCCATACAAGTTTTCTTCTCCTTTTTTTGATTTTCGGACAACTATATTCGTTTTCTTACTATTTCAAACAGCTTTTAACTGTTACTGCTTGCGAAAGCCCGTATTTTCCGGTATCCTTGTTTTAAGAACTGCGAAGCACGGAGGGAATCTCTATGAAACATAATACATTTCTCGTCAAGCCAGCGTCCAGCCTGTGCAATCTGCGTTGCCGGTACTGCTTTTATGACGATGTTTCCAACAGCCGAGCCTGCAAAAATATGGGACTGCTTTCCCATGAAATGGCAGGAGAACTGGTTGAAAAGGCTTTTGCAGCCACAGAGGAAGGCGGCAGCGTCCATTTTCTGTTTCAGGGCGGCGAACCGACTCTTGCCGGGTTGGATTTCTTCCGGTTCTTTCTGGAAACGGAGCGTTCCATGCAGCGCAATATCTCTGTGTTCCACAGCATCCAGACCAATGGCATTTGTCTGGATGAAGAGTGGGCTTCCTTTTTCAAAGCCAACTCTTTCCTCGTAGGCCTCTCTCTGGACGGCACACAGGAGAACCATGATCTCTATCGGCTGGACGCAGCTGGGCAGGGCACATGGGATAAAGTAACTCATGCGCTTGCGCTGCTGGATGCCTACAGGGTCGAAACGAATCTGCTCTGTGTTGTGACCGGACAGCTGGCCAGAAAGCCGCAGCGAGCCTTCAAAAGCCTCTGCGAGTTGGGACAGCACAATCTGCAATTCATCCCATGTCTTGACCCACTTGATACGATTGGAGGGCAGGCATATTCTCTAACGCCGGAACTTTATGGTCGTTTTCTGTGCGGCGTCTTTGATACTTGGTATCAGCAGCTGCAACGAGGCAATTATATCAGCGTTCGCAATTTTGAGGACTATCTGCGTATCCTGCTGGGAATGCCGCCTACCTCCTGCGCTTCCTCCGGTTCCTGTGGACATTATCTTACCGTAGAAGGTGACGGAAGCCTTTATCCCTGTGACTTTTATGTTCTGGATGAGTGGAAGCTGGGAAATCTGAGCCACTGTACCGTTGAAGATGCGCTTGATTCTCCCACAAGCCAGACATTTCTGGCACAGGGCCGCAAACGCCCGGCGGAATGCGCAGCATGTGCTTATCAGCTGCTCTGCCGGGGCGGATGCAAGCGAGATTGGGATGCCTCTGGAAGCAACCGCTTTTGCGCAGCGTATAAGCAGTTCTTTGCCTATGTGCTTCCGCGCCTGCATACTGCTGCACATTTTCTGGCACAACAAAACCGATAAAGAGATTCTCCCGGAGAGCAGTACTGCCTCCGGGAGAATCTTTATTTTACCTTTTTGATCTTCCGGATGGAATGGCCATCGTAGAGGATGGGCTTCATGACATAAGTGTAGTTCCGGTCATCGCATTCGCCGGTGGAAATCATCTCCATAAGCCGCAGCGCAAGCTGACGTCCCATCTCGAAGCCTTGCTCCACGGAGCAGGTAACATCCTCCTGCCGATAAGTTTCTTCGGAATAATCAAAACAGACCAGCGAATAATCTTCGGGTACAGTCTTCCCCATTTTCTGCAGAGTTTTCATGACCAGTCGATAGATGATGTAGTTGCAGCAGACGATAGCGGTGCATTTAGGGATGCTCTTCAGAAATCTTTCAATGGAACGGACATAGCTTTCGTTGTGGGCTTCGTCCGAAATACACCACTTGATGTAATCATCGTTCAGTTCCAAACCACGATTTCGCATCGCTTCCGCCATGCCTTGAAACTTTTCTACGCTCTGGTAGTTGTCGTACACGAAGATGCCTGCAATGTGGCTGTGTCCGGCATCCATCAGGCGTCCTATCAGCTGATGGGCACATTCGATGTCATTGATCGTTACGCGGGGGCAGCGCAAGTTCCGATAGAAGTTGTTGTAGAATATCACCGGGATCTTACGTCGGTAAAGCTCCTTGTAGCAGTCAAGATTTGGGCTGAGGATGCTCGATTTGACACCATCCACGATGAAACCGTGAAAATTCTGATGTACCACAGTCTCCAGACAGCGGCGTTCGTTGCAGAATTTGTTATCGGTCAGAAATACATGGAGGTCAACCTGCTCCTGCGTCAGAACACTGCGAACCCCTTCGATTAATCCCGAATTGGCACTTGTATCCTGTCCCTGCAGGACAAGGCCGATTTTATAAAGGGCATCATCTGTGTTCAAATCCCGCGTCATTACTTTTTCCCGGTGGAAATAAGTCCCACTTCCCTTGAGCTTGTACACGAGTCCTTCTGCTACCAACTGGTCGATGGCCACTCGTATCGTTTCTCGGCTGACACCCAGCTTCCGGCAGAGCGCATTTTCCGAAGGCAAACGCTGGTTCCCGGAAAATTTGTTTTCGTCGATATAAGCCAGAAGCCAACGATATACCTGAGCAGATTTTTTCTCAGCAGCCGAGAGCATGGGCAAACGCTCCTTTTCAGTCGGTGATGGTGGGGCGGGTGCCTTCTGCGTGCTGAATCCAGTTCAGCAGACGTTCACGAAGCTCCGCTTTGACGTCGGCGTATGCAGGATCTGCGACAACATTGTTCAGCTGCCACGGGTCTTTCTGCATATCATAGAGGAAGTCGTCCGCATACACATCAGATGCCGCAGCCTCGCCGCCATTGACACCGGGGGCATAGACAGAGTACATATAATCTGCCGTGCGGATGCAGCGGCCGCAGCGGCTCTCCGAGATTTGGGCGTAGACCTCATTAGCTCTATTATGATTTTTCTTTTCCACAACGTCAAGCAGATTTTCGCCGATCATCTTGTCGCCGACATCCACGCCTGCCAAAGCCAACAGAGTCTTGGGGATGCTCTCGGTGCTGACCAGCTCGGTGACTTCCTTGCCGCCCTTGAACGGGCCGCCGCAGATGACCAGCGGCACATGCAGGCAGCCGTCGTGGCACGAGCGCTTATAGTCATCGTATCCGTTCAGATGGGCGTCGCGGTTGCGGGTCTTGAAATGAGAGCCATGGTCGGAAGCGTAAAGGATAACAGTATTCTCATACAGACCATTTTCTTTCAGTTTTTCCACCAGCTTGCCGAGGTTCTCGTCGAGGCTTGCGCACTGTCCCAGATAATCCGGATACTCTTCTGCTGCATTGCCGCCCAGAGCCTTCAAGTCTTCGGGGAGGACAAAATCCGCAAATCGCTGCTTCGAGCCGTTGGGGCCTTCGTAGTGGTTGTGGTCATTCTGATGGTGCGGCTCAATTTGGGATACGGTCATGAAGAAGGGCTTTTCGCCGGTGTACTGGTCGAGGTAGTCCAGCGCGAACTGGTTGATGCAGTCAGCACGGTAGCCCTTAAAATCGATGCGGTTGTTGTTCTCGTCGAACACATAGCCGTCGTAGCCGTGGGAGGTAAATTCCAGCACATCGGCTGCACGCCAGTAGCCGGTGTAGCCGCCGCGCAACTCCAACGGAACGGCTGTAATGGTATGGTCAATGGTCGGCTTCTTTTCCAGCTCGCCATCCGAGGCCAGATGCCACTTGCCGACATAGGCAGTTTCGTAGCCGGCATCTTTTTCCATATACTCGCCCAGAGTCTTGATATTCGAGGGCAGCATCAGGTTATTGCGGAAACAGCCTGTCTCAGTGGGGTATTTTCCGGTCTGGAACAGGGCGCGGCAAGGGCCGCACACCGGCTGGGGAGAGAAAGCATTGTCAAATTTTACGCCCTCCTCTGCCAGCTTGTCCAGATTGGGTGTGACGTTGAGCGGCTGGCCGAAGCAACCGCAGGTATCCCAGCGCTGCTGGTCACTGAAGTAGAAAATAATGTTATATGCCACGGTCTTTACCTCCTTTTACTGTTCCACTTTCGCGTTCTTCGTTTCCTTCATCTTGCCGCGCAGGATGCCGATGATAACCACCACGATTAGCGCGATAAAAATCCAGCAATACACACTGCTGAAGAAGATTTTGGGACTTCCATCCGAGATGAGCAGGGCGCGGCGGAAGTTCGTCTCGGTCATATTGCCCAGCACCATGCCCAGCAGCACAGGGACAGCGGGCAGCTCCAGCTTGCGCATGAACCACGCCATCACGCCGAACACCAGCGCAACGCTCAAATCAAAATAGCTGCTGTTCACCGAGTAAGCACCGGCGAAACAGAAAATCACGATGATGGGGGTCAAGATCTGCTGAGGGATGGAGACGACCTTTGCAAACAGACTAGTCAGGTATTTGCCCTGCAGGAACATGAAGATGTTCACGAGGATAAGGCCCAGCATGATGGCATACATGATAGCGCCGTCGGTGGTGAACAGCGAGAGACCGGGGTTCAGGCCATTTATCATCAGGGCCGACAACATGATGGCCACGCAGCCGTCGCCGGGGATGCCCAGCGTCAGCAAGGGAATCAGGGTCGCGCCACAGACGGCATTGTTGGCAGACTCAGCAGCCGCAACGCCCTCCACAGAACCGTGGCCGAATTCCTCGGGATGCTTGGACAGGTTCTTCGCAGTGTTGTAGGAGAACCACGAGGCCTCCGACGCACCCGTGCCAGGTACGATACCAACACAGGAACCGATGATAGAACCCATCAGCACTGGTCGGAACATCCGCTTGTATTCATCTTTTGTGATTTTGCCGTCATCATTGCCGATTTTTCCGGCGTGAAGGTTCAACTCATTCCGCTTCAGCTCTGCCTTGCCAATGATTTCCACCAGTGCGAACAAACCGATGAGGGTAACGGCAAGGTCAAGACCCAGATACAGACGGGGAATACCAAATGTAAAGCGGTCATAGCTGGTCATGGGGTCTGCGCCCACACAGGAAATAAGCAAACCAAGGCAGGCGGCGATGATGCCCTTGACAAGGCTCTTACCAGAAACGCCTGCAATAATCGTCATGCCGAACAGGCAGACCATAAAGTACTCCGCCGTGCCGAGCTGTGCCGAAATTTTTGCGACCTGAGGGCCGAGGAAGAGCAGCACCAACGCAGAGAAGATACCGCCAAAGGTAGATGCATAAAGTGCAATTTTCAACGCCGCCTTAGTGCGGCCCATTTTGGACAGCGGATAGCCGTCCAGCATAGTAGCCGCCGCGTGGGGCGTACCCGGCGTGTTGATAAGGATAGCCGATACCGAGCCACCATAGCCACCTGCGCAGTAAATGCCCAACAGGAACATCATGCCGGGAATCGCACGCATGGTATAAGTGACAGGCAGGAATAGGATGATGCAGAGGATAACACTTAATCCCGGGATGGCCGCGAACACGCAGCCAATAAAGACGCCGAGGTTTATCCAGATGATATTTTCGAGGGTGAAAAGCAGCCCGGAGGCCGGGCCGATAAAGTCAAACAAACCCATATTCTGCCTCCTCAGAAACTAACATTCAGCACAAAGTGGAATACGACCCAAATCAACACAGCCATTGAAACTGTGATGGCATAGTAAAGGGGTTTCTTGCAGCGGAAAAAGACCAGAAATGCCAGTGCGCAGAATACAGCGCCCACAACAAACAGATCCGTGACCTCTGCCAGCAGATAAGTGACCACCAGAATGAGGACGATGACGAGTGCTTTTGTTTCCACCAAAAGATTCAGCGTTTTAGTTTTGGTCGGGCGGTGCATCACCATGTTGTATGCCTCGCGGCCCACCAGAAGGGCGCTCATGGCCAGCATGAGCCAAATCAGCATCGTCGGGAAAGCGCGGCCATTCACAACGTCTTTTTCCGAGATCTGCACCTGCTGCGGCATGATGAGCAGCAGCACGATGCCAATGACCAGAAACAGAATGCCGCAGATCAAATCAACAGGGTACTCGATGTTCTTCTTCTCGAGCTTCGCGCCCCAGTCATCCAGTCTTGCTTCGATGCGTTCTATCAGATTTTTCACCTGTTTCCACTCCTTTTTAAATATAAAAGCAGGGGGACGGGGTCATCCCCTTCCCCCTGCTTCAGCTTTTTGTCGCTATGAGGACTTTTTATCAGCCTGCCACGATGTCCTTATACTGCTCGACGATGCTCTTGACGTTCTCAATGTGAGCCTTCACATCGTCCTCGGTCATGGTATCGACTTCCAGCAGCATGGTGTCGTTCAGCCACTCGACCATCTCATCATCGGCGAGGATCTTATCATACAGCTCTTTCAGCTCGGCAACCTTTGCGGCGTCAGTACCTTTGCGAGCCATGACGAAGCAGCGGTTGCGGAAGTAGGGGTAGCCCTTGGAGCCAACGCCCTCAACGCCTGCGAAGGGGCCGTTTTCGATAGCCTTGTCATCGAATGCGCAAACCACATCAACGCTGCCCTGCTGGTAGGTCTCAAGAATCTGAGACTGGTGAGAGACCGCGAAGTTCGTTTCACCCTTAGCTACAGCCTGTGCAGCCTCCGCAGCGGACTGGTACGGAGTCAGTTTCAGCTGGTCGCCGGCACCCATAGAGCCGAACAGAGCCGCTGCCAGGAAAGCCTCGGAGCCGGTAGCGCCGTTAACGGCCACGGATACGGGGTTGCCTGCCTTGACATAGGCCTCCAGATCGTCCAGATTCTTGAGGTTCAGTGAAGAATCAGCGGACAGGACGAAGACGGAGGAGTACAAGTTCTCCACGAACTCGAAATCGTCGTAGCTGAACTGCAGCTTGGCCGGATCCAGAGTCTCGGTAATGGCGAACAGACCCTCACCGGCGAAGACCAGTTCCTTATCATTTGCCTTAGTACTGGACACCCAAGTGTTGACAGTAGCAGCATCGCCCTTGACGGCTTCAGCAACCAGTGTGATTTTATTATCAGAATAATCAGGGGACTTGGCAGCAGCCTTTTGGCTGACCATCGCTGCTACACCAGACGGTGCCCACGGGCAGGTAACTTTCCAGCTCTCCTGTTTGCTTCCGCAGCCGGTAAGCATCGACAAAGCAAGGACACCGGCGGTGACCAACGCCGCAATACGCTTTTTCATCATTTTACTCTCCTTTTTTGTTTTGCCTTTTCGTGTGGTAGCAAGCACTTCACCGTGCTTTTGTTACCAACAAGATAACATTTCAAGCAATTTCAAGTCAACAAATTTTTTTATTTTACAAAAAAAGTTGTCTGGTAAAAGAGCTAAATGACCACATCTGTATTTTGCTGTAGAAAACTTATTGTGCATATTGCACATCCGCTTGAATCATCTTTGTGCAGCTTAAATTCTTTCATGATGTAAAGTGTATCATATTCATAATAGAAGTCTTACTATTGTCTCCATTCATAAATAATTTCTTCGGAATCATCTTGACGTACCCTACGAACCATGATATTCTCTATCACAAATCCCACTGAACTTGTAGATTGATTGCAAATCTTCTGCAAAAGTGGTTGGTTATCACCGTGAGACCCACCACTTCAGTGAGGGAAAGTCCACGAAAGAATTTACCGCCCCGCAACACACCCGATCTATTTTGCCGCCGATTCACCCGACAAAATCCATCGCTGCGCTGCGTGGGCGGTATTTTTCTTTATGGGAAACGTACCTTGAAAATTTCATAAGCCGACCGGACGTGATACCGACTTTTCGTCAACGCCGCTGCACAAACAGGGGCAGGAACTTCGTTCGGAGCAAACGGTGACCCTTTACATGAGCAGCACAACTTCTACTTGTTTTTGCGCCTTAAAAATTCGGAAACAATTACCCAGAAACGGTTTTGAGCGCAGCGGTAGAGGGCAAGAACCGTCCCGTGGCCACAAATTTTCAATTCTTGAAAATTTTTTGTCCATCCGGGACTTCACTTCTGCAATGCGTCCGCATTTCCGAAGTGATCTTGTTGGGGCGTGCCTGCCCCAAACCCTGCTTAGAACGGACGAGGAGGAATTGTGTCAATTTGACGCAATTCCTCCAACTTATAGAGAGAAACAGAGTGTTCCCGACGGGGAACGCCCTATTGTACATATCGCTATTGTCTGTGGTCTTTGGCAGGGTGCGTCCTATTCAGGGACGCACCCTGTTTTTATTTTGAGCCTTCACCGACTTTTTGAGATTCCGCCCTCTGCTTCCCGAATCAGAATCGTCAGCCGCTTCTGAACGCTATCATCTGCTGTGACGGTCAGATGAATTTTGCCCGCTGCTTCTCCTGCACGGACCACCGCCATGCAGCAGCCGCAGCATGGCAGGGGAGCCCAGCAGGCCGATGAGCAACAGCACCACACCGGCAACGGCGCTGATAATGGCCGCCGAGTGGACGGTCTTTTCCACGTCCTTGGGGTGGCGCGCACCGTAAAAACGCGCCACCAGCAGGTTGGAAAGCGCCAGCGGCAGACTGACCAGAAAGATCTGCTTGGCCAGAGGGCCTTCCGTCAGCGTATTCGTTTGAGAACTCATACTCTTTTTCCCTTTATCCTATATATCCCTAAACCGTGCCCGCGCACACCGGGGCACAGCCTCTTTTATAAGGCACTACGCTACTTTTGCAAGATGGAAACGGCAAAATGGCGCAAAAAAAAACACGGCACCCGGCGGGGCGTCGTGTTTTTTGCGGAAAATATCTCAGCCCAGGTCCTCACCGTTGGTGGCAATGACCTGCTTGTACCAGTCAAAACTCTTTTTCTTATAGCGGTTCCCGGTGCCGGAGCCGTCGTCGTTGCGGTCCACGTAGATAAAGCCGTACCGCTTGCGTAGTTCGCCGGTGGTAAAGGACACCACGTCGATGCAGCCCCACGGGGTGTAGCCCAGCAGGTCCACGCCGTCCAACTCCACGGCCTTTTTCATCTCCTCGATGTGGGCGCGCAGGTAGTCGATGCGGTAGCTGTCGTCACAGGTGTGGTCGGGCTGGAGTTTGTCGATGGCGCCGAAGCCGTTCTCCACGATAAACAGCGGCTTCTCGTACCGCTCGTACAGGGTGGCCAGTGCGTAGCGCAGGCCCACCGGGTCGATCTGCCAGCCCCAGTCGCTGGCCTTGACGTAGGGGTTCGGCACGGTGTGGGCATTGCCGCCGCTGATGCCGTCGCTCTCCACGGCCACGTCCGAACGCACCGCGTTGCTCATGTAGTAGCTGAAGCCCAGATAGTCCACAGCACCCTCGGCCAGAATGGCCTCGTCGCCCGGCTCCATCACCGGGGCAGTGCCCTCGCGCTCCCATTCCTTCTTAGCGTAGGCGGGGTAGTGACCGCGGCAGTGCACATCCGCAAAGTAGTAGCGCTCGTGCATGGATTCCAGCGCCAGCATCACGTCGTCCGGGTTGCAGGAGTAGGGATAGTACGGCACAAAGGAGCACATGCAACCGATCTGGAAGTCCGGGTTGATGGCATGGCCCTTTTTGACCACGAGGGCCGAGGCCACCAGTTCGTGGTGTACCACCTGATACAGGGCCTTCTTCTTGTTCTCGAACTGGGAGAACCGCACGCCGGAGTTGGTCCAGCCAAAGATGTCGTTGGTGGTGTTGCTCTGGTTGTTGATCTCGTTGAAGGTCATCCAGTACCTGACCTTGTGTTTGTAGCGCTCCATCACAGTGACGGCGTAGTGCACGAAGAAGTCGATGCACTTGCGGTTGTACCAGCCGCCGTACTCCTTGGCAAGGGCGTAGGGCATCTCAAAATGGCTCAGGGTGATCACCGGCTGGATGCCGTACTTGAGCAGTTCGTCAAACAGATCGTCGTAGAACTGCAGACCGGCCTCGTTGGGCTGCTGCTCGTCCCCGCGGGGGAAGATGCGGCTCCACGAGATGGAGGTGCGGAAACACTTGAAGCCCAGTTCGGCAAACAGCTTCACATCTTCCTTGTAGGTGTGGTAGAAGTCGATGCCCTCGTGGTTGGGGTAAAATTCGCCGGGCACAATGCCATCGGTGATGCGGCGGGCCACACCGTTGGCACCGCCGGTCATCACGTCGCTGACGGACGGGCCGCGGCCATCGGCGTTCCAGCCGCCTTCCAGCTGATGGGCAGCAACGGCACCGCCCCACAAAAAGTTTTCAGGAAGCATATTCTTTCTCCTTGGTCAAATGTATATCAGTTTTTCTGGGATTCTTTTTCGTCGCAGCCCACCACCTGCACCAGAACAATGGTGATGATAATGGTGGCCAGCACGCCGATCATCATGCCGGTAAAGGAAGAGGGATTGGCGTCGCTCATGGCGTTGACGGTGGTCAACAGGCCGGGCAGACCAGCGTATACATAGTACTTGGTGTTGAAGAAGCTGATGATCAGCGCACCGATGGCACCGCCGATGCAGCCGCAGACGAAGGGCTTCTTCAGGCGTAGGGTCACGCCGTAGATGGCGGGCTCGGTGATGCCGAAGATGCCGGTCAGGCCAGCGGACAGGGAAACGTTCTTGATGTCGGCCTTTTTGGTCTTGAGGAACACGCCGAAGCAGGCAGCAGCCTGTGCGATGACGGCGCAGGTCTGGAATGCCTGAAAGGAATCGCAGCCGTAGTTGGCAAAGTTGGCAAGGCACATGGGAGTGACGCCCCAGTGCACGCCGAAGATGACGAACACCTGCCAGATGCCGCCCACCAGAATGGCGGCCAGTGCGGGAACGTTGTTGGCAAGGAAGTTGTAGGCAGCAGCAATGGCGTTTGCCAGCACATTGGACACCGGGCCGATGACCAGAATAGTCAGGGGAACCATAACAATGGTGCAGATAAAGGGCACAGCCAGCGCCTTGATGATGTCGGGCAGATGCTCGTCCAGCCAGTGCTCCAGCCAGCTGAGCACCAGCACCAGGAACAGCGGCGGCAGCACGGTGGAGGTGTAGGTGGTCTGGCTCATGGGGAAGGCCAGGAACTTGATGACCTCACCGTCTGCGATGCGGGCAGCGATGGAAGCCCAGTCCGGGTTGACCAGCGCCATGCAGCACCACATGGCAATGAAGGTGTTACACTTGAAGTGCTTGGAAGCAGTGACGGCGATCATGACCGGCAGGAAGGTGAAGGGCGTCCAGCTGATGAAGCTGAGCACGGAATACGTACCGGTGGCCGCAAAAGCGGGGAAGAAGTGGGTAATGATGATCAGTGCGCCTTGCACCAGACCGGCTGCGGCCAGAATGTACACAAAGGGTGCGAACACGGCGGACATGGTGGCGATGATGCGGCTGCCGAGGCCCTGCTTGACTTCCGGCGCGGCAGCGGTGCTGTTGTCCAGATCCAGCAGCTGGGCCAGTGCTTCGTACACGTCCTTGGCATGGGTGCCGATGACCACCTGATACTGGCCGCCGCTTTCCATCACCTTGATGACGGCGGGCATCTCGGAGATCTGTTTGGTCACTTCGTCCGAGGGTGTTTCCCTCAGCACCAGACGCAGGCGGGTGGCACAGTGGGTCGCGCTGAGGATATTGTCCTTGCCGACGGCGGCACAGATGTCGGCGGCAAGCTTTGTGTAATCGCGGATTTTGTTTGCCATGATGTTCTCTCCTTTTCATCAGATCACGGGTTTGCCTTGTGTCCTCATTATACAGAGGAAAAACCGCATTGTCAGCTGATTTGATGCGCCAAAAAACAAAAATGTGCAGAAAAAACAGCTTGTTTTTTCTGCACATGGATACAAACATCTGTACAAATTGACGGAGCGTTTCTGCGGTCACTCCAGCAGGCGGTTGTACACCCGGCGGGCCAGTGCTTCCAGCAGGTAAAGTGCAGGCATCTGACTGGTCAGGTCGTAGCTTTCGGTGGTCACGCGGTGCACGGAACTGTAGTACGGCAGGGTGATGTCGGAAAGCTTTGCCGCAGAACTCTGGTCGGAACAGGTAATGGCGATCAGTCCGGCGTTTTTCTCCTTCAGCTGCCGGGCCAGATGCAGCACCTGCTTCGTTTCGCCGGATACCGAAAGAATGACGGCTGCGATGGTGGTGTTGGGCGTGACGGTGATGGGATAGAACGGGTCGGTCACGCCCAGCGCGAATTTGCCCAGATTGGACAGATACCGTGCACCATACTCGGCTATGCTGCCGGAATTGCCGATGCCCACCAGAAACACCCGCTCTGCCCGTGCGATCATACCGGCGGCTTCGTCCAGCGCTGCATCGTATTCCGGCGTGCCGACTTTCCACAGAAAGTTCTGCAACTCGCCCAGCGTGTCCGGCAGACGGGATCCCTGCGCGGAACCGGCCTGCTCCTTCAGCTTCCATTTGAATTGCGCATAACCGTCACAGCCCACCTTTTTGCAGAAGTGCAGCACTGTGGTGGTGGAAACGTGCGCTTCCGCTGCCAACTCCCGGATGCGCATGAAGGGCACCGTGTTCGGATGCTCGATGATGTACTGGTAGACCAGCAGTTCCAACTCGTTCAGATTTTTGATCTGCTGCGGGGTGAATAGTTCCATGAAAAGGCTCCCTCCTTGTCCCGATATCTGTCCTTATTATAGCAAAAGGAAGAACGGAAAAACAGGGCGAACATTTCCGTTTGCATTTTTAGCGCGGCTGTGCTATACCGTTTTATACTGACAGCATCAGTATGTGCGATCGTAGCTCAGCTGGATAGAGCCTTCATTCTGCTTTCCGAAGAAAACAAAAAATCCGAACCCTTCTCCTATCGAGAAAAGGTTCGGATTTTCATTGTTTGGTGCGACCGGGAGGATTCGAACCTCTGGCCTTCCGGGTCGGAGCCGAACGCTCTATCCAGCTGAGCTACGATCGCACATATTCATTTCATCGGTGTAAAGTAGTATAGCACAGCCGCACAAAAAAATCAAATATGAAATGTCGATGCTATCTTGCAAAAGCCGCAGCGGCCCATATAATAGAGGGTGTGCCCCGGTGTGCGCGGGCACGGTTTAGGTTAAAGGATAAAAAGAGAACATGAAATCAAATACCAAAACGCTGACCGAAGGCCCTCTGGCCAAACAGATCTTTCTGGTCAGTCTGCCGCTGGCGCTTTCCAACCTGCTGCAGGTGCTGTTCAACATGTCGGACGTGGCCGTGGTAGGCCGGTTTGCAGGCTCTACAGCGCTGGGCGCGGTGGGTTCCACCAGCATCCTCGTCAGCCTGTTCACCGGCTTCCTGATCGGCCTGAGCGGCGGCATCAACGTGCTGGTGGCCCGCTTCTACGGTGCACGGCACGAGCACGATGTGGAAAAGACTGTCCACTCCGCCGCCATCGTCAGCCTGATCGCGGGTGTGGTGCTGCTGTTCGTCGGCCTGCTGGGTTCCCCCTTCATGCTGCGGCTGCTGAACACCAAGGACGACCTGCTGCCCGGTGCCATCCTGTACCTGCGGGTGTACTTCCTTGGTATGCCCGCTCTGGCCTTGTACAACTTCGGCAACGCTGTATTCAGCGCCATCGGCGACACCAAAAAGCCGCTGATGTACCTGTCCATTGCGGGCGCACTGAACATTGCACTGAACCTGTTCTTTGTCATCGTGTGCCAGCTGAGCGTGGTGGGCGTGGCGCTGGCCAGTGCCATTTCGCAGTGCGTCTCTGCCGGGCTGATCCTGCACGCTTTGACCAAAGTGCAGGACTGCTACGTGCTGGACACCAAAAAGCTGCATCTGGACCCCGCCACAACAAAGAGCATTCTGGGCCTTGGTCTTCCGGCCGGTTTCCAGAATGCCATTTTCGCCATTGCAAACCTGTTCATTCAGGCAGGGGTCAACTCCTTCGACTCTCTCATGGTCAAGGGCAACAGCGCCGCCGCCAATGCCGATGCCATGATCTACGACTGCATGGCCGCATTCTATATGGCCTGTGCAAGCTTTATGAGCCAGAACTACGGCGCTGGTAAGCCGGACCGCGTAAAGAAGAGTTATTTCATCAGTCTGGCCTACTCCTTTGGTGTGGGCCTGATCCTGGGCGGAAGCCTGTTCCTCTTTGGCCGCACCTTCCTTGCCCTGTTCACCACCGAGAGCGCCGTCATTGATGCCGGCATGAAGCGCGTGGGCGTGATGGGCTTTGCCTACTGCATCTCCGCCTTTATGGATTGCACCATCGCCGCTTCCCGCGGACTTGGCAAGACTGTGGTGCCCACCATTATTGTGGTAATGGGTTCCTGCGTGTTCCGGGTGATCTGGGTATACACCATCTTCGCGCACTTTCACACCATTCCCTCGCTGTACGCACTGTACCCCTGCAGCTGGGCGCTGACCGCCCTTGCCGAGATCGTGTACTTCGCACACTGCTATAAGGAATCGATGAAGATTTTTGAGCAGCCAAAAGCTGCCGCATAAAGCACAAAAGCTCCTGTCTGAATGGGCAGGAGCTTTTGTGTTACTGAACTTTTACTTCACCGGCCAGAACGCGCTTGTAATCCTCATAGTTGCGGGCCAGCAGGGCGGGGGTATCCAGACCATATGGGCACTTGGCCTTGCACCGGTTGCAGTGCAGGCAGCCCTCGATCTTTTTCATCTTGGCCTGACCTGCGGGGCTGAGATGCTCTGCCGAGGGCGAACGCCGCAGCAGCAGGCTCATGCGGGCGCAGTTGTTGATCTCGATGCCTGCCGGGCAGGGCATACAATAGCCGCAGCCGCGGCAGAACTCGCCGCACAGCTCGGCACAATCCCCCTCAATGACGGCACGGATGTCGTCGGTCATGCGCGGCGGGTTGTCGATATAGGAGAGGAACTCGTCCAGTTCCCTTTCACGCTGCACGCCCCAGATGGGCAGAGCTCCATCGAACTGCGCCTCAAAGGCATAGGCTGCGGCACTGTTGGTGATCAGTCCACCGGACAGGCCCTTCATGGCGATAAAGCCCATATTTGCCGCCTTGCACTTGTTCACCAATTCCAGCTCCTGCTCACCGGAGATATAGCTGAACGGGAACTGCAGCGTCTCGTACAAACCGCTGTCAATGGCCTCGTGGGCCACCTTCAGGCGGTGGTTGGTGATGCCGATATGCCGGATCATGCCTTTGGCTTTGGCCTCCTGCATAGCCTCATAGAGGCCGGAGCCGTCGCCTGGCTTCGGGCAGAATGCGGGATTGTGGAACTGGTACAGGTCAATGTAATCGGTGCGCAGATTGGTGAGTGAGGTGTGCAGATCCTTCCAGAAGTCCTCTGCGTTCTGCGCTGCCGTTTTGGTGGCGATATACACTTCCGTGCGGATGCCGTCAAAGGCTTCGCCCAGCTTCACCTCGCTGTCGGTGTAGGCGCGGGCGGTATCAAAAAAGCGGATGCCTGCCTTGTAAGCCTTGCGGGCCAGATAGACGGCATCTTCCTGCGAGATGCGCTGGATGGGCAGTGCGCCGAAGCCATTTTTGTTCACCGTGATGCCGGTGCTGCCAAGGGTGACCATATCCATAGCTGTTTCCTCCACTCGTGGGTGTAAAGACTCTCCTTTTTCATTATAAAACGAACGATTCTGCTGTGCAAGAAGTTAGGCAAAGCAAAAGGGCCTTCCCCGAAGGAAAAGCCCTCTTTGCTTACTTTTTACTGATAATCGTGGTTCAGGAACATCGCCTTGATGACCACCACCTCGTCGTATTCCTCCTGTTCCACCTGCACATCTGCGTTCAGGGACTTCAGGCGGTTTTCCACGGCAGTCAAAGCCTCCGGCACGGTGACAGCGCGGCCCTCTTCAATGGCATCGGCCATCTGCTTGAGCACGATGGGATGTGCGTAATGGCTGGGCACCGGGAAGGCACCGTTCGGGTAGTGCTTCACGTATTCTGCCATAGCAGCTTCGGCCTTCTCGGCCCGCTTCATGATGGCGCTGTGGTTGTTGTGGGCAGTGGGCAGCATGTTGTAGCTGGAGAACAGGAAGATGGCTGCAAAGCCAAACAGCGCAAAGTAGATGCCATAGCCGCCGGTGTGGGTGGTAACGGCATACAGGCCGTAGGCCGCGGAGACGATGCCCATAACAAAGATGGCAAGTGCCACATAGCGGTACACCGGCTTGCTTTGCAGCTGGGCGCGCTTGCGGCGCTCGGCTGCACTCAGCTCATCGGCGATTTCCGGCTTTGCTTCCAGATATTCCTTTGCCCTGCGCAGCACGGTGATGCTGTGACGGGCATCGTCGGTCAGCTCGCTTTCCGGCAGCTTGCGGGAGGCCTTTTCGGCTTCCTTCTTCTGCAGCATCTGCTCACCGGCTGCGCTGAGCAGATGGATCTGCGGCTGCTCTTTGGCCAGCACCTCCAGCAGCTTGTCCACATCCCGCTCGTCCTTGAAGTTGCACTGCTTCTGCTTGCCGCCATCGTACTCCACCACAAGGTAGGCCATGGAGGCAAACATGCCCTTGCCGGTAAAGCCGCCGGAGCTCATAGCCACCCGCTTGAACACGCGGCTGATGCTGCCGTAGGGCAGATAATAGCGGCGGTCGATGTAAAAGCTGTTGAGGTACAGCGCCTTTTTGCCAACGCCGCAGGGGCCGATCCTTTTGCAGGACTTTCTGTCCTCCACCAGCTCCTGTTTATCAAGCTTTGCCATACCCAGCTGTGCAGGTTTGAAGATCATGGAAGTTCCCTTCTTTACTGTTAGTTTCCGGTCCAGCCGCAGATGCTGCAGCCATTCCAAATAAAATCACCGGTTCTATTTTCGCACTGCAGCCCTCAAAATGCAACCCCTTCTGCTGCTAAGATTTGCACAAAAGGTTTGTCTGTTATGTCAAAACACCCCCGTCACTGCGGGGTGCAGCGGCGGGGGTGTCAGAGTTTAAGGCTTATGCGGTGCGGCAGACATCCTTATGCCTTCTGAGAAGCGGTGTGCTTCTTGGTGGCATGGATGAAGAGTGCCAGCATTGCGATTGCAAAGATGATGCCGATGGGGTATGCAACGGCAGTGTTGTAAGCGACCAGCTTGCCGTCTGCGTAAGTATTGATCATCTTGCCCAGGCACTCAGGTGCCAGCACGAAGTAGGTGCAGGACACAGCGCTCATGAAGGTAGCGGGCACAGCGGTGATCCAGTAGTTCTTCTTCTCCTTGAACAGGTACATGGATGCAGCCCACAGAACGATCATGGCCAGCGTCTGGTTGGTCCAGCTGAAGTAGCGCCAGATCACGGTGTAGTTGATGAAGCCCATTGCGTTGCCGATGCCAAGGAAAGCACCAACGCCCAGAACCGGGATGCAGAGCTTCAGGCGGTTTGCGTAGCTGTCCTGATCGATCTTGAGCCAGTCGGCCAGGGTCAGACGAGCGGAACGGAACGCGGTATCGCCGGAGGTGACGGGGCAGATGACAACGCCGATCATTGCCAGAGCAATGCCAACGCCGCCCATGGTCTTTGCACACACGTCGTAGATGGCAGCAGACTGACCAGCAGCCAGAGCCTCGGCCAGACCAGCCATCTTGCCGTCGGTGATGGTGTACAGTGCGCAGCCGGCAGCGGCCCAGATCAGAGCGATGACGCCCTCGCAGACCATTGCGCCGTAGAACACGAAGTGGCCCTGCTTCTCACTCTTCATGCAGCGAGCCATCAGAGGCGACTGGGTGGAGTGGAAGCCGGAGATAGCGCCGCAGGCAACGGTGATGAACATGAAGCTCCAAATGGGAGTGCCCGACGGATGCATGTTGCCGAAGTTTGCCCAGATCTCGGGGATGGTGTAGGCGGGGTTGGTAAAGATGCCGAAGATAACGCCCACAGCCATGATGATCAGGCAGATGCCGAACACGGGGTAGATCTTACCGATGATGGCATCAATGGAAATAAAGGTTGCGATGAAGTAGTACACCAGAATGATGATCAGCCAGAACAGGGTGGTGGTCAGCAGACCGGACATGCCGCTGTTCTTGCACAGGGTAACGATCAGGCCTGCGGGGCCCACTGCGAACACGGTACCAACCATGATCAGCAGCACAACAGAGAACACACGCATGATGTTCTGCATGACAGGTCCGAGGTATCTGCCGGTGACCTCAGCGATGGATGCGCCATCGTTGCGCTCGCTCATCATACCGGAGAAGTAGTCATGCACACCACCTGCAAAGATGGTGCCGAAGGTGATCCACAGGAACACCACGGGACCCCACAGAGCACCCTGCAGTGCACCAAAGATGGGGCCCAGACCTGCAATGTTCAGCAGCTGGACGAGGAACAGCTTCCACTGGGGCATCACAACGTAGTCAACGCCGTCGTTGATGCGCACAGCAGGCGTTTCGCGGTCGTCCGGTCCGAACGTGTTGTCAACGATCTTGCCATAGACAAAGTAGCCGATGATCAAGAGCGCCAGACAGAGTAAGAAACTAATCATACCAGAAACCTCCTTTTTGATTCAAACCACAGCCAGCATTTTGCGTGCCCAGCTGCGGCTCTGACCAATCTCTGGCTTCATGTTAACACTTTTTTCATAAAGCAGTTAATATTTTTCTGGTATGGTTCCCATATCAAAAAGTATATGGCAAGATGCTTCCGCGGAATACCCGCAAAGAATTTTTATCGCGTTCACGACAAATTTTCTTAATTCCCCGGCAAAGACCTTTCCCGGAACCGGTCAAAGCCGCTGCTGCCAAACTTTCTGGCCTGCTTTTGTGCAAGTTGCTCAATCGTTTTCAATTTTCTCCGCAAATCGTGATTTCTTTGCCTGAAACGCCGCAAAATACAAGGCACCCTCCGCCGAGCCATTTCAGCGGAGGGTGCCTTATTCAGCAGATCATTTGTATATATCTTTGTATATATCGTGTCATGCCTTCTGGGCTGCCTTCTTCGTTGCGTGGAGGAAGACTGCCAGCATTGCAATGGCAAAGATGATGCCGATGGGGTATGCAACGGCGGTGTTGTAGATGGTTGCGCCTTCTGCGGTCTTGGCGTTCAGCAGGCCGCCCAGGCATTCGGGAGCCAGAATGAAGTAGGTGGAAGAGACCGCGCTCATGAAGGTAGCGGGCACAGCGGTGATCCAGTAGTTCTTCTTCTCCTTGAACAGGTACATGGATGCAGCCCACAGAACGATCATGGCCAGCGTCTGGTTGGTCCAGCTGAAGTAGCGCCAGATCACGGTGTAGTTGATGAAGCCCAGTGCGTTGCCGATGCCAAGGAAAGCGCCAACGCCCAGAACCGGAATGCAGAGCTTCAGGCGGTTTGCGTAGCTGTCCTGATCGATCTTGAACCAGTCGGCCAGAGTCAGACGAGCGGAACGGAACGCGGTATCGCCGGAGGTGATGGGGCACACCACAACGCCGACCATTGCCAGTGCGATGCCCACGCCGCCCATGGTCTTGGAGCAGACATCATAAATAGCCTTGGACTGGCCCATGGCAAGTGCTTCGGCCAGACCGGTGTTCAGGCCGCCGGTCACCTCGTACAGGCTGCAGCCAGCAGCGGCCCAGATCAGAGCGATAACGCCCTCGCAGACCATTGCGCCGTAGAACACGAAGTGGCCCTGCTTCTCACTCTTCATGCAGCGAGCCATCAGAGGCGACTGAGTGGAGTGGAAGCCGGAGATCGCACCGCAGGCCACCGTGATGAACATGAAGCTCCAGATGGGAGTGCCCGACGGATGCATGCTGCCAAAGTGATCCCAGATCTCCGGGATGGTGTAGGCGGGATTGGTGAAGATGCCGAAGATGACACCGATGGCCATGATGATCAGGCAGATGCCAAAGATGGGGTAGATCTTGCCAATGACGGCATCAATGGAGATAAAGGTTGCAATAAAGTAGTACACCAGAATAATGATGAGCCAGAACAGCAGCGAGGTGAGCACGCCGGAAGCGCCGCTCTGACTGCACAGCTCCACGATCAGGCCTGCGGGACCCACCGCGAACACAGTACCCACCATGATGAGCAGCACCACCGAGAACACGCGCATGACGTTCTGCATCACAGGGCCTAAGTACTTGCCGGTGATCTCGGCGATAGAAGCGCCGTCGTTGCGCTCGCTCATCATGCCGGAGAAGTAGTCGTGCACGCCGCCTGCAAAGATGGTGCCGAAGGTGATCCACAGGAACACCACAGGCCCCCACAATGCGCCCTGCATGGCACCAAAGATGGGGCCAAGGCCGGCGATGTTCAGCAGCTGAACGAGGAACAGCTTCCACTGGGGCATCACAACGTAGTCCACACCGTCATTGATGCGCACAGCAGGCGTTTCGCGGTCGTCCGGGCCGAAGGTGTTGTCCACGATCTTACCATAGACAAAGTAGCCCACGATCAGGATCGCCAGACAGAGTAAGAAACTGATCATACCAGAAACCTCCTTTTTCTTTGTGCCGGAATTATGGAAGCATTTTCCATATTTTCCATTCATCCCGGCCAGCTTTCTGGGTCTATGTTAACATATTTTTCATAAAAGTGATAATATGCTTCTGGTATGGGGGCATATCAAAGACCATATAGCCGCAAAGTTTTTTAGCCGATATTTCGTCTCTTTTTCGCTCGATTTATCAGCAAAAAGACAGCCGCAGCGCATAAAGCGCCGCGGCTGTCGGCCAAATTCCTTTGCTTTCCGGTTTTTCTGCATTCCGATGTTTTGCCAGTTCTTAACCGGTTTCGGCGGTCATTTCACGGTCAGCGCCGCCTGCTTGTGCAGCAGCTGCACAAAGGTCTGCTCCTCCGGGCGCAGGGTCCCCCTGTCCGGATAGACCAGAACATCCTTCATGCGCTGGCGCTGGGCCGGGCATTTCCTGAGCACCAGATGGTATTGTTCCAGCGCCCGCTTTGGCATGGGCGAAGCCCACATATAGGCATTGGGCAGGTTCTGCAGGATGGAAAACTGGCTGCACCGCTCATACACATGGATGCGGCGGTTCGGGTTCGTATGCCAGCGCAGGCCGCTGTCCTCACCGCCGGGCAGCTGGAAATCACCGTGCAGGACTTCCATATAGCTGTTCAGCTGGGTGATGTCGGTCACTTCGCACTTTGCCAGCGGGCCTTCGCGGTTGGTCAGCAGCCGGTATTCAAACTCCATCACCGGCTCCCGGTGCAGGCCGTGACGGTCGCAGTAGCGGCGGTAATAATCCTCATCCTCCTCCGCGTAGCGCAGCAGGGCCAGATGATAGCCCCGCCGCAGTACATGGTCCAGCGCTTCCATGGAACCGGATTCCCGGATATGCACCCGCAGCTGCTGGCTGTCTGCCATCTGCTGCAAAAAATCCACCGTCGCGTAGGAAGCGTAGGTGGCGTGGGGCAGCACCACCCGCAGCTCCGCACAGCTGCTCTGCCGGCTGCGGGCATCCAGATCCAGCCGGTCCACCTCGTCCAGCACCCGCTCTGCCTGCCGGATAAAATGCCGTCCCTGTTCGGTGGGGATCATGCCGGTGGACGAGCGCTCAAAGATGCGGATGCCGTATTCCTCTTCCAGATTCTTGAGCGCCTTGCTCACATTGGGCTGGGCCGCATACAGCTGCTTTGCCGCCGCGCTCACGGAGCCCCACTTGCGGATGGCCACCAGATAACGCAGTTCCGTAATATTCATGTGACTGCCCCCCTGTTCCAAAAATCATTCCTATTTTATCAAGCCGGGCGGCCGGCTGTCAAGCCAAATGCGGTTGACGCGCCCCGCGCAGAGCTTTATAATAAAAATGCTGTATTTACAAAAAGGAGTTTAGCTGCTATGGAGACTACCTACCGCGTTCTGCGCATTGAAGAGCAGATGTATGGCTGCGAGGAGCTGCCCGCCGGTCAGCCGGTGCTGTGCGATGTCACGCTGGCCAATCCCGCCGGGGAGCGGCGCACCCTGCCCTACCCGGACAAAGAGCTCACCCGCCTTGGCATCGACGAGGGCAGCATGGTCGTCCTGACCGCAGACGGAACGCTGAAAAAGGCATAAACACAGGAGGAACACATGAAAAAGATCAAAACCTCTGCTCTGATCGGTCTGGGCGCACTGGGCATCCTGTTCGGCCGCAAAATGCCCGGCGTGCAGGTCATCGCCGATGAGGACCGCATTGCCCGCTACTCTGCCGAACCGGTCGTTTGTAACGGCGAAGAATGCAAGTTCTCTTACGTCACCCCCGCCGAGGGCAAACCGGTAGACCTGCTTCTGGTGGCCGTCAAGGCTACGGTGCTGGAACAGGCCATTCAGGACATTGCAAAGTTCGTAGGGCCGGACACCGTGATCCTCAGCGTGCTGAACGGCATCACCAGCGAGGAGCACATTGACGCAGCCTATCCCGGCCACACCCTGTGGAGCGTTGCCATCGGCATGGACGCCACCCGCACCGGGCGCACGCTGGTGTTCAATCAGGCGGGCAAGATCCAGTTCGGTGAGCGCAGCGGCGAGATGACCGACCGTGTGCAGGCCGTGGCCGACTATCTGGACGAGTGCGGCATTGCCAACGAGCCCTGTGGGGATATCCTTTACAAGCAGTGGAACAAGCTGATGGTGAATGACGGCCTGAATCAGGCCGCAGCCGCCTTTGACCAGCCCTACGGCGGCCTGCGCCAGCCCGGCGAAGCACAGGACATGATGCGCGCGGCCATGCAGGAGGTCATCCGGCTGGCGAACCTTGAGGGCGTGCCCCTGCCGCCGGACAACGATGTGAGGTTCCTCGACGCCATGATGCCCACCTTCAACCCCGAGGGCATGCCCAGCATGCGGCAGGATGTGCTGGCAAAGCGCCCCACCGAGGTGGAGGAGTTTGCCGGTGTGGTGCGCCAGCGGGCCAAGAAGTACGGGATGCCCACCCCTGCCAACGACTTTTTCTACACCCGCATCCGCGAGATTGAGGCGGGATACGACCAGTAAGGAGCCACCCATGCATACGCTTTATTTCACCCGCCACGGAGAGACCGTCTGGAACGTTGAAAACAAGATCTGCGGCATGACCGACAGCCCCCTCACCGAGCGGGGCCGCCAGCAGGCCCGGAAGCTGGGCGAAGCCGTCAAAGCCAGCGGGGTGCACATCGATGAGATCCTGTACTCTCCCCTGTCCCGCGCCGCCGACACCGCCATGGCCATTGCCGAGGCCACCGGCCTGCCCGCCCGGTGTGAGCCGCGCCTGCGGGAGCAGTGCTTTGGCAAATACGAGGGCACGCCCCGCAACGGCGGCGAGTTCCGCGTTTCCAAGACCCACTTCGCCGACCGCTACGACGGCGGCGAGAGCATGATGCAGCTGGCCCAGCGCATCTATAACCTGCTGGACGAGCTGAAGGCCGACACCGGCAAAACCTATCTGCTGGTAGCCCATAACGGCATCGCCCGGGTGGTGCAGTCCTATTTCTACGACATGACCAACGAGGAATACGCAGCTGCGGGCATCAAAAACTGCGAACTGGTGGAATACCATTTTGAGTGATGTCAGCGGGAAGCAGACGATTTAAAATGGCTCCGCGTGCGCTGCGCCATAAACAGCGGAAATATTATTTTTATAATTTGCAGTTCCGAAACGACTGCGGTCGTTTCGGAACTGCTTTTTCACCGATCGGGCCGTATCGGTCAAATGCATCTTTTCCGCTGCGCGACGGCCGCAGGCCGACAGCGGCAAGATGTCGTTTATCTCCACGACCTTCCCCGTGAAAAGTGAAAGCCAGAAAATCCGCAGATTTTCTGGCTTTCTTTCTATAAAAAATAATTTTTCCTCTGATATTGTCAGAGCGAAGCGGAGACAATTTTAAATCTGTCAGCCTTTATACAGCCCAAACAGCTTGAGCAGCTTCTGCCAGAAGGTCAGGGTCACAGCTGCCGGTTCCGGCTGGGCAGCCGGGGCCGGGGCCGTGATGGCAGTGGTCTGCAGCGCAAACTGCACCGCGCTCACCTCGGTGTTCTCTGCCGAGGTGAAGCTCTGCACCTCCCCGCCGCCGGAAAAACTGTTCAGCAGGCCGTCCAGCTGGGCACCCATGTCGATGCCGGAAACGCTGCTGCGCAGCTCGCCGGTGCCGCCGGTCAGCTGCGATGCACCCTCCGCCAGCTGCGCAACGCCCGCCTTCAGCTGGGCCACGCCGTCGGTGTAGGCGTTCAGGCCGTCGTCCAGCTGGACGTACTGGGCGGCAAGCTGGTTCACGCCGTCGGTGAGCACCGAGAGATTGCCCAGCATCCCCGTAAGCACACCGGCCAGCTGCCGCACCCCGGCGTCGAACTCGCTGTAGCTGCCGTTCAGGGTGCTGCTGCCCTCGTGCAGCTGGGCAATGCCGCCGTTCACGGTGTCCAGATAGGTCTGCATGGCATCGATGTTGGCCGTAGACCCCTGCAAAAGCAGGATCACATCCTTGAGCTGCGGCATCATCCACACCATGCCCTGCAGCTGCTCAATGGCCTTGGCATTGCCATCCTTTACCACGTCAAGGTCAAGGCCGTTTTCCCGGAGGATGGCCTTGTAGGCTTCAAAGCTCACCTGCTGCTCCAGCTGTGCCGCGCCCTCATCCAGCCGGGCAATGCCGTCCCGGATTTGGGTGGAGGCATCCAGCAGGGTGTTCAACTCGTCGGTGGAGGCCGAGATGCCGTTCAGCGCGGTCTGCATCTGGGTGAGGGCGGCACGCACCCGGGCTGAGCCGCCGGTCAAGGCACCGGAATTGCCGTTCAGGGTGTCGATGCCCGCCTGCACCTGCGCAATGCCGTCTGCCAGCGCGTTGGCACCATCGTCCAGCTGCACGGAGCCGCTCTGCAGCTGTTCCAGCATCCCGGTCAGGTCCATATCTCCGAGGTCGAGGTTCAGGTTCAGCCGCACGCCGTTCAGGGAAACGGCGTCCATGGCAAAGTCCGTCACATCGGCAGTGACGGTCACGTCGCTGTCCGCGCCCGGCAGCAGGATGTAGGAAAGCTGCTTTTTGCTGCCCACATTCGCCACCGTAGCGCCCGGCGCGCTGATGTTCCGGGCAAGGCCGGTGTCCAGACTCATGGTCACCTGCAGCGCGTAGTCGTCAAAAAAGCTGCCGGTGCAGTCCGGGTTGCGGCTCACCTGCAGCCGGATGGAAAGGGCACCGCTTTTGCCGCCCAGCTCGTCGGGGCTGATTTCTGCCCCGTCCAGCGTATAGGTCAGCTTTACCACCCATGGCAGGGCCGTGGCGGCGTCCATGGTGCCCTCATAATAGAGCTTGCCGTCCTCGGTCACATGCACCGTGACCGTATCGCCGCTCTGCTCCACGGCATCGCTCGTGGTCATGTTGCGCACGGCAGTGTAGCTGCCGTGGTCCGCAACGGTGTCCCCCGCCTGCACGGAAAAGCTGTTCACGGCGTACACGCCGGTCACAGCACCGGAGGCCGTAAGGTTTGCATAAATGACCTCTTCCTTGGCAGCGGAGGCTGCTGCAAAAGCCGGCAGACTGCTGCCCGCCAGCAGGCAGCCTGCCAGCGCCAGCGCCGACACCCGGCGCACAAATCGATGTTTCATCTCGGTCAAGCCTCCTTCGGCTGTCTTTTCTTTTTTATAATGAGCGGGTCGGCCAGATACAAAAAGCCCGGCAGTGCCGAAAGTACGATGGCCAGTGACACCAGACTGCCCACGCCCAGAAAATTGCCCAGCTGGCCCAGCAGCTGGTTTGTGGAAATGGCTCCCATCAGGAAGCCCACCACCGCCATGGCGCTGCCTGTGGTGCTGACCGAGGTGGTCACGGCGGACACCGTGGCCGCAACGGCTTCTTTGCGGCCCAGCGTCTCGCGGAACTCCTGATAGCGGTCGGAGAAGAGGATGGCGTAATCCACCGTAGCACCCAGCTGCACCGAGCTGATGATGAGATAGGCAATGTAGAACACGTACTGGCCCCGGAAGTATGGGATGGCCAGATTGATCCAGATGGCGGTCTCGATGCTGAGCACCAGAATGATAGGCAAAAGCAGCTGGCGCTTCATAAGGAGCAGGATCAGGAACACCGCACCGATGGCCAGCAGGTTCACCTTGACCATGTCGGCCGTGATGGTGTCCATCAGGTCATAGGTGCTCACGCCCTGACCGGCCAGATAATAATTGTCCGGGTAATATTGCTGCACCGTGGCGCGCACCCGCTCCACCAGCGCAAAGGCCCCATCGCCCTCGGTGTCGGCATCCACCGTAAGCACCATGCGGGTGTAGCCGCCGGAGACCAACAGCCCCAGCGTATCCCCGGGCACAAACTCCGGCGGAATGGACGCGCCTGCGTTGTCCACATAGGAAAGGATGCCGGTCACCTCCGGGATGGCGTGCAATGCATCCGAAAGCTTTTGCTGCGTGGCGGTGTCGCCCTCTGGCACCAGTACAACGTAGGTGTCGCTGCGGCCAAAGGTCTCTTCAATGGCGGCGGTGTCCGCACCCAGACGGGTGTTTTCGCCAAACATGTGGGCGGCACCGTAGTAATACTGGTTCGAGTTGGAGGCCAGATAGCTGGGCACCATCAGAATGACCAGCACCAGCGCCATGGGCAGCATGATGCGGGCCACAAAGCGGCCAAACTTGTCAAAGCTGGGCAGCAGGGGCCTGTGGTGGGTCTTATCCATCCATTGATACGCTGCCAGCGTGAGCGCGGGCATAAAGGTGAACACGGTGACAAGGCTCAGTACCACGCCCTTTGCCAGCGCAAGGCCCAGATCCGGGCCGATCTGGAACTGCATGAGCACCAGTGCCAGAAAACCGATGACGGTGGTCAGGCCGCTGGACAGGATGGAGCCGGTGGATCTGCACAGGGCATCCACCATGCACTCCTCCGGGCTGGCATCCGGGTTTTCAGCCCGGCACTCCGCAAAGCGGTGGATCAGGAACACCGAGTAGTCCAGCGACACCGCCAGCTGCAGGATGCTGCCCGCCGCATTCGTCACAAACGAGATGGTGCCGAAGATGAGGTTCGTGCCGTTGTTGAGCAGGATGGCCGCGCCAAGGCCCGTCAGCACCAGCAGCGGCTCCGCCCAGGAATCGGTGGTCAGGATCAGGATGAACAGCACATACACCACCGCGATGGCGGCGATCTTTGCCACCTCGGTCACGGTGGAGTTGGTGGCAACGGCAGTGGAGACCGCCGCGCCCTCCAGCGCGTTGCCCTCCCCGATCAGCTCCCGCACGGCAGCCACGGCTTCCAGACGCTTCTCGTCCTCCACCGTCACGGTGAACAGGGCGCAGCCATCCTTATAATAGCTCTCCACCGTGGCGGTGTCCTGCATCTGCAAAGGCACTGTCACATCCAGACTGTCGTCCAGCCATGCAACGGAGGACACTCCGTCGATGGCGGCAAGCTTTTCCTTGTACTCCAGCGCCTGCGGCACCGTGACATCCCGCACCATGACCCGCATGTTGGGGATGCCGCCGGTGAAAGCACCGTTCATCACCTCGATGGCGGTGGTGGAGGGGGATTCCGGCGGCAGATAGTCGTTGATATCATAATCTACCTTTACCTGACGCACAGCGAACACGCTCAGTACAGCCGCCAGTGCAAACACCGCCAGCACCAGCCTGCGGCGGCGCACGATGGCGGTATAAAAACGTTTCATCAAAACAGGAGTTCTCCTTTCCGGATCCATAAAAAAACTTTTATCATTCTAACAGGTTTGATAAAAGTTGGAAAGAGACAGTTTATGAATTTTGACCCTCGAATGCCGATTTTTTGATTTTTCTGCCTTGACAACAAAAATAAATTCTGATATGCTCTTTTTCGGTTCATCGGAGGACCGTTTTCAACGTAATTTGAAACGGGCCGGATAAGATGCCGTGCAGACAGCGCCCCGCCGGAGGTTTCGTTGCCGTAGTGACGAAGCAGATCGAGGCCGGGCGTGCACTCACGGACATTTATCCGGCCCGTTTTTGCACCTTGTGCAGAAAGGAGGACGCCATGTCCAAGCAGCGGATCCAGCTTTCCGATCATTTTACCTATTCCCGCCTTTTGCGGTTCGTGCTGCCCTGCATCGGCACCATGCTGTTCACCTCCATCTACGGCATCGTGGACGGCCTGTGTGTCTCCAACTTTGTGGGCAAGACGGCCTTTGCGGCGGTCAACCTCATTATGCCGCTGCCCATGCTGCTGGGCACCATCGGCTTTATGCTTGGCACCGGCGGCAGCGCCATCGTGGGCATCACGCTGGGCGAGGGCGACCAGAAAAAGGCCGACCGCTATTTTACCCTGTTCCTGCTGGCGGCTCTGGTCTCGGTCAGTGTGCTGGCCGTGCTGGGCATTGTGTTCCTGCGGCCCATTGCCGTGCTGCTGGGTGCCAAGGGGGAGCTTTTGGACTATGCGGTGCGCTATGGACGCATCCTGATGGTGTCCCTGCCCACCTTTGCGCTGCAGAATATGTTCCAGAGCTTTTTCGTCACCGCCGAAAAGCCGCACCTCGGCTTCTGGTTCACCGTGGGCGCAGGCTGCACCAACATGGTGCTGGATGTGCTGATGGTGGGCGTCTGGGGCTGGGGCGTGGAGGGCGCGGCCATTGCCACCTTTATCAGCCAGCTGGTGGGCGGCGTACTGCCGGTGTTCTACTTCATCGACCGCAGCAACTCCAGCCGCCTGCACCTGTGCAAGACCAGTTTTTACAGCAAAGTACTGCGGGATGCCTGCATCAACGGCTCTTCCGAGCTGATGACCAACCTTTCCATGTCGCTGGTCAATATCCTGTACAACTACCAGCTGCTGCGTCTGGCCGGTGAGAACGGCGTGGCCGCCTACGGCGTCATCATGTACGCGGCCTTCCTGTTCGTGGCGGTGTTCGTGGGCTATGCCGTGGGCAGTGCACCCATCGTCAGCTTCCACTACGGTGCCCGCAACCACGCCGAGGTGCACAATCTCTACCGCAAGAGCCTGCGGCTCATCGCCGTGGTGGCCGTAACCTTGACGCTGGCTTCCATGTTCATCATCCCCTGTGTGGCGCGCATTTTTGTGGGCTACGATGCGGAATTGCTGGCCCTGACCAGCCGGGCCTTCCGGCTGTATGCGCTGAGCTTCCTCATCATGGGCTTCAACGTGTATGCGTCCTCCTTCTTCACGGCGCTGGGCGACGGCGTGACCAGCGCGCTGATCTCTTTTTTGCGCACGCTGGCGTTTCAGGTGATCGCCATTCTCCTGCTGCCGCTGCTGCTGGGCATCGACGGCATCTGGCTGGCCGTCACCGCCGCCGAGCTGGCGGCTCTGGCCGTGAGCGCCGCCATGCTCCTCACCAAGGACAAGGTGTTCCATTACCGCAAGGCATGATAAGATCCCCTGCTTTCTGCGAAACGGCGAAAAGCGGGGGATTTTTTTGGTGATTCTGGCTCTGCCGCTGGCAGCAAAATCGTGTTAGAATGGACACAGCTTCTTATTCACTGTTTTACGAGGGATCATTATGACATTGTTTTTGACCAGCAGCCCCAGCGGCTGCCCCTTTGAGCCGGGGCCGGATATTCCGGTGCTGGACACGCGCAACCACTTTGTGGCGAACCTGCGGGCCGTCTGGCCGGATCACGCCGTGCTGGGCCTTGCCATTGCGGCAGACCCCTATGCCTACGAGCAGAACGACGAGATGTGCCGGGTGTTTGCCCAGAGCTTTGCGAACGCCCACCTGCCCCTGACGGCGCTCATCCCTTGCGATGCCCGCAATGCCGAGGAGATCGGTTCTCTTCTGCCCCAAAGCGGCTTTGTGATGCTGTGCGGCGGGCACGTACCCACCCAGAACCACTTTTTTGCTCAGCTGGGCCTGCCGGGGCTGTTCCACAACTACCACGGCATCGTGCTGGGCGTGAGTGCCGGCAGCATGAACGCCGCCCACATCGTGTACGCCGCGCCCGAGGAACCGGGCGAAGCCGCCGACCCGCACTACTCCCGCTGGATGAACGGCCTTGGCCTGACCGAGACCCGCATCCTGCCCCACTACCAGTTCATCCGGGATCATGTGCTGGACGGGCAGAAGGTGGAGGACATCGCCCTTGCCGACAGCAAAAAGCGGCATTTTCTCGCTTTGCCGGACGGCTCGTATATCCTGTGCGCCGACGGCAGCGAGGCGCTGTACGGCAGAGGCTGGTACTTTGCGGATGGGATGATGGAAGAGATCAACGAGGATGAGGATGTGCTGCCTTTACGGTAAAGCGCGACAAAAGCGGGGCTTCTACGGCAGCCTTGACGATTAAAATGGCCTCCGCTGCGCTCTGGCCATCATCAGTGGAATTATTATTTTTATTTGCAGTTCCGAAACGCCTGCGGGCGTTTCGGAACTGCTTTTTCACGAAAGGGCTTGTAACGTCAAGCGGGCAGCCCATCCACAGTGCCGCTGTTTCCGCAGGAAACAGGCGCTGCAGATGCCGTTTTCCCTTGCGGCCTCTCTGGTGAAAATGCGACACCGGGCAGCCCGCAGGCTGCCCGGTGTCGCTCAATTTAAAATCATTTTTCCGCTGAATATGCCCAAAGCAACGCGGCGGGCATTTTTGATCGTTCCACGTTCATTTCCGGCGCAGGCAGACATCATTGCGCATACAATGCGCACATCATTCCGCCGCAAGGCGGATAAAGGGCGCTATTGCGTTGGTGTCGCCGTGGCGGACGATGGAGTAGGTGATGTCGCAGTAGGGCTGGATGGCGGTACTCTTTTCCACGGTGGAGATGAGCAGCACCTGCAGCTGCAGGCGGCGGAACAGCTCCATCATGGGGCGGATGCGGTCGCTGGTCATCTTGCTGAAAGCTTCGTCCAGCAGCACAAGACGGATGCTGTTCTCGCTCTTCTCATAAATTTGCAGCAGGCTGGCGCAGATGGCCACATAGAAGGGGGCCTGATTCTCGCCGCCGGAGGAGTCGCGGCTGACGCGGGACAGATACGCCTGCTGGCCGGTGACCCGGTTGGTCACCTTGATGTCGTAATCCAGATAGGTGCGGTAGTCCACATAGTCCGAGAGGGTCACGCCGCCGGTGCGGCCCTCCTGCCGGGCGCGGGTGTTCTCGTCCACGTCCGCCATGATCTTTTCCATCAGCTCGTCCACCTGACGCTCATAAGCAGGGTCGGCGGTGGCGGCAAGGTTGTCCAGCGAGTCGCCCTCGGTCATCTGCTGGTTGCCCTTGTCCACGATGACCTGATAGAAGGCCGCCAGCTGCGGGTCGCGGCTGGGCTCCAGCTCAAAGCGGTAGACCTCCTCGCCGTAGGTCAACTGCTCCATCACCTTGTTCAGCTCCCGGAACTGCCGCCGTGCGTTGAAGATATCGTCCTTCATGCGGAACAGGATATCCTTGCGGAAGCGGTCCTTGCAGTCCCGCTGGGCCTGCTCCAGACGGGCGGCGTAGCGTTCCAGATCGATGCGCACAAGGCTCTCGTGCTGGGCGCGGTACTGGTCCAGCCCTGCAAGGCCCAGCGGATAATCGCACACATAGTGCTCGTTGTAGGCCTTCTGGGCCGGTTCCAGCGTGCCGGTCAGATAGACGGCCAGCGCATCGTCCAGCTTGGCCTGCGCCTTTTCCGCAGCCTGTGCGGCGGCGCGGGGCTTATCTGCCGGGGCCAGCGCCAGCATCCGGGTGCGGGCCAGCGGCTCCACCAGCGGATGCGCCGCAAAGAAGCTCCGGGCAGCATCGGCGCTCTGCTGTGCCGTTTCCCCTGCCTTTTTCTGCTCTGCTTCGCAGGAGGCGATCTGCTTTTGGCACACGCGGATATCGCCGCCCGCCTGCTCCACGGCGGCGCGGGCAGTCTCCCACGCGGCTTCGCGGGCTTCTTCCTCCTTGTAAAGCTGCTGCAGCAGCGGGTTCTCGCGGCACTCGGTGAGCTTTGCTTCCTGCTCGGTCACAGCATTCTGTGCGGCAGTCAGAGCGGCGCGGGCATCCCACAGCGCAGCCAGCTCGTCCAGTGCCGTGCCCCGCAGCAGGGTCTGGTACTGGTTATAGGCGGCTTTCAGGTTCTGTTCTGTCTGGGCGGCAGCACGGGCGCTTTCCCCCAGAGCTTCCAGCTCGGCCGCCAGCGCCCCGGCGCGGGCACGGCGTGCGTCCAGACCGATATACCGCTGGGGAGTGCGCAGCCGTTCCAGCCGGAAGGGGTGGTGGCGCAGAAGGTCGCGGGTGGCGCTGTCGGGATGCTGTTCCAGCGTATCGGGGGTGTCGCAGCAGACGATGCGGCCCAGAATGGTCTGGGCATACTGTGCAGCCAGCGGGTTTTCGCTGCTCACCTGCGCGGCAAGGCTGTCCGGGCCGTACTTGTCGGCGCGGCGGTTGGCCTTGCGGATGCCCGGGGTGTCCAGCAGGCTGATGGGGCCTACCTTGTCCTTCAGAGCCACAAAGGCGCTCTTGGCGGCTTCGTAGTGGGCGGGCGGCACAAGGATATCAAAGCGGTGGTCGCCAAGGCAGGCTTCCACGCAGTCCTGCCAGCTTTCGTCCTCTACGTTCAACAGTTCACAGAAAATTTTCGCATCCGGCTGCATGCCCCGGCTCTTGAGTTCCGCATTCACGGCATCCCGCACCCGGGTGGCGGCATCGCCGTGGGGGTAGACCCACTTGCCGCCGGACACGGCATCCAGCTCGGCGCGCTTGCCGGCCTGCTCCTTCTGCAAAGCAGCAGTGTTCTGGCGGGCAGCAAAATAGGCTTCCTCCAGCGGCTTTTCCTGCGCGGAGAGCCATGTGGTGAGCTGCGGCAGAGTGTCCGCCGTCAGCTCTTCGGCCTTGATGCCGGCAGCAAAGCCGCTGCGGCGCAGCACAGCCAGCAGGCTCTGGGTGCGGGCAAGGGCACTTTCTGCCTTTTCGGCTTTGCGTGCGGCGGTATCCAGCGCCGTTTTGCGGCGGGAAAGCTCCTCGGTCAAGGCATCCAGTGCCCGGCCCTCGCCGCTGGCGCTGGCGGCACCGTGGGCGGAAAGATAGGCCCGGCGGGCTTCCGCTTCGGCATTTTTGGCCTCGGCATAGCGGGCGTTCAGCTGTTCCAGCTGGCGGCGTCCCGCATCCAGATGCTCCTGCCAGACCGTCTGTTCGCTGCCGTCGGCAGCGGCGCGGGCCAGCAGCGCCGCGCCCCGGTTCACAAGGGTCTGGGTCTGCTTTTCGGCAGCTTCGCGGCCAAAATCCACGATCTCTTCCAGCGCGTCGGCGCGGGTCTGTGCTTCGGCCAGCACGGCGTGCAGATTTTCCAGTTCCAGCCGGTCGCCCTGCAAAGCGTCCAGATCCAGCTCCGGCTGGGGCAGGATGTACTGGTACAAAAACTCCCGGAAGTTGGGGATCTCGTCCATGCTGGTGCCCATCTGGAACACCTCGTTGAACTTTTTGCCCAAGGGGCTGGAGGCGCGCCCAATGCCCAGCGCACGGCAGATGCGGTCCCGCGCTTCGCTGGGGCTGCGGGTGTAGGAGAGACGGCCCGTTGCGGGCTTGAAGTCCTCCTTTGCGCTGGGTGCACCGGTCTTGGGGTCGATGAAGGGCAGCTGTTCCAGCGTGCAGCCGTCCTCCGAAAGATACCATGTCTGATCGCCGGGGTGCAGCTCCTGCATGGGGCCTTCGGACTCCACCCGCACCGCGATGACGAAGGGGGTGCGCTTGACGCTGTCCCAGAACTCCGCCCCGATGTAGGCCACAGTATGGCCCGGGCGGCGGTAGGCGTTCTCGCCGCGCTGCTTTGCGTGCACCGAACCCTGCAGGGTGCGGCCGCTCTTTTTATTGCCCAGCGCATTGAAATTGCGGTTGGTGGTCAGGCAGTAGCGGATGGCATCCAGAATGGTGGTCTTGCCCACGGCGTTCACACCGATCATATAGGTGAGCCGTGCGCAGTCGAAGGTGACATTTTCAAAGTTGTGCCAGTTGATAAGCTTCAGCCGTTTGAGTTCGATCATTCTTCACCCTCCCCTGCTTCTTCCGGTCGTTCATAAAGGCCAAGCTCTGTGCGGGTGCGGGCAGATTCTGCCGCTGCATCCGCAAGGTCAGCATCCGGCAGGGCCAGCAGCACGGTGGGAAATACTTCAATGCGGCTGTCCAGCCCGGAAAGCCGCCCCACAGGCCGCGCCAGATTGTACCGGCGCAGGGTGCGCATGAGGTTTTCCAGCGTTTTCTGGTCCAGACGGCGGGGCAGATTCATCTTCTGCAGTTCGGTCTGCACCTCTTCCACCGTCACCAGCACCTCGTCGGCATTGGCCGCAAGGCTCTCGCGCTTTTGCAGGTACAAAAGCCGCAATACCAAAAGCAGGATGCTCTCGTATTTCAGCAGCCGGGCCTGACTGCCCTCGTGGCCGTTGACCAAAGCCGCCGCCTGCAGGGGTGCCGGGTACAGCAATACAGAATAGCCCAGCGGGGCGAACACAGCGCGCACCTCGTCCAGATGGTCCTGCACATAAAGATATTTTGCCCGCTGATCCTCCACGCCGCCCAGCACGAAGCAGTGGTTCAGCAGGTAATTCGCGGTTTCTTCCAGCATGTTAATGGTTGCCATTTTCTTCCTCCCTGCGGCGGGTGAGGACAAAGTCCTCAAAGCGGAAACCGCCGCGCTCCACCCAATTGCCGGTGAGCTGAATGTCATAATCCCGGTGCGGCGACTGCGAGTAGGTGTGCAGGCCGATGATGCGGGCAAAATCGTTCGGGTATTCGTCTGCCAGAAGTGCCGCGTTCACCTGCGGGCGGGCGGCAAGGGCCTGCCGGGCCAGCAGGGCCACGTTCTCCTCGGTAACGGCAAGGCGGGCATAATCCAGCAGCAATTGCTGCTCTTTTTTGAGCTGTTCCGGATCGAATCCTTCGGTGCGCACCGGGGCCAGCGGCTCGGCGGTGCGCTGGGCAGCGGGCGGGTACAGAAATTTCTCCCCGAACACTGCCGCCGGGTACAGATGCAGCCGCTTTGCCACCGGGCCGTCGTCCGGCTCAAACAGCTGCTCCGGGGTGCGGATGTCCTCGGCGTAGCGGCGCAGCAGGGCGGTGACGCTGCCCTGCGAAGAACGGTCGCTCAGCAGCAGGAACTGTGCCCGCTGCACAGCCCGCTTGCGGTAGCGGATGTGGCTTGCATCGATCTCGCGCATGAGCAGGCTCATCTCTTCCAGCGCGTCCCGCTGCTTCTGGATGAGTGCACGCACGGCAGGTGTCGCTTCGTTCGGGGCGCAGCGCTCCACCCGGGCATAATCAAAGGCCAGCTGCGGCAGGTAGTTCTCCTCGCAGTCGTCCAGCTCCTCTTCCAGATAGGCGCGGTAGTTGAACAGGTTGTCGCTGGTCTTGAAGCGGTGATAGGCCGCCGCCACCACCTTTTCCTCGTACTGGTCGAACAGTTCCAGCACCTCCTGCGGGGTGCGGTTGCGGGTGAGCCGGTCGATATAGTGGCCGATGGAGGCATTGAGCGCCCGGAGAGAGCGGTTCAGCGCGTCAAGGTCTGCGTCCACCTCCCGCAGAACGTTCTCATAGGGGCTTTTTTCCTGCCCGATGCTGCCCAGCAGCTGCCATGCCTTGTACAGCTTGCCGGTGTAGGTAACTACGCGGGGATTCAGGATCTCTTCCAGCGCTTCCAGCAGCGGCGTTACCTCCGGCGCAAAGGCAAGGGACGCTTCCCCCTCGTAGCTGCCGGGCTGCTCTTCCAGCCAGCCAGTGCGGCGCAGCCGCAGCAGAAAGCCCACGGCCAGCGTGTGAGGGTCGCGGGTGGGCTGCTCTTCTTCATCGCCCGCACCGTCGGCATCCAGCGCAAGGGGCTTTGCCAGTGCGGCAAAGTAATCCTCGGCACGCCAGACGGCCTCCGCACGGGAAATGCTGTAATCCGCCGTGTGGCGGCACTCCTCCCAGAGCAGAAGCAGCAATTCCGCATAAAAAGCCCGGTTCGGCCCCGCCAGCGGGCGGAACAGCCGCGGGGACACCAGTTCAAACAGCTGCATGGAAACGTCCTTTCCTGTTCACATCAGAATACGTTTTTATTGTACCACAAAACGACACGGTTTGACAGAGAAACCATTCAGAATTGCCGCCGGGAGGGGCGGGGCAGACTCCTTCCGTCAAACCCTGCGGGTTTGCCACCTCCCTCAGTGAGGGAGGCTCTGGCGAAACCGGAAGCTTTGCACCTGAGCCGGAAGCTTTGCCGATGCGAAAGGCTCCCTCTTTGAGGGGGCTGTCGCCGCAGGCGACTGGGGGAGTTTGCCCTAAACGCAAAAAAGCCCCGGGGAGCGCGGGGTGCTCCTCGGGGCAATAGTTTAATTGTAATCCGCTTACTTGCTCAGTTTATAGCCAATTGCAACGTAGGTCTTTCCGCCAACGGTCTTAGTGCCAACACCCAAACCAGTAACTTCGATTTTCGTGTTATTATTTTTACCAGCTTCGATTACTAAATCTGTTGCAGTCTTCATCAACTCAACCATATCAGAATTAACCGTAATCGTTCCTGCCGTTGTTTCTTCATAGTAAACAGCCGTGTACACTTGAGCGTTCTGCTTCGCATTCTCAACACAAACAACTGCACCTACGTAGTTTTTCTCGGTTTTTTTCTCTGCAGTAACAGCAGTCAATGCAATCTTGCCGTCTGCAATTTTGTTCAGTGCTTCTGTTGCCAGTTCCTTGACTTCACTGTTATTGGACCATTCTGTGCCGTATTCCTTGTTCAGTGCAGCCATATATACATCCTGAACTTTCTTCTCGAACTCACTTTCACCAGGGCCACCAGCGCCACCGCCGCAGGCGGTGAGCATTGCCAGAACCATCACGCCGGCCAGAAGGGCGGCTGCGAAACGCTTGAACATTTTCATTGTAATGTTCCTCCTGTTTTCAAATTCTGACGGTTTGGGCGACCCCAAATCGCTTTACCCGTCTGAATTTATTTTATCCATACCCCCCCCCGCATGTCAACAGGCATATCGCCCAAATTCCGCAGTTCTTTTTGGCAATTGTCCCCAAACGCAAAAAAGCCCCGGAGCAGGACGAACTCCTTCCGTCAAACCCTGCGGGTTTGCCACCTCCCTCAGCGAGGGAGGCAACCCTCTCAGTCATCGCTGCGCGATGCCAGCTCCCCCGAGAGGGGGAGCTTATTTGCTGCAAACCGTCAGATGCCTAAAAGCTCCCCCCTTTGGGGGAGCTGGCACGCCGTAAGGCGTGACTGAGAGGGTTCAAACGCAAAAAAGCCCCGAAGGGCGGCCTTGCAGCCACGCTCCGGGGAGAAAGGGTGAGGAATTTTTTACTTTTTGCCCTTGATGCGGATGGAAATACCAATGTAGCTCTGCTCGTTGTTGCTCTGAACCACAACGCCTATATTCGACCAGTTGCCGTCCTGCTTTACGCTGGCATTATAATCCTCGTAATTATAAATCTTATTCAGCACATCGCTCAGGAGAGTATCCTTATAATCATATCGGGCGGTGATGGTGATGACCAGATCACCTTCCAACCTATCCGTATGGAAATTGAACGCTCCTGCATAGCCGAGGATCTTGATCTTAGCATTGAGATCTTCATTCAGATTTCTTTCAGCCACTGCGCGGAGCTCTGCGTTATTGGTCACCTGGACGCCCTTCTCCTGACTGATCTGGGCCAGTACTTTCTGCTCTTCGGTTGGGCCGCCGCCACCGCCGCAGGCCGTCAGCAGGGCCAGAGCCATCACACCCACCAGAAGCAGGGCAGCAAATTTCTTCAGTTTTTTCATTGTTAAGCGCCTCCTGTCATTTCAAGATTTTGTTGATTTGTCTCATTTCAGTGCTGTTTTTTCGCACTACAGAACGGGGGTCTTTCTGCCCTGATTATATCCGACAGCAGTTGGTTTTGTCAATCGAGAAGATGCATAAAGTTTCCGAAACATTTTCGTTCAAAATCAATAAAACAGCGACTTTTTTGTTGCAGTATTGAGATATACTGTCCTTATTTCGCAAAGGTTCTTTACCGTGCCGGAAAATCTTCTTCCAGCCGGAAGCTCCATGCTGTTCTTTTCCGGGGCACAGTCCTTCCCGGTTTGGACAGATGTTGTGTTCCGATCCATCTTTCAGAATCCTTTCAAAAAATTACGATTTTACACAATTCTACCATTTTTGCATGGTAAAATAAGGTCGTAGAAAAAACAAAGGATGTGGCTCAATATGCAACACTGTCCCGCCCGCGCGGCACAGCGGCTGGCGGTGGCAGTTCTGGCGCTGTGCCTTGTGCTGGCTCTGGCCGTTCCCCACGCACACGCAGCTGCCCTGCAGGAAACGCACGGCATCCGGATGCTGGACTTCAGCACCAGCCAGATCCTTTCCATCGGCAACCAGACCTCCGGCAAATGCAGCTGGTACGCCTTGCGCTATGCACGCACCATTCTGGATGGAAAAGTTTCCTCCGGCAGCGGCATGTGGTCAAACGGTGCGGTCTGGTCTGCGGGCGGCTACTACGGTTATTCCGGCAGCCTGTCCGAGTGCCTGCAGAAGCTTTACACCGAGCTTTCCGCCGGGAAGCCGGTGATCGTGCATCTGAAAAACACTGCGGTGAGCGGCGTAAAACGGCACACGAACCGCACCTCCAGCTATGAATACCACCTGACCGGCTCCGGCTGGAACGAGGTGAACTACCCCCATATCGCCACCAGCGCTGCGTATGGCCACTGGGTCTGTGTGGTGGGCATCCGCCCGGATGCAGACCCCGCGAACCTGAAGGAGAGCGATTTCTACGCGCTGGACCCGGCCCGTGTTTCCGCAAACGGCACTCTGGCTGTGACCCGGCTGCTGGACGGCACCATCTGGACAGACAATTCCCCGCTAAAAACAGCAGGTTGATAAATTTAGAAAGAGCAAAAAAGCTGACGCTTTCGCGTCAGCTTTTTTGTTTGCAGTTCAGATCAATACCCTTTTACCGAGAAGCCCCGCTCCCATGGGTCGGGCGGCAGATCCTTCTGGCGGATGCCGGTGATCTGGATATAATCGCTTTTCTGGATCATGGCGAACAGCCGCAGGAACTTTTCCGGGTCGCCCTGCACTTCCAGCGTCACGCTGCCGTCGTCCTCGTTCTCCACCCAGCCGGTCAGTTCCAGCGTCTGGGCCGCATAGCGGGCGCGGTAGCGGAAGCCCACCCCCTGCACCTGCCCTTCGATGGAATAGCGGCGGCGCACCGTGCCTTCCGGCAGGGCGGGCGGCGTGGCATCCTGTGCTTTTTTATGCAGAAAATCAAACATCTTACAGCTCCTGATAGGCGGTCATCAGCGCCGGGATGAACTGCTTTTTGCGGCTCACCACACCGGGCAGGGTAAAGCTGCCGTCCTCGGCAGGCTGGGTCTCAAAGCCGTCCGAGAGCACCTCGGAAGCATAGCGGCCATCGCTGATGACCACGCTCTCCTCCTTGGGCACGTCGGTGAGCAGCATGTAGATATCCTCCACGTTCTGCTTGTTGCGGGCTTCTTCCAGATAGGGCTGCAGCAGCGCTTCGGCGGCAAGCAGGTTCTTGCGGGTCATGTAGCTGCCCTGCGCCACGCCAAAGCGGATATCGCCGCACATGAACACCTTGAAGTCCTGCAGGAACACCTCCTCGGCGGTCTTGCCGTCCAGCTTTTCGCCTGCTTCAAACATCTCGCTGGCAAACTCGTCAATGTCCACACCGGCAATTTTTGCCAGACGCTTTGCAAGGGCCTCGTCCAGCGGGGTGCAGGTGGGGCTGCGGAACACCAGCGTATCCGAAAGGATGGCCGCCAGCAGAAGGCCTGCGATCTGCGGCGGGATCTCCATACCGTTCTCGTCGTACATCTGGGTGATGATGGTGGCAGTGCAGCCCACCGGCTGGTTGCGGAAGTACACCGGGCCGCTGGTCTCCAGACTGCCGATGCGGTGGTGATCGATGATCTCCAGAATTTCGGCCTGATCGAAGCCCTCCACGGCCTGGGTGGCCTCGTTGTGGTCCACCAGGATGATGCGGCGTTTTTGCAGATTGATGATGTTGCGGCGGCTGACCATGCCGCAGTATTTGCCGTCCTCGTCGAGGATGGGGAAATAGCGGTGGCGCACCTTGGCCATCACACGGGTAACATCGGCCACCGGCGTGACGAGGGTGAACTTCATGATATCGCTGCGGGTCATATAGTAGGAGATGGGAGCGCACTGGCTGATCAGCTTACCGGCGGCGTAGGTGTCCACCGGGGCCGACATGATGGCCACGCCCATTTCCTCGGCAATGCGCTGGATGGTGCGGCCCACCTTGGAGCCGTTGCAGATGATGAGCAGCGACGCTTCTTTTTCAATGGCGCACAGCTGGCTTTCGTAGCGGTTGGTCAGGATGACGATGTCGCCTTTTTCCACGGTATTTTCCAGCATTTCGGGCGTGGCGGTGCCGATGCGGATGTGGCCGGTGGTGCACACGTCGTCCTCGCGGCCCACCACCATGGTGCCGCCCAGCGTTTCCAAAATATTGCGGTAGGTGGTCTGGCTCTTGGCCAGGATGCCGGTGTCGAACACGTCCATGTTGGCGGTGGCAATGTCCTTGACCGTGATCACGCCCTCCAGCTCGTTGTCCGGGCTGGTGACCGGCAGGGTGTCGATCTGCTTGTCACGCATGATCTCCCACGCCTTGCGCAGGCTGGTGGAGCCGGGGATGCCGGGCATCTCGCGGTAGTCCACATCGCGGATCTTGGGGTTCACGTCCGTGCACATGCGCGGGGGCTTTACCCCGAACTTTTTGAGCACGAACTCGGTCTCCTGATTCATTTTGCCTGCACGGCGGGGCTCACAGACCAGATCACTGGTCTTGTTTTTCAACTCTGCATAGGCAATGGCCGAGCAGATGGAGTCGGTATCCGGGTTGCGGTGGCCGATCACGACCACCTTATGGGCTGCTTTTGGCATATTGTTCCCCCTTTGGGTTCTGATTTACCTTTTATTTCTTATCTCATTTACCGCAGTGCACTCCCCGCTCCTGCAAAGCACAGTGCACCTCAGGTTTATTTTATCACAATTGCCTGCACGGGTAAAGTGGAACAAACACGCTGCGGCGCGGCTTTTCCGCCTGCCGCATTCCTTGACAGACCCTGCAAAAAACGGTAAGCTTTACCTGAAAAAAACACAAATGGAGGCATCTATGAAAAAACAGTTTTTCCGCATCCTCTCCTGCTGCGTGCTGCTGGCCTGCCTGTGCGCCCTGCCCGCCTACGCACAGGAACCCAAGGCCGCACAGCCCGCCGCAAAAGAGGATAAGGTGGTAACAGACGTCACCGGTTCTGCCGACCTGATGCGCAATGTCGTTGGCTTTACCACCAACTTTGGCGGGCCGTACTACTTTGCGCAGGCAGACCACAAGTCCCCTGCGCAGGCCTACGGTGATGCCCCTGCCGAGGGAGCCGTTGCGGTGCTGCGGCTTTTTGCCCGCGCCGATGACCACGGCGATGTTCCCCTCAACACCAGCGGACACAGCTTCCTCACCATCACCAATGTCTCGGAGCAGGATATCAATGTGGGCGGACTGCTCATTGCGCCGGATACGTCCATCACCGTAAGCACCCGCGGCAACCGCTGCGAGCATTCCGGCATCTGGTACAATCTGGAGGGCTACTACAAATATTACCTGAACGCTTCTTACTATCAGAATCTTTACGGCATTCAGGTCTCACTGGACCAGAGCCAGCTAGACACTGTAAATCAGGCATTGGCCAACGCAGACCACTGGTCGGCCATTTACAACTGCACCTCGTTCTCTGCGGGCCTCTGGAATGCCGTGTGCTCCGATACGCTCTGCGCCGGTGTGCCCGAGACCCCGGCCGACCTGAAAGCGGACATGCTGAGGAAGTACCCAGACAAGACGGTGTTCGGGCCGACCGTCCCGTATGATTATATCGTATATTACGGCACCAGCCTGACCCCCAGTCAGGAATTTTCCTGACAGAAGATTTTCTCTTGTAATTCTGCGCGTTCTGCTGTATGATATAGGTCATGTATCCAAGTGTATCTTGTCACCGTCACGGAGGAACCTATGACAGCAACCAAAACGCCCGCGTTCCATAAGCCGCCGCTGTTCACCCGGCAGCAGCTCATTGCCCTGCTGCTGCCGCTGATCGCAGAGCAGGCGCTCAGCGTGACCATCGGTCTGGCCGACACGCTGATGGTCTCCTCGGTGGGGGAAGCCGCTGTCTCCGGCGTGAGCCTTGTGGACAGCTTCAACACCCTGATGATCCAGATCATGAGCGCCCTTGCCACCGGCGGCGCGGTGGTCACCAGCCAGTACATCGGCCGGCAGGAGCCAAAGGATGCCAAGAATGCAGCGGCGCAGATCCTGTTCATCCTGTCCAGCTTCAGCCTGCTGGTGGCCGCCGTTGTGGTGGCGGGCCGCCATGCCATCCTGCGCGGCATCTTCGGCTCCATCGACGTGGACGTGATGCGCTATGCCGAGACCTACTTCCTGCTCTCGGCCCTGAGCTACCCGTTCATCGGCTTGTACAACGCCGGTGCGGCCCTGTTCCGGGCGCAGGGCAACAGCAAGATCAGCATGATGTCCAGCCTTGTAATGAATGTGGTGAACATTGGCGGCAACGCCGTGCTGATCTACGGCTTCAAAATGGGCGTGATGGGTGCCGCACTGGCCAGTCTTGTGTCCCGCGCCATTGCCTGCGTGGCTGTGCTGTACCTGCTGCAGCGGCCCGCCTGCCCGCTGCGGGTGGACGGCCTGCAGGCCCTTGCCCCGAAGGCACGGCTCATCCAGCAGATCCTGCGGGTGGGCATCCCTGCCGGTATTGAAAACGGCATGTTCCAGATTGGCAAGCTGTCCGTTTCCAGCCTGACCTCCACCCTTGGCACCGCCGCCATTGCGGCCAACGCCGTGGCAAACACCACCACCACCTTTTTGAACATCCCGGCCAACGCCGTGGGCATGGCTGCGCTGACCGTGGTGGGCCAGTGCCTTGGCGCAGGCGAAAAAGATCAGGCCGTGTATTACTCCCGCCGCCTGATGCTGTTTGCCTACTGCGGCGCATGGTTCATGAACCTTTCGGCCTTCCTGTTTGCCAACAAATTTGCACTGGGCCTGTTCAACCTCTCGCCGGAAGCCTACGCCATGGCGCTGGAAGTGATGGTGTGGTTCAACATCGTTTCGCTGTTCATCTGGCCTTCCAGCTTTACCATGCCCAACATCCTGCGTGCGGCAGGCGATGCCCGCTTTACCATGACCGTGAGCATCGTGTCCATGTGGGCCTTCCGGGTGGGCTTCTGCTACCTGTGTGTGCTGGCCTTCCACGGCGGCCTGCTGGCCATCTGGATGGGCATGTATCTGGACTGGGCGTTCCGCTCCCTGTGCTTCTTTGTACGCTTCGTGCGCGGCAAGTGGCTGGAGCAGCAGGTCATCTGAATCTTTCCTCTGCATTTTATAAGAGCCTGCCGCGAAGGCAGGCTCTTTTTTACGCAATACGCACAAATAATTTATTTGTTTTTCAGCAATGTTGTCTGCTTTCATTCTTGTTTTTGTCACATTCCCGGCGTATAATTTCACAGTGCTAAGAGCTTTCACTTCTGCAAAAAGGAGGCTTTTTCAATGAAACGCAGTTGGTTTTCGCGCCATCCGCTTTGCTTCATGGCGCTGTATCTCATACTTTATCTTTCCGCATTCAATTTCCTGAACACCCAGATCCATATGCCGCACATCCTCGTGCACTGCCGGCTGGACGATCTGATTCCCTTCTGCAAATATGCGGTCATCCCCTATTTTGCATGGTTTCCGTGGATCCCGTTCACCCTGTTCTTCCTTCTGTGGAAGGCACCCCGGGAGGACTTCTGGCGGCTGTGTATGCCGCTGTTCAGCGGTATGACCATTGCGCTGGCCTGCTACGTGATCCTGCCCACCGGGCTGAATCTGCGCCCCTGCTATGTGCCGGGCACAGACATCTTCGCCCGTGCGGTGCGGTTCCTGTACAGCACCGACACACCCATCAATGTCTGCCCGTCCATCCATGTGTTCAACTCGGTCACGCTGATGCTGGCCTATCACCGCTGCCGCATCTTTGAGCAGCCCCGGTTCCGCTGGATGCGCCCGGCCGCTGATGTGCTGTGCATCTCCATTGTATGCTCCACCATGCTGCTCAAGCAGCACAGCTGCATCGATGCAGCGCTGGGCGCTTTGCTGGCGCTGGCACTGGATACCGCGTTCAGCCGTATGATGGACACCAACGATCTGCCGCAGATGCGCCGCATCTGAATCTCTATAAAAAAGAAATGCGCTGTCATCGAGGGACAGCGCATCTTTTTTTGTTCAGAACAGATCCTCCGGCAGGCAGACATCCTGCTTTGGCACCTTTGCCCAGGAAAAGTCCTTGATCAGGCTTTCCGGTGTGCGGGGCGCAGGCTCCGGCTGCAGGCCGTAGGCGTAGGCAAGCTTGCCCACGATCTCCTGCGCGGTATACTTTTCCCGCAGGTTTTCCAGACTCTGGTCGCCGTCGCGCTTGGAGAGCCGCCGCCCATCCGGGGCCAGCAGCAGCGGGCAGTGGGCAAACCCCGGTGCCTGCAGGCCCAGCAGGCGGTACAAACACAGCTGCCGTGCCGTGGACGAAAGCAGGTCTGCACCGCGCACCACTTCGGTAACGCCCATGCGGGCATCGTCCACCACCACGGCCAACTGATAGGCGAACACGCCATCTGCCCGGCGCAGGTAGAAGTCACCGCAGTCGTGCAAAAGATTCTCGGTGTGCGGGCCCATGCAGCCATCCACAAATGTGATGTCCTCGTCCGGCACCATCAGACGGTAGGCAGGGGCCTTCTTTTTGCGTTTTTCCTCAATTTCGGCAGCGGTCAGGCCGCGGCAGGTGCCCGGATAGACCACGTTGCCGTCCGAGGTATGGGGCGCGCTGGCCGCGTGCAGCTGGGCGCGGGAGCAAAAACACGGGTACACAAGGCCGCGCTCTTCCAGCTTTTTGTAGCTTGCGGTGTAGATCTCCGCGCACTCACTCTGGTAATAGGGGCCGTTCGGCCCGCCGGTGCTGCCGCCCTCGTCCCACGCAAGGCCCAGCCAGTCCAGATCCTGTTCCAGCAGGTCAGCATAGATGCGCGGGCAGCGCTCGGCATCCAGATCCTCAATGCGCAGCACGATGCGCCCGCCCTGACTTTTTGCGCTGAGCCACGCCAGCAGGCTGCAGGCCAGATTGCCAAGATGCAGCCGCCCGCTGGGGCTGGGTGCAAAGCGGCCGGTTGGCGGTATTATCTCCGATTTATCACAATGTGCTTGGTTTTGCATTGGGGGTCCTTTCAACCGCTGGACAATTTAAAATTGCCGACGCGTTCGCTTTGGCAATATCAGCGGAAATATTATTTTTAAATTTGTAACTCCGAAACGACTGCGGTCGTTTCGGAGTTACTTTTTCACGGGAAAAGTCGTAACGGGAAACGGCATGTTGCTGCTGTCGGCTTATCGCCGTCGCGCAGCGACTATAAATCGGCGGAACACAAAAAATCCTCTAGCGGAGCGACTTGGATTTTTTGTATGGAGCCCAACTGCTTTGGGGTTACTAGGGGCGAGCAGCCCCTAGTTTGCAACGGCAACGACCGCGGCCAGCGGCCGAAACAGGGAGGAGCTGTTGGGGCAGCGGCCTGCAGGATGCGAGTGCCGCGCAAGGCACAAAGCAGACGCAGGGAGCCGCAACCCGCCGCCTCCCGCGCCTCGAAAGTAGCGGAGACCTTGCCGCGCTGAACACGCGGCATTTGCTGCGCAAACCGGTCTGCGGCTTAAAAGCCCCACTGGGGCTTTCATGCCCTGCGGGCACCGCCGTCCTTTCTGGTTCTCTTTTGGCACGCAAAAGAGAACGTACCCGGCGGTAATGCTTTTTACAAAAGGCATGAAACTTGATCCACACGAATACGCTCTGCGCGGGAAGCCGCTCTTGCCCTATTATAGTTGCCCGTCCGCCAAAGGTCAACAGACCACCCGGCCAAGCCGCCGCTCCACCGCCTGCCGCACCTCCGGCGCGCGGATGCCGTACACGATCTGCACATCGCAGCCGCTTTGCACCACACCGCTGCAGGGCAGGGCTTTCAGGGCCTGCTCCTTGACGAAGGCCGGGTCGTTCACCGTGACACGCAGGCGGGTAAAGCAGTTGTCCACCGTGCGGATGTTCTCCCGCCCGCCAAAGGCCGCAATGAGCTTTTCTATTCCCTGCTCGTCCAGCGGCAGGGCCTTTTCCGGCCGGGACGGCTCTTCCGGGCGGCGGCCCGGTGTGGGCAGGTCCAGCGCCTTGATGAGCACAGTGAACACCACAAAATACACCGCGATCTGGGCAAGGCCCAGCAGATACAGCACCGGGTAGTTCGTGCGGGCCGCACCAGCGGAAAGGTTCATCACAAGCGACCCCAGAAGGTTCGAGGTAAACGCCGTGACTCCGCACAGGTGCAGCAGCACGATGAAGCTGCCGGAGATGGCTGCGTGCGCCAGCCACAAAACCGGTGCCGAGAAGCAGAACAGAAAATCCAGCGGCTCCGTAATGGAAGCCAGCGATGCCGTAAAGGCCAGCGGCAGCAGCTGAAGGGCAGTCTTTTTGCGGCTGCCCCGCCGGGCACAGAAGATGAATGCCGCCGCAATGCCAAAGTAGCCGAAGGTCTTTGTAAAGCCGGTGTACATCCACACGATGCCATCCGAAAACGGCAGGCCGAGGTTATATTCGGTCATCATGACCACATAGGCACCGGTATAGGTGACGCTGCCCACCATAAGCTGACCGCCCAGCTGCGAGAACTGGAACGGCATATACACCAGATGATGCAGCCCTGTAGGGATGAGCAGCCGTTCCAGAAAGCCGTACAAAAACAACCCGATATTGCCGGAAGCGGCAATGAAGCCAGTGACGGCCGCAATGGCCTTCTGGATAGGCGGCCAGACAAAGCAGGCCCCAAAGCCCAGCACCGCCGCCAGTGCCGCCATGCAGGCAAAGGACCACCGCACACCGGAGAACACACCGCCCAGAATGCCGCGGTGGGCTTTTTCGCAGGTGCGGTCATACACAAAGGCGGTGAGCAGGCCCAGCAGAATGCCGCCGAACACGCCGGTATCCACAGTCTGGATGCCCAGCACCATGGTCTGGCCTGCGCTGTACAGGCCGGTAAGCGCATCCGGCTGCGCCAGCAGGCCCAACTCGGTCAGCGTTACATTGCCCGCTGTCAGGTAGACAAGATAGCTCATCAGGGCGATGAACGCCGCCTGATGCTTTTCCCGCTTTGCCAGCGCCGCCGCAAGACCGGTGCAGAACAGCACGCTCAGATTTGAAATGACCGCCGTGAGGCATTTGTAAATGATCCTGCCCGCCAGCTGCACCGGCTCCCACCGCAAAAAGGGCAGCACCCCGGCCAGCGGCGCACTGGTGAGCAGTGCGCCCACCACCAGCAGCAGGCCCGCCGCCGAAAGATAGCTCAGCGGTGCCAGCATTGCGCGGGAGAACCGCTCCAATGCGGCTGTGATGCGGTGCTTCATGGGCGTTTCCTTCCTTTCCGGCTGACGTGGGCAGACACTATACTTGTAGTCAACCGATTTTTGCAAAAAATGTCAAGAATGCAAAGTTCCCAAAAATGCGTTTTTTCTTTGTGCAGGGTGCATATTTCCCGCTTGAAATTCGTTCTGCGCTGTCCGATTGACAACCGCCGCGGCAGAACGTATACTTAGGGTGTATCGTTTTGAAGTGCTGCGGCCCGGCTGCGGCACCGCTCAAGGAGGACACTACTATGAAATTGAGATATACCCGCATCCTCTCGCTGCTGCTCTGCGCAGCGCTGGCCTGCAGCATTCTGGCAGGCTGCGGTGGCTCAACCGCCAGCAGTTCCGAAGCGCCAAGCTCTGCCAGCAGTTCTGCAAGCTCCGCTGCTTCCGGCGAAGACCTGCCTGATTCCACCACCCGGGCCGACACCTCCGGCCTGAACCCCGGCGATTTTGACGAGAACTCCATCTTCTCCATCACCGGCACCGCTGCCGCCTTTGAGCCTTGTCTGGGCTGGGGGCCGGGTGTTTCCGGCTGCTCGCTCAAATCGGTGATCGCAGCGGCATCCCTGCTGCAGTGGGCAGAAAACGCCCGCCTTGCCTCCCGCACCCCGGAAGCCGTGCAGGAAGCTTTCTACAGCTGGTACGACACGCTGGACGCTGATGAGCAGGAAAGCTTTGCCGAAGCCTGGACGATGATCGAACCGGACGCGCTGAGCCTTTTGAGCGACAAGGACAGCATGGCTGGCCGCATTGAGGATGCCGGCCTTGACCCGGACACCCTGCCCGGCTGCACCCTGAAGAACTGGCAGGCCCTGCAGACCGTGCTGGACGACTGCGTGCCCGCAGCGGGCCAGTGAACCCAACATAAAAAGAAGCTGACCAGCCCGGTCAGCTTCTTTTTGTTTTTGCGGAAAAGGCCGGGGCCGCCTGCGGCATCAGACCTTCTTCAGCACATACTGGCGGGTGCCCATGCCGATCTTCTCGGCCTGCTCCAGCGTGGCCTTCCACTCGATATTGGGGTTGGAATCCTTGAAGTTGTCGTGGTGGCAGTTCCAGCCGGGCTTTGCAAGGTTCTGGCCCAGCTGGCTGTTCGGCAGCGGCTGTGCATTCAGGCAGGCGTCCGCGCAGGCCTGATCCAGCGCCACCGGGTCAAAGGACGCAAAGATGCCGATATCCGGCAGGATGGGAGCATCGTTCTCGCAGTGGCAGTCGCAGTTGGGGCTGATGTCCTGCACCAGAGAAACATGGAAGCAGGGACGGCCTGCGCATACGGCAGCCGCGTACTCGGCCATTTTGCGGTCCAGCATCTCATTGGCGCTGTCGCACTGAGAATAGATAGCGTCAAAGTTGCAGGCACCGATGCAGCGGCCGCAGCCCTTGCACTTGGTCTGATCAATGACGGCCTTGTTGTTTGCATCGTAGGTGATGGCATCGGAGCCGCACTCCTTGGCGCAGCGGTGGCAGCCGCGGCACAGGCTCTGCTGCACCTCCGGGTGTCCGGCGGCGTGCTGTATCATCTTGCCTGCGCGGGAGCCGCAGCCCATGCCGATGTTCTTGAGAGTACCGCCGAAGCCGGTGGATTCGTGGCCCTTGAAATGGGTCAGGCTGATAAAGATATCCGCATCCATGATGGCGCGGCCGATCTTTGCCGTCTTGCAGTATTCGCCGTTCGGCACCGGAACTTCTGCTTCATCGGTGCCGCGCAGGCCGTCCGCAATGATGACCTGACAGCCGGTGGTCATGGGCCAGAAGCCGTTCAGCTGGGCACAGGTGAGGTGCTCCAGTGCGTTCTTGCGGCTGCCCGGATACAGGGTGTTGCAATCGGTCAGGAACGGCAGACCGCCCTGCTCCTTGCACAGGTCAGCCACCACCTTGGCGTAGTTGGGGCGCAGGAATGCCAGATTGCCCAGCTCACCAAAGTGCATCTTGATGGCAACGAACTTGCCATCCATATCAATATCCTTGATGCCGGCGGCGATGCACACGCGGCGCAGCTTGTCCAGCAGGCTGGTGCCCACAGGACAGCGGAAATCTGTATAATAGACCTTGGATGCTTCCATAGCATTTTCCTCCATTTTGTTTGCACGGCACGCTGCCGCATACTCTCTTATTTTGTAGTATAGCACATCTTTTTGCAAAGAAAAAGTGCTGTCGTAAAGGGCGGCGGGCACACCCTCCACGTCCCACGATCAAAATGGCCTCCGCTGATGCTCTGGCCATATTTAGCGGAACTATCATTTCCTAACGAAAGAAAGCCGGAAATCTGCGGATTTCCGGCTTTCAATTTTCACGGGAAAGAGTCGTAGCGGGCAGCGGCATCTTGCAGCGCCGGCTCCCTGCGGAAGCGTTCGCGCAGCAGACGGAGCACAAACTTGCCCGCACGGCGCGTCGCGCAAGCGACTCAAAATCGGCGGAACACAAAAAATCCTTTAGCGGAGCGGCTTGGATTTTTTGTATGGAGCCCAACAGCTTTGGGGTCACTAGGGGCGAGCAGCCCCTAGTTCGTGCCTCCCGCGCCTCGAAAGTAGCGGGTGCTTTTCTGGTTCTCTTTTGGCACGCAAAAGAGAACATTCCCGGCGGCGATGCATCTTGCAAAAGGCATGAAACCTTAAACACGCGACTACGCTCTGTGCGGAAAGCATTCCAAATCAGAAGATGGCCGTCGCAGCCGCCACTGCCAGCACGATGATGCCCAGCACGATGCGGTAGGCACCAAAGAACTTGAAATCGTGGCGCTTGACGTAATCCATCAGGAAGCGGATGGCGGCAAGGCTCATGCCAAAGGCCACCACACAGCCCACTGCCAGCACAGCCACCTCGGTGCCGGTCATCATGGAACCGCCGACAACGAACTTGACCACCTTGAGCAGGGATGCGCCCGCCATGACCGGGATGGCCAGATAGAAGGTGAACTCTGCCACACAGGCGCGGGACAGGCCCAGCAGCAGGCCGCCCACGATGGTGGCACCGGAGCGGGAGGTGCCCGGAATGATGGCCAGACACTGCCACAGGCCAATGATGATGGCATCACGGTAGGTGATCTGCTCCAGCCGGCTCACGTGCGGCGCGGCGCGGCGGTTCTCCACAACAAAGAACAGCGCGCCGTACAGAATGAGCATCGCGGCAACCGTGATGTAATTGTAGAAGTGAGCTTCCATCCAGTCGTCCAGCGGGCTGATGATGAGCACCGGGATCGTGGCCGCTACCACCTTGAACCACAGGTTCCACACGCTGGGCTTGGAAATGACCCTGCCCTGCTTCATGCCAAAGGGCCACAGCTTGCCCCAGAACAGCACCACCACGGCCATGATGGCACCCAGCTGGATGACCACACGGAACATGGACATGAACTCTTCGCTTGCGTTGAATTTGATGATCTGTTCCAGCAGGATCATATGACCGGTGGACGAAATGGGAAGCCACTCGGTAATGCCCTCCACAATGCCCATCAGGATGGCTTTGATGATCTCAAAAAACGTAAGTACCCCTCCTTGTGCACAAAGGCACAGCAGCTTATTTTCTTCCAGTATACCATACTATGTCTCTGCACGCACGCAGAATGCGAAAATTTTTACGCCCGCCGCCACTTTTGCCCTGCAGGCTGTTACTGCGCTGGGAAATGTGTTATACTGATGCAAAGACCCTTTTCCTTCTATTTTATCCGCAAATCAAAACAGAGTTTAAACACCCTTGGTATTTTTGTTGAACCATTCTACAACGAGGTGAATCCATATGAATATTCTGGTGATCGGCTGCGACCAGGTGGGGGCTTCCCTCATCCGCGATCTGGAACGCATCGGCCATGATATCTCGCTGATCGAAAAGGATCCCGAACAGCTCAAGCGTCTGGATGCCTTTGACGACTACAGCTTTGGCGGCACGGCTCTGGTGGGCGACCCCACCGACCCGGATACCCTGCGGCAGGGCGGCATTGACAGCTGCGATGCCGTGGCCGCTGTGAGCGAGGACGACTCGGTAAACCTGATGGCGGCACAGATCGCAAAAAGCATCTTCCGCCGTGAGAAGGTGATCTGCCGCGTGTCCGACCCGCACCTGCAGGTGCTGTACCACAAGGCTTACGAGATCGACACCATCTGCCCCACGGTGCTCACCGAGCAATCGGTGTTCCGCGCACTGGCAAAGTAAAAAGTGAGGGAAGCATATGAAAGTTTGTATCGCAGGCGGCGGCAAGGTTGGTATGTATCTGGCCCAGAGCCTGCTGGCCCACCGCCACAAAGTGACCATCATTGAACCGCAGGAAATGCTGTGCCGTTCGCTGGCCGATTCGCTGGATATCCCGGTGATCTGCGGCGATGCCATCAGCTTTGACACCATGCGCACGGCCGACGTTGCCAGCTGCGATGCCTTTGTGGCCGTGACCGGTGCGGACGAGAACAACCTTGTTGCCTGCCAGATCGCAAAGCGGGAATTTGGCGTGAACCGCACTGTGGCCCGGGCCTCCAACCCCAAGAATCGCGAGCTGCTGCACACCTTAGGTGTGGACACCGTAGTGTGCGGCACCGACAACCTGAGCCACATCCTTGAGCGCGAGATCGAGACGGATACCATCCGCCAGCTGCTCTCGTTGGGCGGCGGCACTGCCAGCCTGAACGAAATTTTGCTGCCGGAGAACTTCAAGTTTGCAGGGCAGGCGGTCAAGGACATCCCCATGCCGGGCGACGTCATTCTGGTGTGCATCACCCGCGATGCGGAGTTCATCATCCCCCACGGCAATACCACCTTACTGCCGTGGGACCGCATCCTATGCCTGACGCAGGATGACACCCTGCACCTGCTGATGGATGCCTGGGGCCTTTCCGGCAAATGACCGAACGTGACCTGCTGCGCACGGCGCTGATCATCCCGCCCAAGGGCCGGGCCGTGCTGTGCGTCTGGGCCGCTGTTCCCGGCGTGTTCTGCGCGCCTTTTGTGTTCTGGCAGAGCCTGTTTGCCGGGTGTATTTTCTGTGCCCTGTGGGCGTGCCTTGTGTTCGCCGCGTGGGCAAGAGCCTGCAGCTTTACCGCAGTGCTCACCGCCCGGAACACTGCCGTGCGGGCCGGTATCGCCGTTCCCATCACACGGCAGCTTCCCCGCCGGGCCGTGACTGGCGTGTGGACCCTGCGCACGCCGCTTCTGTGGCTGGCCGGGTGCAGCGTGCTGGTGGTGCACGGCCCGGGCGTACAGCTGTTCCTGCCGGGCGTGGATGCCCTGCAGGCGCAGGCCCTTGCCGCTGTGCTGATGGAGGAAACGCCATGACCGAACGCGGCTTCCACCCGTTTGCGGTGCTGCATTTTCTGCGCAAGACCATCCTGCTGTATCTGCTGCCGCTTTTGCAGGTGCTGTTTGCCCGCAACTGGGCGGCGCTGCGCACGGCTCTGGTGCAGGGCGCGGCGCTGCTGACAGTGCTTGCCGCTGTGAGCGCCGCCGTGCTGCACGCAGGCCGCTGGCGGGTGGATGCACAGGGAACCCTGCGGGTGTGCTGGCGGCTGGGCGTGCGGCTGGACCGCTGCCTGAAAGCCAGCCAGCTGGCAGCGCTCACCATCGAGCGGCCCCTGCTCTACCGGCTGGCCGGTGCCAGCCGGGTGGTGCTGTACCCTGCCGGGCAGAAGCGCACCCTGACCCTGCTTTTGAGCGCGCAGAACGCGCAGTTTTTAGCTGACCGCATGATGCCGCGCCGGGATGCTGTGGCCCACACCCCGCGCGGCGGCGAAAAGCTGGCCTTTGCGGTGCTGGGTGCCAACGGCCTTTCCACCCTTGCTTTGCTGGCGCTGGCCGTCAAACAGAGCAGGCCCTATGCGCCGGATGCCCAGACGGCGGCCTTTGCCCACCTGAACCGCATTGCGGCGTGGGCGGCGCGCTGGCTGCCCATGGGCACAGCATGGCTGCTGGTGCTGGGCGGTGTGCTGTTCTGCGCAAGCCTTGTGCGCAGTGCGGCCCATGCGGCCCATTACACCGTGTGGCGCACCGAGAGCCACCTTGGCAGCAGGGGCGGCTTTGTGCGCCGGTATGAGATGCGCCTTGCGCTGGAACATCTGAGCTATGCGGACCTGCGCCGCTCGCCTGCCACATGGGCGCTGGGCTGCTGCCCGGTGTTCGTTACAGCAGGCAGCTGCCAGCCGGAGATCCCGTTGCTGGTCTGGCGGGAGGACGGCCCTTTTCTACAGGAGCTGCTGCCCGGCTTTGCCCTGCCGCCAAAAGCCCCGGTGGACACCGCAGGCCGCAGCATCCCGGCGTTTTTTCTGCCTGCCGGCATCCCCTGCGGGCTGTGCCTGCTGCTGACAGCGGTATCCCGCTACACCCTGCCCGCCCTCACGGTGCCGCTGCTGGTGGTCGCCGCTGTGTTTGCGGCCCTGCTGGTGGGTGCGTACAACGGCTGGCGCAAAGAGGGCATCTGGCTGCAAAACGGCCGCCTGACCCTGCGCTGGCAGCACGGCTTCCATCTGCACGACATCTGCGTGCTCTGCCCTGTTCCGGCCCTGACGGCCATGCAGTCGCCATGGGCCGCGGCGGTGGGGCGCACCAATCTCACCCTCACCTTTCCGGGCGGGGTGAAGTGCAAGGTGCGCAGCGTAAAGTGCAGCGAACTGCCTTTTTTGCTTTTCTGAAACTGTAAGGAGTCTTTTTCTGTGATAAAAACTGTATTATTCGATCTGGACGGCACCCTTCTGAACACCATCGACGACCTTGCCGATGCAGGCAACTGGGTGTGTGCACAGCATGGCTGGCCCACCTTTACGGTGGAACAGTTCAAGCACATGGTGGGCAACGGCATCCCGAAGCTGGTGGAGCGCTTCTCGCCGGAAAACGCCCGCACGCCGGAGCAGCTGGCGGCCACACTGGCTGAATTCACTGCCCGGTACGACGCCCACAAGGAGGACAAGACGGCCCCCTATCCCGGCATCCCGGAGCTGCTGGACGAGCTGCGGGCACAGGGTGTTCAGTGCGCAGTGTTCTCCAACAAGGCCGACCCGCTCTGCGGCAAGATCATCGCCCACTATTTTGGCACCGGCCGCTTTGCCGCTGTGCGCGGCAGCAGGCCCGGTGTGCCCACCAAACCGGACCCCGCCGGGCTCTATGCGCTGATGGACGAGATCGGTGCAGACCGCTCTGCCACCCTTTTTGTGGGCGATAGCGATGTGGACATCCTCACCGGACACAATGCCGGACTGCCCGCCATGGGCGCGCTGTGGGGCTTCCGGGGCCGCGCAGAACTGACCGCTGCCGGTGCGGATGCACTGGCGGCAGTGCCAGAGGATATTTTTACCTATATCCAGAAGGGTTGACGATTTAGAATGCCCTCCGTTTTACTCTGGGCATGTTTAGCGGAAAATTTATTTTTATTTGCAGCTCAGAAAAATCTACGGATTTTTCTGAGCTGCTTTTTCACGGGAAGGGGTCGTGACGGGAAGCGGCATCTGCTGCTGTCGGCCTGCGGCCGTCGCGCAGCGACTTCTGATTGGCGGAACCCCAAAAAGCGGTTAAGAGATCTTCACGCCGAACAGGCGGGAATCTCCAGCTTTTTGGGGTGGAGCCTACTGCTTTGGGATTATTAAGGGCGAGTAGCCCTTAATTCGTGCCTCCCGCGCTTCGAAAGTAGCGGGTGCTTTTCTGGTTCTCTTTTGGCACGCAAAAGAGAACATACCCGGCGGAGAACGACTTCATAAAAGCCACACAGCCTATCCCCTACTCGAATACGCTCTGCACGGGAAGCAACACGCAAAAAGGCGAGCCGCCCAATGGGCGGCTCGTCTTTTGTGTTCTTCGGGGTAACTCTCTATCAGCCCAGAGTGACTTCCTGGATCTTGGAGGAAGCGAACTCGAAGGGCCAGACGGTCTTCCACTCCTGATCCTGCACCTGTGCGATTGCAACAGAAGCGTAGGTGTTGTCACGGTAGTGCTTTGCGCCGCCGATCTCGTACTCGGGAGCGAACTCGATCTTGGAGTAGGGCAGAACGATCTTGCGGCCGCCCTCGAATGCACCGTCGATGGACAGCTCTGCCAGAGCGTCGCGGACAGCAGCGCCGTCGGTGGAGCCGGCCTTCTCGATGGCGGTCTTGAACAGCCACACAACGGTGTAGGACTCAGCAGAGTGGCCGTTCATGTTGACATTGTAGACCTTCTTGAAGTCCTCGTTGATCTCCACGCCGTTGGTCAGGTCGGGGTTGAACTCGACAACAGAAGCCACGCCGTTTGCGGATGCGCCCAGGTTCGGGATGAAGGAAGGATCGGTGAAGCCGTTTGCCTTGGCAACGATCATCTTGGGCTTGTAGTTCTGCTCCTTCAGGGTCTGGACGAACAGAGTAGCGTCGCCGATGTAAGAGTCGCACAGGATGGCATCGGGATCAGCCTGCTTCAGAGCCAGCACCTGAGAGGACAGATCGGTCGCGTTGGAGCTGTAGTCCACTTCGGCCACAACATCCAGACCGTAGTCGGGTGCGAACAGGTTGACGCAGCGGATCAGCTCCTGACCGATGGCAGCCTTATCGGTGAAGATGGCGACCTTCTTGATCTCGTTGCCGGTCTGCTCCTTGGAGTCCTGCAGATACTTCAGCATATCTTCCACGTAGACAGAGTTCAGCGGGCACAGACGGAAGAAGTAATCGTAGTCCTTGTGGTCCTCGTCGGTCAGACGGTCCAGCGTGGAGATAGCGGTGATCATAGGAATGCCGTACTGCTGGCAGACCTGAGCCACGACCTCGGTAACGACGGACATGTGGCAGCCCATGATGACGTTGACGCCTTCCTGGGTGATCAGGCGCTCTGCCTCAGACTTACCGGTAGCTGCGTCGCCTGCGTGGTCACCGCGGACAACTTCCAGCATCTGACCGTTCACGCCGCCTGCCTTGTTGATCTCGTCCACTGCGAAGTCGATGCCGCGCAGGATGTTCTCGCCGATGGCTGCGTTGCCGCCGGACATTGCGTAGATGGTACCGATCTTGATGGTATCACCGCTGGCTGCTGCAGTGCTGCCGGATGCTGCGGTGCTGGTAGATGCTGCAGTGCTGGTGGAAGCGGAAGAGCCGCCGCAGGCGGTCAGTGCAGCTGCGCTGCCCAGAACAGCGGATGCCTTCAGGAAGCTTCTGCGAGAGATCTTTTTCATAATTGTCCTCCAATTCTGTTTGTAAAAAACAGCTTGTTAATCCGAGATGCCCCGCCGCACCGTGTGAAGTAGTGCCCGCCGGACATCCAGTTTCCAAAATCAGATGCCGAGGTACGCCTTCTTGACGTGCTCGTTTGCCGAAAGCTCGGCGGCGGTGCCTTCCAGTGCCACGCGGCCGTTCTCAATAACATAGCCGCGGTCAGCCGCTGCAAGGGCTTTGGTGATATCCTGCTCCACCAGCAGTACCGAGATGCCGTCATTCTTCACCATGGTCTTGGCCACTTCCAGAATGTCGTCCACGATGTTGGGGGCAAGGCCCAGACTGGGCTCGTCCAGGATCAGCAGCTTGGGCATACCGATCAGCGCACGGGCCACGGCCACCATCTGCTGCTCGCCGCCGGACAGGGTGCCGGCAGCCTGCTTTGCGCGCTCGCGCAGTTTGGGGAACCAGTTATAGCACTTTTCCAGATTTTCTGCAAAATGCGCCTTGGTCTCCTTATTGAATGCACCCAGTTCCAGATTTTCCAGCACGGTCATCTCGGTAAAGAGCTGACGGCCTTCCGGCACCTGCACGATGCCGCTGTCCAGAATAACGCGGGAGCTTTTGCCGGAGAGGTCCTCCCCGTTGAACTCCACCTTGCCGGAGCTGGCCTTGACCATGCCTGTGATGGTGCGCACCATGGTGGTCTTACCGGCACCGTTGGAGCCAAGGATGGCAACGATCTCGCCATCCTTCACCTCAAAGCCGATGTCCCACAGGATGTTCACAGAGCCGTAACCGGCGTTCAGACCTTCAACTTTAAGCACTTGCGCCCTCCTTTTTGGTGCCCAGATACACCTCCATGACGTAAGGATCGTTCATGACCTGCTCGGGCGTGCCCTCAGCGATCTTTTCGCCGTGGTGAAGGACGATGACCTTCTCGCACAGGCTCACGACCGCCTTCATGATGTGCTCGATGAGCAGGATGGTGACACCGGACTCGTTGATCTTGCGGATCAGCTGGATGGCCTCTTCGGTCTCAGCCGGGTTCAAGCCTGCCATGTTCTCGTCCAGAAACAGCACTTCGGGCTTGGTGGCCAGAGCGCGGGCCATCTCCAGACGCTTCTGGTCCGGCGTGCCCATGTCCTTGGAGATCACATGACGCTTTTCGTACAGGCCGGTGAAGTGCAGCACCTCCATGGCGCGCTCCTTGGCCTCTTTTTCGCTCTTTGCACCGGCGTGGCCGAAGTAGGCGGCGGCGGTGACGTTATCCAGAACGCTCAGGTTCTTCAGAGGTTTCATGATCTGGAAGGTGCGGGCGATTTTCATGTTGGTGTACTCATACGCCTTTTTGTTGGTGATGTCCTCACCATTGTAGAAGATCTTGCCTTCGGTGGGCGGGTAGTAGCCGCAGATCATGTTGAAGGTGGTGGATTTACCAGCACCGTTGGGGCCGATCATGCCGGTGATGGAGCCTTTCTCCACCGAGAAAGAAACATCATGCACGGCGGTCAGACCCTTGAACCGCTTGGTCAGGCCCTGGACTTCAATAATAGGCTTTTCTGCCATGATTACTTCCCTCCCTTGTCTGCCATCAGCTCATACTCTTCCAGCACGTCCAGAGACGGCTTTTTGAGGATCTTTTCATCGATGAAGGTCTTGACCTTCGAGTTCATGTACCAGCCCAGAATACCGGACGGACGGAAGCGGATGACCACGATCAGCACGATGGCATACATCAGCATGTTGATGCCGGGCAGGATGGCGGCAAAGTTTGCACGCAGCAGTTCGCTCAGCGGGATCATGATGAGGCCGCCGATCAGCGGGCCTTCGATGTAGGCGGCGCCGCCCACGACTGCCGGCAGCACGATCTCAGTGGACTTGGACTGGATCATAATATCGGGGTCGATGTAGCGGATGTAGCTGACGTAGAAGAAGCCGACCAGACCGGCAATGATAGCCGAAATGACAACGGCAATGACCTTGTACTTGGTGGGGTTGATGCCGATGGCGGCGGCTGCGTCCTCATCCTCGCGGATGGTGCGCAGCGCAAAGCCCAGCTTGGAGCGGCCGATCTTCTTCATGATGAGGTAAACGCCCACCATCATGATGAAGCCGATGTAGTAGTACGGCACCTTGCTGGTAAAGCGGAACTGCGCAAAAGAGTCCTTGCCGAAGGGCAGGCCCACACCGGATGCGCGGCCGAAGAACTCCGAGTTGATGATGAACTGACGGATGGACTCGGCAAACGCGATGGACACCAGCGTGAAGTAGGGGCCGCGCAGGATCAGGCTGGGGAAGAAGATGACACCGGCCACAACGCCCACAACGAGCATATCCAGCACAGCGGCCACCCAGGGGTTCATGCCCGTCTTTGTGACCACCAGACAGCACACATAGGCACCCAGACCCATGTAAGCGGCCAGACCCAGCGAGTTCTGGCCGGTGATGCCGCCCAGAATGTTCCACGCCATGGACAGGGTGGACATATAGAAGGTGAGAACGAAAATGTTGATGATGTAAGGTTTATCCACGACCAGCGGGATCGCTGCGAAGATGGCGACGATGATAGCCAGAACGATCGCCAGATTGCGGTGATAGGTTTTAACTGCTTTTCTGGTATCCATCTTATCGCCTCCTCAGAATCATGACCTGACGCACGACCAGAATGATGATGAAGGTGACGAACACGATCATATCACTGTAGGACGGGCTGATGAACAATGCACTCATCTGCTCCAGCAGGCCCAGGAAAATACCGGCGAAGAATGCGCCGGGGATGGAGCCCAGACCGCCCACGACCACGACGATCAGTGCGCGGAAACCGAAGCTTGCGCCTGCGGTGGGATAGATGGTGTAGAACTGGGTCAGCAGAGAACCGGCGATACCGGCCAGAGCAACGCCCAGACCATAGGTCAGGATGTAAATTTTCTTGACGTTGATGCCAACGACCTCAGCACCAATAGGGTTCTGGGATACGGCGCGGATCTGCTTGCCGGTGGTGGAATACTTGAGGAAGGCAAACAGTGCAATGGCAACCACGATCAGGATCAGGAAGCTGACCAGACGCGGCAGCGCAATGGTGACCGGGCCAAGCGGGATATAGGTCTGCGAATAAGGGGTAATGATCTTATAATAGGTGGAACCAAAGATGACCAGAGCGCCGTTGGTGAGCAGCAGGCCCAGACCGACGGTAAGGAACAGCAGGTTTGTAAAGCTCTTGGTCTTGAGCGAAGGGGTGATCAGAGTGGACTGGATCAGCGCACCCAGACCGAACATGAGCACTGCGACGATGGGAAGGGCTACATAGGGATCCACCCCAAAGTAGGTATACAGAACATAGGTGATGTACATGCCCACCATCAACATTTCGCCGTGGCAGAAGTTGACGATGTTCATAACACCGAAAATGATGTTCTGGCCCATACCCATCAGGGAGTAGAAACCGCCCAGCAGGATCCCGTTTACCAGTGCTTGCAAAAAGACTTCCATTGACATCCTCCCGTTCTAAGCATCAGGCGATGGGAACAAATGATGCAAAAACTGCACGCTGCATCCGCCACCGGCCCGTACTCGTGATTGAAAACCGCCCTTGTGGACTCCATTTCCTCCCTTCTGCTCGTACAATTGGTATATCATCTGTATTGTAACGTAAGTGCATCCTGTATACAAGATATTATTTCTACCAAACTTTGTCATGAATTTATATGGAAAGTGCTAGAATATTCCAGAGTTTTTGGTGTGCAAGCCAATTTTCGCAGTTAAAAATGGAGGATTGATGTCTCATTGACATAATTTTGTTACTATTTCAGGCCGGAAATTTACGGAAAATGCAGAAAAAACCGGCAGAAGAGCACCTGAACGTGTTCCCCTGCCGGGCTTTTTATCCATAAAATGGCATGTGGTATTCAAGATGAAGGCGCACCGCCGCCCTGTCTCGGGTTGTGGTTCCCAGCGTATGCTTCACGCCTTGGAGCGGCGTTCGCATCCCGCTGACCACGGCTCCAGCTTCGCTTCCCTGTACTCCCCTTTTTGTCGCTATGCGACATCTTCCCCCGACCGGGGGAAGTCTTTGCTCGCTGGCGGCGGTCAGCTCAGCTGCAATTCCCGTACGGGTCAAATTAAAAATCCCCCGAGCGAATGCAGCGGCAGCAACCACATTAGACATTCCTACAGGATGGGACTTGCAACAACGACGACCGCGGCCAGTGGCCGATGCAGGGAGGAGTTGTTGGGGCAACGGCCAGCAAAACGCACGTGCCGCCCAAGGCACACGCGGATGCTGGGAGCCGCAACCCGGGGCACTAAAAAAGAGCCCACTGGGCTCTTTTTTGCCGCCTGCGGGCGGCCGTGTTCCTTCGATTCCTCGTACGGGTTGCATGAAAAAATCCCTGATCCTAAGATCAGGGATTTTATTCATGACCCGTACGGGAATCGAACCCATGTTACAGCCGTGAAAGGGCCGTGTCTTAACCGCTTGACCAACGGGCCTTAGAAATACAGAGCTTCGCTAAAACCTCCGACTTCCATCGTCCACTACTGCAGACGACCGTCCCCCTAACCTTAGCGAAACTCTGTAAAAGTGGTAGCGGTAACTGGATTTGAACCGGTGACACTTCGGGTATGAACCGAATGCTCTAGCCAACTGAGCTATACCGCCACATATTGTTTGTGCACTTGAACAGTGCTCTATTATTATACCCACAGATACCCCTTTTGTCAACACATATTTTTAAAAAAATCATATTTTTTCGTGTCGTCCAAAATACAAACGAAGATACGCAAAAATCCCGCTTTCCATTGAATAGAAAACGGGATTTTTCAACCATTTATCCGAGCCTTGTGGAAAAGCCGGTCAATTCTTCAGCCCTTCTTGTGGGTGGGAACCATGACCTTCAGGCCGCCCATATACGGCTGCAGCACTTCGGGGATGGTCACGGTGCCGTCGGCCTGCAGATGGTTCTCCAGGAAGGCGATCAGCATACGCGGAGGTGCCACGCAGGTGTTGTTCAGGGTGTGGGCCAGATAGGTCTTGCCGTCCTTGCCCTTCACGCGGATGTGCAGGCGGCGTGCCTGTGCATCGCCCAGATTGGAGCAAGAGCAGACCTCGAAGTACTTCTGCTGGCGGGGGCTCCATGCTTCGATATCGCAGCTCTTCACCTTCAGATCGGCCAGGTCGCCGGAGCAGCAGTTCAGCTGACGCACCGGGATCTCCATGCTGCGGAACAGCTCCACAGAGTTCTTCCACAGCTTCTCGTACCAGTCAGCGCTCTCGTCGGGGCGGCAGACCACGATCATTTCCTGCTTCTCGAACTGATGGATACGGTAAATGCCGCGCTCCTCGATGCCGTGAGCGCCCTTTTCCTTGCGGAAGCAGGGGCTGTAGGAGGTCAGGGTCAGGGGCAGAGTGGCCTCGTCCAGAGTCTGGTCGATGAAGCGGCCGATCATGGTGTGCTCGCTGGTGCCGATCAGGTACAGGTCCTCACCCTCGATCTTGTACATCATAGCATCCATTTCCGGGAAGGACATGACACCCTGCACCACGTTGCCGTGCATCATGAAGGGAGGGATCACATAGGTGAAGCCCTTGTTGATCATAAAGTCGCGGGCATAGGCCAGCACAGCCTCGTGCAGGCGGGCGATGTTGCCCAGCAGATAGTAGAAACCGTTGCCGGCCACGCGGCCTGCAGCGTCCATATCGATGCCGTCGAAGCTCTCCATGATCTCGGTGTGGTACGGAATGGGGAAATCGGGCACCACAGGCTCACCAAAGCGCTGTGCTTCCACGTTGTAGGTATCATCCGGGCCGATGGGCACGCTGGGATCGATCATCTGCGGAATGGTGTACATGATCTCCTGAATGCGTGCGGACAGGGTCTCTTCTTCCTTTTCCAGCTCAGCCATCTTGTCGGCGTCGGCCTTGACGGCGGCATTGTTGGCATCGATCTGAGCCTGCAGCTCAGCCTTCTGTGCCTCATCGGTGCACTTCTTCAGCTGGCCGAACAGGGGGCCGTTGGCCTTGCTCAGCTTGTTGCGGGCAGCCTTGAGGGCTTCCACTTCCTTCAGGCATGCGCGGTACTTGGCATCCTTCTCGATGACCTCGTCCACCAGCGGGAGCTTTGCATCCTGAAACTTCTTCTTGATGTTTTCCTTGACAGCGTCCGGGTTTTCACGGACAAATTTGATATCAAGCATGATTGACTCTCCTTGCTCTATTTCGGTTCGCACAGAAGATCCCCTCCCCTGTGCCGTTCAAAGACGGTCGCCCGCCTTGGATCGCTTTATTCTTCGTTCTGGTACTGTCCCAGCAGGTTGGCAAAGGCCCGCAGCTGCTCGTCTGAATAGAAATGCACGGTCAGCCTGCCCTTACCGTCGTGGTAGGCCACGTTCACCTCGCTGCCCAGCACCTGCTTGAGGCTTTCTTCCACCTCCACCGGCAGAGTGCCCCGCGGCTTGGGTTCTCTGGGCTCCTTTGCGGGCTTTGCCAGCTTTTTGCACAGCGCCTCGGCCTGACGCACGTTCAGCTGGTTGTCTGCGATGATCTGCGCCGCCTGCTCCTGCAGCTCCGGTGTGGGCAGGCTCAGGATCACCTTTGCGTGGCCGATATTGATAAAGCCGCTTTTCAGCAGTTCCAGCACATTTTCCGGCAGGTTCAGCAGGCGCAGGCTGTTGGCCAGTGCGCTGCGGCTCTTGCCCAGCTTCTGTGCCGCCTGCTCCTGCGTCAGGCCGCAGCGGGTCATCAGCTCCCGGATGCCGGTTGCTTCTTCCACCGGGTCCAGATCCTCGCGCTGCAGGTTTTCCACCAGAGCCAGCTCCATGGCCTGCTCGTCGCTGACTTCCTTAATGACCACCGGCACATCGTTCAGCCCTGCCATGCGGCAGGCACGCCAGCGGCGCTCACCCGCCACGATGCTGTAGCCGCCGCGCGGGCGCGGACGCACCGCGATGGGCTGCAGCAGACCATGCTCTGCAATGCTGGCCGCCAGCTCGCCCAGCGCCTGTTCGTCAAAGGTCTTGCGCGGCTGTTCCGGGTCCGGTTCGATCTCACGCAGGGGCAAGGTGTCTACCTTTGCGCCGGACTCAAAAACCGGGGCGGCATCTTCAAACAGACTGTCCAGCCCGCGGCCAAGTCCTCCTTTTCCTCTTGCCATTCATGTTCCCCCTGAGGTTTAATCTTCCAGAGCATTTTTCGTCTGCTCTGCGACGGGTGCACTTTTGCGGCGGGCCTTTTTGGGCTCGTGCGGGCGGTTGTTCTTGACAAATTCGATTGCCAGATCCATGTACGCTTCGCTGCCCTTGCCCTTGGGTTCATAGAAATTGATGGGCTGGCCATAGCTGGGTGCCTCCGAAATGCGGATGGAGCGCGGGATGGTGGTCTTGTACACCTTGGAGCCGAAATACTTCTGCACCTGCTCCACCACCTGCACGGTCAGGTTATACCGCAGCGAGAACATGGTGAACACCACGCCCTCGATATCCAGATACGGATTGTACTTTTTGCGAATGGTCTTTAAGGTGCTGATCAGCTCCGAAAGACCCTCCAGCGCGTAATACTCGCACTGCACCGGAATGAGAACGCTGTCGCAGGCACTCAGGCCGTTCAGGGTGAGCAGGTCCAGACTGGGCGGACAATCGATAAAGATGAAGTCATAGTCCCTCTGCACCTCGGCCAGCGCCTTGCGCAGGCGGCTCTCACGAGCGGGCAGGTCGATCATTTCCAGACTGGCACCGGCCAGACGGGTGTTGGAGCCGATGACATCGGTGCGGTACTCGGTCTTACGGATGGCCTCGGATGCTCGTGCTTCACCGATCAGGATCTCGTAGGTTCCCTTTTCCACGCTGCGCTTCGGGATGCCGTAGCCGGTGGTGGTATTGCCCTGCGGATCAAGGTCTACGATGAGCACCCGCTTGCCCAGCGCCGCAACGCAGGACGACAGGTTGACGGCGGTGGTGGTTTTGCCAACGCCGCCCTTCTGGTTCGCAATTGCTACAATTTTTGCCACGCACAATTCTTCCTTCCGGGAAAATTTAATTGTTCCATGTGGAACATTCGCAGTCATGCCCGCCGGTTTCCCGTCCATACAGGCACCTTAACACCTAGTATAGCACATCCAAATCGGTTTTTGAACCATCTGAAGCGTTTTTCCGCTGGATTTTTAACTTTTAGAGGTGGGAAAATCAAAAACTGCACGGTTTCGGGAGACAAAACAAACGATTTTGAATGCGCGCCGGGAAGCTGGCTAGCCCTCTCAGTCAAGCCCTATCGGGCTTGCCAGCTCTCCCAAAGGGAGAGCCCTTGGCATGACGGCAAAGTTTCCGGGCAGACCGCAAAGCTTGCGGGTGCGCTTGCTCCCACTTTGGGGAGCTGTCGCGCGTAGTGCGGCTGAAGGAGTAATCTGGGTACGGACTCCTTCCGTCAAGCCCTGTCGGGCTTGCCACCTCCCTCATAAGGGAGGCTTTGGCAGTGCGGTAAAGTTTCTGGGCAGACCACAAAGCTTGCGGGTGCGCTTGCTCCCACTTGGGGGAGCTGTCGCGCAGCGACTGAGGGGCTTCCAATCGGCGGAACACAAAAAATCCTTTAGCGAAGCGACTTGGATTTTTTGTATGGAGCCCAACAGCTTTGGGGTTACTAGGGGCGAGCAGCCCCTAGTTCGTGCCTCCCGCGCCTCGAAAGTAGCGGGTGCTTTTCTGGTTCTCTTTTGGCACGCAAAAGAGAACGTACCCGGCGGCAATGCTTTAGCAAAAGGCATGAAACTTTAAACACGCGACTACGCTCTGCACGGGAGTTTCCTGTTCCACATGGAACAATTTTACCGTTCGGCGGCAGTGGTTGGGATGCGCACCGTATATTCGATATACCCGTCCTTCTCCTCCCGGTGGGCAGTGGCGGGCACACCATTATCGGTCATCAGACGGATGGCATGGTCGATGGTGTTCACAAAAATACGCACATCCTTGACCATTGAGATGCGGTGCCTGCCTTTTGCAGGGGTGTTGAGCAGCTGTTCAATGTAGAGGTCGGTCTGCCGGGCGTTCATGCGGCGCTTGGCAATGTTGATCAAGGCTTCACTGCGGCGGTTCTCCGGCAGACGCAGCACCGCCCGGGCATGGCGCTCGGTAAGGCTGTTGTCCAGCACGAACTGCCGCTGGTCGGCGTTCAGCTGCAAGAGCCGCAGCTTGTTGGCGAGGGTAGGCTGTGCCATGCCCAGACGTTTGGCGGCCTCGGCCTGGGTGCAGTCCCACAGCACCATCACATCCTTTAAGCCCTGCGCCTGCTCAAAGGGGTTCAGGTCGGCCCGCTGGATGTTTTCCAGCAGACCCAGCGCGGCGGTGCGCTCATCGTCGTAATCACAGAGGATGGCAGGGATGGTGTTCATTTTAGCAAGGCGGCAGGCACGGAGCCGCCGCTCCCCGGCTACCAGCTCGTAGCCGCCATCCGACACTTTTCGCACCGAGATGGGCTGCAGCAGACCATTTTCACGGATGCTCTGGGCCAGCGCAGCCAGCTCCTGCTCGCTGAACTCCCGCCGTGCCTGAAACGGCGACGGCCTGATCTGATCGATGGGCAGGAAATAAATTTTGCCCGCCTGCTTTTTGCGTTCAAACATGGATACACGGCTCCTTTCGCGTGATGGATGGGTTTTGTTTTTCACATTTTCCCGGGAAAGCGTGGAAAACTCAGGCTTCAGGCACAGTGTATCACACAAATAAAAGCCCTGCCAGAAGTTTCGTTCGGCAGGGTTTTACAAAATTCTATCGATATTTCGTTATTTCAACGGGCTTTTCGCAATTTTTCCGCCGTTTCTGGGGTAGGCTGTCGGAGTCTGCGAAATCTTTTTGCACAGGATCAGGGTACGGGTGTCGCCGCCCGGAAGGTGCAGAGTACGGGTTTCTTTGTACTCGCCGCCCAGCTTTTTGATGGCACCGCGCGCTGCGGCCAGTTCTTCCTCACCGGAAGAGCCTTTCATGGCGAGGAAATTGCCGCCCACCTTTACCAGCGGCAGACAGTATTCGGCCAGCATGGGCAGCGCAGCCACTGCACGGGCCGAGGCCAGATCAAACTGTTCACGCCACGCCTTGCGGGCGGCTTCCTCGGCGCGTTCCTTTGCAAACTCCACGCCGGTCAAGCCCAGCTGGGCACAGGCGTACTTCAAAAACTCCACCCGCTTGCCGGTGGGCTCCATCAGGGTCAACTCCAGTTCCGGCTTGTAGATTTTGGTCACGATGCCCGGGAAGCCTGCGCCTGCGCCCACATCCACCATGCGGCCCGCCACTTCCGGCTGGCTGGCAAACAGCAGGCTGTCGAGGAAGTGCTTATCCTCGATCCCCTCGGGGTCGGTGATAGCGGTCAGGTTGACCTTCTGGTTGTAGTCCACCAGAATTTCAGCAAAGGCATCCAGCTGGTCCAGCTGGGTGCCGGTGAGGGTGATGTTCCATGTGGAACATTTTGCTTCCAGACGCTGTTTGTCGATCATGGGTGTTGTCCTTTCTTTCATTCACCGGTCAGCTGGACGAAAATGGGCTCGTGGTGCACGGCAGGCAGGAAAGTTTCCAGCACATCTGCCGTTCGCAGCTTGAGCGAGGAGGTGTTGATGCAGGGGTGGCAGCCGAGGTACTCCCCTGCCTTTATGTCCTCATCCATCAGCAGCTGCACCTTATTTTCAGCATCATTGGCAAGGCCCATAATGGAGGAGGAGCCGGGCGTGCAGTCCAGATACTGCTCCATATCCTCGGGCGAGGCAAAGCTCAGGCGGGCAATGCCCAGCTGATGGGAAAGCTCTTTGGTTTTGAAGGGCTTATCCCCGGGCATCATGAGCAGATAGAAGTTCGTCTTCTGCCGGTTGCACAGGAACAGGTTCTTGCACACGGTGGCATTCAGACAGGCATCGATCACATGGCAGTCCTCCATGGTATCGGCCTTCATCCAGCCGTGGTCGGTGCGCCAGAATGGGATGCCCAGCTTGTCCAGCAGGTCATAGGTACGGATCTCTTTTTCCAGCCGCCCGGTGCAGTCGGCAGGACGGCCCTCGTAAAGCTTCAGTTCTTCCATTTTATTTTCCTCTCGCTGCCAGTGCAATGCTCAGCTGCGCCACATCGGAGGGCGATACGCCCGGGATGCGCCCCGCCTGACCGAGGTTCTTCGGCCGGATGCGGGCCAGCTTTTCGCGGGCTTCCAGCGTCAGGCCGGTCAGGTCGGAATATTCAAAATCATCCGGGATCAGGGTCTTTTCGTGCCGGGCCACGTCCCGGATCATCCGATCCTGCCGGGCAATGTAGCCCGCATACTTGATCTCGGTCTCCATCCGTTCGGCCAGCATGGGGGTGATCTCCTCGCCCCAGCCGATGACACCGGCCAGCAGCGGATAGCTGATCTCCGGGCGGCGCAGCAGCTCTTCCGCAATGCCGCCCTCGGCAGCAGGGGCAAGACCGGCCGCTTCCATGGCGGTGCGCAGGTCGGCGGTACGCAGATGTGTCTCGTGCAGGCGGCGGCGCTCCGCTTCCAGAATGCTCTGGGTGTGCTGGTACTTGGCCCAGCGGTCATCCTGCACAAGGCCGTATTCCCTGCCGATGGGGGTCAGCCGCTGGTCAGCGTTGTCCTGACGCAGGGTCAGGCGGTACTCGCTGCGGCTGGTCATCATGCGGTAGGGGTCCATGACACCCTTTGTGACCAGATCATCCACCAGTGTGCCCAGATAGCTGGTGTGGCGCGGCAGAATGAGCTGCTCTTTGCCCAGCGCATTGCAGGCGGCGTTCAAACCTGCCAGCAGGCCCTGCGCGGCGGCTTCCTCGTAACCGGAGGTGCCGTTGAACTGGCCCGCACCGTACAGTCCCCGCACCACCTTGCTTTCCAGCGTGGCTTCCAGACTGGTGGGGTCCACGCAGTCGTACTCGATGGCGTAGGCCGGGCGCATGATCTCGATGTTCTCAAACCCTTTGATACTGCGGTAGAAGGCATTCTGCACATCCTCCGGCAGGCTGCTGGAGGCACCCTGCAGATACATCTCTTCGGTGTTCTCGCCGCAGGGTTCCACAAAAATGGGGTGGCGGTCCTTGCCCGCAAAGCGCACCACCTTGTCCTCGATGGAGGGGCAGTAGCGCGGGCCAACGCCCTCGATCATGCCGCCATAGAGCGGGCTGCGCTGGATGTTATCCAGAATGATCCTGTGGGTCTCGGGGTTGGTATAGGCGATCCAGCACTCCACCTTGTTGTGCATGGGGGCATCGGTCATAAAGCTGAAGGGCTGCAGCTCATTGTCCGGGTCGCCGGGCTGGCATTCCAGCTTGGAAAAATCGATGCTGCGGCGGTGCACCCGGGCAGGGGTACCGGTCTTGAACCGGCGCAGCGGCAGCCCGGCAGCCTTCAGGCTGTCGGTCAGGGCGTTAGCGGCGTGCATCCCGTCCGGGCCGGAGGCGTACCACGCATCGCCCACAAAAATTTTGCCGCCAAGGTTCGTGCCGGTGGCAATGACCACGCATTTGGCGCTGTATTCCCCGTTCAGCTGGGTCACAACGCCCTTCACACGGCCGTTCTCGGTCTCAATGCTCACCACCTCGACCTGATGGATGGCAAGGCCGGGCGTGAGTTCCAATGCATGCTTCATATATTCATGGTAGCGCTTGCGGTCGGTCTGCACACGCAGGGCGTGCACCGCCGGGCCTTTGCCCTTGTTGAGCATCCGGCTCTGCAGATAGGTGGCATCTGCAGCAAGGCCCATCACGCCGCCAAGCGCATCTAATTCACGTACCAGCGTGCCTTTTGCCGTGCCGCCAATGCTGGGGTTGCAGGGCATGTTGCCAATGGCATCCAGACTCATAGTAAACACGGCCGTTCTCGCGCCCAGCGTTGCGGCGGCGTGAGCTGCCTCGATGCCGGCATGACCGGCACCGATGACGATAACGTCATAATCTCCTAAGTGGTTCATATACTTTCGGGTTTCCTCTAACAAATGATTTAAAATGCCCTCCGTTTCACTCTGGGCATATTCAGCGGAAAAATTATTTTTAATTTCGCAAATCTGGAAAATCTGCGGATTTTCCAGATTTGCCTTTTCACGGGAGGGGCCATAACGGGAAACGGCATATTGCTGCTGTCAGCCTGCAACTGTCGCGCAGCAGATAACGCATAAACTTGTCCGTATGGCTCGTCGCGCAAGCGACTACAAATCGGCGTAACACAAAAAATCCTCTAGCGGAGCGACTTGGATTTTTTGTATGGAGCCCATCTCCTTTGGGATTATTAAGGGCGAGTAGCCCTTAATTCGTGCCTCCCGCGCCTCGAAAGTAGCGGGTGCTTTTCTGGTTCTCTTTTGGCACGCAAAAGAGAACATCCCCGGCGGCGATGCATTTTGCAAAAGGCATCAAACTTTAAACACGCGACCACGCTTCGCGCGGGAAGCTCTTCGTCACTTTCCCACGCAGAAACGTTCAAACACCTGTTCGATCACAGCTTCCGAGGCGTTCTCACCGGTCAGGTCGCACAGGGCGGCCAGTGCGTCGTCCACACAGACGGAAACGGCATCCAGCCCAAAGCCGCCTGCGGCAGCATCCAGTGCACCGGCCACAGCGTCCCGCGCACGCAGTGCGGCGGAAAGCTGACGCTGGCCGGACAGACTGGCGGCATGGGGGTCGATCTGGCTGGTACCCAGCAGGCGAGCCACCGCAGCGGAGATCACCTTGCGGCTCTCCTCCTCCTGACAGCACACCGGCAGCACCATGGCAAAGCAGGGTGTAATCAACTCTGCGTCAAATTGCGTCGGTTTATCCTCTTTGTTGATAAGTGCAATGGCTGGGCGGCCTGTGCAACGCTGTGCAAGCTCCAGATCTTCCCGCGTGGGCGGCTCAGAGCCATCGAACACAGCCAGGATCAGGCCTGCCTCCTCCAGCTTTTTCCAGCTGCGGCGGATGCCCTCGGCTTCAATGGCATCTTCGGTCTCGCGCAGACCGGCGGTATCGAACAGATTCAGCTGGATATCCCCCAGCTGTACCGCCTGCTCCACCACGTCACGGGTGGTGCCAGCCACCGGCGTGACGATGGCCCTGTCGAACCCGGCCAGCAGGTTGAGCAGTGTGGATTTTCCCGCATTTGGTCTGCCCACAATGGCGCAGTCCACACCTTCGCGCAGGACGGTATCCGCCTGATAATTATGGATCAACTCGTCCAGCTCTGCCTTTACCCCACTCAGTACGCGGTGCAGATGGTCACCGTCCAGCTCCGGCACATCCTCTTCGGGAAAATCCACCCATGCGGCAAGGTGAGCCTGAATGGCGGTAAGCGCTTCCTTCTGGGCACTGATCTTCTTTGCCAGCGCACCGCCCAGCGCGGCATTGGCCAGCGCGGCACCCTGACGGCCATCCGCCGAGATCAGATCCATGACGGCTTCGGCCTGCGTCAGACCCAGCTTGCCATTCAGGAACGCGCGGCGGGTGTACTCGCCGGGCGCGGCAGGCTGAGCACCGGCAGCAAGACAGGCTTCCACCAGACGGCGGGCCACGGCGCTGCCGCCATGGCAGGAAAGCTCCACCACGTCCTCGCCGGTATAGCTGTGGGGCGCGCGGAAAAACAGGGCCACCCCCTCATCAAAGGCTTCGTCCCCTTCCCGGAATGTGCCGTACATGGCGGTGTAGCCTTTGGCATCCTCCACCTTTTTTGCGGCGTTGGCCGGGCGGAACACCCGGGCTGCTATGGGATAGCTCTCCGCACCGGAGAGCCGCACGACGGCAATGCCGCCTGCGCCCGGCGCTGTTGCAATGGCTGCAATGGTCGTTTCCTGCATGGTTTTTTCTGGCTTCCTTTCCGCGCCCGGTCTGGCCGCTTGCTCCCATCTGCCCACAGCAGCGAGACCAATACAGTTTCATTGTACCACGAAATGCTGCGGAATGGTACTGTTTTTTCAACCAATTCCCGGGAAACGGTTGAAAATCCGCCCGTTTCTCACACAAAAAAGGGGCCTTCCGTCCCAACACGGAAAGCCCCTTTTTACAGGAAACTGTTTTTTAGAACTTGGCGATATCCGCCGTGGTGATGGCCTTGCCAGGCAGCGTGCGTGCATCGGCATTCTCATTCAGGGCCAGCTTGCCCTCGCGCAGCAGCTGCACAGCCTTCTGGTGATCGGCAGCCTTCCAGTTGTTGCCCACGATCTTCCAGTTGTTGTTCACGTGCGGCTCAATGGTGCCGCCCTTCACGGTGCGGATGTACTCGCCCAGCAGCTCGCGGATGCCGCCCACGTCGCCGCGCACATCGATCTCCAACAGCTTGGGCAGCTCTTCGCCCGGCAGGAAGATGTCCGCAGCCGTCAGCAGCTGGGTGGTGGCACGGTAGTTGTTCACTGCCACCACAAAGGTGTCGGTATCCTTCACGGCCTTGCCGTTCGGCCACTTGAGGTTCTTGATGCGGTGGCCCGGCTCCTTGGAGACGTCCAGCTCATAGTTGACGCCCTCAAAAGCATCGTACAGGTAGTAGCGCACCGAGGGGTCAAAGGCAATGGTCACTTCATCCGGCTTCCATGTCTTGAAGAAGGCTGCAGACCACTCCATGAAGCGGCGCAGCTGCTCGCCGGTCATCTGCAGCTTGTACAGGGTGTTCTGGTAGGTGTAGATGCTGGCCATATCGCACTTGCGGATGGTGCCCGCGCGCATCTGGGAGGTCATGGAGGTCAGGGCGGTAGCAGAGACCTGCGCACCGGTGTAGTACATCTGCACTTCGTTGATGAAGTCCAGCAGCGCGGTATCCTGCACCATGGCCTGCGGCAGGCAGTCGATCTCGTTTTCGGGGGCCAGATCGCCGCCCTTCAGCTCGCCAATGGGGGTAACAGCGTCTTCCTTGGCGCGGGTGTCGTAGGAGGCCAGCAAAGCGGTCAGCTCCGGATCGGGCTCGTACTCCTTGATCTGCAGGTTTTCAGAGGTGCGGTTCACGACCTTCCACTTACCGTCCAGCTGGCGCTCCAGATAGACGTGGATCTCGGACAGGGTGGCACCGGCGTTCTTGTTCTCCACCACCAGCACGTTGTTGATCATCATGTTGGGGATGCTCCTGTGGCCGTGGCCGCCCACGATCACATCAAACTCCGGGCAGGCATTTGCCAGATCGGTGACGCCGGAGCCATAGACACCGTACTCGTTCTCGGTATCCATGTGCATGACGCCGATCAGAACATCCACCTGATCCTTGATCTTATCGATGATCTTGCGGCTCTCGTCCACGGGGTTGGTGACAGTCCAACCCTCCAGATTCTTGGCATCCCAGCGGATGATGTTGGGGGTGACCATGCCAATGACACCGATCTTGACGGTGCCCTTTTTGATGATGGTGTAGCCGTCGGCCAGCGGGGTGCCGTCCGGTGCGTAAACGTTGCCGGTGAGCACCTTGGCCTTCTGCTGTCCCATGACCTTTTTCAGCACATCCATGCCGTAGTTGTACTCATGGTTGCCGGTGGTCCAGATATCATAGCCGATGGCATTCATGGCAGCGATCATGGGATGCAGGTCATCGTTCAGGAACAGCTCTGCGGAGTTGGCCTGAATGGTATCGCCTGCATCCACCACCAGCGTGTTCCGGGTGCGGCACTGCTTGATGGCAGTCGCCTGCTGGGCCACACTGCCGGAAGCATCTGCCTTGTTGGCGGCGTAGTCCCATGGGTCGAATTTGCCGTGGGTATCGCTGGTGGCAAGGATCTGCAGATCCATGCTCCACAGGGACTTGATGTCACAGGCGGCTGCAGAGGGTGCCATGCAGCTGGCGGCTGCGATGGTGGCGGATGCCCCTGCACCACGCAGGAAGCTGCGGCGGGAGATCTTGTTCTGAGCCATAGTTGATTACCTCTCTTTTCATCATTCTGTCTGTTCTTCACGAACAGAACGCTCTTGACTACAGTATAAAGCCTTGACCAATTGTTTTACAATTGCCATTTAAGAGAAAGATTTCGGCAAAAAACAGGCAAATCCTCCAAATTTTGAGAAGAATGACTTTTTTATGCTCAGTATACCGCAACAGCTGCCCGACCCGAAACCACCTTGGCGTCAGTTTTGGGTAAAATCCTTTTTTGCGTAAAAAAGGTCTCCGGAAAATCCGCAGATCTTCCGGAGACCCTGATTTCAAAAGTAATTCTGCAAAATTACAGCTCGATCTTGCCAAAGCTGAAATCGGCAAAATCGTCCACGCGCTCGGTGCGCTTGGGTGCTACCGGTGCTGCATTCTCTGCATCACGGGGTGCATAGGTGCGCTCCGGTACGCCAGAAGGCCGCGGGCCGCGGGGTGCACCATTGCGGCTGCCACGGTAACCGCCGCGGTTTCCATTGTGGTCGCCATGCTCAGAACGATTCCCGCCGCGATAGCCGCCATTGCGGCTGCCGCCGGGACGACGGCCATTGCCGCGTCCGCCGCGGGGACGGCGCTCGCCATAGGTGTTCTCGGTCTGTGCATCGGGTGCGGTGGAGTAGATGACCACACGGCGGTCACGGCCTTCGCCCTTGCTCTCGCTGCGCACGCCCTCCATCTTGCTGATGGCAGAGTGGATGATGCGGCGCTCGTAGGGGTTCATGGGTTCCATGGCAAAGCTGCGGCCGGTCTTGCGCACCTTGGCACCAATGCGCTGTGCCAGTGCGGTCAGGTCGCTCTCGCGCTTATCGCGGTAGCCGGCCACATCCAGACCCAGCTTGATGTAATCGCCCTCCAGACGGTTTGCCACAAGGCTTGCCAGATAGGAAAGGCTCTCCATGGTCTCGCCGCGGCGGCCGATGAGGGCACCCAGCTTTTCACCGTCCAGACGGATGATGGTAGCTTCGCCCTTCTGCACAGCGCTGAAGGTGACATTCTCCACGCCCATCAGGGCAATGACCTCACGCAGGTAGTCCACAGCAGCCTTGATCTTAGCGTTCTCTTCGATCACGATGGGGACTTCCGGCTCCTCTTCCTCGGCAGCGGGCTGCTCTGCAGCAGCTTCTGCAGCGGGGGCAGCAGGCTCTTCGGCCTTTGCTTCCGGCTGTGCTGCCGCAGCAGCAGGCTCCTCTGCCACGGGCGCGGCCTTGACAGCCTCCTGCACGGGAGTCTTTTTCTCAACAACAGGCTCAGCGGGTGCTGCAGCCGGAGCGTCCGGCTCCTCCACGCTCACGCACACCTTAGCGGGGGTGAGCTTCAGGCCCAGAAAACCAGTCTTCTGGGGCATTTCCAGCACTTCGCAGCTGACATTCAGATCATCGGCCTGCACGCCCAGCAGAGCGCAGGCTTTTGCGCGGGCTTCATCGACCGTTTTGCCGGTCGCTTCCTGCTTACGGATCATAACCGTTCATCCTCCTCTTATTCTTTATCCTGCTTGTTCAGCTCGCTCAGCGGCACGGTACGCTCGTCCTTGTAGCGCTCCTCGTCCAGCTGGCGGGCATACTCCAGACGGCGCTTGTTCATCTCGCTGGCGGAAAGGTTCTTTTCTGTGGTCTTGCCGGTCTTGGGATCGGTGACCTTGACGGTAGTGTTCTTCACACCGCGTTTTTCCTGCTTTTTCTTTTCTGCGATCTGCGCTTCGATCTCCTTGCGCATCTTATCGGGGTCGTACACCTTGCGCATGACCTGAGTCTGCACGGTCATCACGATGTTGGAAATGACGTAGTACAGAGAGAATGCCAGAGGATAGGTGAAGCAGAAGAACAGGTACATCAGCGGCATCATATACATGGTCAGCTTCATGCTGCCCTGCATCTGCTGGCCGCTGGCCTTCATGCTGATATGGGTGGACAGGAGCATGGTGATGACCGACAGCAGCGGCAGCACGATGTCCAGAGAAAGGCCCAGCTTGGGGATGCGGGTCAGGTCGATGCCGAGGAAGTTCATGTGCTGGCTGAACTCGGTAATGGTAGCGATCTGCTCGGCGCTGAAGCAGCCCAGCACACCGCCGTTGCCAGCAATCACCTGTGCGATGATGTTGGTATCGCGGGTGATGGCGGTAAAGGCGACGCCGGAGGCGGTCAGGGCCTCACCGGCGGCGGTCAGGGCAGCAGCGCTGATGTGGAAGATGCGCTCCAGCGGATTGTACACGACACCGATAACGCCGAACATGACAAGGAAGTTCAACAGCATGGGCACGCAGCCTGCGGTGGGGCTATAGCCGTAGTCCTGCTGCAGCTTGAGCATTTCTTCCTGCTGCTTTTCGGGCTTGTCCTTGTACTTGGTCTGGATCTCCATCATCATGGGCTGGAAGGCCGACAATTTAGCCATGCTCTTCTGCTGGCTCAGCTGCAGAGGGATCTTGACGATGTTGATGAGCAGCGTGAAGATGATGATGTCCCAGCCGTAGCTCGGGAGCAGCTTGTAGATCCACTCCATGACATAGCCGAGAGGACCGCTCAGGATGTAAAAGAAGTTCATACCTTTGTCCATTCTGCCCCGTCTGTGGCACGGGACTTGTTATTTTTATCGTAGGACACGCTGCCCACAGTGCACCGCGTCACAAGAAGCATATTTACTTTTCCACCTTTTGCTTGTGCCGTGTGGAAAACAGCTTTGCGGGCTGCAGCCGGCGGGCAGGGTTCTGCCAGCGGCCCGGCTCCGGCACCGGGTCAAAGCCCCATTTGCCGAAGGGATTGCACCGGGCGATGCGCCATGCCCCCAGCAGGATGCCCTTTACGCACCCATGGGTCATGATGGCCTGCATGGTGTAGTTGCTGCAGCTGGGCGTAAAACGGCAGCTGCGGCCGATCCATGGGCTGAGAGTGTACTGGTAGGCCCGGATGGGCACGCACAGCGCGCGGCGGCAGATGTACTGCAGGCGGTTCATGCGTCCGGCTTTTCCGCCTGTGCCCTGCGTGCCGGGGGCACGGTGGCAGGGGGCGGCGCATCCGGCCGTTTGGCCTTATCCGGCAGACCGGCCTGTGCAAACAGCTTTGCCACAACGCTGCTCAGCTGCCAGCTCTTCAGCCGCGGGGTCATACCGCGGGCTACAAAGATCAGATCATAGCCGCCGATGTTGTAGTCCAGATGCTCGTCGATGGCCGCCTTCATCACGCGGCGGGCGCGGTTGCGCTGCACGGCGTGGCCGATCTTTTTGGTGGCGGTCAGACCCACGCGAGTCTTTTTGCTGCGGGTCTTGAGCACATACATCACAAGACCGGGGTTCACATAGGATTTGCCGCGGGCATACACTCTGCCAAACTCGCTGTTGCGGCGGATGGGACGATAGCGCATGATTCCGCGCCTCCTTTCTGTGGCTGAGAACACGCCCCGAAGGGTGCATTCTTCAGCCAGTATATCAAAAATTTTTCGACTTTGAAAGCCCATGCGGGCATTTTTACGAAAATTCTTTCAATTTTCAAAAAAAAAATAAGACCGCTAATCCAATATCAGCGGTCTTTTGTGCGCATATTCATTTCTGCGCCGGATCCCGTCATAAAAGGCCGGATCAGACAGTCAGGCTCTTGCGGCCCTTTGCACGGCGAGCATTGATGACCTTACGGCCGTTCTTGGTGCTCATGCGGGTCAGAAAGCCATGAACTTCCTTGCGCTGACGCTTCTTGGGCTGAAAAGTTCTCTTCATGGTTGTATCCTCCGTAAAAACTTATCCCCGGTATGGGGTCTGATGTGGTCCCAGATTGGGGACAGGCTTGCAATTCAACAGTATATCGCATAGTATGGCGTTCTGTCAAGCATTTTTTTCGCTTTCCTTCAAACTTTTTTGTGAAAAGATTTTCAACTTTTTCACCATTCTGCCGTGGAAAACTCTTTTGCCACAAGATATTGTGGCCCTGTTTTGCCCATGCCACAACGGCCGTGCAGGGGCTTTTCTTATGTATTATAAATTACATTATAGAAATATGGACGCACAGCGTTTTTTGTGGTATACTAACCTAGTATCAGCAGCATTGTTGAAAACTTTAACGGAGTGGATGTTTTATGGATTCTTTTAAGGACGTTTTAGAGGCCGCCCAGGCGTACTGCAAAACGCAGATGGCCGAGCCGACCTATAATCTCTATATCGACGGACTGGAGCCGATCAGCTTTGAGGATTCCAGCCACATCACCCTTTCGGTGCGCAACGACTTCATCTGCAAGATCGTGACGGACCGCTACCTTGGCCTGCTCAAGGAAGCCTTCAAGACCGTGCTGGGCTTCGACGTGGACATCACGCTGGTGGTGCCCAGCACGCCGCCGCACGAGGTGGTGCTGGCCCAGCAGTACGAGGCGAACCCCGCCTCCCCGCAGGGCAACTACGAGTTCACATTTGAAAACTTCATCAAAGGCCCTTCCAACCAGTTTGCGTTTGCTGCTGCACAGGCGGTTGCGGCCAATCCCTCCGGCGCATACAACCCGCTGTTCATCTACGGCGGCTCCGGCCTTGGCAAGACCCATCTGCTCACGGCCATCCAGACCGAGATCAAGCGCACCCACCCCGATTTCGTTATCATGTACGTTACCTGCGAGCAGTTCACCAATGAGCTGATCGCCGCCATCCGCGCCGGCAGCACCGAGGACTTCCGCATGAAGTACCGCGTGGCAGACTTGCTGCTGGTGGACGATATCCAGTTCATCGCCGGCAAGGAGTCCACGCAGGAGGAGTTTTTCCACACCTTCAACTCCCTGCACGATGCCCACAAGCAGATCGTCATTGCCTCCGACCGCCCGGCCAAGGAGATCAAAAGTCTGGAAGAGCGTCTGCGCACCCGCTTTGAGTGGGGCCTGACCGCCGATGTGCAGCCGCCGGATTTTGAGACCCGCGTGGCCATCGTCAAGCGCAAGGCAGAGCTTTTGCATCTGGACCTGCCCGAGGATGTGGCCGAGTTCATTGCCAACCACCTGAAGAACAACATCCGCCAGCTGGAGGGCGCTGTAAAAAAACTGAACGCCTACTACATGCTGGAGGGCATCCAGCCGGTCATCAGTGTGGCCCAGAATGCCATCAAGGACATCCTCAACGAGACCCAGCCGGTGCCCGTGACCATCGAGAAGATCATCGGCGAGGTGTCCCGCACCTTCAACGTCTCCCCTGCCGACATCCGCGGCACCAAGCGCAACGCCAACGTTGCCTCTGCCCGCCGTGTGGCCATCTACATCCTGCGCGAGGTCACCGGCATGAGCATGGAAGAGATCGGCCGTGAATTCTCCGGCCGTGACCACTCCACCATCGTCTACTCCCTCAAGACCATGGAGCGTGACATGAAGAACGACCAGCACCTGCGCGAGACCGTGAGCGACATCATCAAGAACGTGAAGGCCTGACCGCAGAAATCGAGCAAAAGTCGTACTCATTTATGAGTGAAACCCCAAAATATGGGGAGAAAACGGAACAAAACGGGGAAAAAGAACCTATATCTTGTGGTAAAAACGCAAACCTTTCCACACTTTCCACAGAGTTTTCAACATTCAACCTTCGTTCTCCACATGGTCTGTGGAAAGAAAGACCTATTCCAACCTTTCCACGATCCATTCACAACACATTCACAATCCCGTGGAAACCAAAACCCCCGCATTCCGACAAGGCTTTTCGGGGTTTTCCACAAGTTCCCCACCCCCTACTACGGTTACTACAACAAGTTCAATAAGATAGACCGGTTCTGAAACTGTTTTGAAACACAAAACAACATCAGAAACGAAAAACAAAGGAGAGAATTCAGTTTGAACATCGTATGTGATAAAGTTCTGCTGAGCGCAGCCATCGATGGTGTGTCCAAAGCCGTCACCATGCGTTCTGCCATCCCTGTGCTGGAAGGTATCCTGCTGAAAGCCGAAGGCTTCCAGCTCAACCTCACCGGCTACGATCTGGAAATGGGCATCGTGACCACCATCGAAGCCAATGTCAAGGAAGCCGGCGAGGTAGTGCTGAATGCAAAGCTGCTCAGCAGCATGATCAGCCGGATGCCCGCCGGTCAGGTCAGCATCCTCTCTGCCGAGAACGGCAAGACCACCATCCAGAGCGGCGTAGTCCAGTTCGAGATCCAGTCCATGCCGGCCAACGATTTCCCGGAGCTGCCCAATACCGGAGCGGAAGAGACCCTGACCATCAAGACCGGCGTACTGAAAGATATGATCGATCGTACGTTATATGCTGTCAGTCAGGACGAGAAAAAGCCCGCCCACACCGGTGAGCTGTTCGAGATCCTGCCCGACAAGCTGACTGTGGTGGCACTGGATGGCTACCGTCTGGCCATCGTGGAACGCCCGGTGACGGCGGTAAAGGATATCCGCATCATCGTGCCCAGCAAGACCATGACCGAGGTCGCCCACCTGCTGCCCAACGACGACGAAGAGCCGGTGCACATCAGCGCCAACCGCCGCTATGTGGTCTTTATGGCCGGCGGCTACACCATCATGAGCCGTCTGATCGAGGGCGAGTTCCTCAACTACCGCAATGTGATCCCCGCCGACAGCCGCACCCGCGTGACCATCGACACCAAGGAATTCATCGAGACCATCGAGCGTGCTTCGCTGATTATTACAGAGCGTTTAAAAAATCCTCTCCGCATCTCCTTTACAGAGGGTAGAGTCGTGGTGCGCTGCCAGACCAACCTTGGCCGCGTGGTGGACGAGTTCAACGCCGACTGCGAGGGCGACGAAGTGGAGATCGGCTTCAACAACCGCTATCTGCTGGATGCGCTGCGCAACGCCCGCACCGAGAAGGTCCGTATGGAGATCAGCGGCCCTCTGAGCCCGGTCAAGGTGCTGCCTGCCGAGGGCAACGACTTTTTGTATCTGGTGCTGCCGGTGCGCTTCAAGAACGATTAAGAGGGCGAAATTATGCAGAAAATTCTCATCCATACGGAATTTATCAAGCTGGATGCCCTGCTGAAATATGCAGGCCTGTGTGAGACCGGCGGCGAAGCCAAGGAGCTGGTGCAGGGCGGTGCCGTGAAGGTGAACGGCGAGGTGTGCACCATGCGCGGCAAGAAGTGCCGTGCCGGTGATGTGATCGAGCTGGACGGCCAGACCGTGGAAGTGGGTCAGGGCCAGTAATGCGTCTGCTTTCACTGGAAGTTGCGAATTACCGCAATATTGCGGCAGCGCAGCTGGAACCGGGCCGGGAGCTGACCGTGATCTGCGGCAACAACGGTCAGGGCAAAACGAACCTGCTGGAGGCCATCTGGCTGCTGACCGGCGGCAAAAGCTTCCGGGGCGGCAAGGATGCCGAGCTTGTGCGCCGCGGAGAAACATTCGCGGTACTGGAGGCCGTCACCCAGCGCACCCGGCAGGAGGATCAGGAACCGGACGAACCGGCAAATGTGCGCATTACGGTGGGCACGCCGGATGCACAGCGCCCCGGCCGGTATGCATCGGTCAACGGCTCTCCGCCCAAGCGGGCGGCGGGCCTTGCGGGCAGCTTTCCGGCTGTGGTGTTCGACCCCGGGCACCTGAGCCTTGTAAAAGGTGCACCGGAAGGACGGCGGCGGTTTCTGGACGCGGCGCTGTGCCAGCTGTACCCCGGCTACCTTGCCACCTACCGTCGCTATGTGCGGGCATTGCAGCAGAAAAACGCGCTTCTGCGTCATTCCGCAGGCGGCACGGAGCGCCCGTGGGCAGAAAAATGCGCCCTGCTGGAAGTGCTGAACGTGGAGCTTGCAGCGCAGGGCGAGGCCATCCAGAAGCGGCGGCGGGAGTATCTGGCCCTGCTCACACCGCTGGCCTGCGCCAACTATGCCGAGCTTTCCCACGGGGCAGAGCGCATGGCGGTGCGCTATGCCGCCCAGTTTGAGCCGGGCGGGCTGTCCGCACTTTTGAAGCAGCGCCAGAACGACGAGCTGCGCGCCGGGCAGAGCCTGTGCGGCATCCACCGCGAGGATGTAGAGCTGCTGCTGGACGACCAGCCCGCAAAGGTGTTTGCAAGTCAGGGACAGCAGCGCAGCGTGGTGCTGAGCCTGAAAATGGCCGAAGCGGCTGCCGCTGCCCGAATCACCGGAGAGCACCCGGTGCTCCTGCTGGACGATGTGCTCAGCGAGCTGGACGAGGGCCGCAAGCAGTATCTGCTCACCCGCATGAAGGAAAAGCAGACATTCGTGACCAGCTGCGATGATACCGCGTTCCTGAAAACGGACGGCGAAGTGTACCGCATGAACGGCGGTGTGCTGAGCAAAGCATGAAGAAATGATGCAAAAGTACATGCAGCTGCCGGTGAATAAACGGCGTTTTATGCATGAACTGCCAGAATGAGGAAAATACTGTATGTATATTCATCTGGGCCGTGACTACGTGCTGAATGACCGGGACATTATCGGCATCTTCAATCTGGAAACCACCACCATCACCCCCCGGGGCCGGGAGTTTCTGAACTACGCCCAGAAGAACGGCGCGGTGGTGAGCCTTTCGGACGAGCTGCCGCAGAGCTATGTTTTGGCAGACGGGGCCGTGGTGGACACGGTGTATCTTTCGGAGCTGTCGCCTGCTGCCATGCGGCGCAGAGCCGAAAAAATGATCGAGTAAACCAGCCAACAGGCGGAGAATATGCTCTGCTTTTACGATAGATCGAACAAAAATGCAAACATTGAACAAAAGGGAGAAAGGAAATGGCAGAAGAAATCATTACCAGCACAAATGCCGAAACCGCTACCGACCATGAGTATAATGCCAGCGAGATCCAGGTCCTGAAGGGTCTGGAGGCGGTGCGCAAGCGCCCGGGCATGTATATCGGTTCCACCGGCGAGCGCGGCCTGCATCATCTGGTCTACGAGATCGTGGACAACGCCATCGATGAAGCACTGGCCGGCTACTGCGACCACATCGAGGTCAAGATCCTGAAAGACAACATCATTCAGGTCACGGATAACGGCCGCGGCATCCCTGTGGACATTCAGGCCGACACCGGCCTGCCCGCCGTCACTGTCGTTTACACCATCCTGCACGCCGGCGGCAAGTTCGGCGGCGAGAACTCCGGCTACAAGGTGGCCGGCGGCCTGCACGGCGTGGGCGCTTCGGTGGTCAACGCCTGCTCCGAGTGGCTCACCGTCAACGTGCGCCGCGACGGCCACGAGTACGAGCAGACCTTCCGCCGCGGCGACCCGGACGGCCCGCTCAAGTGCATCGGCACCGTAGCCGATGGCGTCACCGGCACCCGGGTCACCTTCAAGCCGGACCCGGAGATGTTCCGGGATACCACCGTGTACGACTTCGACACGCTGGAAAAGCGCCTGCGGGAAGAAAGCTTCCTGAACGCCGGTGTCAAGATCACCCTGACCGACGAGCGCGAGATGTATACCCCCGTGCTGGAGGACGGCAAGGAGGGAGAACCCTGCTACCGCACCGAGGTCATGTGCTACGAGGGCGGCATCAAGAGCTTTGTCACCTATCTGGGCGAGAAGCGCAAGCTGGACGTGCTGCACCCCAATGTGATCTACCTCAAGGGCCAGACCGACCGCGGCATGGCAGAGATCGCACTGCAGTACAATTCCAGCTACAACGAGCTGCTGCTGAGCTTTGCCAACAACGTCAACACCCCGGACGGCGGCACCCACGAGGAGGGCTTCAAGAACAGCCTGACCCGCGTGTTCAACGATTACGGCCGCAGCCACGGCCTGCTGAAGGATAAGGACGAGAACCTGTCCGGTGCGGACGTGCGCGAGGGCCTGATCTGCGTGATCTCGGTCAAGCTGCAGGAGGCGGAGTTTGAGGGCCAGACCAAGGCAAAGCTGGGCAATACCGAGATCCGCACCCTTGTTTCCAACATGGTCTACTCCAAGCTGATGGAATTCTTTGAGGAGAACCCCGGCGTGGCAAAGGCCATCTTTGAAAAGGCCACTCAGGCCGCCCGCGCCCGCGCCGCTGCCAAAAAGGCCCGCGAACTGGTGCGCCGCAAGAGCGCATTGGAGACCAGCCGGATGCCCGGCAAGCTGGCAGACTGCCGCGAAAAAGACCCCAGCCGCACCGAAATCTTCATCGTCGAGGGCGATTCTGCAGGCGGTTCCGCCAAGATGGGCCGCGACTCTGCCATTCAGGCCATCCTGCCGCTGTGGGGCAAGATGCTGAACGTGGAAAAGGCCCGCGCCGATAAAATTTACGGCAACGACAAGCTGATGCCCGTTGTGCTGGCACTGGGCTGTGGCATTGGTGACGAGTTCGATATCTCCAAGCTGCGCTACGATAAAGTGTTCATCATGGCCGATGCCGATGTGGATGGCTCCCACATCTGCACCCTGATGCTCACCTTCTTCTTCCGCTATATGCGCCCGCTCATTGAGCAGGGCCATGTGTATGTGGCCCAGCCGCCTCTGTTCAAGGTGCAGAAGGGCAACACCATCAAGTACGCCTACAACGATGCCGAAATGGCCGTGCTTTCGCAGGAAATGCCCGGCGCAAAGGTGAACCGCTATAAGGGCCTTGGTGAGATGAACCCCGAACAGCTGTGGGAGACCACTATGAACCCCGATAACCGCGTGATCGTACAGATCACCATTGACGATGCCGAGAAGGCCGATGAAGCCTTTACCATCCTGATGGGCGATCAGGTGGAGCCGCGCCGCCGCTTTATCGAGACCAACGCCCAGTACGCAAAGCTGGACGTGTAATTGGAGGAAACAATGGAAGAAGATTATGTGATGATACCGGGCAGCGGAACCAAAAAGATCATCCGCGATGTCAAAAAGGAGATCGAGACCGCATTTCTGGACTACTCCATGTCGGTCATCGTGTCCCGCGCCCTGCCCGATGTGCGCGACGGTTTGAAGCCTGTTCACCGCCGCATTCTGTACACCATGCACGAGCGCGGCAACGACCCCAGCCATCCCTACCGCAAATCCGCCGACACCGTTGGTGCGGTGCTGGGCTCCTACCATCCCCACGGCGACGCATCGGTCTACGATGCCATGGTCCGTCTGGCACAGGACTTCTCTCTGCGCTATCCGCTGGTGGATGGTCAGGGTAACTTTGGTTCTGTGGATGGCGACCCCCCGGCTGCCTACCGTTACACCGAGGCCCGCATGAGCCGCATGGCGGTGGAGATGCTGACCGATATCGAGAAGGACACCATCGACTGGGACCCCAACTTTGACGAGACCAAGAAGGAACCCAGCGTGCTGCCCTGCCGCTTCCCCAACCTGCTGGTCAACGGCAGTCAGGGCATTGCAGTCGGCATGGCCACCAACATCCCGCCCCACAACCTGAGCGAGGTCATTGACGGCTGCATCGCCTATATCGACGATCCGGACATCGACCTGCCTGGCCTGATGGAATACATCAAGGGCCCGGACTTCCCCACTGCCGGCATCATCATGGGCCGCAGCGGCATCCGCGCCGCCTACGCCACCGGCCGGGGCAAGATCACCCTGCGGGGCCGCGCCACCATCGAGGAGACCAAGAACGGCCGCACCCAGATCATCATTACGGAAATTCCGTATATGGTCAACAAGGCCCGTCTCATTGAGAACATGGCCGACCTTGTCAAGGAAAAGCGCATTGAGGGCATCACCGGCCTGAACGATGAGACCAACCGCAAGGGTATGCGCATCGTGGTGGACATCCGCAAGGACGCCAACGCACAGGTCATCCTGAACCAGCTGTACCAGTACACCCAGCTGCAGGATACCGTTGGCGTTATCATGCTGGCCATCGACCACAAGGTGCCGAAAGTCCTCACCCTGAAGCAGATGCTTCAGAAATACGTGGAATTTCAGGACGAGGTGGTGCGCCGCCGCACCCAGTACGACCTGAAAAAGGCCAAGGAGCGCGCCCACATTCTGGAAGGCCTGAAGAAGGCCACCGACATCGTGGACGAGCTGATCGCCACCATCCGCGCCTGCAAGGGCGGCATGGCAGAGGCCAAGGCTGCCATCATGGAGCAGTTCGGCTTTGACGACCCGCAGGCAGATGCCATCGTCAAGCTGCAGCTGGGCCGTCTGGCAGGCCTTGAGATCCTGAAGATCGAGGAAGAGCTTGCCAGCCTGCAGGCCAAGATCGAGAACTGGGAAGCCATTCTGGCCGACGATGCCCGGGTGCTTGCCATCGTCAAGGAAGAGCTGCTGGAAATGAAAAAGCGCTTCGGCGACGAGCGCCGCACCGAGATCCAGTCCGTGACCGGTGAGGTGGATATCGAGGATCTGATCGCCGAGGAGCAGTGTGTCTACACCCTGACCGAGGCCGGCTATATCAAGCGCCAGCTCAAGGCCACCTATCAGGCACAGCGCCGCGGCGGACGCGGCATCTCTGGCATGACCCGCAAGGAAGAGGACATCGTGCAGGAGATGTTCGTAGGCTCCACCCACGACTATGTGCTCTTTGTTACCGACCGGGGCCGTCTGTTCCGCATCAAGGGCTACACCATCGCTGAGGGCAGCCGCACCAGCAAGGGCAGCAACATCGTCAACCTGCTGCAGCTGGCCGAGGGCGAAAAGGTCACCAACATGATCTGCCAGTCGAAGGAAGCCGACACCGAGGGCGGCTTTGTGACCATGGTCACGAAGCAGGGCCTCATCAAGCGCACCCCGCTGGAACAGTATGCTAACATCCGTAAGTCCGGCCTGATCGGCATTGCCCTGAACGAGGGCGACGCTCTGGCATGGACCCGCCTGACCTCCGGCCACGATATGCTCATCGTTGCCACCCGCAACGGTCAGGCCATCCGCTTCAACGAAGCCGATGCACGTCCCATGGGCCGCAGCGGCCACGGCGTGCGCGCCATCCGTCTGGCCGAGGGCGATGAAGTTGTGGGCGTGTGCATCTGCCGCGAGGGCGGCACGGTGCTCACCGTCACTGAGAACGGCAAGGGCCGCCGGTCGGACATCGACACCTACCGCATCACCGCCCGCGGCGGCAAGGGCATCCGCAACTACGATGCCGCCAAGGATAAGGTGGCTGCGGTCAAGATCGTGGACGACGTGGACGATGTGCTGCTGAGCAGTCAGGAGGGCATCATCATCCGCCTGCACGCCAACGAGATCCCGCTGCAGAGCCGCTACGGTTCCGGCGTGCGGGTGATGCGCTTGGGTGAGAACGACAAGGTGATGGTACTTGCCCGCACCGACCACGACGACGAGGCCCAGACCGAGCAGATCGACACCTCCGATGCCGATGCCGAACCCACCGCAGAGCAGCTTGCCGCCATGGAAGCTGCAGATGCTGCCGCCGCTGCAGAAGCCCCGGAAGCCGACGATAAGGGCGAAGAGTAAACCTTGAAAACACAATAAGATTTGAAAGAAGCCGCCGCGCAGAGATTTCTGCACGGCGGCTTCTTTTCAAATCCATTCAAACCATGTATAATAGAAATAGCGTGTGAGGAATAAAAATAAACACAGAAAGTGGTTTAAGGAACATGACAGAGCAAAAAAAATCCCCGGAGATCAGCATCATCGTGCCGGTGTATAAGGTGGAAAAATACCTGAACGAATGCATTGATTCCATTCTGGCACAGACCTTTACGGATTTTGAGCTGATCCTGGTGGACGATGGCTCCCCGGACAACTGCCCTGCCCTGTGTGATGCAGCGGCAGAAAAAGACAGCCGCGTGCGGGTGATCCATAAAATCAACGGAGGTGTAAGCACAGCTCGCAATGCGGGTTTGGCAGCTGCACAGGGAAATTGGATCGGCTTTGTGGACCCGGATGACTTTGTAGACAAGACTTACTACGAAAAAATGCTGCGGGCAGCAAAGCAGGCAGGTGCTGAACTTGCAGTCTGCAACGAAGTTTTTATGGAAGAGGATGGAAGTCTTTGTGATTATCAGGAACAGCCTTTACGTACAGAAGTGCTTTCCCGTGAGGAAGCAATACACCGCATCCGCCTTACGCCGTTGATTCAGGCAGCAACAAGACTGCATCGGAGAGATGTGCTGAAAGGAATCGTTTTTCCTGTGGGCAAAAACTATGAAGATGCATTTACCACACCGGAAATCATTGAACATGCAACAGCTGTGGCTTGTATAAAGGAAAAACTGTACCATTACCGGCTGCATCCGGCAAGCATCATGCATGGAAAGGTCACCTTGAAAAATCTGGATGAGATCGATGCAAACTACGGCCTTCTTGCTTGTGCACTCAAGTATGGAAAAAAAGACACAGCATTTCTGCAGTATGTACTGATGAAACGCATGCTCCGAAACACAAAAAAAAATCTGCCACCCAAACAGAGAAACAGTGAACGGGTTCAGCAGGCGGAAGCGTGCTTGAAAAAAGCAGGCAGAGAGGTTCGTCAACAGGGGGCCTGTACCCTGCGCAACGCAGCAGAAACCGCACTCTGCATTGCAAACCCGCAGTTCTACTTCAACTTCAAGTACCGGAAATAAAACTGAATTCCGAATGGGAGAAATACTGTGAGTGAAAGAACAGAAAGTGGAAAACCGGAGATCAGCATCATCGTGCCAGTGTATCAGGTGGAAAAATATCTGAATGAGTGTATTGATTCCATCCTCGCTCAGACCTTTACAGATTTTGAACTGATCCTTGTGGACGATGGCTCACCGGATAACTGCCCTGCCCTGTGCGATGCAGCAGCAAAAAGGGACAGCCGCGTGCGGGTGATCCATAAGCAAAACGGCGGTGTAAGCACAGCCCGCAATGCGGGTCTGGATGCAGCACAGGGAAATTGGATCGCATTTGTGGATTCGGATGATACAGCAGCACCAGAATATCTGGAAAAAATGCATAAGGCAGTGCTGGAAACGGGTGCAGATTTTGCAATCTGCAGCAGTCAGTGCATTGATGAAACGGGCAAAACGCTTGCGGGCGGAGAACATCGCCTTTTGAACGAGTTTTTGCCGCAGGAGGAAGTTCTGCGCCGGATGGTGGTGTCGGATTTTCAGGTTCCGTGGAATAAGCTTTATCGCCGAAAACTGCTGGAAAATCTGCGCTATCCAGAAAACAAGGCGTTTGAAGATACCTGTCTCATGCCGGTCATTTACGCAAGAGCGGCTTCTGCCTGCGGTGTATGGGATTTTTTATACAATTACCGCATCGTTACCGGCAGTGCCATGCACCGCAAGACTACCTTGAAAACACTGGACTGGGTGGAAGCATGGTACCGCCTGTTTGATGTGCTGTACCAAAACGGCATCCGGGATGCTTTGTGTGCAGCCTATCGCCCGATTTTGACTGCCGTGTGGGACATCTGGCTGCACCTGACACCGGAAGAGCGCAAAAGCCCCCGGATGAAGGAAGCCTTTGCGTATGAGCGTACAGCCCGCCATCGGCTGATGCAAGCCCGCGGCGTAACACTAAAAAATTTGTGGGCGGCAGTGGTCTGCGCTGCATCGGCCTGCAGTTATCTGGATCTATGCCGCAAAAGGGCGGAAAGACGGCAGAAAACGACCTGAAGCAATGAGGAGTTTATTGTGCAGGAACAACATAAAAAACAGCCGGAGATCAGCATCATCGTGCCGGTATATAAGACAGAGCGTTTTCTGAGCGCCTGCATCTCTTCCATCCTTGCCCAGACCTTCACGGATTTTGAGCTGATCCTGGTGGACGATGGCTCTCCGGACAGCTGCCCTGCTTTGTGCGATGCCGCAGCGGCAAAGGACAGCCGCATCCGGGTCATCCACCAGAAGAATCGTGGTCTGAGCGGGGCACGCAATGCCGGGCTGGACGCGGCAGAGGGCGAATGGATCGCCTTTGTGGATTCAGACGACACCATCACGCCGGACTTCTGCGCAAAGCTTTACCATGCGGCGCAGGAGGCCGGTGCACAGATGGCCGTGTGCAATTACCGGCAGGTGGACGAAGCCCTGACCCCCATCCGGGAGCAGTATCTGCATGTGCGGCGGGAGGTGCTGACCCCGGAGCAGGCGTTGGAGCACAGCACCCTTCTGCCCTACATGGTGGTGTGGAACAAGCTGTACCACCGCAGCATTTTTGCGCAGCTGCGCTTTGCAGAGGGCAAGCTGAACGAGGACACCCTGCTGATCGCCTACGCCTACGAAAAAGCGGACAGAATCGCGAATATCCCGGATGCGCTGTACCTTTACCGCAAGGTGGCGGGCAGCATCGTCAACAGCAAAGTCACCCTGCGCAATCTCGATCGTGTGGAAGCAAACTATACCGTGTTTGAGTGCGTACGCCGCCATGGCATCACGGGCTCGCTGTGTGAGCTGTACTGGGCACTGCTGCACTCCCTGATCGATGTGGGAATGCACCTGACCGCCGAAGAGCGCCGGAGTGCCCGGATGCAGCAGGCGCGGGAGTACGAGCGCTGCGCCCGCCGGGCCTTGCGTCAGGAACATGCTGTTACCCTGAGAGCACTGGGCAACACCCTGTGTTTTATTATTTCACAGGACTGGTATTTTGCCCGCCGATGGAAAAATACCGTGTAACCGCGCAGGTTTGTCTGGACTTCCCTGCAAAGATATGCTACAATGGCAAAACAATCACAAATACCCGTGGGGGAGTAGCAGGCGCTTTTGCAGAGCGCAGCAAGTCAACATGATGACCGTTGGTTCCGGTCTGGCTTGCTTTCATTTGCGAGACTCATGTGTTTTTGGCGCATAGAACAGCGCCCGTGCACATGGAGTTGGTTTCAAAAAATCACCCGGTCCCGGACGTACATGTGCGCCCGAGACCGGGTTTTGTATTGCCCGATATTCTGGTCAGATTCAGGAGGCAGACAATATGGAATGGAGCTTTGTATTTTTCCTCAACAGTGCCCTGCTGGGCGTGGGCCTTGCAATGGATGCGTTCTCGGTGTCCATGGCAAACGGCCTGCACGACCCCCGCATGAGCAGGGGAACCATGTGCAGGATCGCGGGCACCTTTGCCCTTTTTCAGGCCGTGATGCCCATGACGGGCTGGGTGTGCGTGCACACCATTGTGGAGCTGTTCTCTTCGTTTGAAAAATTCATCCCGTGGATCGCGCTGGCTCTGCTGGGCTACATCGGCGGCAAAATGCTGGTGGATGGCATCAAGGGCGAAGAGGCCGAAGAAGCAGCAGAGCTGAGTGCTGGTGCACTGCTCATGCAGGGCATCGCCACCAGCATCGATGCGCTTTCGGTGGGCTTCACCATTTCGGAATACGGCTGGCTGATGGCACTTGCGGCATCACTCATCATTGCGGTGGTCACCTTCTTTATCTGCATGGCGGGCCTGCGCATCGGCAAAAAGTTTGGCACCAAGCTCTCCGGCAAGGCATCCATTCTGGGCGGCATCATCCTCATTGGCATAGGTCTGGAAATTTTTATTTCCGGGGTGTTCTGAAATTTAGACAGCATAAAACAAAAGGGCACGGCGCTGCAATGCGCTGTGCCCTTTCGTTTTATAAAATGTTCCACATAGAACAATTACTTTTCCGGCTCAAAATAATCGGCATATTCCTCGGTCAGCTTGGAGCCAAGCCGCCGGATGCCGCCGTACAGGTGCCGTTCCACCAGTGGCTCAAAGGCGGAAAGGTCGCACCGCTCGATGGCGTTCATCAGGTTGCGGTGGTCTGCGATCACCTCGGCAAGACCGCCGGTGGTCATGGTGTCCAGCATCCGGAAGCGGCTGTAGTCGGCGTGGGCGTTCTGCAGGGTGCTCCACAGGTACATTTTATCCATGGCGGCAAACCATGTCCCGTGCAGGGCACGGTCGGCTTCGTACAGCTTGTTGTAATCCGGGCTCTCCATGGCCGCAAGGGCCTCGTAGGCTTCCACCCGCCTGCGGATCAACGCCCGCTGCTCCGGGGTGCACCGGGGCGAAAAATCCCGCAATACGCGGGCTTCCACGGCGGTGCGCTCGTAGATCAGCTCGTCCACGATGCGGCGGTTCAGCCGGGTAACGGTGGTGCCCTTGTAAGGCACGATCTTTACCAGCCCGTTTTCCTGCAGCTTCTGCAGCACCACCCGGATCAGGGTGCGCGGTGCGCCAAAGCGGGCACAGAGCGGATTTTCGCTCAGCGAAGAGCCGGGGCGGATGGTCAGGTCAATGATTTCCCGCTCCAGCACAGCATAGATCTCAGCATCAGTTTTGTATTGTTCCATACCTCTCACCTAATGAAAATGATGTATTCCTTTAGCGGGCTCGCCCTCTCAGTCAAAGCCTGTCGGCTTCGCCAGCTCTCCCAAAGGGAGAGCCTTTGGCAGTGCACGCGGACTGTATCTCTATGCCAAGGCCTCTCCCTTTGGGAGAGGTGTCACCGCAGGTGACGGAGAGGGCTAGGATGCTGACCGTATACAACAATCTTATTCTAAAAACTCTTTCCACAGTGCGGCGTCCGGCAGCGGCAGCGTAAATGCCATGGGCTTTCCGGTCTCCGGGTGCAAAAACTGCAGGCCGCAGCTCTGCAGGGCAATGCTGCCTTTTACGCGGCTTCCGTATTTGCCATCTCCGGTCAGCGGATGCTTCCGGGATGCAAACTGCACCCGGATCTGATGGGTGCGGCCGGTGTGCAGCGTGATCTCAGCAAGGCTCATCTCTCCTGCCGTTTTCACGATGCGGTATTCCAGCACGGCTTCCCGCACGCCCTTGCGGGGGCGGCTGACCGGGAACACCCGGCCCCGGCGGCTGTCCTTGAACAGCCAGTCCCGCAGGGTGCCTTCGGCGGGCAGTGCTTCGTCCGGCCCGCCTGCAATGACGGCACGGTACTGCTTGATGAACTGCGGCACTTCCGGCTTCCCTTCGGCCCTGCCATCCTGCACAGCGTAGGCGTTCTGGCTCTGGGTGATCTGACGGCTGAGTGCGGCCGCAGCCCCGGGCGTTCTGGCAAACACCATCAGGCCGGAAACGCCGGTGTCCAACCGGTGCACCACGCCTACAAAGGCATCCGGCTGGCCCCACAGCTGCCGCAGGGCTGCGAGCACACCCTCTTCGCTGGAAAGTCCGGCGGGCTTGTCCAGCACCACAAGGGCGGCATCTTCGTACAGGATATTCACAGCCTGCCCTCGGCAATCAGGGCCTTGAGCTTCAGGATACCGGCAATGGTCTTGCCGTCCCGGATCTCGCCGCTCATGACCATCTCATAAGCTTTATCCAGCGGCACACGGTCAGGGGTCAGAAATTCATCGGCATCCAGATGCATCTGGGTCTTGTGCAGGCCGGTGGCGACCCATGTATAGATCACTTCGGTGTCATAGCCCACGGTGGGGAAAAACTGGCCCAGAGAGATATAATTGTCCGCGGTCAGGCCGCACTCCTCGCCCAGTTCCCGCTTGGCGGCTTCAAAGGGGTCCTCACCCTTTTCCAGCTTGCCGGCAGGCAGCTCCCACAGCTCCTGCTGCATGGCGTAGCGGAACTGGCGCACCATGCAGATGGTGCCGTCCTCAAAATAGGGCAGGATGCACGCACCGCCGTGGTGATGCACCACTTCGCGTTCGGCGGTCTTGCCGTTTTCCAGCAGAGCAGTGTCTTTTGTCAGGGTGATCACCCGGCCCTCGAAGAGCACCTCACTGGTGAGTGTTTTTTCGTAATGCACGGTCTTCTCCATTTTATTACCCTCTTTGCCCGGCACAGCGCCGGTTTTCTATGGCTTCAGTTTACGGCAAAATGAGGTTTGTTGTCAATAAAGATGTGATAAATACAAGGGAGAGGGTTCCCTCCCCTTTTTGCGAAAAAAATTACAGGATCTGGCAAAGCAGGCAGGCCAAAACCGGAAAATCCGCGCCAGTGCTCACTTTAACGAACTAAAGACGTACAAAAGCGCTAAAAAAATTTCTTTATTTTTGGTGCGTTTGTTGAGCGGTTTGCGTTTACTTTATGGGCGGAATTTGCTATTATAGTATACAAGCAATAGTGCCTTTATGGGGTTCTCCGGTCCCATGTGGGGCATATTGCCCCGTGCAAAAGGTACCAAATTCTGAATAATGGAGGAAGAAAAATGCCTAGAGCAAAGCAAACTATGGATGGCAATACCGCTGCCGCCCATGTAGCGTATGCCTACACGGACGTGGCTGCCATCTACCCCATTACCCCGTCTTCTCCGATGGCTGACTCTGTGGACCAGTGGTCTGCAGCTGGCCAGAAGAACATCTTCGGCAATCAGGTCAAGGTCGTCGAGATGGAATCTGAGGCCGGCGCTGCTGGCGCTGTGCACGGCTCTCTGGGTGCAGGTGCTGTTACCACCACCTTCACCGCTTCTCAGGGCCTGCTGCTGATGATCCCCAACATGTACAAGATCGCTGCTGAGCAGCTGCCCTGCGTGTTCGATGTTTCTGCACGTACCGTTGCTACTCAGTCCCTGAACATCTTTGGTGATCACAGCGACGTTATGGCATGCCGTCAGACCGGCTTTGCAATGCTGGTCGAGAGCAGCGTGCAGGAAGTCATGGATCTGTCCCCTGTCGCACATCTGTGCGCCATCGAGGGCAAGGTTCCCTTCCTGAACTTCTTCGATGGCTTCCGTACTTCTCATGAGTACCAGAAGATCGAGAAGTGGGATTACGCCGATCTGAAGGAAATGTGCAACATGGAGGCTGTGGAGGAGTTCCGTAAGAAGGCTCTGAACCCCGAACACCCCAAGATGCGCGGCTCCCACGAGAACGGCGACGTGTTCTTCCAGCATCGTGAGGCATGCAACAGCGTTTACAACGCTCTGCCTGCTGTTGTTGAGAAGTACATGGCCAAGATCAACGCAAAGCTGGGCACCAACTACGATCTGTTCAACTACTACGGCGCACCCGATGCTGACCGTGTGATCGTGGCTATGGGCTCCATCTGCGACGTTGCTGATGAGGTCATCGACTACCTGAACGCCAAGGGCGAGAAGGTCGGTATCGTCAAGGTCCGCCTGTACCGTCCCTGGGTCTCCGCTTCCCTGCTGAAGGTCCTGCCCAAGACTGCCAAGAAGGTGGCTGTGCTGGACCGCACCAAGGAGCCCGGCTCTCTGGGCGAGCCCCTGTACCTGGATGTTGCCGCTACCCTGCGTGAGGCTGGCCTGAACGATGTCGTTCTGACCGGCGGCCGTTACGGTCTGGGCAGCAAGGATACCCCGCCGTCCTCCATCTTTGCTCTGTTCAAGGAGCTGGAGAAGGATCAGCCCAAGGAGCGCTTCACTCTGGGTATCACCGATGACGTCACCTTCCTGTCTCTGCCGGAAGTCAAGCCCGCTCCCATCACCGCAGCTGCTGGCACCAAGGAGTGCAAGTTCTGGGGTCTGGGCGGCGACGGTACTGTCGGTGCTAACAAGAACTCCGTCAAGATCATCGGCGACCATACCGACAAGTATGTTCAGGCATACTTCCAGTATGACTCCAAGAAGACCGGCGGCGTGACCATCAGCCATCTGCGTTTCGGCGATAAGCCCATCCGCAGCCCCTACTACATCAACCAGGCTGACTTCGTGGCCTGCCACAACCCCGCTTACATCCACATGGGCATGAAGATGGTCCAGGATGTCAAGCCCGGCGGCGTGTTCATGATCAACTGCCAGTGGTCCGATGAGGAGCTGGGCCAGCACCTGAACGCCGAGGCAAAGAAGTATATCGCTGACAACAACATCCAGCTGTATACCATCAATGCAATCGATAAGGCTATCGAGATCGGCATGGGCAAGCGCACCAACACCATCCTGCAGTCTGCATTCTTCAAGCTGGCTGACGTCATGCCCATCGAGGATGCCGTCAACTTCATGAAGCAGGCAGCTCAGAAGAGCTACGGCAAGAAGGGCCAGGACGTCGTTGAGATGAACTGGAAGGCTATCGATGCAGGCGTTGACGCCATCCACAAGGTGGACGTGCCCGCATCCTGGTCCAACCCCGAGGCTGATCCCGCACCCAAGGCTCTCACCGGCCGTCCGGAGCTGGTCAAGCAGATCCGCGATGTCATGGAGCCCATTGCCCGTATGGACGGCGACAGCCTGCCTGTCTCTTCCTTCGTGGCAAATGCAAACGGCGAGTGGGAGCAGGGCGCTTCTGCATACGAGAAGCGCGGCACCGCTGTCAACGTCCCCGAGTGGGATGCTGCAAAGTGCGTTGGCTGTAACCAGTGTGCATTCGTCTGCTCTCATGCTACCATCCGTCCCTTCCAGCTGACCGCCGACGAGCTGGCAGCTGCTCCTGCACAGACCAAGAGCCGCGACAACAAGCCCGCAAACGAGTACAAGTTTGTTATGGCTGTGTCTCCTCTGGACTGCATGGGCTGCGGCGAGTGCGTCACCGTCTGCCCCACCAAGGCTATCACCATGGTGCCGCAGGACAGCCAGGCCGATCAGCAGGCAGTGTTCGACTACTGCGTGGCCAACATCTCCAAGAAGCCTTCCAAGTTTGCTGACGATACCGTTATCGGTTCTCAGTTCAACCAGCCGCTGCTGGAGTTCTCTGGCTCCTGCGCAGGCTGTGCCGAGACTTCTTATGCTCGCCTGATCACTCAGCTGTTCGGCGAGAAGATGTACATCTCCAACGCTACCGGCTGCTCCTCCATCTGGGGCGGCACCGCTTCCATCTCTCCGTACACCGTCAACAAGGACAGCGGCCATGGTCCTGCATGGTGCAACTCCCTGTTCGAGGATAACGCAGAGCATGGTCTGGGCCTGTACATCGGCCAGAAGACCGTCCGCGAGAACCTGATCAAGGAGATCGCAGAGGTTGCTGGTTCCGACAAGGCTTCTGCTGAGCTGAAGGCTGCCTTTGAGAAGTTCCTGGAGACCAAGAACAACACCAAGGCCAACGACGAGCCCGCAAAGGCCCTGATCGCTGAGCTGGAGAAGGCTGCTGCTGCCGGCTGCGAGAAGTCTGCAGAGATCCTGAAGAGCAAGCAGTTCATCGCCAAGAAGTCCGTCTGGATCTTCGGCGGCGACGGCTGGGCATACGACATCGGCTTCGGCGGTCTGGATCACGTTCTGGCTTCCGGCGAGGATGTCAACGTGATGGTCTTCGATACTGAGATGTACTCCAACACCGGTGGACAGGCATCCAAGGCTTCCAACATTGGTGAAGTCTGCCAGTTCGCTGCTGCTGGTAAGGAAATCAGCAAGAAGAGCCTGTCCGAGATCGCTATGACCTACGGTTACATCTATGTTGCTCAGATCGCACTGGGTGCTAACCCGGCTCAGGCTGTCAAGGCCATCGCTGAGGCTGAGGCTTACCCCGGCCCGTCTCTGATCATCGGCTACGCTCCCTGCGAGCTGCACGGTGTCAAGGGCGGCATGACCAACTGCCAGAACGAGATGAAGAAGGCAGTTGAGGCCGGTTACTGGAACCTGTTCACCTTCAACCCGGCAAACAAGGCTCAGGGCAAGAATCCGTTCACCCTGACCTCCAAGGCTGTGGATAACGAGAAGTATCAGGCACTGCTGGCTAACGAGACCCGTTACAGCCGCCTGACTCGTGCATTCCCCGACCGTGCTAAGGAGCTGTTCGCACGCAACCAGGAAGTTGCAAACGACCGCTACGAGCACCTGACCCGTCTGGTCGACCTGTACAAGTAAGCATTCTTCTGCGCTTTGGATGCAGATATTTGCGGCACCTTAGCCCCACAATGCAAGAGGGCGGCTGCCCCGTACCGGCGGTTACTGCGCAATGCAGCGGTACGAAGCGGAGAAACGCATCCATCCATGCAGGTGATGTGCTGAAGTACAGCATTCGCCATACGAGTTCTATCTGATTTCACTTCCCGGGCGGTGCTTTGTTCCGTGCGAAGTACCGCAGCGGGATATGAGATACCAAAGCGCCCGCGAGGGTCCTTGAAAGCACATCCCGCGTGTGTCAGGAGCATAAGGTCTGCTTGCAGATACCTTGCTCCGCCTGCTGCATAAGACCTGCTTTGCAGGGATCTTGCCGCAGTAAAAAACGTATATCGTTTTTAGCGCCCCGTTCACCGCAAGGTGACCGGGGCGTATTTTTGTGCAAACTCTTTTTGTGAAAATACAAGCCCGGAACGTTTGCGGACGTTCCGGGCTTGTATCTTTGACGACATATAAATTATTTATTTGTCACAAATTCAATTTTGACGTTCATCCCCATCCCTGCGGCAAGACGCTGCAGGGTGCGCAGAGATGGGTTTGCATTACCGCGTTCCAGTTTGCTGATATCTGCCTGCGCAATGCCGGTGCGCTCTGAAAGCTGCTTCTGGGTCAGACCACTTTCCTTCCGGGCATCGATCATGGCCTGTGCAATGGTAAGCTCCGGCTGAAGAGCATCCCATTCTGCCTTAAAGGAAGGCCGCTGTAATTGTTCATTCAAATAATTCCGAAAATCACTCATGAGGAACTCTCCTTCCGATGAAAATAGTCCGCGCGGTATTTTTGCGCCAGTGCAATTTCTTCCGGCGGTGTTTTCTGCGTCTTTTTAACAAAACCGTTTGTCAGGATGATCTGATGTCCAACTACGAAAAAATATAAAATGCGCGTAATATTGCTGCTTTGCTTGGCACGCAATTCAAAAATGCCGTCACCCAATGATTTGGAATAAGGTTCCCGCAGTTGTGTGCCATTGGCTTCCAATAGGGAGATCGTGCCCAAAAGCTTTGCCAGCATTTTGTCGTCCAGCGTATCCAGAAAATCACGAACCGGGCAGCTGCCGTCTGCCTTATAATAAAAATTCACTTCAAAAGCAGACATTTTCGGCATCCTTCCCGTTTGGTGGTATCCTATGATTATAATATAGGATAAAACAAATATTGTCAAGAAGATTTTCTATCACAAAATCTTCCAAAAGATACCATTCCCTTTTTACAGTTTCTTCATAGCTTCTTAACGAATTGAATTGTGAAAGCTGTTATACTTTTGCCATGGGAAGCGGGGCCGCAACCGCTTACCCAAGTAACATGATTCCTCCTCACACCAAGGCAATATCCAAGCAAAACACCCTTTTTCGTGTGCCGCAACACGGAAGAGGGTGTTTTGTTTTGCAAAATTCTGGTAAATCGGTGGTTTAGGGTTGACCCCGTTTTTTTGCGGCGCTATAATAAAAATGAATATGAAAACTTGGAGGTGAACGCAGGAAAATGGACCCGGATCATAGTCGAAGTAGAACCACCGGCGCGGTGGATCAGAAAACAAAAACAACTGCGTTTTCCCCAACCGTTCGCCTCCTTCGCTGAGTCCTGCGGAAAAGCACCGCTTCAACGGTGTCGCTTTCCGCAAAACAGAGCAGAGGAAGGCGCGGCTTTGTGTGCGCAGAATGCGGCGTTTGCGGCATTCCGGCAGGCAAGGCGGCGCGTTTTTTGTTTCCCGATCTGCTGCGTCCTCCGGATACAGGAGCTGCTCCTGTTCCGTAAAAACTGAGGAGGTACGCCCAATGGATATGGAAGAAAAGAAGCTGACGGCTGATGCTGCGGAACAGGCGCTGCCGGTGCAGGAGCTGCCTGCTGATATCCCCGCCGAGGTCCGCCAGAAGCTGGCTGAAGATCTGAACGAGGAAGCTACTGAAGACCTCAAGCAGGACATGCGCGAGGCCGAAAAAGAGGAAGCCAACGACGAAGAGGTCAGGGCCAACCCTGAGATGCTCACCAAGAGCCGCCTGCTCAAGCTGCTCATCAAGAAGCAGTACGTCAAGCTGCGCGAAGTGACCGAGGAAGAGCAGCCCGCCGACCTTGCCGAGCTGCTGGAAGAGCTGGACGAAAACAACCGCCTTGTGGTGTTCCGCCTGCTCAAAAAGGAAGTGGCCACCGAGGCCTTTGCCTATATGTCTGACGAGGCCCGCGACGATCTGGTGAACGCCTTCTCAGATGTGGAGCTTGTGGGCGCTATTGAAGAGATGAGTCTGGACGATGCCGCCGACCTGCTGGAGGATATGCCGGCAGGCGTGGTGAAGCGGGTGCTGGAAAAATCCTCCAAGCAGACCCGTGAGAGCCTGAACAAGCTGCTGAACTACCCCGAAAGCTCTGCCGGCAGCCTGATGACCCCCGAATATGTCCGTCTGCGCGAGGATATGACCGTGGCGCAGGCCTTTGAAGCCATCCGCAAGCAGGGCGAAAACGCAGAGACCGTGTACACCTGCTACGTGGTGGAGCGCAACCGCCTGAAGGGCGTTGTTTCTGCCCGAAGCCTGCTGCTGTCAGAGCCGCATACTCCCATCAACGAGATCATGGATGATAACGTGGTCACTGTGAAAGTGACCGACGATCAGGAGTACGTGGCCCGTGAGATGCAACGCTACGACTTTACCGCCATGCCTGTTCTGGACAACGAGGGCATGTTCGTGGGTATCATCACCATCGACGATGCAATCGACGTTCTGACCGACGAGAGCACCGAGGATATGCAGAAGATGGCTGCTATTCTGCCGGACGACGATGCCACCACCTACTTCGGCACCAGCGTCTGGACCCACGCAAAGCAGCGCATTCCATGGCTGCTGATCCTGATGCTTTCCGCCACCTTTACCGGCATGGTCACCACCCACTATGAGGAGGCCTTTGTCAGCCTGCCGCTGCTGGTCTCCTTCATGCCCATGCTGATGGATACCGCCGGCAACTGCGGCAACCAGATCAGCACCCTGATGGTGCGCGGTCTGGCTCTGGGTGAGGTAGAACCCAGCGACTTTTTGCAGGTGCTGGGCAAGGAGCTGCGGGTGTCTGCCATCGTGGGCGCGGTGCTGGGCATCGTGAACGGCCTGCGCATCTACCTGATGTACACCTTCCTGTTCCCTGGCCAGTATGCTAACGTGATGGGCTATGCCATCGTGGTCAGCGTTTCGCTGTTCTTCAGCGTCATTCTGGCAAAGCTGGTGGGCGGTATGCTGCCGCTGGCAGCCAAGAAGCTGGGTGCCGACCCGGCCATCATGGCTACCCCCTTCATCACCACCATCGTGGATGCCTGCAGCCTGATCCTGTATTTCCAGATCGCACAGCTGGTGTTCCACAATATGATGTAAATAATAAAGCAATGCCGGACGGTCTTGAAGTGACTGCCCGGCATTTTTATAGGACGAACCCTCTCAGTCATCGCTGCGCGATGCCAACTCCCTCAGTCAAAACCTGACGGTTTTGCCAGCTCCCTCAAAGAGGGAGCCTCTGGCGGAGCCGGAAGCGTCCTAACCCTCTCAGCCTGCTCCCGTTGGTCGCAGACAGCTCCCCCGAAGGGGGAGCTTATAGCACTGCCGGAAGCTTTTAGCATTCATCCGATACGTTTCGGTTATCGCAAAAAAGCTCCCCCTTCGGGGGAGCTGTCGCCGCAGGCGACTGAGAGGGTTCAGCCGGGATAAAACAGTGTGGAAAACTGCATGTTTCCCCGCCTTTTCCACACAGAAAAACGGCAGCGGCCCAGTGTTGAAAACTTGTGACCGGTTCATTCCAGATTGGAGAAAAACAAATCGTCGCTCAGGAACGGTTTGTAGAATGCAAAGAAAATCCTTCGACTTTCTTTTTTATAAAAGGCAGAATGCCCGCATTTTTGCCCAAAACTTACCAGAAAGCTGCGGCCTGAATTACGGTGTGTATAGGGCTGATACCCTTTTGTTGTGGAAAACCCGGTGGAAAAAGTGGAAAACCTCATGGAAAACTTGCCCTTTTCTTCACAAAAACGGTGGAAAACCCGGTGGAAAAAGTGAAAAGTTCATTCCAGACAGGAAACTCCATACACTTTCCGGTTGTGCTTTTGTGCCGCAAGATCCGCTTGAAAGCTGTATTTTTGGGTGGAAGATGCAGCGGTTTTCCACACCGGGGCATTGCCTTGAATGCCCCGGCCAATCATGGTACAATAACAGCAGAAAAATGCGGCAAAACTCACCGATATCGGAATACAATGCGTTGGAGGCACCCTATATGAACAATTGGCTCAACCAGCTGGAGCGCAAATACGGCCGCTTCGGCATCCCGAATCTGACCAACATTCTGGTGGGCGGGCAGATCCTTGTGCTGGCCATCGAGCTGTTTGTCAACCAGACCGTCAGTGTCTGGCTGGCACTCAGCCGCTATTTTCTGCTGCGCGGCCAGATCTGGCGCATCATCACCTTTGCGTTCATCCCCTCTTACGGCGGCAGCATCCTCAGCGCGGTGCTGGGCATCTATTTCACATGGTTCATCGGCATGGCGCTGGAACGGGAGTGGGGCGATTTCCGCTATACGGTGTATCTGCTCTCCGGGATGCTGGGCACTGTGCTGGCCTGCCTGCTCACCGGCGTGACCGGCAGCACCTACTGCCTGTCCCTTTCGCTGCTGCTGGCCTTTGCCATGCTGTACCCGGAGGTACAGGTGCTGCTGTTCTTTGTCATCCCCGTCCGGGTGAAATACTTTGGCTTTTTTGCGGCAGCACTGTGGGTGCTCAGCTTTCTGGGCGCGCCGCTGCCGCAAAAGCTGAGCCTGCTGCTCAGCATGGCGAACGTGTGGCTGTTCTTTGGCCCGATGGCCTATCGTTCCGTCCGCGCGTGGGTACGCCGTGAGCAGTGGAAGCGGAGAAACAGAAGGTAAGGAGAAACACCATGATGCTGGACCGCATGGAGGGCAATGCAGAACTGAAAAGCAGCGTGCAGCTGATGCTGGCAGCCCGCCGCCTGACCCACAGCGTGCTGCTGGTGGGAGAAGAGGGCCTTGGAGCCGGTTTTGCGGCCCGCTGCATTGCGGCAGATTATCTTTACCCTGCAGGCGGAGCGCCCGCTGAGGCCCTTCTGCGGGGCGAATGCTGCCGTGCTGTGGGTAAGCCTGGCGACCGCGACAGCGGCCATGTGGAGACCGGCATCGTGCGTGAAGCGATCAGCGTTGCCGGTATGGGCGCAGGCGGAAAATATCTGGTCAGTCAGGTCAAGGCTATGCGCAGCGAGATCTTCAACACCAGCCTTTCGGCCGAGGGCCGTGCCGTGCTGCTCTACCATGTGGAAAAGATGAACGAGGAATCCGCCAATGCCCTGCTGAAGGTGATGGAAGAGCCGCCGGAGGGGGTGCTGTTCCTGCTTACGGCGGATTCGCTGGCAGGCGTGCTGCCCACCATCCGCAGCCGCTGCGTCAGCTTTGCAGTGGCTCCTGTCTCGCCGGAGCAGTGCGCCCGCTACTGCGCCGCACAGGGGGTGGACAAAAAGACGGCCGCGCTGTACAGCGAACTGTTCGACGGTCACATTGGCACGGTGCTTGCCGCCGCACAGGACGAAGCCCGCACCGCGCAGGTGGAAAAGGCCCTGCAGCTGGCAAAGGCCGCTGCCGACCGTGACAGCTATGCCGCAGCCTGCCTGCTGGCCGCCTACGAAAAGGACAAGGCCGGCGCCGCCGCCCTGCTGACAGACTTCCGTGCGGTGGCGGCAGCGGGCCTGCGGCAAAGCCCCCACGCACCGGTGCAGGGCATTGCCGCCCAGCGTGCCCTGCGTCTGGCCGAAGCCGCCATCCAGCGCCTTGGCGCGCAGGTGAACCCTAAAATCGTGCTCAGCGTGTTTGCGGCAAAGTTCCGCGCGCTGTAAACAAAAACTCCCCCGAAAGGCTTTTTACGGCATTTCAGGGGAGTTTTGCTGTCAGGAAACGGTAGAGGAAGGGTCGCTGATCAGGCCGTTAAAAGTAAAGGTGGCCGTTTGATTATTAAGTTTACTCAGCGTGATGGTTATGGTTCCTCTATAGAATTTATCGAAAGAAGAGGTAGTGACGGGGCCGATGTCGATGAAAAGAATAACGTTTTTGGACCGGCCTGCAGGAACAGTAAGAGACTGGTTGAATACATAGGCGGTTTTGCTGCTGTTCAGACCTTTGTATCCAAGACCACATACCTTACCAGTGCCGCCAGCGGTATGGCTGAAAGCAAAGTTGCTGATGTTGACAGTGACAGCACTGGTGCCGCTGTCATTATCCAGTTTGAAGCCGGTGTAGAAATAGTTGTGGCGGGTATCAGATTCATAGATGGAGCTGGAAGTCCACTGCCCGCTCAAGGGGCCGATATCTGCGGTAAAAGAGCCAAAATTAGCGAAATCGCTATTATCGATGGGAGGGGCAACCAGATTTTCGGGAGTGGAAGCATACGCTCCATCGCCGCAGCCAACCAGCATACTGCCGGCGGCAGCGACCAGTGCGGCGGCACCGGTGGTCTTTAAAAAAGTACGGCGGGTGATCAGTTCAGACATAAAAATCTCTCCTTTGATTGCAGGAAATCATAAAATACAAAAGCGGATGCAAACAGAAACTCCCTCCGGCGCTTGCGGTACACCGGAGGGAGTTTCTGTTTGGGGTATTGCTTTGGTGTGAGGAGGAATCATGTGCGGAAAGACGGTTGCGGCCCCGCCTCCCCGCAAGGTATAGTATACCCGATTTTAAGTGAAAAGTCATTACATTTTTGTGAAAAAACATCCCACAATGAACTTTTTACAAAATTCCCCCAATGAAAAAAACCAAACAGCGCGGTGTACAAAAATTCTGGTATTCCAGAATGACATAAACTGCCAATTTCACTATAGCAGACAAGACCGCAGGTGTCAATTAAAATGTCGGCTTTTTGGCGGAAAGACGAAAAAATGTGGCAAAAAACTGTAAAATCGGCACAGGGTCAGCCCTTGGCAAGCTCGGCGGCGTGAAGCTTGCCATGCTCCACATAGTGGGCGGCGTTGTGCAGGTTGGCCTTGACCTGTGCGGGGCTCACCTGCTTGATGACCCTTGCGGGCACGCCCACGGCTACCGAGCCGTCCGGGATGACCATGCCCTCCGGCACCAGCGCACCCGCGCCGATGATGCAGTTTTTGCCCACGACACAGTGGTTGAGCAGGGTGGCGTGCATTCCGATGAGGCTGCCATCCCCTACCGTGCACCCGTGCACCAGCGCGCTGTGGCCCACAGTGACGTTCCTGCCCAGCGTCACGGCCCCGCCCACATCGCAGTGCAGCACGGCGTTATCCTGCACGTTGGAGTTTTCGCCAATGGTCAAAGTGCCGTCGTCGCCGCGCAGCACGGCCCCGTACCACACCGTGGAACCGGCTTTCAGGATCACATCGCCCTGCACGGTGGCGTTGGGCGCTACAAAAGCAGCCCCCTCGTTGCGGGGAACTTTTCCACAAAAGGACAGAAACATTGTTAAAAACCGCCTTTCTCTCTTTCTCTTTTGGCTGGTTTATGGTATTCTTTAAAGTAGTATAGCAAGCCAAAGCCTTTCCGGCAAGTAGGAGCTGTTTCAAAACAAAAATTTTTGCCGTGCGTCGGCAAGCAGATACAAGGGGGCACGCTCATGTTCAAAAACACCATCTTCCGCCGCATGACGGCGCTGGTGCTCACGCTGGCACTGGCCGCTGCTGCTGCACTGCCGGGCCTTGCGGTATATCCCATGCCCATCCAGACCGCCAGCGAGACCGAGGCGGTGTACCTGTTCAACGCCGACACCGGCAAGACCATCCTGAACCAGAATGCTGACCAGCAGCAGTATGTTGCCAGCCTGACCAAGCTCATGACGGCCCTGCTGCTGCTGGAAAGCGGCAAGGATCTGAACGGTGAAGTGACCGTGCCCACCGCGCTGACCCAGGAGTTCCGGGACATCCAGAACGCCAACGGCACCACCATGGGCCTGCGCATCGGCGAGACGGTGCGCCGCATCGACCTGCTGAACGCCATGCTCATCGTCAGCGCCAACGACGCCGCCAGTGTCATTGCCTACGATGTGGGCGGCAGCGTGCTGGATTTCGTCAAGCAGATGAACGCCCGTGCCCAGGAGCTGGGCTGCACCGGCACGAACTTTACCTGTGCCCACGGCCTGTTTGACTACGGCAACGTGTCCACCGCGCAGGATCTGGCAAAGATCGCCGCCGCCTGTGCGGCAAACCAGACCTTTGCACAGGTGGCGGGCACCGCCAGCTATGTCCTGCCGGCCACTAACCTCCGCAAGGCTGAGCACACCATCAGCAGCTCCAACAGCCTGATGAACAGCGAGAGCGCCAACTACCGGGAGTATGTCCGGTGGGTCAAGGGCGGCTTTACCACGCTGGCAGGCCGCTGCATCGTGGCCTTTGCGGAAAAGGACGGCCACACCTACGGGCTGGTGATCCTTGGCTGCGATACGCCGGACCACCTCTTTGCCGAGTGCGATGATCTGTTCGACTGGGCCTTTGCCAGCTTTGCCGACCGCCCGCTGGTGGACACCCAGACCGTGCTGACCACCGTAGACCTGACCAAGTGCCGCACTGAACCGGCAGTGGAGCTGTATGCTGCCGCACCGGTGAGCGGCTACGGCCACGCGGATGATATCGTCACCTACTCCTTCGACCTGCCGGAGAGCATTGCGGCCACCGTTAAAAGCGGCAGTGTGGTGGGTACAGCCACCGTGTATCTGGACGGCGATGAAGTGGGCACGGTGGACCTTGTGACCCACAAGGAGTATGTCTCCGATTTCCGCACCGACACCAAAGCCACAGCGCTTCTGCTGTGTGCACTGCTGTTCATCCTCGCTGCATTAACAGCGGTCACTCTTGCCGCGGGCGGTGGCTCGCTGAACCTCAAAAAGAGAAGGCGCAGAAGATAAAATGCCGTGGCCACAGATGCGGCAGGTTGGAGCAGAAAAAAATAAGAAAAGCGGCGCTCAGTGCCTTGCAACAGGCTCTGAGCGCCGCTTCTTTTGCGCTTATTGGTTGAGGAACTTGATAAAGTGGTAAGATTCCACGATCTGGAAATACTTGATGATGCGCGGGTACAGTGGTTCGGCCTTTTCGCCGAACTGCTGCTTCATGCAGTCAGCAAGCTGTGCAACGGTCTTCTGGCCGTCGATCAGCGGCCAGAGATAGCTGCCGGTCTCGTCCAGATGCACCTGTGTGGTGCGCGGTTTATGGAACACTTTTTGCGCGATCGTGTTGAACACACCGGTGTTCTCCACCTCAAGGGTGATAAGGCCGGTGGCTTCGTCTGTGTGCCAGCGCAGGGTTTCCGCCCGCTGCGGAATGAGGTCCAGATAGTTGATGGACTGCTTTTTCTTACTCATCAGTTCTTCTTTTTCTTCATGGAGAAGGCCAGCAGGCATGCGATCATCACGATCATCAGGACCACGCCGCCAATGTTGCCCAGATCAATGCTCAGGGCAGTGCTGATGCCGAACACGGCAAACACAGCCAGCAGGATGCCCACAAGGCCCTCGCCTGCGATCATACCGGCACAGAACAGGGTGCCGCGGGTGGTCTGCTCTTCCTTGAGCTTCGCGTCAACATTCTTGCGGCTGTCCATGAACCAGCGCACAACACCGCCGATCATGATGGAGGTGTTCAGGTAGATGGGCAGATACAGGCCGATGGCGAACGGCATCACGGGGATGCGCAGGACCTCCAGAGCAATGGCAAGGAACACACCGGTGAACACCAGGTTCCAGGGCAGGTTGCCGCCCATGATGCCCTCGACGATCATCTTCATCAGGGTAGCCTGCGGTGCGGGGACCTCGGCACCGCCGTAGCCCCATGCGCTGTCCAGCAGGTACAGCACACCACCGATGGCCAGACCGGCGGCAATCACGCCGATCAGCTCACCGATCTGCTGCTTGACCGGGGTCGCACCCAGCAGGTAGCCGGTCTTCAGGTCCTGAGAGGTATCCGCAGCAATGGCAGCGCAGATGCAGATGACAGAGGCGATGGCCATGGAGCCGATCATGCCCTCGATGCCAACGTTGCCGGTGGCCTTCAGGATCATGGTAGCGATCAGCAGGGTGGCAATGGTCATGCCGGAGACCGGGTTGTTGGAACTGCCGATCATGCCGACCATACGTGCAGAGACGGTGGAGAAGAAGAAGCCGAAGATGACGATCAGCAGAGCACCCAGCGGGCTGACGGGGATGGCCGGAGCCAGCCAGATGATGAGGATGATGAGCAGGATGCCGCCCAGAATAAAGGGCATGGGCAGGTCCTTCTCGGTACGGGAGGTGCCGGAAGCACTGCCGCCCTTCATGCTCTTCATGGCATCACGGAAGGTGGATGCGATCAGAGGCAGGCTCTTGATCAGCGAGATGATACCGCCGGTAGCAATGGCACCTGCGCCGATATACTTGACGTAGTTGGACCAGATAGCGTCTGCACCGCCTGCTGCATACAGATCAGCAATGGTGGTGCCGGCTGCTGCCGGGTACAGGGAGATGTTTGCGCCGAACAGGCAGATCAGCGGGATAATGACCATCCAGCCCACCAGAGAACCGGTGAACATGTAGGAAGCGGTCTTGGGGCCGACGATGTAGCCCACGCCCAGCAGAGCGGGGTACACTTCCATGCCCAGAGCACCCTTGAAGGAGCTGAAGGCCACGGCAATGTCGGCGGGGATCATCTTCAGGCCATCGACGATGAACTTGAAGATGGCTGCCAGACCCATGCCGGAGAACACGGTGGAGGCGTTTGCACCGCCCTCTTCACCGGCCAGCAGAACGTCTGCACAGGCGGTGCCTTCCGGGTACAGCAGGGTGGCGTGCTCCTTGACGATCAGGGCGTTGCGCAGGGGCACCATGAACAGAACGCCCAGAATGCCGCCGCACAGGGCGATCAGGGTGATCTCCAGGATGCTGGGCTTGTTGCACAGGCCCTCTTTTGCCCACAGGAACAGTGCGGGCATGGTGAAGATGGCACCGGCGGCCAGGCTCTCGCCTGCGGAACCGATGGTCTGCACCATGTTGCTCTCCAGAATGGAGTTCTTCTTGAGCAGGACGCGGATCACGCCCATAGAAATGACTGCTGCCGGGATGGAGGCAGAAACAGTCATGCCGACGCGCAGGCCCAGATAGGCATTTGCAGCGCCGAAGACCACAGACAGGATGATGCCCATGATCACAGAGGTCGCCGTCATTTCTGCGGTGATCTTTTCCGCAGGAATATACGGCTTGAAGGATTCTTGATCTTTCATGCTTGCACTCCTTGCGACAGCACAAGCGCCTTGCTTTTGGGGGCAGGGCGCTTGTGCTGTCCGTTTTCCGATTTCCTAAACACGCGCATCCCATCCAAAAGGACGCGCTGGCACATACTCTATTATACTAAAGTATGACTGAATTGGCAACTGGAAATGTACACAAGAAATTTACAAAAAATTCGTTTATTCAAGCATTTTGCGGGAAATTTGGGCAAAAGCGTGCGAAAAAATTCCATATGATCCAAAAACTGTACGCATATGGAGAACAGCTTTGCGGAAAAGAATGCCTTTTAACAGCGTGCGCGCCTGTCCAGAGGAAGGATGGAAAAGCTTTCCTTTTCCCTGCTTTCGGCGGGCCTTGGACAAAGCTGAAAAAAGCCCCGGGTCTTTCCTCGACTGAACCAGCCGAGGAAAATTCCCGGGACGCTCATATATTATAAAGAGTGCTTTTACACGGCACCGTAGATGCCGTGCACCGATACTTCGCCGGTAAAAACGTGCACTTCGCCGCTGTCGGTGCGCACCACCAGACGGCCCTCTTCGTCCACATCGACGGCTTCGCCTGCACCCTGCCCGCCGTCCGGCAGGTCGAAGGTGACCCGGCGGCCCAGATTGACGCAGGCGGCCTTGTATTCCTCCCGGAAGGGTGCAAAGCCATCGCGGGCAAACACATACATGTTGCGGTCAAAGCCAAAGTCGGTCAGGCCCTCGGCCAGCCATGCGGGGTCGGTGGAAAGATCCACCTTTGCGCCCTGCAGCGCCAGCGAGGTGCCGTTGGGCAGACCGGCGGCATCAAAGTAGCTCTGCGGCTGGGCCAGATTGATGCCGATGCCGCACAAAATGCCCCGGCCCTGCTGCTGGTAGCCGTAGCTCACGCCCTCGCACAGGATGCCCACGATCTTTTTGCCGTTGAGCAAAAGGTCGTTGGGCCACTTGATCTGGCAGTCCACGCCGTAGCGCAGCTTGAGCTGGGTGCGCACGGCAAGGCTTGCCAGCAGCGGCAGGGTGGCAGGCTGGGCCAGCGGTTCCCGGATGGCTGCTGTATAATACAGGGCCTTGCCCTCGGCGTTCACCCAGCTGCGGCCAAGGCGGCCCCGGCCTGCGGTCTGGTTCTCGGTATACACCGCACCCACCGGGCCAAACTCTTCAAAATGTTCCTTCACGTAAGCGTTGGTGCTGCCGCATTCCGGCAGATAGCGCACCTCATTGATGCTCATTGTTTGGGTACCTCTTTATGTTCATAGGCGGTCACTTTGCCTTCGTCCAGCGTCAGGATGCCGTAGGTGTCCGGCCCGGTGTAACACCGGCCGCAGGAGCCGGGGTTGAACAAAAACACCTTGCTGCGGGTCTCTGCATGGGGGATGTGAGTGTGACCGAACAGCGCCACCTCGGCACCCCGGGCAGATGCGGCATCTGCCAGCGTATCCAGATCGTATTTCACGCCGTACATATGACCGTGAGTGTAAAAGATCACCACGCCGTCAAAGGCGGCAAGGCCGTCGGTGGGTTCCAGTGCGCCGTAATCGCAGTTGCCCGCCACCGAGTAGGCCCGCAGCTTGGGGCACAGCGTCAGGGCTAGCTCCAGATCCCGCAGGCCGTCGCCCAGAAAGATCAGGGCATCGATGCTTTTGCTCTCTTTCATCAGCACGCGCTCAATGGCGGCACGTCCGCCGTGGCTGTCGCTCAAAACCAGAAGCTTTGTCACAAAAGGGATCCTCCTCTATTACCATTTACCTGAGATGCTGTCATTCACCAGCCTGCTGGCCCTGTTGCAATACCAGCAGCTGCTTGTACACTTCGCTTTTAGAATAAGGTGTGCCCTGTGCCGCCGCCTTGGCCGCTGCGGTGGGGCCAAAGCCCTGTCCGGTCAGCTCCAGCGCCCGCTGCGCTGCCTGCTCCAGCGTCAGCTCCTGCTCCGGGTCGGCGGTCTCCGGCGCACCGGCCATCACCAGCACATACTCGCCGCGCGGTTCGTTGGTCTTGTAGTGCTCCACCGCCTCGCCGAGGGTAGTCTTCCAGATATCCTCGTGCAGCTTTGTCAGCTCCCGGCACAGGGTGATGCTGCGGTCTGCGCCAAAGGCATTGGCCAGATCGTCCAGCGTGGTGCGCAGCTTGTGGGGCGCTTCGTAAAAGATGGTGGTGCGCTTTTCCTGCAAAAGCGCAGCCAGCCGCTCTTTTTTCTGCTTGCGGTTCACAGGCAGAAAGCCCTCGAACACCCAGCGGGAGGTGTCCTGCCCGGACACGGCCAGCGCTGTGACGCAGGCGGAAGCCGCCGGTACTGGCACTACCTTGATGCCCCGGGCCAGTGCGTCCCGCACGATCACCTCGCCCGGGTCGGAGACGCAGGGCATGCCCGCATCACTGCACAGGGCACAGCTCTCGCCTGCTTCAATGCGGCGCAGGATGCCCTCACCCTTCTGCAGGGCGTGCTCATAGTAGCTGACCATGGGCTTTTTCAGGCCCAGAAAGTTCAGCAGCTTCATGGTCACACGGGTGTCCTCGGCGGCAATAAAGTCTGCCGCGCCAAAGGTGGCCGCTACGCGCGGCGGCATATCGTCCAGATTGCCGATGGGCGTTGCCACGATATAAAGAGTTCCTGCCATAGTTTACCTCCCATATAACGCCGCACCGGCGCTGATCAACACATCCGGCTCCACCCGCAGGCCGGTCTTGCGGTTCTTCTGCGCTTCCACAAGGAAGAGCCATGGCGCGCCGTCCGCCTTGTTCTTTACAAAGGCCAGCCGCTTCGGCTCCAGCCGGTTGGCCCGCAGCACCGCCAGCACCTCCGCCAGCCGTTCCGGCCGGTGGCACAGCGCAAAGCGCCCGCCGTCCTTCAAAAGGCGGAACGCACACTGGCACACATCGTCCAGTGTGCAGGTGTTCTCGTGCCGGGCAAGGGCGTGGGCTGCGTTTTGGCTTTGGGGCCCATCCGTGAAATAGGGCGGATTGCACGCACACACGTCAAAACTGCCCTCGCCCTGCCGGAAAGCGCGCAGGTCGGCACAGACAGGCTCAATGTGCCCGATGTCCTGCTCCTGCACCGCAGCGGAAAGCAGAGCGCTGCCCTCGGGCTGCAGCTCCAGCCCCATGCAGGGGCCGCGGTGGCCGCGGTCGTGCCATTCCAGCGCCACGATGCCGCAGCCGGAGCACAGGTCTGCGGCCTTCTGGGCGCGCTTTGGCTCACAGAAACGGGCCAGCAGCAGCGCGTCGGAGCCAAAACGATGCTCCGGCGAGCAATAAACCATAGTTCTATTATACAAGACTTCGGTAGAATGTTCCATAGATAAGTGTGCCGTACCCTCTCAAAAAAATGCGTGGAATTGCTCGGGGAATTTGTGCGAATTACTGCAAAACAAAAAAGCAGCAGACCTGCTTTGGACAGGCCTGCTGCTTTTGATGCGTTTTTTGTGCAGCTGCTAAAATTATTCAGCAGTGATAGCACCGGTGGGGCAAGCACCCTCGCAAGCGCCGCAGTCGATGCAAGCGTCTGCGTTCACAGAAGCAACACCATCAACGGTGATAGCGCCAACCGGGCAAGCGCCCTCGCAAGCGCCGCAGCCAACACATGCGTCAGAAACCTTGTGTGCCATAATAAACTCTCCTTTTTATCTCCGTGCCCGAAGTATGTATGAAGAGTCATGTATGGCACGGCTGTGCATGTCTCTCCGGAAATCATATCCTTGCCTGCATTTTAACAAAGCAGGTGAGAAAAGGCAAGACTAACCGTGACCCGAAAAACACAAAAGTCTGTTTTTTGTTGGGTTGCACAAAAGCACAGGCTAACTTATGGCCAAATTTGCAGGAGTTTTTTGGCAAAAATCACGAAGAACGGTTAGTTTTAGCAGACTAACCCTTCAGAACCTCCGGCGCGTCCCTCACTCCTTTTCGGCAGCGCGCTTCCGGGCGCAGCCGCAGCCCGCGCAGCGCTTTTCGCCATCGTCGGAGGAAGCCACCACCGGGGCCGGGTTGCGCACGCCGGAGTAATCGTCGTCCGGGTCCGGGCGGCGGGGCGCACGCTTGCCGCCGCTGATATATTCGCACACGCCCACCTTATAGTAACGGGGCGAAAGGCTCTCGGTGCCGCAGCGCACCCGCAGGTAGCCGGAAACCGGGTTCACCTCCAGCACGGTGCCAAGACCGTCCGGTGTGCGCACGGTGCTGCCTACCATGGGCATGATGCTGTTCAGGTACTCGTAGGCGCTTTCCTCGTAGGCAAGGCAGCACATCAGCCGGCCGCAGGCACCGCTGATCTTGGTGGGGTTCAGCGAAAGGCCCTGCTCCTTGGCCATCTTGATGGAGACGGGCTGGAAGTCCTTTAAAAAGCGGCTGCAGCAGAAGGGCTGGCCGCAGATGCCAAGGCCGCCGATCATCTTGCTCTCATCCCGCACGCCGATCTGGCGCAGCTCGATGCGGGTGTGGAAGATACCGGCCAGATCCTTGACCAGCTCGCGGAAGTCCACGCGGCCATCGGCGGTAAAGTAGAACATGATCTTGGAGCGGTCTAGGGTATACTCGGCCTCCACAAGCTTCATTTCCAGGCCATGGCGGGAAATGCACTCCTGACAGGTGCGGTAGGCGCGCTTTTCGTCCTCACGGTTCTGGCGCATCCGGCGGATATCCACGCTGTCGGCCATGCGGGTAATGGGCTTGAGGGCCTTGGGCACTGCCGCATCGGCGATCTCCCTCACGCCCTGCACCACCTCGCCGCACTCAATGCCGCGGGCGGTCTCCACGATCACGTATTCGCCGGTTTTGATGTCGGCCCCGGCGGGATCAAAATAATAGCTTTTGCCGTTCTCTTTGAAACGGACGGAGATGACTTTTTTCATAGTGTTCCTCGTTTTTATCGGTCGAATCTATAGGATAAGGCCCGAAAAAGAGCCTGCTGATCCATTCTGTACTCTAGTATAACATATTCAAATGCACATTTCCACGCAAAAAACAAAAAGCGGCTCTGGCGCTTCGGCAGAAAAATTTTAAAAAGGTGCAACAATCTGCCCTGCTGCCGCGTATCCATAAAGGAAGACTGACCGAATTTGGTCGCACCCGCAGCCGGAAAATGGAAAAACGGAACGGCAAATGTTAAAATCTTGCGAAAGTATCCAAAGAATCGCAAAAGAATCCCACCCCGCTCTTGCAAGGCGGGGGCTTGCGTGTATAATAAAAATGTTGAAGTGTAGCCTTTCCCGCAGGGAAAGCAGCTGTCCGGCTTTGCGGCAAGGCAGAGAAACGGTAGGAGAAAATGGAAAAATTCAGTGTCAAAAAGCCGTTTACGGTGCTGGTTGCAGTGGTCATGATCCTGATCCTGGGCTTTGTGGCGGTCACAAAGATGGATACGAACTTGCTGCCCAACGTGAACACACCGTATCTGATGGTGGTCACCGTGTATCCTGGTGCAAGCCCGGAGCGCGTGGAGAGCGAGGTCTCGGATGTGCTGCAGAACTCGCTCACAGTGCCGGGCGTGTCCAAGATCACCGCAACATCGGCAGAAAACTACAGCCTGCTGCTGATGGAGTTTACCGAGGATACGGATATGAACAGCGCGCTGGTCAAGGTGTCCAACAAGCTGGATCAGGCCAAAAGCGACCTGCCCAGCACCTGCCTGACCCCCTCCATCATTGAGTACAGCCTGAACATGAACGCTTTCATGACGGTGGCTGTCAGCCGCGAAGGTGCCGACCAGTACGAGCTTTCTGAGTTTATCCAGAACACCCTTGTGCCGGAAGTGCAGCGCAAGGGCGGCGTGTCCAGCGTTTCGTCCAGCGGTCTGGTGGAAAAGCTGGTGCAGGTGCAGCTCAATCAGGATAAGATCGACGAGATCAACGCAAAGCTGCTGGAACTGATCGATACCCAGCTGGCTGCAGCCCGCTCCCAGCTGGAAAGTGCCGAGGCACAGATCACCGCCGGACGCAGGGAATACGAAAAGCAGCTGAAAAACTTTGGCAATACGGTGTCCAACTCGGTCATGAGCCAGATGAGCACCGAGGTGGGCGCCGCAGTGGAAACGGTGCGCGCGCAGGCGCAGGCTCTTCTGGAAAGTGTGAACAGCCTGATCGCTGTGGTCAAGGAGCCTGAGATCCAGCAGGCCCTGATCGAGGTGCGCGACGGTCTGCAGAAGGTCATGGACAAGTTCAACGAGACCGGTATGCGGGATATCGACTCTCTGATCGATATTGTGGCTGAGCTGCGCACCATTACCGATAAGCTCACTACCGCCCTGCAGAAGCTGCAGGAGCGCGTGAACACCGAGACCGGCTCCGAAGGCAGCACCGCAGAGGATCTTGCCAATGAGATGCAGCTGCAGGAAAGCCTGAATGTGGTCTATAACACGCTGGAAAGCACCATCAAGGCCATGGACAATGTGCCCCAGCTGATGACCGAGTTCTCCGGCGCACTGGGCAGCTTCTCCCAGCAGCAGCTCAACGCCTATATGCAGTTCACCGAAGCGCGTGAAATGCTGAACGAGTACGAAAAGCAGCTGGAGGCTGCCAAGGCAGAGTACGAGACGGCCAAGACCAACGCTCTGGCACAGGCCGATGTGACAAAGCAGCTGGACATTGAAACGCTGGCGCAGCTCATCTATGCCCAGAACTTCTCCATGCCGGCCGGTTACGTGCAGGATAAGGACGGCGAGTCCTGGCTGCTGAAAGTCGGCGAAGAGTACGACAGTGTGAAGGACATCAGCGGTGCCCTGCTGCTGCATGTGGAGGGCTACGGCGACGTGCGCCTTTCTGATGTGGCGGATGTGGAGGTCATTGATAACTCCGCCGACAGCTACACCCGCCTGAACGGCGAAAAGGCATCCATCCTCAAAATCTATAAGAATGCGACCTCCAGTGCAGGCGAGGTCTCCGACAACTGCCTGACCGCATTTAAAGAGCTGGAAAAACAATACGACGGCCTGCACATGGTGGTGCTGTCCAATCAGGGCAACTACATCACCATCGTCATCAACAGCATCCTCACCAGCATGGTGGTGGGCGCTGCACTGGCCATCATCGTGCTGGCCATCTTCCTGAAGGATATCAAGCCCACCCTCGTGGTCGGCATCAGCATCCCGCTGTCCGTTCTGTTCGCGGTGGTGCTCATGTACTTTACCGGGCTGGACCTGAACGTGATGACCCTGGCCGGCCTTTCCCTCGGCATTGGTATGCTGGTGGATAACTCGGTGGTCGTCATTGAGAACGTCTACCGTCTGCGCAGCCGCGGCGTGCCTGCGGCCCGCGCTGCCGTGCAGGGCACAAAACAGGTGGGCATGTCGGTGGTGGCCTCCACCCTTACCTCGGTGTGCGTGTTCCTGCCGGTGGTGTTCTCGGCCAGCATTGTGCGCAGCCTGATGATGCCCATGTCCCTGTGCATCGGTTACTGCCTGATGGCCTCCCTCATCGTGGCGCTCACGGTGGTCCCGGCGGCGTCCTCTACTGTGCTGAAAAAAGCTGAACCCAAGCGCCTTGCCTGGTTTGAAAAGGTGCAGGAAAAGTATGCCCATAGTCTGGAATGGTGCCTGCAGCACCGTGCCCTGCCCCTGATTGCGGCGGTGGTACTGCTGGTGTTCAGCGGCTGGCAGGTGCTGAACATGGGTGTGGAGCTACTGCCCAGCATCACCAGCAACGAGGCGCAGATCACCCTGTCCACCGCCGACGGCCTGACCAAGGAGGAATCCTATGCCATTGCGGGTCAGGTGGCAGAGGCGGCCCTGAATGTAGAAAACGTGGAAGAGGTGGGCATCACCCTCGACACCAGCATGGCCGGTCTGGATATCAGCCAGCTGGGCCTGCCCACCGCCATTACCGATATCCTGAACTCCGCCAATGCCTACGGCAGATACAAGATCAATGTTATGATGAGCAAGAGCCTTTCCTCCCGTGAGGTGGAAAAGACCCGGCAGGCCATGGAGGATGCAGTGTCCCAGATCGAGAATTGCACCGCTGAGGTCAAGCTGTACGGCATGACCGATGATCTGACCAGCCAGCTGGCCACCGGCCTGTCGGTCAAGGTCTACGGCAAGGATCCGGAAACGCTGACCACCGTTTCCGAGAAGGTAATGGAGATCGTCAACGATACCGAGGGCTTTGCCAATGCGGACAACGGCCTTGGCAGCGGCGATGCCACCATCATCCTGAAGGTGGACCGCGACAAGGTTCGCGCCTACGGCCTGACCGTTGCGCAGGTGTACCAGCAGATCGCGGCAAAGCTCACCACCACCGCCACGGCCCAGACCCCCGTCACGGTGAACGGCACCACCATGGATGTCCAGATCACGGACAATCTGGACCCCGTCACCAAGGAAAACATGATGGAGCTTACCTTTGAGACCACCGAAATGTCGGCAGACGGCACAGTGACCAATGGTACCTGCACCCTGAACGATATCGCCAGCTGGACCACCGGCACCGCACCGGATGCCATTACCAGCGAGAACCAGACCGAGTTTGTCACTGTGACGGCAGATACGCTGAAGGGCTACAACACCATGGTGCAGTCCCGCGTGCTGCAGAAGAAGCTGGATGAGTACGCAGCCAGCGGTGAGATGCCGGAGGGCTGCAGCACCACGCTGGGCGGCGAGACCGAGGGCACCGACTACATGGTGAACGAAATGGTGCAGTGGATGGCTCTGGCCCTGCCCTTTGTATATCTGGTCATGGTGGCACAGTTCCAGAGCCTGCTGTCCCCCTTCATCGTGCTGTTCACGGTGCCGCTGGCCTTTACCGGCGGCCTGCTGGGCCTGCTGGTCACCGGCCAGCAGCTCACCATGATCTCCCTGATGGGCTTCATCGTGCTGATGGGCACTGTTGTCAACAACGGCATCGTGTTCGTGGACTATGCAAACCAGCTGCGCATTGGCGGCATGGAGCGCCGCGCTGCGCTGGTGGCTACCGGCAAGACCCGTATGCGCCCCATCCTCATGACCACCCTGACCACCGTGCTGGCTATGCTGCAGCTGGTGTTCAGCGGCGATATGGCAAGCCAGCTGATGAGCGGCATGGCCATCGTCATCATCTGCGGCCTGAGCTACGCTACCCTGATGACCCTGTATATCGTTCCGGTGCTGTACGATATCCTGTTCAAGAAGCCGCCGCTCAACGTGGATGTTGGCAGCGACGATGATCTGGACGACATTCCGGACGATGCAGCCGAGTTCATTGCGGCGCAGAAGTCTGCGGGCACGGCACAGCCGGAAGCCTGACGACAGCATGACGATTTAGAATGCGCGCCGCTTTGCTTTGCGTATCATCAGCGGAAGAATTATTTATAATAGAGCAATGCCGGGCGGTCTGCGGACCGCCCGGCATTGCGTTTTCACGGGAAAGGCCGTAACGGCAAACGGCATGTGCTGACGCTGGCTCCCTGCGGGAGCATTCGCGTCAGCATGAAAATATGCTGCTGCCCTTACGTTTCGTCGCGCAAGCAGCTGTAAATCGGCGTAACACTCAATCCACGCGAAAACGCTCTGCGCGGGAAGCTCCTCTTTCCGGTTACATGCCCCGCCAACTGAATAATTTCAACAAAAAATAGCTGGAAAAATTGGATGCAAATTCTAAAATCCGTTCCCCACAAAGATAGAAAACTGTGATATAATCATAAATAAGATAGAATACAGTGGAAGTCTGCCTGACTGTATGTCCGAGTAAAATCTGAGGAGGCGAATGCCCAATGGCACAGATCCGCTCCAAGCCCTTCGGTGTGACCAAACAGGGCGCAAATGTTACAGAGTACATCCTTTCCAACCCCGGCGGCCTGACGGTGAGCGTTCTGGACTACGGATGCATCATTAAAAACATCATCGTTCCGGCCAAGAACGGCCCGGTGGATGTCGTGCTGGGCCACGACACCATGGCAGATTATGAGGATGACTTCACGTCCTCCGGCAGCACCTGCTGCGGCGCGTTCGTGGGCCGCTATGCCAACCGCATCGAGAATGCCACCTTCAGCGTGGGCGGCAAGACCTATCAGCTGGAAGCCAACAACGGCCCCAACCATCTGCACGGCTGCTTTTCGCGCAAACTGTACCGGGTGAAGGCCTTTGGCGACACCCTGCTGATGGAGGCCGAGAGCCCGGACGGTGAGGACGGTTTCCCGGGAAACCTGAAGCTGGCGGTGCGCTATACCCTCACCGAGGACAATACCTTCCGCATGGATTACCGCGTCTCTTCGGATGCGGATACCATCGTGAACCTCACGAACCACAGCTACTTCAACCTGAACGGTGAGGGCGATATTCTGGGCCAGAAGCTGCGCATCTATGCCTCTAACTATCTGGAAGGCAACAATCAGACCTGCCCCACCGGTGCCATTCTGCCGGTGGCAAACACCCCCATGGATTTTACCGAGGGAAAGCTCATTGGCCGGGATATCGACACCGGCTTTGCCCAGACCACCATGGTGGGCGGTGGCTACGACCACTGCTTTGTGATCGACCGCGCCCGCGGCTCCAGCCAGAGCATCTGCGCATGGGTCACCAGTGAAAAGACCGGCATCAGCATGAAGTTGTACACCACCCAGCCGGGCATCCAGTTGTACACCGGAAACTTTTTGCAGGACTGCCCCACCCCCGGCAAGGGCGGCGTGCCCATGCAGAAGTACGGCGGCTTTGCGCTGGAGACCCAGCACTACCCCTGCAGCCCTTCCCACCCGGAGTTCCCCACCACGGTGTTGCGGGCAGGCAAGGTGTTCCGCGCCACCACCACCCTGCGCTTTTTCACCGGCAAGCAGTGCGGAAAATTGTAAAAAATGATGTACCACACAAAAAACGTCTGCTCCGGCAGGCGTTTTTTGCGTAAGTGGAATTGCTTATAGCGGGCTCGCCCTCTCAGGTATCGCTACGCGATGCCAGATTCCCCTTTTTGTCACCTGCGGTGACATCTTCCCCCGGCCGGGGGAAGATGTCGCGCAGCGACAAAAGGGGGAAGCTGGCACGGCGTAAGCCGTGACTGAGAGGGTTCTCCCGTCCCCATTTCTATGTTTTGCACAAACCGTGCCTTTTATCCATGACAAAATGCCAAAAAACGTTTTTAAATCAAAACCTCAAAAACAAAGATGCAACAAAAATTCATCTAAATAGAAGACGCATCCCTTGATTCTGAGCCATAAAAGCGGTATTCTTTAGGCAAGGCCGGGGAATGCCGGCATCAACTGTAATGTAAATGAGTGAGAGAGGTACTAGGCTATGGCAATTTTGGTTTCCGGCGGCGCCGGTTATATCGGCAGCCACACCTGCATCGAACTGCTGAACGCTGGCTACGACGTTGTTGTGGCAGATAACTATTATAATGCATCTCCGGTGGTGCTGGACCGCATCAAGCAGATCACCGGCAAGGACTTCCGCTTTTACAAGGCAGATATGACCAAGCACGAGGATGTGGAGCACATCTTCTCTGAGTGCCCGGACATTACTGCTGTGATCCAGTTTGCAGCCTACAAGGCCGTGGGCGAGAGTGTTTCCAAGCCCATTGAATACTATTACAACAACCTCAACTGCACGCTGGTCATTCTGGACGTGATGCGCCATCACAACTGCCACAACTTCGTGTTCAGCTCTTCCGCAACCGTCTATGGCGACCCCGCCAGCGTGCCCATCACCGAGGACTTCCCCACCGGTGCCACTACCAATCCCTACGGCACGACCAAGGTGTTCACCGAGCGCATCCTGCAGGATGTGTGCAAGGCAGACCCCAGCCTGAACGTGGCCCTGCTGCGCTACTTCAACCCCATTGGTGCGCACAAGTCCGGCCTCATCGGCGAGGACCCCAACGGCATCCCCAATAACCTCATGCCCTACATCGCCAAGGTGGCCGTGGGCAAGCTGGAAAAGGTGCATGTCTTTGGCAACGACTATCCCACCCCGGACGGCACCGGCGTGCGCGACTACATCCACGTGGTGGATCTGGCCCGCGGCCATGTGTGCGCCATCAAGAAGCTGGAAACGAACTGCGGCCTGTTCATCTGCAATCTGGGCACTGGCAAGGGCTACAGCGTGCTGGATGTGATCCACGCATTCTCCAAGGCCTGCGGTAAGGAGATCCCCTATGTGATCGACCCGCGCCGCCCCGGCGACATTGCCGAGTGCTATGCAGACCCCACCAAGGCAAAGAACGAGCTTGGCTGGGTGGCGGAATACGGCATCGAGGAAATGTGTGCCGACAGCTGGAACTGGCAGAAGAACAACCCCGATGGCTACCACACCGTGAAGTAAACGCATAAACCTCCAAAGCCGTGCATTCTCTGAAAAAGAGGGTGCACGGCTTTTTTGTGTGCAAACTCCCTCCGTCAAAACCTGACGGTTTTGCCAGCTCTCTCGGGGAGGGAGCCTTTGGCGTACCTGCAAGCTTTGCGTTTTAGCTGCAAACTTTCCCGCTATGCCAAAGGCCCCATCCCAGAGGGGGCTGTCTGCGCAGCAGACTGGGGGAGTTAAACCTTCACCATTTTATCTATTGACAACCGCGCAAAGTTAGCCTATATTACTATTGTTAACACAAACTAACACACGTTGACAGTGGATAAAATGAGAAGGTCGATCTTATGACATTAAAAGAATTGCAGATCGGAAAAAGCGCTGTTGTGGATACCGTCGGCGGCAGCGGCGCACTGCGCCAGCATTTTCTGGATATGGGCCTGATCCCGGGGGTGGAGGTCACGCTGGTCAAGCTGGCACCCATGGGCGACCCCATGGAGCTGCGCATCCATGGCTATGAGCTGACCCTCCGGCTGGACGATGCCGCGCAGATCGGCATCACCCCCACCGAAAAGGCCCCGGCAATGTCGGCAGCTCCAGCAGATGATAAAATGGTGGATCACCCCGGCCTTGGCGAGGGCGGCAAATACCACATCAAAAAGGGGGAGAATCCCCTGCCCGAGGACAGGACCCTCACCTTTGCCCTGGCTGGCAACCAGAACTGCGGTAAGACCACCCTGTTCAACCAGCTCACCGGTTCCAACCAGCATGTGGGCAATTTCCCGGGCGTGACGGTGGACCGCAAGAGCGGTGCCATCAAGGGCCACCCGGAGACCGAGGTCACCGACCTGCCGGGCATCTACTCCATGTCCCCCTATTCCAGCGAGGAGATCGTCACCCGCCAATTCATCATCGGCGAAAAGCCCACCGGCATCATCAACATCGTGGATGCTACCAACATCGAGCGCAACCTCTACCTGACGATGCAGCTCATGGAGCTGGACACCCCCATGGTGCTGGCGCTGAACATGATGGACGAGGTGCGCGGCAACGGCGGCACGGTGCGCATCAACAAGATGGAGGCCATGCTGGGCATCCCGGTCATTCCCATTTCTGCCGCCAAGAATGAGGGCGTGGATGAGCTGGTAGACCACGCCCTTCATGTGGCAAAGTATCAGGAGCGGCCCGGCCGCATGGATTTCTGCAGTGAGGACGACCACGGCGGCGCGGTGCACCGCTGCATCCACGGCATCATCCATCTGATCGAGGACCACGCTAAGGCGGCGGGCATTCCGGTGCGGTTTGCCGCCACCAAGCTGGTGGAGGGCGACCAGCGCATTGAGGAAGCCCTGAAGCTGGATCAGAACGAAAAAGAGATGATCGAGCATATCATCGTGCAGATGGAGCAGGAGCGCGGGCTGGACCGCGCCGCCGCCATTGCGGATATGCGGTTCTCCTTCATTCAGGAGCTGGTAGCCAAGACGGTGGTCAAGCCCCACGAAAGCAAAGAGCAGCTGCGCTCCAACCGCATCGACAAATTCCTCACCGGCAAGTACACCGCCATCCCGGCCTTTATCGCCATCATGGGTCTGGTGTTCTTCCTCACCTTCAACGTCATCGGCCTGTTCTTCCAGAACCTGATGGAAACGGGCATCGACGCGTTGACCGGCATCGTGGACACGGCGCTTACCAACTGGAACGTCAATGCGGCGGTGCACTCCTTGCTCATCGACGGCATCTTTACCGGCGTGGGCAGCGTGCTGAGCTTTCTGCCCATCATCGTGGTGCTGTTCTTCTTCCTCTCCATGCTGGAGGATACCGGTTACATGGCCCGCGTGGCCTTTGTGATGGATAAGCTGCTGCGCCGCATCGGCCTTTCGGGCCGCAGCATCGTGCCCATGCTCATCGGCTTTGGCTGCACCGTGCCCGGTGTCATGGCAAGCCGCACCCTGCCCTCGGAGCGCGACCGCAAAATGACCATCCTGCTCACCCCGTTCATGAGCTGCTCGGCAAAGCTGCCCATCTACAGCCTGTTTGCGGCGGCGTTCTTCCCGCAGTATGCGGGCCTTGTGATGGTGCTGCTGTACTTTACCGGCATCGCGGTGGGCGTGCTGGCGGCACTGCTGCTCAAGAGCACGGTGTTCAAGGGCGAGGCGGTGCCCTTTGTCATGGAGCTGCCCAACTACCGCCTGCCCGGCCTGAAAAACGTGGCACAGCTGCTGTGGGAAAAGGCCCGGGACTTTTTGCAGAAGGCCTTCACGGTGATCTTTGCGGCCACCATCGTCATCTGGTTTTTGCAGAACTTTGACCTGCAGCTGCGGCTGACCGCCGACCCGCAGGCCAGCATCCTTGCCCGCATTGCGGGCGACATCGCCCCGCTGTTCGGGCCTTTGGGCTTTGCGGACTGGCGCATCTCCACCGCCCTCATCACCGGCTTCATGGCAAAGGAGAGCGTGGTGTCCTCGCTGCTCATCCTCTTTGGCTCCGAAGCTGCCCTGTCGGCGGCCCTCACCCCGGCGCAGGCGGCTCCCCTGCTGGTGTTCTGCCTGCTGTACACCCCCTGCATCGCGGCAGTGGCATCGGTCAAGCGGGAGCTGGGCAACAAGTGGGCGGTCATCATGGTGGTGAACCAGTGCGCCGTGGCATGGCTGTGCGCTTTGCTGGTGCGTCTGGCGGCTGTGGCGCTGTTCTGAGAAAAACGATTGGAATGCGCTCCGCGCTGCTCTGCGCATATTCAGCGGAAGAATTATTTATAATAGAGCAATGCCGGGCGGTCTGCGGACCGCCCGGCATTGCGTTTTCACGGGTGGGGTTTTGGAACGAACTCCCCCAGTCAAAGCCTGACGGCTTTGCCAGATTCCCCTTTTTGTCGCTACGCGACATCTGTTCCTCTCTTTGTCACCTGCGGTGACATTTCTCCCCGGCGCGGGGAGAATCTGTCCCGGCCGGGGGAAGTCGTCCTCTGGGATGGGGCCTCTGACACGCCCGAAAACTTTGCCGCCATGCCAAAGGCTCCCTCATTGAGGGAGCTGGCGCGGCGTAAGCCGCGACTGAGGGAGTTCCCCCTTGACATCTCCCCTCTTCTGCACTATAATACTTCAAAAATGAATCATTCAAAGATGAAAGGACAGACCTGCTGTGAACCCGAATATCGAATTTTCCATCAAGACCGCGCAGGCGTACAATGCCGTCTGCAAACCGCTGTGTCAGGAGCTTGGCCTGTCGCAGACGGCGCTGGATATCCTGTTGTTCCTCGCCAACAACCCGGACTATAAAACGGCCCGGGACATCGTGGAGGTGCGGCATATCAAGGCGAACCTCGTCTCCATGAATGTGGACAAGCTGGTGCAGGAGGGCTATCTGGAACGCTATGCCGTGGCCAGCGACCGCCGCAAAACGAAGCTTCTCTGCACCGGCAAGGCAGACCCGATCATCCGCAAGGGGCGTGTGGTGCAGAATGCCTTTTTCAAGCGCCTGCTGGATCATGTGGAGCCGGCCGATCAGGAGGTCTTTTTCCGGACCATGGAGCTGATCGGGAAAAATCTGGACGAAATTATAAAGGAGAACGCATAAAATGAAGGTGTTGTTTACGGTTCTTGTCACCTTTTTTGCCGGCATGGGGGCCGGCCTTGGCACCGGCTTTGCCGGTATGAGCGCGGCGGCGGTCATCAGCCCTATGCTCATCACCTTCCTGCACATGGACCCCTATATGGCGGTGGGCATCGCCCTTTCTTCGGATGTGCTGGCCAGCGCCGTTTCGGCCTATACCTACCACAAAAACAAGAACCTGGATATCAAAAACGGCCTGATCATGATGGCCAGCGTGCTGGTGTTCACGGTGGTGGGCAGCTGGGTGGCCAGCAGAGTGCCCTCGGCCACCATGGGCGGCTTCTCGGTGTTCATGACCTTCCTGCTGGGCGTCAAGTTTATTGTGCGCCCGGTCATGACGACCAAGGAAGCTATGCAGGGTGTCAGCGCCAAAAAGCGTGCCATCCAGTCCATCGTGTGCGGTGTGCTCATCGGCTTCATCTGCGGCTTCATCGGCGCAGGCGGCGGCATGATGATGCTGCTCATCCTCACCAGTGTGCTGGGCTACGAGCTGAAGACCGCCGTGGGCACCAGCGTGTTCATTATGGCCTTCACCGCTCTGACCGGTGCTGTCTCCCACTTCATGATCGGCGGTGCGCCCAATTGGTTCGTCTGGGCGCTGTGCGTGGCGTTCACCCTGCTGTGGGCGCGCATTGCCGCTGTGTTTGCCAATAAGGCAGACCCCAAGACCCTGAACCGTGCCACCGGTATTGTGCTGGTGGTGCTGGGCGTGGTCATTATGGGATTCAACCTTCTGAGCTGATATCCCCTGCCCTTCAAATGAAAAAAGAAAGCCCGTGCAGCCGGAAACTGCACGGGCTTTCTCTGTATCAGAACTTACTTTTCTTCAATGGTGGAGTGCTCGATCACCCAGTCGGCAGCCTTGCGGATGCCCTCGTTGCGGCGCATGGCGGGAATATCGGATTTTTCCTTGATCTCTTCCAGCGTCTTTTTGGCGCGCTCTGCACGAGCGGCCAGAGCCTTATCGATATCTTCCTCGGTGGGCACCAGATTTTCCTGCTGTGCAATCTGCAGCAGAGCCATGTGCACACGGGCGGTCTTCTCGGCAGAAGAGCGCACCTTGGCGGTAAAGCTCTCGCGGGTCTCGTGGATCTGGCTCAGGTAGCGATCCAGGCTCAGGCGCTGCATCTGCAGCTGCTGCTGGATCTGCTCCATCTGCTGCTGGTAGGTGGTCTCCACCAGCACGCTGGGCAGTTCGCCCTCAGAAGCATCGGCCAGCTGGGTCAGGATCTGATCCTTGGCGCGGTTCAGCGCACCGGCGTGCTTGCCGTCGTGCAGCTGCTGCTTGACCTGTGCGCGCAGCTCGTCCATGGTGTCCACATTGGCAACCTTCTTGGCAAAGTCGCTGTTCAGAGCAGGGATCTGGCGCACACATACGTCGATCAGCTTGATCTTGAACACGACGGGTTTACCGGCCAGATCCTTTGCGTGGTAACGGTTCGGGAAGGTGACGAAGATCTCGAATTCCTCGCCTGCCTTGTGGCCCAGAATGCCCTCTTCAAAGCCGGGGATCATGCGGCCGCTGCCCAGCTGGACGGCCTGGTTCTTTGCGGTGCCGCCCTGGAAGGGCTTGCCCTCCAGCAGACCTTCGTAATCGATATGTACGATGTTGCCCTTTACGGCAGGACCCTTGTGCGGCACCAGCTCAGCGGCAGCAGCGCGGCGGCGCTCCAGCACATTGTCGATCTCCTTGTCGGTCACTTCCGGGGTGACGCACTCGGCGGTAAAGCCGGTGGTCTTGGTCAGGTTCAGCTCAGGCTGCAGGGCAACAGTGGCAGTGGCCACAAAGCCCTCGTCCTTTTTCACGCTCACAAGATCGTACACAGGATTGTCAACAGCCACAAAGCCGTGCTCTGCCATAGCGGCATCATACAGCGCGGGCACGTCCTTGTCCATCAGATCGTTGATGGCATCGTACCAGAAGGTGTGCTCGCCGCGGTCAGCCTCGATCTGTGCGCGGTCCGCTTCGCCCTTCTTGAAGCCGCGGATCGTATAGGAGGCGCGGGTGCGTTCGTAAACGGCGTTGGATGCAGCTTCCAGCTCTTCGGGGCTGGCGCTGAAAGTCATTTTGCAGACACTCTTTTCGGGAGTTTCCACGCTTACCAGTTTCATAGGATCTACCCTCCGTGGTGTCTCGCTGCAGAGAAAACCCGGCGGCGCAGCCTCCACGCGGTGCTGCCCGCAAAGCTCCTGTACCCCTGCACGGACACAGATTAAAAACATATAGTAAGGCTATTATAGCACAAGAACGACAAAAACGATACAAGAAAAATCATAAAAAATGCTGCTTTTTGAAAAAGATAAAAATATTTGCAAAAAACGGTTGACAAAACCCAGTCTGAGTGATAAAATACATCATGTTCCGAGCGGAACGTATGCGTTGGTAGCTCAGCTGGATAGAGTGACTGACTACGAATCAGTAGGCCGGGGGTTCGAGTCCCTTCCATCGCACCAGAAAATGCCGTGAAATCGAAAGATTTCATGGCTTTTTTGTTTTGTGAGCCATGGGTGCACGGCTTCTGCACGGTTTTTGCACGGTCGGTGTTATCCATGTCCGATTATGTAGGGCGCTGTATTGCATTGCAATCAGTGCCCTTTTTTGCATCAGCTGAGCAGAGCTAGGCGGAGCTTTGCCTTCATTTCCGGGTCGGCATCCTTCAGCAATTCCAAGAGAGCCGTCATGGAGATGGTAGGTTCGCCTGCGGCGGGTACAGCCTGCGGGCTGGAGGTACCGGGCTTGGCATAGAAGCCGCTTTCAAACTTCTTGCCCAGTTCCACACGGGAGGACTGCTGGATATGGGCGTAGGTGTTCACCAGCATATCCGCACTGGCGTGTCCTGTAGTCCCCTGCACTGCCTTGATGTCACCGCCGGAGATCATCAACTGGTAGGTGGCACTTGAGTGCCGCAGACCGTGAAAGACGATGCGGGGGAACTCCGGGTGTGCATCCTGCCATTTCAGGAACTTTTTGCGGATGAGCACCGGCTCCACCGCCAGACCGTTGGGGAGCCGCAGCAGCATCCCGCTGTTGCGGTACCGCTCCGGGTCGAGGGTTTCTTCCCGCTTCAGCCGTTCCAGCCACTGCTTCAGCTCCTCCCGCAGGGCGGCGGTCATAAAGATGGTGCGGCAGGAGGCTTCGGTCTTGGTGTCCTTCAGGATAAGAGAGGTCTTGCTGCCCTCCAGCTTGTCCGGGAAGATGCGGAGGATGCAGCCCTTGTCCACCTGTGCCAGTGTGTCCTTCTGCACCCGCTGCATGGAACGGTTGACGGTGAAGGTGCCCATGCCGTTGGCGGCATCAAAGTCGATGTCCTCCGGGGTCAGACCGGCAACCTCACCCTCTCGGAGTGCACCCACCAGTGTCAGGTGCACCGCCAGATGCAGGATGGGGTCCTCCATGCTGTCCAGAGCTGCCCGCATCTCGTCCACCTCCCAGATGCTGCGCTCTTGGGTGGTCTTTTTGGGCGCTTCCACCGGGACGGGGCTTTTGATAAGGATGCCCCACTCCACCGCCAGCAGAAAGGAATTGTGCAGCAGTTGGTGGACTTCATGGAGGGTGGTGCCGGAGAGGGTGCGCTTCTGCTGCTTGGGCGAGAGGTCTCGCCGCTTGCCGCCCACATACTGTCCGCAAGGGGTCTTGCTCAGGGTGTCGTACAGGGCTTCGATGTGGTAGGGCCGCAGTTTCTGCATCTGCATCTCCCCGATATAGGGGATGATGAGGTTCTGGATGAGGGCCAGATTGGACTGGTAGGTCTTGGGTGCCCACTTGTGCTTGCTGCACTGCTTGGGTAGCCAGTCCATCAGGAACTCGGCCACCGTCACCGTGGACGGGATCAGGAAATTGCCGGTCGCCAGTTCATGCTCGATCTGCTTCTGGCGTTTCACCGCCTCCTCTTTGGTGGGAAAGCTCTCCCATTTGTCGCAGCTCTTGCCGTGCTCGTCCTGATAGGTGTAGCGGACACTGTAAGAGCTGCCGCGTTTCGTGATATATGCCATAGATTTGCCTCCTTATCAAGCTGCCCGGTAGAGCCACGCATCGAAGCTGTCCTTCGGGATGCGGATGCTTCCGCCTGCCCGCAGGACACGGAACTCGGTGGTACTGTTGCACAGGTTGTAGGCGGCACGCTGGCTGATGGCCAGCATCTGCGCGACCTCCTTTACCGTGTACACCAGCTTTGTGGTCTCAGGGCTGTTGGTCGGAGACTTGACGGCATTGGTTCGAGTGACCACCTCCATTGTAGCCGGATCAGAGTCCGACTGCAAGAATTTTTTCGTATAATCCAAAGATTTCACATTCTCGTACATTTTATTACACATAGGCGTTGCTCCTTACTTATCGTGGCGCATCGCAGGCTCCTGCGTGCGGTTCTCGTAGAATCGAATGACCTCCGGCGGGATGCTGTCCAGCGTTTTCAGGGCGGCTTCATAGTCCTGCCGCAGCTTGGCATCCTCCAGACGCTTCAAGACGCTCCCTTCCTTCGCTTTGTCCAGCGAGGCAGAGAGCGTCTTGTTCTTCTCTTTCAGCTTTTCATTTTCGGCGGCGGTCTTGGTGAAGGCGACGTTGTACTTCCGCAGCTGGTCCTTCATCCGTGCCACATTGGGGATATAGCTGTCCAGCAGCTTGCTGATCTCCGCCGCACGGCTCTTGCCGTTGAAGGGGGTGATGCCCACCAGCAGGGCATCCAACTGCTCCTTCTGCTTGGTCAGCTGGGTCATCTCCTTGAAGATGCGGGGCGGGATGTGCTCCCGCCCGGTCTGGCTGGCACTTTCGCCACGCTCCAGCTCCGGATACTGCTTGACCATGTGCTGCCAGAACTCGTCCTGCCACTTCACAAGGTTCTTGCGGTTGCCGATGATCTCTTTCGCGCTCAGCCGCCCGTCAGCAGTCAGAGGTACAAAGCAGAGGTGCAGGTGGGGCGTTTTCTCGTCCATGTGAATGACGGCGGAGAGGAAGGTATCCGGGTGCTGTCTGCCTTCCAAAAATTTCAGGGCGTACACAAAGTACGCCCTGATCTCCCGGTTGTTTTTATCCTTGAAAAACTCCGGGCTGGCGGTGACGAGAGCTTCCACCACTCGCACACTGTCCTTGCGGACACGGCAGTGGGCGGCAGCTATCATGCGGTCGGCTTCTTCCCGGTACCTGCCCTGCGGCTGCACCAGATGGAGGTTGTAGCGGCTCCGGTTCGTGTCGATATCCGGGTTGCTGGCGTACTGCTCCTTGGTGCGCTCGTTGTGGGCTTCGATGGGGGTGATGGCAGGTCCTTTATACTTTTTGAACCTTAAAATGCCGTATTGGGCTTTCATAGATCACGCTCCTTCTTGGGGGGTACAAAAAATCTGTACGGACTTCAAATAACCTGTACGGTCTGTACGGCGTACGGCGACCTGAAATATAAACGATAACACGTTTTAATTTGCTTCAATTTGCCGTACAGGTGCGTACAAGTACAGACCGTACAGGTTGTACGAACTTCTTCCGTGAAAAAAATGCACTTTTTACGGGCAGGGGTGGACAAGCGGCTCGATGCCTACAAAACCCCGCACCCTGCGGCCACCGGGCAGGTAGATGTTGTTGGTGGCTTCAAGGTTATAGCGGCGGTCATTCTGGCGCAGTTCCGCGCTGAAACGGATCGCCGATACGCTGTGGCAGGCGTTGTCCTCGCACCACTGCTTATAAATGTCGTAGAACTCCTTGGAGCTGATGGAGTAGTCCGCCTTAAAGCGGAAGTAGCCCTCGGACTCCATGAAGTCGATGACATTGTTGCTGCTGCGCTTGATGGTGTCCACGTTGGCAGCGGCTCGTTCGCTGACCGTGAAACGGAAGTTGTTCTGCACCAGCCGGTGCAGCCCTTCCAGACACCACAGCAGGATGCCTTCCAATTCGGCGCACATCTTTTCGACAAGGAAGGGGTCATCCGTGCGGTCAGCAGGCTTGTCCTTGGTGGTCAGGATAAGCTGGCGGCGAAAGAAACCGTCCGAATGGTCGTACAGTGAGGTCAGCGCACCGTTGCCGAAACAGAGGAACCGGGCATAAATGTCCCGCTGGTAACTCTGGACACCTTTGCGCTCCAAGTCCAGCTTGGCTTCGGCGGTCACGATGGTCTTAATATAATTCGTTTTGGGCAAGGCGTTCATGTCCATGTCATCGTCGATCATGAGCAGGCGGCGTTCCAGATCGGCACGGGCAAAACGGTTGTTCTCCACTTTCTGGACGCTGCCGTTGCTGGCGGCATCTCCCATGAGCTGTTTCAGCACCAGTCCGATGCGGGACTTGCCCTCGCCGCCCTTGCCGACAATGAGCATCATCTTCTGCCCCTTGGTGCTGGGGATCAGGCAGTAGCCCAAATATTCCTGCAAGGTGGGGATGTCGGCATCGTCCAGCAGCTCGTGCAGAAAGGTCAGCCAGCGGTCAGGGCTGGCGGCTTTGGGGTCATACTTCACAGGCAGGCGGTTCTGGCAGAACAGGCGGCTCTCCTGAAAAGAGCCGTCCGGCAGATGGTACACGCCGTTCTGGAGGTGGATGCAGTCCTGCTCGATGGGAAACGGGTCGGAAAAGGCCAGCAGCTTGATGGTCTCCAGAATGTTGGTGACCTTTTTGGACAGGCCGGAGGTGACATATTCCTCGATGTTCTCCAAGATGCGCTGCTTGATCTCGCTTTCGTCCTCCACCGGTCCGTCCAGCGTGTACAGCGTTCCGTTGACGCATTTCAGCGGCCACTGTTCCAGAAAGGCACGGCCAAACTGGACTTCATCGATCTTCTTGCCGTTGTACCAGTCCGGCCATAAGGGGTTGCGGGAAATGTTTTTCTTCATGTGGTGGTTCTCCTTTAGAAAAGTGAAGTGGCGGGCCTCACGGTGAGACCCACCACTTCGGGTGAATAAATTATTAGGCGCACTTTGCCAGAGCAAGGCGGTCGGTGCGATCCTCCAGCATCAGCAGGTACGACCCGGACAGCAGCCGTGCGGCGGCATCGGCCTTCTGCTGGGGCGTCCCAAATGCAACGCAGTCCGTCAGGTACTCGATGGTCTCGGTCATGTGGAGGGCTTCCACGAACCGCTCGTCCAGCGGCTCCTCCGGGCTGGCGGGCTTGTAACGCTCTCGCCAATCGTGTAGCAGGTCAAGATAATCGGTCAGCACCCGCAGGCAGTAGGCGATATCTGCCCACTGCTCGTCTGTCAGGCCACGCTTGGGCGGCGGCAGGGCGATGGCATTGGCGGGCGGCTTGTCCGGGTCAAGCCCGAAGTCGTGTATCAGCTTCTCGGCGGCTTGCCGGGGGTTCAGGTCGAACAGCTTGGCGGTGAGGTCGATGGCATCTCCGTTGGCTCCACAGCCGAAGCAATAATAATAGGTGTCGTTCAGCATCATACTGGGGTGGTTGTCGGAGTGGAACGGACAGCACACCATGCCATGGCGGTCGGGCTCCATGCCGTACATCTCTCCCACCTGCCGAACGGTGATGGCGGACTTGATTTTTTGATATAAACTCAAAATCTCTCCTTTGGTCAAAGGCTCTGGCACGGATCAATTTGATCCCTGCCACGTTCAAGGTCACCGGTGTTCCCCAAATGGGAACTTCGGTGAAGCCGGTCTCCCTTGCTGCCTCCCGACAGGAAATCTTTTTGGACTCTGTGTCGGCCCCATGCAGGGCGCTCGCTCCCCCGATGGGAGGTCTTGGCGGTCTGGGCAGTTCGGACGGTCATTCTGTTGTCAAGGTCCTGTTATGAAAGATATTTCAGAGGGCTTTCGCGGGAAGCCCTTAATATGTTCGCTGCCGGGGAGTTAATATGTTTTCTTTCTGTCTATAGGATAGCACCGCAATGGCCGCTGTGCCGTATATCCATAATGTCGGAAAACAGGTGCAGAAACTGCAAAATTCCACGCTTATGGACAGGAACCGCCGGAAGTGGTATACTGTGCAAAAAACATCGGAGGTGCGACCATGAACATCAAGCTGACACTGGGAGAACGGCTCAAAGACCTGCGTGTGGAGCGGAATCTGAAGCTGGAAATGCTGGCAGAGCAGACGGGTCTGTCCAAATCGGCACTGTCGAAATATGAGAGCGACGATGTGACCGACCTCAGCATTTATGCGGTGACAACGCTGGCTGAGTTCTATGGCGTGACCACGGACTACCTGTTGGGTGTGACGGAAAACAAAAAACGCCCAGATGCAGTCCTTTCGGACTTGCATCTGAGCGATGGTGCAGTGGACGTATTAAGGAATGGAAGATTCAATCATCGGCTGCTGTGTGAGCTGATCGTGCATGAGAATTTCCAGCGGTTCATGACCGATCTGGAAATCTATGTGGATGGATATGTCAGTGCAAACATTCAAAACCTCAATGCTGGTTTGGAAGCAACGCGGCAAATGCTGAAAAAGAAGTATGCAGCAGATGAAAACGATCTGTACATGAGCACCTTGAAGCTGGGGCAGATCGATGAAGATGAGTACTTTGGTCGGGTCTTGTATGACGAGTTGGTGGCTATCCTGAAGAACATCAAGACGGAACACCGCAAGGACAAGACCACTTCGGATGGTGCAATGGTCGATAACTTGATGAAGGAACTGGAGGATGCACAGAAACTTGAAGGGTCTGCGGATGAAAAGAAGATTCGAACAGCATTGAAGGCAATCGGCATCAACTACGATAAGCTGACAGAGGATGAAAGAAAGCTGATAAAGAAGATTCTTTATAAAACGGCAATGCTAAAACCGGGGACACTTGCAGGCAACCGGGGCAAGCACAGACGCTGATCATTTGCCCTGCGGCTTATAAGGAGAAACGCTGCTGCGGCAGGAAGGGGAACGTACACCATTGGTTCCTCTGTAAGCCTGCGCTGGGTGGCAAAGACCGTCAATAGCAACGCCCATCCGCGCATCCTTCTGCCGCAGAACAGGTGCTTGCCGGAGCCTCTCGCAGCCCCTTTTCCGCATCAGCCGGAACCAAGGTGTAACACACTAGACTTTGCAAGCAAAGTCGTGTGCCAACGAGCGTTCCGCCGCTCTTTGGATTCTTCCCGGCAGGGCACTGGAAAATGGGGTGCCCTGTGCAGCACGGGGCGCATCCGTTACCTCGCACAAAAAATTGACTGCAAGTTTTACTTGACAATTCGCGGAATATGCACTATCATAGCCATAAGATGAATATAATGTTTATAACGATATGCTCAATTTGAGGGTGAGGTATTTCATGGCGATCAATGATAGTGCTGTCGTCCCGCTTTACCAGCAGGTAAAGGATGACATTCGTGCCGCGATCGAGAGCGGCAAGTACAAAACCAACGAAAAGATCCCTCCGGAGCCGGAACTGAGCGCGGAGTATTCGGTCAGCCGCATCACGGTGCGCCGTGCCGTGGAAGAACTGTGCGCCGAAGGGTATCTGGTCAAAATGCAGGGGCGGGGCACCTTTGTCAGTAAGCCCCGCATCCATCGCAAGTTTACCAGCGGCAGAGGTGCTGCCAGCTTTACGGAGATCTGCAAAGAAAACGGCATGGTGCCGGGTGCCCGGCTGCTGAACCGTCAGATCGTGCCGGTGCGTAAGGATGAGGAAGCCTTCTTCCATGTAGGCCCGGAAGCCTTGCTCATCTATATCCAGCGTCTGCGCACCGCCGATGGTCAGCCGGTGTTTCTGGAAAATCTCTTCCTGCCCTACGAGCCCTACAAGAGCCTGATGAGCGAGAATCTCAATGATGTTTCCATGTTTGACACCATTGAGCGCATCTCCGGGCTGCGCCCTGCAACGACCTCCTGCCAGCGTATCGAGGCGGTACGGGCTTCGGCAGAACAGGCACAGCTGCTCAACCTTTCGCTGGGCGAGCCGCTGCTGTATCTGAACGCCTACTTCCATGACCAATATGACCACCCGCTGTGCATCGGGCGGCAGTATTACATTGGAAGCCGGTATATGTTTGAGTTTTGAGGGCAGCATTCTGTCCCCCCAAGAGCGTCTTTTCCACCCGGAAAAGACGCTCTTTTTGTCGTTCCAAGGAGAATTGTTGGTGAAACTGCTAAAATATAGGGGAGATGCTTTGTGCACTTTACCAAAGTAAAGATTTTTTTAGAAAAACCTCTTGACGTCTGTGCAAAATGTGGTACTATGTACATGACAATTATGACGTCTATAACGAATAGGATGATACAGACGCCGAAGAGATGAAGGAAACACAAGAAAGGTCGTGGATGCGTATGAACCGAATCATTCTTGCTTCGCACGGAGGGCTGTCCGCCGGAATGAAGGACACCGTGCAGATGATCCTTGGTGAGTTGCCGAACCTTTATGCCCTTGCTACCCTGCGGGATGAGACCGAGCCTATCACGGTGGCGGCACGTCGGTTGCTGGATGGCTTTGCAGCAGAGGATGCTGTGTACATCGTGACCGATGTGATGGGCGGCAGCGTGAACAACGAGATGCTGACTCTGCTGCCGGAGTATCCGGCGGTGCACCTGATTTGCGGCATGAACGCTTCTCTGGTGCTGACCCTTGCTTCCAACGACGAAGCCCTGACACAGGACGAACTGGCCGAGTGCATTGCAGATGCCAAGGCGCAGATCATTGATTGCAACCTGCTGCTGAAAAAAGCAGCCCAAGATGAGGAGGATGACCTATGATCAAATTAGTACGTCTGGACTACCGCCTGCTGCACGGTCAGGTGGTATTCTCGTGGACCGGCCATGTGGGCGCACAGCGCATCATCGTGGTGGACGATGACGCCGCCAACGACGAGATGAAAAAGTCCGCCCTGCTGCTGAGCAAGCCTGCCGGTGTCCGGGTGAACATCTTCACGGTGGACAAAGCCATCGCCAAGATGCCCAAGGTGGAGCAGCTGGACGAGAAGATCATGATGATCTTCGGCAACACCGCTGCCCTGCTCAAGTTCTGCCAGGCATACCCCAAGATCAAAGAGATCAACTACGGCGCTGTGGCAAACAAGCCCGGCTCCAAGGCCTTTGACCAGTCGGTATTCCTGACCCCGGAGGAGCAGGCAGACACCCAGAAGCTGCTGGATATGGGCATTAAGATCTACAGCCAGCAGACCCCCACCTTTAAGGTAGTACCCATCGATCACACCTGATCGTAAGGAGATAAGAAGGAGGATTTGACCCATGTTTGTTACCGCATTGCTTCTGGGTCTGGTTGGCGTGTTCTGTATTCTGGACTCGCGCATTCTGGGCCGCATGAACTTCGAGCGTCCGCTCATCACCTGCACCATCGTCGGTGCGCTGCTGGGTGATCTGCAGACCGGCCTGACCCTTGGCGCATCCATCGAGCTGATGAGCCTTGGCATCGTGAACATCGGCGCAGCCGCACCCCCGGACATGAACATGGCTGCCATCATCTGCGCAGCTTTTGCCATCCTGACCGATGCTTCTGCCGAGACTGCACTGGCGCTGGCCATCCCCATCGCTGTTCTGGGCCAGATGCTGGGCGTGCTGATGCGCACCATCCTGTCCAACTTGACCCACGTTGCCGACCACGCCATTGCAGAAGGCAAGTTCCGCAAGGCATGGAGTATGCACATCGTCTGGGGCACAGTGCTGTACAGCCTGATGTACTTCATCCCCATCTTCCTGTCCGTCTACTTCGGCACGGATCTGGTGCAGAAGATCGTGGCTTTCATCCCCGCATGGCTGACCGATGGCCTGAACCTCGGCAGTAAGTTCCTTACCGCTTACGGTATTGCCCTGCTGCTGTCCACCATGCTCAACCGCGACCTGACCGTCTACTTCCTGCTGGGCTTCTTCTTTGTGGGCTATCTGGGTCTGGATGTTACCGCTGTGGCCATCTTCGCCGCAATTCTGGCTGTGATCCTGACCGGTCTGAAGTATGGCAAGGGCGCACCCGCAGCAGCTGCTGCCGGTGCAGCTGCTGCCAACCCGGATTACGACCCGCTGGAAGATGACGACGATCTTTGATAGGAGGAAGCTGAAATGAGCAACGCAACCAAGACTGCAAAGCGCAGCGACTTCAAGAAATACTTCCAGTTTATGTGGCGTTCCCTGAACATTCAGGCCTCCTGGAACTACGAACGTCAGATGAACATGGGCTTTTTGTACGGCATCGCTCCCACGCTGGACGAGCTGTACCCCAACGAGAACGACCCCGAGCAGCTGGCGCACAAAAAGGAAGCCTACGAGCGTGAGATGGCGTTCTACAACTGCACCCCCCAGACCAGTGCCTTTACGCTGGGTCTGGCTGCTTCCATGGAGGAGCAGTACGCCGCCGACCGTGAGAACTTCAACCCGGAGACCATCAACGCCGTCAAGACCTCGCTGATGGGCCCCCTGTCCGGCGTGGGCGACTCCTTCTTCCAGGGCACTGTCCGCCTGATCGCTTTTGGTCTGGGCATCTCTCTGGCACAGCAGGGCAGCGTTCTGGGCCCCATTCTGGCTATGATCATCTCCATCGTCCCCTCTGTGCTGGTCACATGGTTTGCCGGTAAGCTGGGCTACACCATGGGCAGCAAGTACCTGACCAAGCTCAACGGCGGCATGATGGACAAGCTGATGTACGTCTGCGGCATCGTAGGCCTGATGGTCATTGGTGCCATGGTGGCAAGCATGGTGGGTTTGACTACCCCCATTACCTTCGCAAGCACCGGTCTGGTGCTGCAGGATGTGCTGAACAGCATTCTGCCGAACCTTCTGAACCTTGGCATCGTGATGCTGATGTACACCCTGATCCGCAAAAAGGTCAAGACCGGCTGGCTGCTGGGCATCTGCATCGTGGGCGGTGTTGCCATCAACGCCCTTGGTCTGTTGGTGTAACCGGGTTTCCGGCTTACATAGATATCCGTACGCCTGTAATTTGTGATTCATCAGAACAAAAAGAAAAATAATTTGGAGGATTGCATTATGTATAACATTGATCTGGCAAACGTCAAGTCCATCGTGGCAGACATCGTGGCAAAGCACAACGTGGAGAACGTGGCCTTTGTTGGCTGCGGTGCTTCCAAGGCAGAGCTGTACCCCGCAAAGTACTTCCTGGCAAACTGCAGCAAGAAGCTGCGTGTGGCACACTACACCGCCAACGAGTTCAACTACGATACCCCCGATTGGCTGGGCGACACCACCGTGGTCATCACCGCTTCTCTGGGCGGCAGCACCCCTGAGACCGTCAAGGCCAACAGCGTGGCAAAGGCTGCCGGTGCAACCGTTGTCAGCGTTACCCACGCTGCCGGTTCTGCCCTGACCAAGGAAGCTGACTACACCATCGTTCACGGCTTTGAGGCAAACTACGCTGCCAAGCTGGAGAAGATGGGCTACGTTCTGGCACTGGCTGTGGAGATCCTGCAGCAGGTGGAAGGCTTCGACAAGTACGACAAGATGATCGAGGGCCTGACCAACGTGTTCGAGGCTGCCGAGAACGCTGCCAACTCTGCCCGCAAGTCTGCCAAGGAGTTCGCTGAGAAGTACAAGGACGCTCCCGTCGTCTACGTCATGTCCAGCGGCGCTTCCATGGAGGTCGCTTACTCCACCTCCATCTGCCTGATGATGGAGATGCAGTGGGTCAACTCCGGCTCCTTCCACAGCGGCGAGTTCTTCCACGGCCCCTTCGAGATCGTGGACAAGGACGTGCCCTTCATCCTGCTGATGAACGACGGCAAGACCCGTCCCGTGGATGCCCGCGCACTGACCTTCCTGCACCGCTTCGATGCTCTGACCACCGTTGTGGATGCAAAGGATTACGGTCTGGGCAATGCTGTGGACAGCAGCGTCATCACCTACTTCAACCCGCTGATGCACACCGCCGTGTTCCGCGTCTATGCTGAGGAGCTGTCCTACGTCCGTCAGCATCCGCTGACCCTGCGCCGCTATATGTGGAAGCTGGAGTACTAAGCGATCGACTGGGATCAATAGACCCATGCTTGGGGGAGGGGCTTGCCCCTCCCCTTTTTTGATGAAGAGGGAAATGAAGAATGATTGAAGCAGTGATTTTTGATATGGATGGGGTGCTGGCAGATACGGAATATTACTACGAGAACCGCCGTAAAAACTTTCTGCTGGAAAACGGCATCCCCATCCCGGAGGGTAACTTCATCGGCTCCAACGAAAAAGCCATCTGGGAGGCCATTGTCCCCAACGACCCTGTGCGCCGTCAGGAGATGCTGATGGCTTACCGGGAGTACCGCAAGGCTCGCCCCACCCCCTACGGCAAGCTTACCGACCCGCAGGCAGAGCCGCTGATGAATGCGCTGCGCAGCCGTGGACTGAAGGTGGCGGTGGCTTCCTCCAGCGCAGCGCCGGATATCATGAAGATGCTCACGGAGGGCGGCTTGAAAGCCATGGTGGATTTTGCTTTCAGCGGCGAGGACTGCGCCGCCCATAAGCCTGCACCGGACATCTATCTCAAGGCGCTGAATGCACTGGGGCTGACGGCAGACAAGGCCATTGCGGTGGAGGATTCTCCCACGGGCATCGCCTCCGCAAAGGCGGCAGGATTAAAGGTTCTGGCACTGAAGCCCCGCCACGGCGAGCCGCTGGACCAGTCCGCCGCAGACTGCATCATCACCCAGCTGATGGATGTAAAGGAGCATCTGGACTGAGATGGAAGCGATCAAGAACGGTCTGCGCAAAAACCTGACCCCAGCACAGCTGTGGAGCGGCGCACGCTTTTTTCTGCTGCTGAATCTGGGACTTATCATCTATGCAGTAGCACTGAACTTTTACTGTGCGCCCAACCACTTTGTATTTGGCGGCACCACCGGTCTTTCCATCGTTCTGGCCACCTGCTTTCCGGCTCTGAGCGTCAGCACCTTTATGTGGATCACCAATGCGGTGCTGGATGTGCTGGGCTGCGTCTTTCTGGGCATAAAGACCATGGGTTGGACACTGTACTCCTCCTTCATGCTCAGCTTTTATTCCAGTATGTGCGAAAAGATGTTTCCCGTGTCGCAGCCTTTGACGGATGACACTCTTCTGGAGCTGTGCTTTGCGGTGGCGCTGCCTGCCATTGCCAGCGGCATCGTATTCAACATCGGGGCATCCACCGGCGGCACCGAGATCGTGGCGATGATCCTGCACAAGTACATCAAGGTGGAGATCGGCAGGGCTCTGCTGCTCAGCGATATCGGCACAGTGCTGTTTGCGGCTTACCTCTACGGCCCGCAGACCGGGATGTACTGCGTGCTGGGACTCATCGGGCGCAGCACCATCGTGGATACAGCTATCGAGAGCCTGAATCTCCGCAAGGTGTGTACGGTCATCACCTCAAGGCCGGAGCCCATCCGGCATTTCGTTACGGAAACACTGGGACGCACAGCGACCCAGCAGAACGCCACCGGCGTGTACACCGGCGAGCCCCGCACCATGATTATGGTGGCGCTGACCCGGCGGCAGGCAGGGCTGCTGCGGGATTTCCTGCGCCGGGAGGACCCGGAGGCCTTTCTGACCATTGTCAACTCTAGCGAGATCATCGGCAAGGGATTCCAGTCCATCTGAAAACGCAGAATGCCCGCCCACTGTGGCTTTTCCACAGCTGGGCGGGCATCATTATATATGGTAAATGGTTATTTACGCTGACTTCCCGGGATTTACGCTGAAAATACGCTGACTTGGCATGGTTTACGCTGAATTTACGCTGAAAACGCGCAATCGCGCGAACAAAGCGCGAATAAATCCGGCTGACCGCGAATGAACCGCGAACAAAAATCGCACGGGCGTGCATTCTTCATGCGTGGGAAGGTGCGACATGAAAGTGAGAACCTGCAAAAATAAACTGTAATACGATTGAATTTCGGAAAAGTGAAATCGCACGCTGGAATGCACGCCGTGCAATTCAGTCTGACAAGAGGTGGAAAGAAAAACGCGCGCCGCGCGATTAGCGATTTTGCCGCGCGTTTTCTAAGGCTCAATCTTCCAGCCTGCCGTGGTCACACCCCAGCGACAGATAGTGCTCCATCTCCCCTTTCAGCACCATCTGTGCATACTCCAAGGGCTTATTATACAGCAGCCAGTCCAGTTCTGCCCGTTGCTCCGGGGTGTTGCCGTATTCGTCCTCCACGGCGATGCAGTCGATGGCAAGGGTAGTGCCACCCTCGAACCGGGCTTCCACCCGGTTGGTGTCCATGTTGTAGCGGCAGGAAAGCAATTTCGTCATAGTCGTATCCTCCAAGACTTGATTTATGGTGTGCGGTCACTCGAACCAATGCCGTCAAGTCGTTGTCGGATGAAGTGGTTTTTAGTTTGTCCGGGAGTAAGTGCACGGTTTCTGCACGGTTTTTGCACGGTTTCAAAACGTGCAAAGGGTGCAAATCGTTGCAAAATCGGACAAAGGGTGCAGAAACTCGAAGTTCAAAACCTGCGATGTGTCGCAAAGAAACGACGTTGAAACGTAACTTCCAAAAATTGAGGGAATCGCCCGGCGTGCGCTACGAATCAGTAGGCCGGGGGTTCGAGTCCCTTCCATCGCACCAGAAAATGCCGTGAAATCGAAAGATTTCATGGCTTTTTTGTTTTGTAAGCCATGGGTGCACGGTTTCTGCACGGTTTTTGCACGGTCGGTGTTTTCCATGTCCGATGATGTAGGGCGCTGTATTGCATTGCAATCAGTGCCCTTTTTTGCATCAGGTGAGCAGGGCCAGGCGAAGCTTTGCCTTCATTTCCGGGTCGGCATCCTTCAGCAATTCCAAAAGAGCCGTCATGGAGATGGTGGGTTCGCCTGCGGCGGGTACAGCCTGCGGGCTGGAGGTGTCGGGCTTGGCATAGAAGCAGCTTTCAAACTTCTTGCCCAGTTCCACACGGGAGGACTGCTGGATAAGGCGGGCAAAGACTTCCTTGAGGATGTTCTCCGCTTTTTTAGCGTGAAAATGTAAAAGACCAACTGTATATTTCAGGCTTCGGAAAGAAACTTCCCCTCCTCCAGCATCTTTTTCACCTCGCGCAGGTCTTTGCACTCGGCGGTGTACAGGCTGCGCATTTCGTCATCGGCGGGGGCAAGGTCCGGCACCATCACGGTGACAAAGCCGCCCCGCGCACCGGCCCGCACGCCGTTGTAGCTGTCCTCCAGCACCAGCGTTTCAGCCGGGGTGGTGCCCAGCGCCTTGGCCGCGGTGAGGAAGATCTCCGGGTCGGGCTTTGACGAGGTGAACTGCTCGCCGGAGATGAGGGCCTTGAAGTGGTTGGTCATGTTCCAGTTGTTGAGGTGCCGCAGGATGGATGCCATCCGGCTGGAGGAAGCCACCACCATGGGAATGTGCTGCGCTTCCAGATAGGCGATGAGTTCATCCAGACCCGGCTTTTTGGGCGGCGGTGCCTGAAAGGCCGTCTCTGCCTGCGCGTGCAGGGCATCCATGATGGCATCGGTGTCGCAGTCCGGGCCGTAGAAGCGGCGCAGCACGGCCCGCATGGAATCGCCTGCCGAGCCGCGCGCGGCAGCGTCCAGCCCTTCCTTATAAGGAAGGCCCAGTGTGGCCAGTGCGGGCTTCCACAGGGTGGCCCAGATGCGCTCGGTGTCGAACATCAGCCCGTCCATATCAAAAATAACACCTTTTATCATTGTGCAAAAGCTCCTTTCTGAGCCTGTAAGATCCGGCTTATGCCCTCATTGTATCATATTTTGGGCAGTTTGCACATGGAAAAGCAGGCAATTTAGCGCAACTTAACCTGTCCAAAGATGAAAGATTTTTCGTTTCCTTGTAAATCACATTCATATTATTATAATAGAAAACAACATTCGGTGTTTGCGGGCGCATTTTCACTCGCTGCGCCCGAGATCAGGAAAGAGGGAAAATAAATCATGTTGGATATCAAGATCACCCGTACCACTGCTCCGAAGGCAAAGCCTGACGAGAGCAATCTGGGTTTTGGCAAGAAGTTCACCGACCATATGTTCGTGATGGATTACACCGAGGGCGAAGGCTGGCACGATGCCCGCATTGTCCCCTACGGTCCCTTTGAACTGGACCCGGCTACTGTCGTGTTCCACTACGCTCAGGAGATCTTTGAGGGCATGAAGGCATACCGCACGGCCGATGATACCGTCCAGCTGTTCCGCCCGGACTGCAACGCAAAGCGTTTCCAGGACTCCGCCGACCGTCTGTGCATCCCCAAGATCCCTGTGGAGGACTACATTCAGGCCGTTGAGACGCTGGTGGATGTGGACCGTGACTGGGTGCCCCATTCCGACGGTGCTTCCCTGTATATCCGTCCCTTCGTGTTCGCAAATGACGTGGGTCTGGGCGTGCACGCTTCCAAGCACTACATCTTCTGCATCATCTGCGCTCCCTCGGGCGCTTACTACGCCGAGGGCATCAACCCCGTCCGCATCTACGTGGAAGACGAGTACATCCGCGCCGCTCCCGGCCTGACCGGCTTCACCAAGTGCGGCGGCAACTACGCTGCTTCCATCAAGGCCGGTGAGCTGGCCGAGGAGCAGGGCTACGCACAGGTGCTGTGGCTGGACGGCGTGGAGAAGAAGTACGTCGAGGAAGTTGGCAGCATGAACATCATGTTCAAGATCGACGGCAAGGTGTACACCGCTGCTACCGTCGGCACCGTTCTGCCCGGCGTTACCCGCCGCAGCTGCATCGAGCTGCTGAAGGACTGGGGCTATGAGGTCGTCGAGGGCAAGATCGCCATTGCCGACATCATGGCTGCTGCCCGCGAAGGCAAGCTGGAAGAGGTGTTCGGCACCGGTACCGCCGCTGTCGTCTCCCCCGTCAAGGAGCTGGTCTGGAAGGGCGAGCACGCCTACATCGGCGACGGCAAGATCGGCCCTGTCACCCAGAAGCTGTACGACACCATGACCGGTATGCAGTGGGGCAAGATCCCCGATACCAAGGGCTGGATCGTGCCTGTTGAGAAAAAGAACTGATCCCGATTCTCCGGAGAGAACCTTTTTATTCAGAATAGCAGCAAACGCCGCCAGGCCTCCGCTCGGCGGCGTTTGCCGTATATCGGAAAACTCCTTCAGTCTCGCATACGCTCGACAGCCGTTCCCCTTTTTGTCACCTTCCGGTGACATCTTCCCCCGGCGCGGGGGAAGTCTTTCTCTAGGAGGGAGCCGTTGGCAAAACCGGAAACTTTACCGTACTGCCAAAGCCTCCCTCATTGAGGGAGGTGGCATCGCGCAGCGATGACGGAAGGAGTATCCGTCAAACCTCCAAAATTTCCCGGCGCAATTGCTTTCTGTGCCCTGCAGTGCTAAACTGAAAACAGAACAGCGGCCTGCATTGCGGCAGGCGTGCGGGAAAGATTGGGAGGAATGGACCCATGGTCAAAAAATGGAGCGTGAGCTACCCTGCCGTCAACGGCACCGAGCAGCGCAGAGTATATGTTTATCTGCCCACGATGTATGAAGCTGACCCGGACCGCAGGTATCCGGTGCTGTATATGTTCGACGGCCAGAACGTCTTTTTTGACGAGGATGCCACCTTTGGCAAAAGCTGGGGCGTGGCCGATTATCTGGACTACACCGACACCCCGCTGATCGTGGCGGCGGTGGAGTGCAACGCCGGAGCCAACAACGAACGGCTGGTGGAGTATTCGCCCTACCGGTTCGATGACCCGCAGTTCGGCCACTTCGACGGCACGGGTCAGGCCACCATGAGCTGGTATATCCACCGGTTTAAACCCTTCATCGACCGCAACTTCCGCACTCTGCCCGACCGGGAGCACACCTTTATCGGCGGCAGCAGCATGGGCGGCCTGATGAGCCTGTACGCCCTTTTGCAGTACAACGACACTTTCAGCCGTGCGGCGGCGCTGTCGCCGTCCATCTGGGTGTCGCCGGAAAAGCTTTCCGGCCTTGTGGGCCGCGCAAAGCTGGAGCCGGGCACCGTGCTGTACATGGACTACGGTTCCCGCGAGATGGGCAACCACGACGGGATGCGCTGCGGCTTTGCAGAGATGTGCGCAAAGGTCATGACCCGGGGCATCCACCTTACCAGCCGCATCGTGCCCGGCGGCACCCACAGCGAAGCCAGCTGGGAAAAACAGCTGCCCTTTATGTTCCATACTCTGATGTATGAGGTGGAGGAGTAAACCCTAAAAGGAGGAAACACCATGGAAATGCAGTATTTTAAGGACTACAGCCCGGCGCTGGGCCGCGACATGGAGTGCAAAATTTACGGCCACGCAGGCCGCCCGATGCTGTACATCCCCTGTCAGGATGGCCGCTTCTTCGATTTTGAGAACTTCCACATGGCCGACACCCTTGCCCCATGGATCGATGCCGGTAAGATCATGGTGATCTCCATTGATACCATGGACAAGGAGACCTGGTCCGACACGCAGGGTGACCCCTATTGGCGCATCCGCCGCTATGAGCAGTGGCTGCGCTATATCGTGGAGGAGGCTGTGCCCAAGATCCAGTATCTGGCCAAGGAGCGCAACGGCTGGGACGACCTGCCCGGTGTCATTGCCTTTGGCTGCAGTCTGGGCGCTACCCATGCGGTCAACCTGTACCTGCGCCGCCCGGATGTGTTCTGCGGCTGTCTGGCCCTCAGCGGCATCTACACGGCCCACTATGGCTTCGGCAATTATATGGACGAGCTGGTGTACATGAACTCGCCCGTGGACTACATGAAGAACTTCCCGGAGGATCACCCCTACATGCAGCTGTACCGCAGCCAGAAGGCGGTCATCTGCTGTGGTCAGGGCGACTGGGAACGGCCGGACACCACATGGTTCCTCAAGCGCATCTTCGAGGCCAAGAACATCCCCATCTGGGTGGACCTGTGGGGCCACGATGTCAACCACGACTGGAACTGGTGGTATAAGCAGACTGCATATTACATGCCGTATATTCTGGGCGAGCAGTAAAACAAACCCTCTCAGGCGCTGACGCGCCAGCTCTCCCGAAGGGCGAGCTTTGATGCATCTGACGGTTTGCAGCAAATAAGCTCCCCCTTTCGAGGAAAGACTTCCCCCGGTCGGGGGAAGATGTCGCGTAAGCGACAAAAAGGGGAATCTGGCAACGCTGTAAGCGTTGACGGAGAGGGTTTTCTTATAGAGGAAAGAAGAATCATAAAACCATGCAGAATTTTATTTTTATTTCGCCCAACTTCCCCACCAACTACTGGCAGTTCTGCCGTGAGCTGAAAAACAACGGCATGAATGTGCTGGGCATCGGCGACCAGCCCTACGATGAGCTGAAGCCAGAGCTGAAGGACAGCCTGAACGAGTACTACAAGGTGGGCAGTCTGGAAAACTACGACGAGGTCTACCGCGCCGTGGCCTTTTTTGCCTTCAAGTATGGCCGCATCGACTGGCTGGAGTCCAACAATGAATACTGGCTGGAGCGGGACGCAGCCCTGCGCACCGATTTCCACATCACCTCCGGCTTCCAGACCTCCGATATGCCCCGCATCAAGTACAAGAGCAAGATGAAGGAGTATTACCAGAAGGCCGGCATCGCCACCGCACGCTACCACATGGTGGACGATTACGAGGGCTGCCGGAAGTTCATCGACGAGGTGGGTTACCCGGTGGTGGTAAAGCCGGATAACGGCGTGGGCGCATCCGATACCCACAAGCTGTCCAGCGACGAGGATCTGAAAAAGTTCCTCGTGCAGAAGACGGCCCATCACCCGGATGTGGAGTACATCATGGAGGAGTTCGTCCGGGCCGAGGTGAACAGCTACGATGCCATCATCGATGCCAACGGCAACCCCATCTTTGAGGCCGGCAACGTCAGCCCCATGTCCATCATGGATATCGTCAACGACAACGACAACTCCATCTACTACATCATCAAGGACCTGCCCGAGGACACCCGCGCTGCAGGCCGTGCCGCCGTCAAGAGCTTTGGCGTGAAGAGCCGCTTCATCCACTTTGAGTTCTTCCGCATGACCGAGAATCAGGCCGGCATGGGCAAAAAGGGCCAGATCGTGGCACTGGAGGTCAACATGCGCCCCTGCGGCGGCTTTACCCCGGACATGATCAACTTTGCCCGCTCCACCAACGTCTACAAGATCTGGGCGGACATGATCGCCTTTGGCGGCACCGATATGCCGGTGGGCGAGCACTTCTACTGCCCGTTTGCAGGCCGCCGCGACGGCAAGCACTTTGTGTACAGCCACGAGCAGATCATGCAGAAGTACCAGCAGAACATGCGCATGGTGGACCGCATGCCGGACGCGCTGAGCGGCGCCATGGGCAACCAGATGTACGTTGCCACCTTCTCCACCCGCGAGGGCATGGAGCAGTTCTACGCCGACGTGCTGGCCACCACCGATGCCACGAATGCCGCAGCTCAGAAGGAGCTGAGCAGCATTCTGGCTCTGGGCGAGCCGGAGACCACCCCGGCGGAAAAGCCCGCCGCTCCTGCCGCTAAAAAGGCACGCACCACAAAGAAAAAGTAAGAATACGCTCAAGAAGCCCCGGAATGGCGTGCCCGTTCCGGGGCTTTTCGTTGTCCCTTTCTGCAAAGTGTGCTATACTGTTGCCAGACATTTTATTGGGAACGAGGTACATCTATGAAAATTCCTGCAAACGGCTTCACCCACGCCGGCAAGTTCCACGCCGACGATGTGTTTGCCACTGCCCTGCTGCAAATTTTGCGCCCGGACATCAAGATCACCCGCGGCTTTGTGGTGCCGGATGATTTTGACGGCATCGTGTACGATGTGGGCTATGGCATGTTCGACCATCATCAGGAGCCCCGGGAGTACCGCGCAAACGGTGTGCCCTACGCGGCCTTCGGCCTGCTGTGGCGGGTGCTGGGCCCCGGCCTTGTGGGTGAGCGTCAGGCTCGGCTCATTGACGAGAACTTCATCCAGCCGCTGGACCTCAACGATAACACCGGCGAGCAGAACAGCCTGTGCGATGCCATTGGCTTTTTTAACCCGGTGTGGGACTCCAGGGAGGATCAGGACACCTGCTTTTTCAAGGCGGTGGCCGTGGCAAAGCAGATCTTGGAAAACCAGATCGCCAGCGCCAACGCCGTGAACCGCGCCGACGAAAAGGTGCAGCAGGCTTACAAAAACTCCCGGGACGGCATCGTGGTGCTGCCCTGCTATCTGCCGTGGAAGAACGGCCTGTACAAGACGGACGCGCTGTTCGTGGTCTACCCCAGCCAGCGCGGCGGCTGGAGCGCCCAGTGCGTCACCGACCACAAGACCAAGCGCCCCAAGCTGCCCTTCCCCCAGAGCTGGGCCGGCCAGCCGCAGGAGGTCATTGAGCAGAAGAGCGGCATCCCGGGCATCAGCTTCTGCCACGCCAGCCGCTTCCTCATCACCGCCAAGGATAAGGAAACTGCCCTTGCCGCCTGCCGTCAGGTGTTAAAGAACAATGGCCGCATCTGAGCCGTGCGCCCGGCCAAAGCCCGCCTTTGTGTATATGGTGCGGTGTACCGGCGGTACGCTGTACACCGGCTGGACCACCGACCCTGCCGCCCGCCTGCGCGCCCACCAGAGCGGACGCGGCGCAAAGTACACCCGTGCCAGAGGGACCGGGGGTTTTGCCTATCTGGAACTGTGCGCGGATAAGCGCACCGCCCTGCGGCGGGAGTATGCCCTCAAGCAGCTGCCCAAGGCCCAGAAGGAACTGCTGTGCGCCGCATGGACGGCGGCGGGCGGGCCCTTTGCCGGCGCATAAAGACAAAACGAAACCCGGAACTCTTTCAGGGCCAGACGGCTCACAAAAGGGTCCCGGGCTTTTTGCTTTTGCGGTGTGAATTCTTTCCGTGTGCTGTAGTCCGCACATGCCTCCGGACAGGCTGCATGTGCCCCGAATATATACCGTGTAAATGCATAAAATATGAATATATTCTGCAAATAACGCATAAAGATGCAACATGAACGAAAATCAGGCGCCGGAAGCAAAAAAGGTTTGTATGGTTTTGTTATTGACGAAAAAACAGCGCGGCGTATAATAAAAGCATCAACCGAAACGCAACGGAAGAGGATGCGAAGGGAAAGTGCGCATCAGAAAACAAAAGTGTATTTTTATGAAAAAGGAGCGTCACCTATGAAAAAGGAAAACATCAAAAAAGTCGTGCTGGCTTACTCCGGCGGTCTGGATACCTCCATCATCATTCCCTGGCTGAAGGAAAACTACAACAACTGCGAGGTCGTCGCTGTCTCCGGTGACGTGGGTCAGGGCACGGAGCTGGATGGTCTGGAAGAAAAGGCCAAAGCTACCGGCGCTTCCAAGCTGTACGTGCTGGACCTGAAGAAGGACTTTGTGGAGAACTACATCTTCCCCACCCTGAAGTTCGGCGCAAAGTACGAGGACTACCTGCTGGGCACCAGCTTTGCACGTCCCTGCATCGCCAAGGCTCTGGCTGATATCGCCATCAAGGAAGGCGCAGACGCCATCTGCCACGGCTGCACCGGCAAGGGCAACGATCAGGTGCGTTTTGAGCTGACCCTCAAGGCCCTGTGCCCCGATATGGCCATCATTGCTCCGTGGCGTGAGTGGGACATCAAGAGCCGTGACGAGGAGATCGATTACGCCGAGGCTCACCACATCCCCCTGAAGATCAACCGCGAGACCAACTATTCCAAGGACAAGAACCTGTGGCACCTGAGCCACGAGGGTCTGGATCTGGAAAGCCCCGCCAACGAGCCGCAGTACAACAAGCCCGGCTTCCTGGAGCTGGGCATCAGCCCCGAGCAGGCTCCCGATAAGCCCACCTATGTGACCATCCACTTTGAAAAGGGCATCCCCACCGCCGTGGACGGCAAGGAGATGGGCGCTGTGGAGCTGGTGGAATACCTGAACAAGCTGGGCGGCGAGAACGGCATCGGTCTGCTGGATATCGTGGAGAACCGTCTGGTGGGCATGAAGAGCCGCGGCGTGTACGAGACCCCCGGCGGTGCCATCCTGTACAAGGCCATCAATGTGCTGGAGACGATCACTCTGGATAAGGAAAGCTCTCACTTCAAGGCTCAGCTGGCCCAGAAGTACGCCGATATCGTTTACAACGGCCAGTGGTTCACCCCGCTGCGTGAGGCTCTGGACGCCTTTGCCGACAGTCTGGAAAAGACCGTCACCGGCGATGTGAAGCTCAAGCTCTACAAGGGCAACATGATCAACGCCGGCGTCACCTCTCCGTACACCCTGTACGACGAGCAGACCGCTTCCTTCGGTGAGGACGAGGACTACAATCAGGCTGATGCAACAGGCTTCATCAACCTGTTCGGCCTGTCCATCAAGGAGCGCGCAAAGCTGTCCAAGAACTGGCCGGAGGTCAAGTAAGCAGCTATAACATCTTCCCTTTCGTGTGTTTTCACACTTTCACACGGAAGTTCCATCCAACCGGCATCGTTGCCGGCGGCACCGCCGCAGGAGCGTTTTCCCCTGCGGCGGCTTTGCCGTTTTTAGAAGAAATTGACGAACCCTCTCAGTCAAACCCTGACGGGTTTGCCAGCTCTCCCGAAGGGCGAGCTTTATGCGCAGTTCGGCAAAGCCGTTCTTCAAGTGGGGAAGCTCTTGCTTTTCGCAGGCAGAAGAAAAGCTCCCCCCTTGGGGGAGCTGGCACGGCGCAAGCCGTGACTGAGAGGGTTTGGACATAAAGTAAAGGATAAAACTATGGCAGAACAACTCTGGAAGGGCCGTTTTTCCAAGGCCGTGGATTCCCGCGTGAACGACTTCAACTCCTCCATCCGGTTCGACCAGCGCATGATCGCGCAGGATATGCGCGGCAGCGGCGTGCACGCCGCCATGCTGGCAAAGCAGGGCATCATCTCGGAAAAGGACTGTGAGGACATCCTCAACGGTCTGGCTTCCATCGCCGATGATCTGGCAGCCGGCAGGCTGGAGATCGACCCGGGTGCCGAGGATGTGCACACCTTTGTGGAGCAGACCCTCACCGCCCGCATCGGCGATGCCGGCAAGCGGCTGCACACCGGCCGCAGCCGCAACGATCAGGTGGCGCTGGATATCCGCCTGACCCTGCGGGACTACAGCCACACCCTGCAGGCCTACATTGTGGAGCTCATCAAGGTCATCTGCAAAAAGGCCGGTGAGAACACCACCGCCGTCATGCCCGGCTACACACATCTGCAGCGTGCCCAGCCCATCACCTTTGGCCACGCCCTGATGGCCTACGCCTCTATGCTGCTGCGCGACCTGCAGCGCTTTGAGGATGCCACCGCCCGCATGGACGCACAGTGCCCGCTGGGCAGCGGCGCTCTGGCCGGTACCACCTACCCGCTGGACCGCCAGTTCACTGCCGAAAAGCTGGGCTTTGCGGCTCCCTGCGCCAACAGTCTGGACGGCGTGTCCGACCGCGATTTCTGCATCGAGCTGGCAAACGCCATCTCCATCTGCATGATGCACCTGTCCCGTCTCTCCGAGGAGATCATCCTCTGGTGCAGCTGGGAGTTCAAGTTCATTGAGCTGGACGATGCCTTTACCACCGGCTCTTCCATCATGCCACAGAAGAAGAACCCCGATGTTACCGAGCTGATCCGCGGCAAGACCGGCCGCGTCTACGGCGACCTGAACACCCTTCTGGTGATGATGAAGGGCATTCCCCTCGCCTACAACAAGGACATGCAGGAAGATAAGGAAGCCATCTTTGACGCAGTGGACACCCTTGAGCTGTGCCTCAAGACCGTGACCCCCATGCTGGACACCATGAAGACCCTGCCGGCCAACATGCGCCGCGCCGCCGCCAAGGGCTTTATCAACGCCACCGACTGCGCCGACTACCTCACCAAGAAGGGAATGCCCTTCCGCGATGCCTACAAGCTGACCGGCTGCATGGTGTCCGACTGCATCGCAAAGGACAAGACCCTTGAAGAGCTGACCCTCGACGAGTTCAAGGGCTACAGCGCTCTGTTTGAGAACGATATCTACGATGCCATTGATCTGGTCAAGTGCTGCGAGGGCCGCACCAGCTACGGCGGCCCCAGCGAAGCCAGCGTGAACAACCAGATCGCACTGGCCGCTGCACAGCTGGATGCGTGGGAGGAAAAGAACGCATGAGCGTGAAAGTTTTTATTGATGGCTCTTCCGGCACCACCGGCCTGCGCATTGCCGACCGTCTGGCACAACGCCCGGAGATTGAGCTGCTTTCCATTTCCGCAGAGGGCCGCAAGGATGTGAACGAGCGCGCGAAGGTGATCAACTCTGCCGACCTCGCCTTCCTCTGCCTGCCGGATGCCGCTTCCAAAGAGGTCATGCCTCTGCTGCGCCCGGACGTGAAGGTGCTGGACACCTCCACCGCCTTCCGCACCGATGCCGCATGGGACTACGGCTTCCCGGAGCTGGCGGGCCAGAAGGAAAAAATCAAAAACTCCTGCCGCGTGGCAGTGCCCGGCTGCTATGCCAGCGGCTTTATCAGCATTGCCCGCCCGCTGGTGGAGCTGGGCCTTGTACCGGCAGAGTATCCCTTCAGCTGCACCGGCATCTCCGGCTACTCCGGCGGCGGCAAAAAGATGATCGCCGAGTACGAGAGCGCTGATCGCCCGGCGCACAGCAAGCTGGATGCACCCAAGAGCTACGGTCTGGGCCTTGCCCATAAGCACCTGCCGGAAATGCAGAAGATCAGCGGCCTTGCCCACACCCCCATGTTCGTGCCCGTGGTGTGCGATTACTACTGCGGCATGCAGGTGCTGGTGCCGCTGGATCTGACGCTGGCGGGCAGCACCGCCGAACAGGTGGCCGAGGGCATTGCGGCATATTACAAGGATGCTGCCACCGTCAAGGTGCACGCTCTGAACGAAGCCCTGCCGGAGAACGGCCTGTACTCGAACGCTATGGCCGGTACCGACCGCATGGAGCTGTACATGACCGTGAACGCTGCAGGCGACCAGATGATGCTGGTCTCCCTGTTCGATAATCTGGGCAAAGGCTCTTCCGGCGCGGCCGTCCAGTGCATGAACCTGATGCTGGGGTTGGAAGAGACCAAAGGGTTGGAATAAAAAAGAAAACCCTCTCAGTCACCTGACGGTGACAGCTCCCCCGAAGGGGGAGCTTTTGGCAAAAAGATAAGGTTTCCCTCTTGCTGAAAAGCTCCCCCTTTTGGGGGAGCTGGCAATGCCGCAAGGCATTGACTGAGAGGGTTCGTCCTGTGGGAAAGGAAGATCATTATGCAGTATCAAGAAGTTGCGGGCGGCATCTGCGCGCCCAAGGGCTTTGCAGCGGCTGGCGTGCACTGCGGCATCCGCGCAAACCATGCAGAAAAATACGATCTGGCACTCATCAAGGCGGACGTGCGCTGCGCCGCCGCCGGTGTGTACACCACCAACAAGGTCTGCGGCGCACCCATCAAGGTGGACCGCGCCCACCTGAAGGACGGCTACGCACAGGCAATCATCGTGAACAGCGGCAACGCCAACACTTGCGCCGCCAACGGCGTGGCTCTGGCCGAAGAATGCTGTGAGCTGGTGGGCAAGGAGCTGGGCATCGACCCGCAGGACGTTCTGCCCGCTTCCACCGGTGTCATCGGTCAGCCCATGGTCATCGACCCCTTTGCCCGGGGCATCCCTGCCGCCGCCGCAAAGCTGGCTGCGGACGAGCAGGGCAGCACCGATGCCGCCACCGCCATCATGACCACCGACACCCACAAAAAGGAATACGCCATCCAGTTCGAGCTGGGCGGCAAGACCTGCACGGTGGGTGCCATTGGCAAGGGCAGCGGCATGATCGCCCCCAACATGGCAACCATGCTGGCCTTCTACACCACCGATGCCGCCGTCTCACCCATCCTGCTGGAAAAGGCCCTCAAGACCGTGGTGCCCGGCACCTACAACCAGATGAGCGTGGATCTGGACACTTCCACCAACGATACCTTGATCATCATGGCTTCCGGCCTTGCAGGCAACCCGGAGATCTGCGAGGAGAACGCGGACTACGAAGCCTTTGTTGCCGCGCTCACCGCCATTGCAGAGCACATGTGTGCCGAGCACGCCGGTGACGGCGAGGGTGCCACCCACCTCATCACCTGCGAAGTGACCCACGCCCCCGACCTGAAGACCGCCCGTGCCGTCAGCCGCAGCGTGGTGTGCTCCAACCTGTTCAAGGCAGCGGTGTTTGGCCGCGATGCCAACTGGGGCCGCATCCTATGCGCCATCGGCTACACCCCCGGCGATTTCTCCATTGATAAGGTCTGCGTGTGGCTTTCCAGCAAGGCCGGTGAGGTGTATGTGTGCGAAAACGCCGCCTACCACCCCTACAGCGAGGAGGAGGCCGCCAAGGTGCTGGCTGAGCACGATGTGCTGGTCAAGGTGGACATGGGCACCGGCGATGCATCCGCAAAGGCATGGGGCTGCGATCTGACCTACGATTACGTCAAGATCAACGGCGACTATAGAACTTAATGGAACTCCCCCAGTCGCCTGCGGTGACAGCCCCCTCAAAGAGGGAGCCTGAAAGCCTCCCTCCTTGAGAAAGACTCCCCCGGCCGGGGGAGGTGGCACGAAAGTGCCAGAAGGGGAATGGGTGGCATCGCGTAGCGATGACGGAAGGAGTTCGTCTGGTGGAAAACGAATGCCGGAGCAAGCGTGCTGGCGGCAAGGAGAGTATATGAAAAACGAAGAAATGGCGCGCCTTTTCTCTGAGGCGACACCCTACATCCAGAAGTATCACGGAAAGACCATGGTGGTAAAGTACGGCGGCAATGCCATGATCAACGAAGAACTGAAAAATGCCGTCATGAACGATCTGGTCACCCTTACCCTGCTGGGTGTGCGCGTGGTGCTGGTGCACGGCGGCGGCCCGGCCATCAACGAGATGCTGAAAAAGGTGGGCGTGGAGAGCCATTTCGCAAACGGTCTGCGCGTGACTGACGATGCCACCATGGAGATCGTGCAGCAGGTGCTGGCCGGTAAGGTGAACAAGGATCTGGTGGCAAAGCTGCGCGGCCGCGGCGTGGGCCTGTGCGGCATGGACGGCCAGATGCTGCGCTGCACCGAGCTGGACCCCCAGCTGGGCCATGTGGGCGAGATCGTGCATGTGGACGCTACCCTGATCGCAAGCCTGCTGGACGGCGGCTTCATCCCCGTGATCGCCACGGTGGGCATGGACGATCTGGGTCAGGCCTACAACGTGAACGCCGACACCGCCGCTGCGCAGATCGCGATTGCGCTGAAAGCGGAGAAGCTGGTATCCATGACCGATATCGCGGGCCTGCTGCGGGATAAGGACGACGAGAGCACCCTCATCCCCGAGGTGGAGGTGTCCGAGATCGAGGGCTATAAGTCCGCCGGCATCATTGCGGGCGGCATGATCCCCAAGATCGGCGGCATGGCCGATGCCATCTATCAGGGCGTGCACGAGGCGGTCATCATCGATGGCCGCGTGCCCCACTCCATCCTGCTGGAGCTGTTCTCCAACCGCGGCTCCGGCACCCGCTTTTACCGCCGCAGCCACCGCGAATAAGCATTGCGCAGGTGCCGTGCAGGCAGTATAATAAGAAAAATGACCCTCTCAAGCCTTTGCCAGCATTTTCTGGCGCGAAAGCGCCTGAGAGGGTTTTCTGTTCACAGTTTCTGTTCACAGGAGGGTACACCTATGGATTCTGAAAAAGTCATCAAGCGGGACAACGAATACGTCCTGCACACCTATAACCGCAACCCCATCGTGCTGGAAAAAGGCCACGGCCTGCGCGCCGCAGGCCCCGAGGGCCAGCAGTATCTGGATTTTACCAGCGGCATTGGCGTGAACAGCCTTGGCTACTGTGATCTGGACTGGGCCGAAGCCGTTTCCGAGCAGGCCCATAAGCTGCAGCATACCTCTAACCTTTACTACACCGCGCCCTGCGGCAAGCTGGCCAAAAAGCTGTGTAAGCGCACCGGCATGAGCAAGGTGTTCTTTGGCAACTCCGGTGCCGAGGCCAACGAGGGTGCCATTAAGGCCGCGCGCAAGTACAGCGTGGACCACTACCGCAAGGACCGCACCACGGTCATCACGCTGGTGAACAGCTTCCACGGCCGCACCATCGCCACCCTGACCGCCACCGGTCAGGAGGTGTTCCACAACTACTTCGGCCCCTTCAACGAAGGCTTCCTGTATGCTCCGGCAGGCGATATCGAAGCGCTGCAGGAGCTGGTGGACCGCAACACCTGCGCCGTGATGCTGGAACTCATTCAGGGCGAGGGCGGCGTGATGGCGCTGGACCCGGACTACGTGCAGGCCGTGCGCAAGCTCTGCGACGAAAAAGACCTTGTGCTCATCGTGGACGAGGTGCAGACCGGCGTGGGCCGCACCGGCACCTTCCTGTGCTGCGAGCACTACAACCTCAAGCCGGACGTGGTCACGCTGGCCAAGGGTCTGGGCGGCGGCCTGCCCATCGGCGCAGTGCTGATGAACGAAAAGGTAGCCGAGGGCATGGGCCCCGGCACCCATGGCTCCACCTTCGGCGGCAACCCGGTGGTCTGCGCCGGTGCCAACGTGGTGGTGGACCGCATGGACCAGAGCTTCCTTGCCAATGTCAACGAGCGCGCCGTCCAGCTGCGCGCAGGCATCGCAAAGCTGCCCCATGTCAAGAGCATTTCCGGCATCGGCCTGATGGTGGGCATCGAGTTCTACGACCTCAAGGCCGCAGATGTGCTGGCCGCCTGCCGCGAAGCGGGCCTGCTGGTGCTGACAGCCAAGACCCGCCTGCGCCTGCTGCCGCCGCTGACCCTCAGCGAGCACGATGTGGACATGGCGCTGGAGATCCTGAGCGATGTGCTGGGCAAGATGGAGCCGACGGCTCCGAAGGAGCAGGCATGAAAAATCTGCTGAAAATGAGCGACCTCTCCCCTGCCGAGCTGACCCACATTCTGGATGTGGCCGATCAACTCAAGGCACAGCAGAAGCTGGGCGGCACGGCCCCGCTGCTGGCAGGAAAGACGGTTGCCCTGATATTCTCCAAGGCATCCACCCGAACCCGCACCAGCTTTGAGGTGGGTGTGTACCAGCTGGGCGGTCTGGGCAACTACATGAACACCGCCGAGCTGCAGGCCGGGCGCGGCGAGCCCCTCAAGGACACCGCCCGGGTGCTGGGCCGCTACTACGACTGCGTGGTGTGGCGCACCTACCGCCAGAGCGATCTGGAAGAGTTTGCCGAGCTGGCCGGTGTGCCGGTGATCAACGGCCTGACGGATTACGCCCATCCCTGCCAGGTTCTGGCCGACCTGATGACCATTCGGGAGCGCCGGGGCACCCTGGCCGGGCGGAAGCTCTGCTTTGTCGGCGACGGCAGCAGCATGGCAAACAGCCTCATCGTGGGCGGACTGCTGGCTGGGATGCAGGTCACCTGCGTCTGCCCGCAGAGCTACCGCCCGGCGGCGGATGTGCTGATGTTCGCCCACAAGTACGGCAGCGCCTTCCACCTGACCGCAGACCCTGCCGAGGGTATTCAGGATGCCGACGTGGTGGCAACGGCTGTGTGGAACACCGCCAAGCCCGGCACGCCGGAAAGTGAGCAGCGCCTGCGGGATTTTGTGGGCTTCCAGCTCACCGGCAAGCTGCTGGAAAGCGCCAAGCCCGATGTCATGGTGCTGCACTGCCTGCCCGCCCACCGGGGCGAGGAGATCTCCTCGGCGGTGTTCGAGCAGCACGCACCGGAGATCTTCGATGAAGCCGAGAACCGCCTGCACGTGCAGAAAGCCGTGCTGGCCATTCTGCTGGCGGGGAAATAAAAACAGAACGCAACAGGGCCGCCGCACATCGTTTGTGCGGCGGCCCTGTTTTTTATCGTGGGAGATTTGAAAAAGCGATCAGCTGCGGTCCATTTTGACCACGAACAGGTAGCTCAGAACAAAGGATAAGCCAAAGGCAATGACCCAGCCGATGGCGGCGTAGATGAAGTAAGGTCCGATATAAGCGGGAATGCTGAAAATGCTGGAGGTGATGTAGCCGTACAGGCGCACACCAAAGGCACCGATGAAGGCGCTGCCCACGCAGCTGCCGATGGTGGCAGCAAGGAAACCCTTCTTGTACTTGGTCAGCACGCCGAACAGAGCAGGCTCGGTGATGCCCAGAATGCCGGACAGAACGGAGGACAGAACGATGGAACGTTCCTTTTGGCTCTTTTCTTTGAAATAGCAGCCTGCGGCGGCACCCACAATGGACAGATTTGCAATGAACATCATGGGCATGAGCATGTCGTAGCCCTTGGTGGCAAAGTTCTCCAGAGCAATAGGAGTCATGGCGTGGTGCATACCCACCAGAATGGAAGCGGGGCGGATCAGACCCATGACGACACCGGCAAAGATGGGAGAGATACCGAACAGCACATCCAGCATCCATGCCAGACCCTTGCCGATGTAAATGCCCACGGGACCAATGACCGTCAGGGCAAAGAAGCCGGAAATGAACAGGGTGATGGTGGGGGTGATAACGGTGCGGGCGGCTTCGGGAACGATATTATCGACCCACTTGTAGATATAGCTCAGGGCAAATACGCCGAAGATGATGGGAATGACCGAACCAGAATAGTTGAATACCGGAATGGGCAGGATGCCTGCAAACATAAAGCTGCTGATCTCGCCTGCCTTGGCAGCATCCACCATGGTGGGGTACATCAAGGTAGCGGCGATGGCAATGGCCAGATACTGGTTGGTCTTGAATTTTTTTGCGGCCGATGCGGCAATGAAGAACGGCAGGAAGGTAAACACGCCGCTGGCAAGCATATCAATGATCTTATAGGTATCGGTAGCATTGGAAACCACGCCCAGAGCCACCAGACCGCCCATCAGGCCCTTGATCATACCGGCACCGGCAATGGCGGGCACGATGGGGCCGAATACGCCGGACACCATATCCATGAACCAGGAAATAAAGTCTTTCTTTTTTTCCGGCTGGGCAGGAGCTGCGATATCCTCCTTCAGATCCAGCATCTGCAGGGCGATGTCGTAATATTTATGGACGCTGGTGCCAAGCACGATCTGCAGCTGGCCTTTGGCAAACTGCACGCCAATGACACCATCCAGCGCCTTGATAGCATCCTCCTGGATCTTGCTGGTATCTTTGAGCTCAAAGCGCAGACGGGTCATGCAATGCCAAGTGTTCACAACATTGTCTTTGCCGCCGACATACTCGATGATTTTTGCGACGACTTCAGTCTTTTCCATAAGGGAGAGCCTCCTTCTTCGGTTTCCTTTTTCCTTGATTGTGTTCCAAAGCGAAAATCCAGCACGTGCGTTGTGACGCTAATATACCACGGAAAAATTTCATTGTAAAACATACCATTTCTCTGGAATGATTTCAAAAAGCAACGATAACATGCTATTAAATGATTTTAGTTTCAAAAATTGGACTGTTTTATTTTGCGGTTTTCGCCAAATAAAAAGCAGGAATTGATTTGCCGCCAAAGGTATGATTGAATAGTTCTGCAAGCAAAAATGCAAACCCTTTTCAATCTGCTATAAAGAGGTGTGCTTCTTATGAAACCTACGATCATTACAGATATCAAATGTTTTGTCACGAACCCGGAACGTCATAATCTGGTGGCTGTCAAGGTGCTCACGAATAAGGGCGTTTATGGTGTGGGCTGCGCAACCTTCCAGCAGCGGCCGCTGGCGGTGAAATGCGCGGTGGAGGATTACCTCAAGCCCATCCTGATCGGACGCGATGCCAACGATATTGAAGACCTGTGGAACCTGATGATGGTCAATTCCTACTGGCGCAACGGCCCGGTGCTGAACAACGCCGTGGCAGGCATCGACATGGCGCTGTGGGATATCAAGGGCAAGCTGGCAGATATGCCCCTGTACCAGCTGCTGGGCGGCAAAGCACGCACCGCCATCCCGGCCTATACCCACGCCGTGGCGGATGATCTGGAAGGATTATACCGCGAGGTGGACCGCATCTACAAGGAGGGATACCGTCATATCCGCTGCCAGCTGGGCTTTTACGGCGGGATCCCGGACGAGCTGAATACCCCGGAAAACCCCCTGCCCGGCACCTATTTTAACCAGGACGACTACATGCGCAACACCGTGTATATGTTCGGCAAGCTGCGGGAAAAGTACGGCAGCTCCTTCCACATCCTGCACGATGTGCATGAAAGGCTGACCCCAAATCAGGCGATCCGGTTTGCCAAAGAGCTGGAACCGTACGCTCCCTATTTCCTCGAAGATCTGCTTCCGCCGGATCAGAACGAGTGGCTGGCCCAGCTGCGCAGCCAGTGTGCGGCCCCCATTGCTACCGGCGAGCTGTTCAATAACCCCATGGAATGGAAAGAACTGGTCGTGAACCGCCGCGTGGACTACCTGCGCTGCCATGTTTCCCAGCTGGGTGGCATTACCCCGGCGGTAAAGCTGGCGCACTTCTGCGAACCCTTTGGTGTGCGTATCGCATGGCACACCCCATCGGACATTACCCCCATCGGGGTGGCGGTGAATACCCACCTGAACATCCATCTGCATAATGCCGCCATTCAGGAGAACATCGAGCTGAAAGACAAGATCAAGGCAGTGTTCCCCGGCTACAACGAGGCAAAAGGCGGCTACTTCTACCCTATTGAGCGTCCGGGCATCGGTGTGGATATCGACGAAAAGGAGATCGTCAAGTATCCGGTGCGCTACCGTCCCCATGAGTGGACCCAGAGCCGTATCCCGGATGGTACGCTGGTGACGCCGTGACCGACCGCTTTCAATAATGTGCAGAACTTTGCACTTTTTGTCCCAGTGTGGTATCCTTAGCAAAAGACCCCAAGGGAGGATACTGCCTGTGACTGCCAAAAAGACCGAGTTCATCGTTACAGACCTCATCAGCAAGATCTTTCAGCGCAAGACCATAATGGACAAGCTGCCCAGCCAGCGGGAATTGGCAGAGATCTATCACGTTTCCCGTTTCACGATCCAGAAGGTGCTGGGAAGGCTGCAATCCATTGGTTTGATCTATATGACACAGGGTGATGGCACCTATATCAACAAAAAGGCACTGGGGCATCCTATGGTCTACAATTCCCTTACCGAAGTGCCCTATGAGGAGCTGCGTTCCAGAACCCTGTACCTGAAGCAGGTGGAGCCTACGGCGGAGCTGCGCCGGGTGTTCAATCTTGAAGCCGGCGAGACCCTGTGGGAGTTCCGCCGCATCCGTATCGTGCGGTATGAGATCAGTCAGATAGAGACTGGCTGGATGCCCTGTGCGCTGTTTCCGGAGCTGAACCGGGAGGTGCTGGAGGATTCTATTCAGAGCTATGCCTTGCGGCAGAAGTACCGCATTGCCTACTTTATTACCAACTACCATGCAGCAGCACTGGATGCAGAGCACGCCGAACTTTTGCACTGCAAAAAGGGGCTGCCGGTCATGGATATCACTTCCCGTGGTGTACTGCGGGATGGAAGGATCTTTGTTTACAGCCGCATCAAGGCGGTGCAGTATGAGTGCACGTATGTCTCGCCCTTCAATAAGGACGTGTTCCTTTCCCGGCGGAAAATAATCACGAAAGATGCGTAAAAAAGAACGCCTGTCAGGCTCAATGGCCCGGCAGGCGTTCTTGCATGGGATCATACGTGAGCGGCACCGCGGTCGAGGATCTTATCGAACCGGGCAAAGAAGGTGATGGTGGTGATGGTGGCGGCCAGAATGTCGCTGACCGGCTCGGCCAGAAACACGCCGAACACTGCATCCGGCAGAACATGCGGCAGAATGAAGATGAGGGGAATCAACAGAATGATCTTGCGCAGGCAGGCCAGCAGCAGGCTGACCTTAGCCTGTCCAAGCGCCATAAAGCTTTGCTGGCAGGCGATCTGGAAGCCCATGGCAAAAATGCCCGCCATGTAAATGCGCATGGCCCACGTGGTGTAAGAAATCAGCGCACTGTCCGAGGTGAAGATACCTGCCACCGCGTCGGGAAACAGCATCATCAACAGCCAGAACAAGCAGGTGTAGGCCCCGCACAGCGTCAGCTGAAAACGGAAGGCTTCCTTGACGCGGGCCTTCTTGCCTGCGCCGAAGTTGAAGCTCATCACCGGCTGTCCGCCCTGACAGATGCCCTGAATGGGCAGCGTGCACAGCTGGGATGCGCTGGTGATGACGGTCATGGCACCCACAGCCACATCGCCGCCGTACCGCGCCAGACTGGAGCTGAAGCTGATGGAAAGCAGGCTTTCGGTGGAGAGCATCACAAACGAGGAGATGCCCAGCGCCAGCACCGGCAGAATGATCTGCTTTTCCGGGCGCAGGTAGTCTCTGCGCAGGCGCAGGATGGTCTTTTTGCCGGTGAGAAAGCGGATGATCCATGCAGCGCCCACGGCCTGACTGAGCACCGTGGCAATGGCCGCGCCCCGCACGCCCAGCCCGAACCCGAAGATCAGGATGGGGTCGAGGATAATGTTGATCACCGCGCCGATCACGGTGGTAAGCATACTGGTCTTGGCAAAGCCCTGCGTGGTGATAAAAGGGTTCATGCCCAGCACCACCAGCACGAACACCGAGCCTGCAATGTAGATGCGGCTGTAGCTCAGGGCGTACGGCAGGGTGGCATCGCTGGCACCGAACAGCCGCAGCAGCACCGGTGCCCCGGCATAGAAGCCAATGGTCAGCACCACGGCAAAGAACATCAGTACGGTAAAGCTGTTGGAGACGATCTTTTCGGCCTGCTGCCTGTCCCCCTGCCCCAGAGCAATGGCGGTGCGCGGCGCGCCGCCCGCGCCCACCAGCATGGCAAAAGCGTTCAGCAGCATCAGAATGGGTGTGAACAGCCCCACGCCGGTCAGCGCTGCCGCGCCAATGCCCGCAATGTGGCCGATGTAAATGCGGTCCACGATGTTATACAACAGATTCACGACCTGCGCTACCACGGCGGGGATCATGAGCTGCAGCATCAGCTTTTTGATGCTGCCGGTGCCCATATCTTGTTTTGCCTGTGCCATTGGAATGCTCTCCTCTATACTTCAAATTTGAAAAATATCGTTCCTATTATACTCGGCTCCCGCCCAAAAGAACAGCCTTTTTTGCAAAGAAACCGCGCTTTCTGCCCCAAAAACGCAAAACGGCACGGCTGCGTATGGCTTGCAGCCGTGCCGTGCCGTAACGGGAGAAAAGTGTTGACGGAAAACCGCTTTTTTGCTATACTGTAAAGGCTAATATATGGAGATGTATCGAAGCGGTCGTAACGAGAACGACTCGAAATCGTTTTGTCCTTAATCGGGCACGTGGGTTCGAATCCCACCATCTCCGCCAACAAAAGGCATCAGCTCAGGCTGGTGCCTTTTTTGCGGCTAGATGGTGAGGATGAGAACAGGGCGGCGGCCCGCAGGCCGCAAGCAATCAGCCCTGCGGGCTGTTGCTTAGCCCGCGGGAGAATATCCACCA
>ERZ1673739.56-NODE-56-length-166747-cov-27.509533_pt1 | contig 166747 bp, 129 predicted proteins | sample MGYA00580210_ERZ1673739 | MGnify/ENA primary metagenome ERZ1673739 (study PRJEB41218, sample SAMN15661749) | gut metagenome | host: Homo sapiens | place: Canada: London | collected 2015-08-20/2019-03-30 | study: EMG produced TPA metagenomics assembly of... | reverse complement strand
TCTTTTCATAAGGAGGCAAAATGGAAACTCCTCCTACATTTCTATCCAAATCCCATGGGATTCCTATACCAATATGGGTGTTCAAGCGCAAGGGCTGATACTGGGTCAGTACACCAACTGTATCTACACCTGAATTGATACAGTTGCTTAGTGGAAAGTCGATAATTCTGTACTTTCCTCCAAAGGTTACTGCCGGTTTTGCTACCTTTGCAGTGAGAACGCCAAGTCTGCTGCCCTGACCGCCGGCCAGAAGCATCGCAATCATCTCTTTCTTAATCATGCCATCACCTCTTGTATCTTTCTATGATGCTACCATTATATCACACTGCATCTAAAATGTGAACATATTTACCAATTTTTTTTCGACATTTTTATACTTTTTGTTACATTTTACCTATCCTTTACAGCCGTTTTTCAAATAAGGGGTTTCCATTTTAAAGAAACTTGATTATAATAGGAAATAAAATATATTTTAAAGAAGGGATTATTATGTATCAGATTGATTTTCATAAACCGCTTCACATCCATTTCATTGGTATCGGCGGTATCAGTATGAGTGGACTTGCGGAAATACTTTTGGGAGAAGCTTTCCCAATCTCCGGTTCTGACTCCAAAGTCTCTGAACTTACTCAGCATTTGGAAGAAAAAGGGGCAAAAATTTATATCGGCCAGCGAGCTTCTAACATTACAGACGATATTGACCTTGTGGTATACACAGCGGCAATTCACGAGGATAATCCGGAATTTGCCTGTGCCAAAGAAAAAGGTATTCCTATGATTACCCGTGCAGAGCTTTTAGGACAGATTATGAAAAATTACCGTCTTCCCATTGCAGTAGCAGGAACTCACGGCAAAACAACCACGACCTCTATGATTTCTCACGTACTTTTAGAGGCTGAGGCTGACCCAACGATTTCCGTAGGCGGTATTCTTCCTGCCATTCATGGAAATATCCGTGTAGGAAATTCCGAAACATTTATAACTGAGGCCTGTGAATACACAAACAGCTTTTTAAGCTTTTTCCCGAAAATCAGCATTATTTTAAACATTGATGCGGACCATCTGGATTTCTTTAAGGATTTGGATGACATTCGCCACTCTTTCCGTTTATTTGCAGAAAAGCTTCCTGCCGACGGTACTTTGATTATTAACGGCGATATTCCAAATGTAGAAGAAATCACTGACAAGCTTCCGTGTGAAGTCATTACTTATGGACTGGAAAAAGCTGCGGACTACACTGCGGCAAATATTACTTTTGATGAAACAGCACACGCTTCTTTTGACTGTCTGCATAAAGGACAGTGTATCGGCAGATTTTCTCTTGCCGTACCCGGACTTCACAATGTATCCAATGCTCTCTCTGCCATCGCCTTAGGTGAGAAGGTTGGTTTTGACTTAGATACTGTAAGACGTGGAATTCTGCATTTTGGCGGAACAGACCGCCGTTTCCAGTACAAGGGGAAAGTAGCCGGCGTCACAATTATTGACGACTATGCACATCATCCGACAGAAATTGCGGCAACCTTAAAAACAGCCGCAAATTATCCGCATAAAACAACATGGTGTGTATTCCAGCCTCATACTTACACTCGTACAAAAGCCCTGATGGATGAATTTGCAGATGTGCTTGCAACCGCAGAGCGTGTAATTTTAGCAGATATTTATGCTGCCAGAGAAACGGATAATCTGGGAGTTTCTTCCTCTGACTTATGTGACAAAATCAACGAAAGAGGCGGAAAAGCTTATTATTTCCCTACTTTTGATGAAATTGAAGCATTTTTATTAGAAAATTGTATCAACGGAGATGTGTTGATAACTATGGGTGCCGGAGATGTGTATAAAATCGGCGAAAGTATCCTTGGTCAATAGAGTTATCCACACTATCCACTAAGTCTTCCACATGTTCATACCCCTGAGCATGTGGATTTTTTTGTGCATTATATAGTTGACATAATTCGACAGCAGTTGAAGCAAAAATATGTTAAATTCCTTATTTTTTCGACAATTTTAGGTTTGCAATAAAAAGCCATCCACTTTTTTATCCACATTATCCACATTTCCCACAAATTTCTTTATCCTCTTGTGTTTTTTGCTGTCGAAAAAAAAGCTGGTTCTCTTTTCAAAAGTTCTGTGCTATACTGAACATGATTATAAAGATAGTATGGAAACGTAAAGGAAGTGTAACATGGGACAATTTAAAGTTTATAACAGCTTTCCGGAGGAATTTACCTTTATTTCTAATTCTTTTCTGGATTTTTATATGCCGTCCGCTAATGGAGAATTTGTTAAAATTTATCTCTATCTTCTGCGTCACGCATCCGGAAAAGGAACTGCATTAAATTTATCCTCTATCGCTGATGCTTTTAATTGTACAGAGGCAGATATTCAGAGAGCTCTCCGCTACTGGAAAAACTGCGGTGTGCTGGACATTGTTTTTGACGGAAACGGAAATCTGAGGGAAATTGTATTTCATTCTCCAAAGGAAAAGCAAGCTTCGCTCAATGAAACTGCAGTCACTGCGGAAAAAACAGTATCCGCCGATTTTTCACTTACACCGGATAAAGTCAAAGAGCTGAAAAATAACAGTGAAGTGCGGCAGCTTCTGTTCATTGCGGAACAATATCTGGGAAAAAATCTTTCCCCTACCGATATGCAGACTTTACTCTATTTATATGACGAGGTAAAGCTTTCTTCAGACCTGCTGGAATACCTGATTGAATATTGCGTGTCTAAGGGCAGCACCAGTATGGCATATATTAAGAAGGTGGGGCTTGCTTGGGCAGAGCAGAATATTACCACCGTCACCGAAGCAAAAGAGGAAACAAACCTCTATAACAAAAATTATTTTACTATATTAAGAGCTTTTGGTATTAAAAACCGAAATCCTCTGGATAAGGAAATCCAATACATGAATTTATGGCTGAACCAGTATGGATTTACGCTGGAAATTATCTCCGAAGCATGTAATCGCACAGTTCTTGCAACGGGAAAAGCAAGCTTTTCTTATGCTGACAGTATTTTAGAAAGCTGGTTTAAAAAGGGGGTTCATCATTTATCTGATATCGATGCTTTAGACCAGAGCTTCCAGCAGAAAAAGGCTGCCAAAACTACGGCATCCAAACCTCAGCCTGCTCCGTCAAAGAATAAATTTAACAATTTCCATCAGCGAAATTACAACATGGCAGAGCTTGAAAAACAACTTCTGAACAAATAAGGTAAGGAGATTTACTGTGTCACTTAAAAACTTTCAATATGACGCACTTATGCGCAGCTATAATCAAAAGCAGCTTCTTCATAAGCATGAACAAAGTGAACGAATTGCACAGGCAGAAGAAAAAATGCCCAGACTGGCAGAAATCCGCAAGGAAATTGCGGCTCTTGGACTTTTAAAAGCCCGCATTGTCCTTGGCGCTGTAAAAGAGGAGGACTTTAATCTTTCTGAAAAAATACAGCAGCTTTCCAAGGAACGTGCAGCAATTCTTGCACAAAACGGTTATCCTAAGGATTATCTGGATATGCACTATGACTGTCCTCTTTGCAAGGATACCGGCTACATCGGTTCTGAAAAATGTGCCTGCTTCCAAAAGGCTGCCGTTGATTTACTGTATACCCAGTCTAATATCCGAAGCATCTTGAACACAGAGAATTTCAGTCATTTTTCTTTTGATTATTATTCTTCTGATTTTACAGATGCTTCCAGCGGAATTACTTCTTTAGACTCTGCGAAAAATGCTTATGAAAAATCATGGGATTTTATTGACGACTTCCCCTCTGGCAATAATCTCCTTATTTACGGAGATACCGGTGTGGGAAAGACTTATCTTACCCACTGTATTGCAAAAGAACTTTTAGACCGTTCTTTTTTTGTTTTATATTTTACTTCTTTCGATTTATTTGATTTGTTGTCTAAAAATGCCTTTGAAAAGGACGCAGAAGCCGCCGATATGGCACAATTTGTTTTCGACTGTGATTTGCTCATTATTGATGACTTAGGCACAGAGCTTACCAACAGCTTTATTTCTTCTCAGCTCTTTTGCTGCATCAATGAGCGAATTATCAATAAAAAATCAACTGTTATTTCTACCAATCTTACTATGGAAGATTTTCTGGATACCTATTCAGAAAGAACCTTTTCCAGAGTCACCAGCAAATACACCATGCTGAAGCTGGTCGGAAATGACATAAGAATTCAAAAAAGACTTTTAGGAGGAAAATGAAAATGTCACCAATGCCACCAAAAACTGCAACCCCTTTAGATTCCCTTCCTGTGGGACGTCTTGGTATTATTCCGTTAAAAAGCTGTGAAAAGCTGGGAAACAAGGTAAACGATTACATTGTGAACTGGAGAAAAGACCGAGACCATCAGGAAAAAAATGACCTGAAATTTGAAGGCTATCAAAGAGAGTCCTATTTAGTAAATGCACAGACTCCTCGTTTTGGCTCAGGAGAAGCCAAAGGTGTTCTGGGTGAGTCAGTACGTGGTGATGACCTTTACCTCATGGTAGATGTATGTAACCATTCCCTTACTTACAAGGTTTGCGGACAGGAAAACCACATGTCACCGGATGACCATTTTCAGGATTTAAAGAGAATTATCGCTGCCGTAGGAGGAAAAGCCCGCAGAGTAAACGTAATTATGCCGTTTCTCTATGAAAGCCGCCAGCACAAAAGAACAGGCAGAGAGTCTTTAGACTGCGCTCTGGCGCTTCAGGAGCTGACTAATATGGGTGTAGACAACATCATTACTTTTGACGCTCACGACCCTCGTGTACAGAATGCAATCCCTCGCCACGGCTTTGAAACAGTTCAGCCGGCTTACCAGTTTATCAAAGGACTGTTTCGTGCAGAGCCTGATTTGGCTGTTGACAGCAACCATTTAATGGTTATCAGCCCTGATGCAGGCGGTACGGGACGTGCGATTTACCTTGCAAATGTACTTGGCGTAGATATGGGTATGTTCTATAAACGCCGTGATTATTCCACAATCATAGACGGAAGAAACCCTATTGTTGCTCACGAGTTCTTAGGCGCTGACGTTTCCGGAAAAAACATGATTATCATCGATGATATGATTTCCTCCGGTGACAGTATGTTAGAGGTAGCTGCACTCCTGAAACAAAGAGGCGCTGCGAAAATCTTTATGTGCTCCACTTTTGGTCTTTTCACCAACGGTTTGGAAAGATTTGACAAGGCTTACAAGGAAGGTGCTTTTGACCGTCTGCTCACTACCAATCTGGTATACCAGACAGATGAGCTGTTGGAAAAACCTTATTATGTAAACTGTGATATGAGTAAATATATTGCCTTAATTATTGATACTTTAAATCATGACGGTTCTATCAGCAAACTTTTGAACCCTGTTGAACGTATCAATAAACTCCTGAAAAAACATAGCGAAAGTCTGAAAAAATAAAATCTTATCTTGAAATTAACAGATTTTAGGATTATAATAAAAGAAAAAGTTCATATATTTTTCAGCGTCAGGAGGTGCCACTATGAAAGATAAATTTATCCCTATTTTAAGTGTTTGTACTGCGTTATTTGCAATTTTGTATGCCGGCTATGTTTATCAGGTTACACAGGATATCAGCCTTGTAACTGTGGTTTTGTTAATTGCTGGTCTGGCACCTGCAATTCATACGGCATGGAATTATGTGAAGATTAAAATGGAAGAATATGAAAATACACATTTTAAACATCATTATCATTGCTAATTTTTTCTTCATACTATATCGGAGTCAACACCTCCTTTCTAACAGAAAAGAGCCTGGGCTGTATTGCCGGGGCTCTTTTCATGAAAGCTTTGATAAATAGAAAGGTATTCCTGCCTTCTCTAAAGCCTGTATTTCCCGTTTATTGCTGCTGAATAAGATTACCTGAGATTTTCTTTGACTAATATATTTCAAAGCCTGTATCAGGCGTTTTTCGTCATACATGGCAAAAGTCTCATCAAGAATAAGAGGAAGCTCCTCCTCCTGACATAAGATTGTACCGCATGCCAGCCGAAGCGCCAAATAGATCTGTTCTGCTGTTCCGTAACTCACCTGATAAAGCTGAAGGTATTTTTCTCCTGTATCCAGATAAATTTCAAAATTTTCTGTCAAAAGAACTCTTTTATATTTCCCTCCTGTTATCTGTGCAAAAATTTCTGAGATTTCATCTTGTAGTTTTTGACCTGTAAGCTTCTGAAGATTTCCTGCTGCCTCTTTTATCTTAGCTCCTGCAATAGAAACAGCCTGTATTTCCTTGCGTATTTTTTCTATTGTATCATAATCATGTTTTCTCTCTGCTGCTTCTTCTTTCAGATTTTCAAGCTTCATTTGCCGCTCCTGAAGGCTTTCTTTTAAAAGTCTTCTCCGTTCTTCTGTTTTAGCTTTTTTCGCAGCTTGCTGCTCCCTTTTCCTTTTTTGTGACAACAGATAGGACAGTCCAAAATACATTCCAAACAGCAAAAGCGGGAGTACAATCGCCATTATCGGGCTTTTCCAAACCCATACGCCCAACACTGCTCCGACTAAAGGTAATATTGCCAAAAGAATGATTTTTCCTTTTCCCCTCTCTCGTACTTCTCTTGCAGAAGCATCCCCTGAAAGCTTCTCTTTTAATTTTCTCTGAATATTTTCTATTTCCTCTTCCTCAAGATGAATTTTTAAAGCACTTTCCCTCTCCTGCTTTTCCTTTTCTGCAAGAGCTTCCCTCTCCTTTTGCTCCAACTCTTTCCTGCGCTTCTTTAAAATCTCCACTGCCTGTTCCGGATGAAAGCGAAAATCTCCTGTCCCCTGAAATTCAGACAGGTAATCACGGATTTCTTTTAAAAGTCCCTCTTCCGTCCGGCTTTTTGCCTGTCCGACAGAAACTGTATTTTCATAAACATTCTCTGTAATGCCTCCCAGAAGCATGTCCAAATCTCTATGCTCCACGGAAAGCATCTCTCCGTCTGTTTTACAGACAAGAATAGGCGCTTTTGCAAATTTTCCGAAGCCTCTTTCCAGACGAAACGTTCTTTCTCCACAGGTAAACACCATACTGCCTTCATACCAGTTCCCGTTTTCCCATGGCATATAGCGGCTGTAAATATCTGTCTTGGAAGCTTTTCCTCTGCCTCTTTTCATGCCAAACAGCATACTTTGAAGAAATACGTGAATAGTGGACTTCCCGCTTTCATTCTCGCCGAAAAGAATGTTTATTCCTTCTTTTAGCTCAATTTCTTTTCCTTGAAATTTTCCAAAGTTCTTTAAAATCAGACGATTGATAATCATAATAGCTCCTCCCCTGACTCTAAAAGCGCCTCTACGCCATATTGAAATGCCTTTTCCATTTCTTCTGTACGCTCTTCCTTCTCAAATAATGCAAGATATGCTTCCATAATACTGCCCTTATAATTTTCCTTTAGCTGTTCCTTGGAATATGCCATTGTGGTCTTATCTTCTATCTCTCTGACATTCCCCAGCTTATAAAAAGCATCTGTAAAAAATTCTGTATGGACAGGCTTTTTCCCTTCCAAAAGAATGGTATAAAGATGCTCCTCTCCCTGTTCCCCAATAGCTTTCCGTATTTCATTTTCTAAAGAAAACTGTGTGGTATCTTTTCCTACCTGTATGGAAACAGTTCTATATTCCCTTATAGATGAAGATACAAACTCTGTGTAAATTTCCTTTTTTCGGATTTCTCCTTTTATATAACCGTGAGCGCCTGTCTCATTTTTATCAAGAGGCTCTAAAGAGCCTGCATAAATCACTTTATTCTTCTGTAAAACCTGCGGTTTGTGAATGTGCCCCAACGCTACATAATCAAAGGGTGTATACAAAAACGCATCCCCTGAAATGGGAATATGCGTTTCGTCTCCTCCGTGAGCCAGCAAAATATTCACAGGCATAGGAGAAGAAGAAATTTGCATCTGATTATATCTTGCCTCTAAAATTTCTCTGCTATGGTAGCTGAAACCATATACTCGAACACCCAAATCAGCAAAATCCACATGGGAAAGCTCTTCCTTAGAAAGCCAGAAAACGTTTTTTGCCCATGAAATCTTTTTATAAAAGGAATTTTCCTTTATGTAATCGTGATTTCCTGCAATGAGAACAATTTTAGTATTGGGAATAGATGCAAAGAGAGCGTTTACTTCTTTTAATTCTTTTAACAAAGGCTGTCTGTGGAATAAATCTCCCGCAATGAGAAACAGACCGACATTTTCTCTGCCGGCCTGCCTGATAACATTTTGAAAACTTTCCCAGATTTCCCTGCCTCTGTCATAACTCCAAGGGAAGCCTTTATCCGGCGTTGCCCCCAGATGTACATCTGCTATATGGAAAAATTTCATAATACTCCTTTATAATTCACAGTTGTTTACAGTTCTTGGGAACGGAATAACGTCACGAATGTTCTGCATACCTGTTAAGTACATAACACATCTTTCAAATCCCAGTCCAAAACCGGAATGACGAGTAGAACCATATTTACGCAAATCCAGATAAAATCCGTAATCTTCTTCGTTTAAGTTCATTTCTTTCATTCTTTGGCTTAATTTTTCGTAAGAGTCCTCTCTCTGACTTCCTCCGATGATTTCACCAATTCCCGGAACAAGGCAGTCCATAGCTGCAACTGTTTTTCCATCCTCGTTCTGTTTCATGTAGAAAGCTTTGATTTCCTTTGGATAATCTGTAACAAATACAGGGCGTTTGTAAACCTGCTCTGTTAAATATCTTTCATGTTCTGTCTGTAAATCACAGCCCCAGTATACTTTATAGTCAAACTTGTCGTTTGCCTTTTCCAGAATTTCAATGGCTTCTGTATAAGTAACATGTCCGAACTCGGAATTTAATACGTTGTTCAATCTGTCTAAAAGACCTTTATCTACGAAAGAGTTAAAGAAGTTCATTTCTTCCGGTGCGTTTTCCAGAACGTAACGGATAACATATTTCAGCATGGACTCTGCCAGCGCCATATTATCATCTAAATCTGAAAATGCCATTTCCGGCTCAATCATCCAAAATTCAGCTGCATGACGTGTTGTATTAGAATTTTCTGCACGGAAAGTAGGTCCAAAAGTATAAATATTACGGAATGCCTGTGCAAAAGTCTCTCCGTTTAACTGTCCGCTTACCGTAAGGTTTGTAGGTTTTTTGAAGAAATCCTGTGAAAAATCTACTTTTCCTTCTTCTGTTTTCGGAATATCATTTAAGTCCATAGTAGTAACCTGGAACATTTCTCCTGCACCTTCGCAGTCACTTCCTGTAATCAATGGTGTATGAACATACACAAATCCCTGTTCCTGGAAGAACTGATGAATTGCATAAGCAATTAAAGAACGCACTTTGAATACTGCCTGGAAAGTATTTGTTCTCGGTCTTAAATGAGAAATCGTTCTTAAATATTCCATAGAATGACGTTTTTTCTGTAACGGATAATCTGCTGCTGAATCACCTTCTACCATAATTTCTGTTGCCTGAATTTCAAAAGGCTGTTTTGCCTGTGGTGTTGCAACTAAAGTTCCTTTTACTACAATTGCTGCTCCTACATTTAATTTTGAAATTGTCTGAAAGTTTTCCATTGTATCATGGTATACAATCTGTAATGTTTCAAAAAAGCTTCCGTCATGAAGCACAATAAATCCGAATGTTTTAGAGTCACGGACACTTCTTACCCAACCGCCCACAGTAACTTCTTTATCCAGATATTCTTCTCTGTTTCTGTAAATCTCTTTTACTGTTGTTAACTGCATATCTTTATCTCCTTCTTATCAATCCGTATGCTAAAAAGCTTTACAATTTCCTTATAGTATATCTCATTGCCCTGTTCAGTGCAAGGCTAAAAAGGATGGAACAGCTATTTTAAGTTCTCCGGATTGAGACATTCCAGCTCAGGAACTACAAATCTTCCGTCTTTACGAACCAGAACATCATCAAAATAGATTTCTCCTCCGCCGTATTCCGGTCTCTGAATTAACACCAAATCCCAGTGAATGGCTGAATGATTGCCGTTTGGCGCATCATTTTCATAGCATCTGCCCGGTGTAATATGGATAGAGCCCTGAATTTTCTCATCAAAAAGTGTATCCTTCATAGGATTTAATACGTAAGGATTTACTCCTATGGCAAATTCCCCTACATAACGTGCTCCTTCATCAATGTCAAATACTTTGTTAATTCTCTCTGTATCATTGGCTGTTGCCTTAATAATCTTACCATCTTTAAACTCCAGACAGATATTTTCATAAGTAAAGCCTTGGAATGCAGATGGTGTATTATAAGATAAAGTTCCGTTTATGGAGTCTCTCACCGGCGCAGTAAACACTTCCCCGTCAGGAATATTGCATTCACCGCTGCATGGGACAACAGGAATATCTTTAATAGAGAAGGTCAGGTCTGTGCCCGGACCTGTAATCCGCACTTTATCTGTTTTTTCCATATATTTCACAAGAGGTTCCATTGCCTTTGCCATCTTATCATAGTCTAAGGTACATACATCAAAATAGAAGTCCTCAAAAGCTTCCAAGCTTGTATTAGAAAGCTGTGCCATAGAAGCATTTGGATATCTTAAAACAACCCATTTTGTCTTTGGTACACGGATATTTCCATGAACCGGTGTGCTGTAATACTGCTCATAAAGATTTAATTTTTCAGCAGGAACATCTGCTTTCTCAGACACATTGTCCCCTCCACGAATACCGATATAGCAATCCATCTGAGACATTTCCTGTCCATCAATTTCTGCCATAAGCTGCAACTGTTCTTTCGTACAATGCAGCAGCATTTCTCTTTCTACCTGTGCATCTGTAAAATGTGGAAACGGAATTCCCCCTGCCTCATATACTTCTTTTATCAGCTGTCTTGCCAGCGCTTTTGTTTCATATCCCACGTAATGAATATAAACTTTTTCTCCTTTTTGAACTCTGCAAGAATGGTTTACTAATACTTTTGCTAATTTTTTAATTCTTTCATCCATAATTTTTCCCTTTCTTTTATTCATTAATTTTTTCCATATAACAAATGAAAACATTTCCGTTTTCTTCAAATGCCTTTGTGCTGTCATTCATACCCATAGGGGCTGTTGTCTGAGAAGACGGGTCATATAAGTAAGTGTTATATCCGTCAAAGCCTACTATAACCTTTGGAGCTCCGCCTTCCCCTTTTACAATGACAGGTCTTTGTGCACCGGTTTGATATAAAATCTGAGAAAGTGTACAGCCTGTCATATCCACAGCCTGTCCCTGCTTTTGTATCTCTTTTTCCAACTCGTCTGCACTTAGAGGAGCTTTTTTCACTGCATCGGGAATATCTCCCAAAGCAAGCATTGCCTTATCGGCTGTATTGCCTCTTTCCCACACATACTGCTGTGCCCGGTTCAGTACAACTCCTGCGTTGGTATCGGCTGTCTGGATTGCCTCTGCTGCATTTTCATAAATCCCCCATAGTTTTCCCATGGCATATACATAATATTCTTCCTTGTTCTTCTCTTTCTGCTCCATATTCAGAACAACATCCTTTGTGTTCTCCATAAATTTTGCTTCCATAACAAGGGGCTCCTGTTTGCTGCCGCCTTCAAACTGCAAGCCGATAATATTTGCCTGTCTGTCAGTTGTCATAAGCGCCACAGCAAAGGTTTTATCCTGCTTATCTCTTACATTGTTTAAAATCTGGCTGCTGGTAACCGTTTCGTAGCTTTCTCCATTCCACTGCGCTCTTATAATCTCAAGCAAATTATCCTGAAACTTCACATCCATCACATAATATCCGTCTTCATGGTAGGTTTTCTTTACTTCGCCTGCTAAATTCTGAATACGGATTTCATTCATGGCAAACTGTCCGCCTACAATATCGCCGTCACCGGCAATACCGTAAACAAGGTCATCGTTCATAAATCCAAATACTCGCAGCTTTGAGCCTTCTCCTGCCTGAATTTTCTCCTGCTTCTGTGTTTCCATATCCATCATCGTAATAGACGTACCGTTATTTACATCCATACCATCCAGCCATGCCACGTATCTGCCGCTTTCTGATACCTTAAAGCAATCATCTTTCACATTTTCCTGCAAAATTTTATATTCTTTGTCTTCCATGTGAAACTGATATAAATCCCCGTTCAAAACTCTGTAAAAATATCCGTTCTTACTGATATAAGTAAACTTTTCAAGCTCCTGTTTCAAAAATTCAAAGGATTTTGTACTGGAAAGGAAAAACCGTTCTTCTACAACATTCTGCTCGGCGCTGTAATGATAAACGGCAGTCCCTACTTTTCCTTCATGCTGTCCTCTGTTCATATATCCGTATAAAACAAAGTCCATGTCACCGTTTTTCTCTACCCGCACAAGCTCAATATCATGCTGAGAATAGTCATTTCTTTCATCGTTGCTGCCCAAATCACGGAAGCTGAAAATACAGCTTAATTTGTTGGTCTTTAAATTATAAGACCATAAATCTCCCTGCTGCACAAAAGCTACAATCTGCCCTGTGCTGTCAGACAAATACTGCACGTCCTTATCCGTAACGCCTAAATTCAACTGGCCTTCTGTTACAACAGACTGCTCTGTCGTCAACACCTGCTTTGCACTTCGGTGAAAATCAAGAAGTCTTATTCTGGTCTGGTCATAACGCATACGATAAAACTCATCTACCTGATAACGCTCAATCTCGCCCTTTTCATTTTCAGCCGTCATGTAATACGTAATGGAAAGACTTCCTGTATTGGCATTGATATCTTTAATAGAAGGAATTCCCGGTCTGCTGATTTCCGGTTCCAACTCTTTCCATGTAACCATGTCCAAAGTAGAGTGAATATTCAAATCGTTAAAGCTGTTATTTCCTCCGGAATTATCGGTTTCCAAATAAGTTCTCAGTTCGCCTTTTCCTTCTTCCTCGAAGGTTTTTGTATAAAAGCTGTTCACAAACTCAATGTATTTTTCTGTGCTAAGTCCTGCTCTTTGTATCAGTCTTGTATAATAATTCCAACTGCCATGCTCTGTTTTTAAGGTAAAATTCAGCGCATACTCCTGATCCATCAATATGGATTTCTGCAAAGTAAACGCAGCGCTCAGTGTTCCGTCTTCCTCTTCCTCAAAATGGTTAATCTTATTATTTTCTATGACTTTGCTGCCATTGGAAGTACGAATTTCATATACCAGACTCTCTATCTTCTGATTATACGGTGTAATGCTGACCTGCAAGGTCTTATCCGTTCCCAAAGGTGTCAGGGTATCACGCATAAAATCCGCCTGCATATCGTCCTTATATCCATACATGCGGTTGACCGGCATACCGCCGATTTTCATTGCCATGCAGGGAATTGACGCCGTCTGCAAATCTGTTTTATTATCTGTATTCTGGCTGTTCATAAGGCAACTGAAACCAGCCACACCCAAAATAAAGATACAAAACAAAATCAAAATTCTTCTTAGCTTTTTTTTCATTTAAAATCCTTCCTGTCTATTTCTCAAACAACAGCGTTTGGAGAGTGGGCTCTGCATGAAATGCCTTTGCACATGCTTCCCACTTCTCCTGCTGCTGTATATCTTTCTTCTTATTTTCGTTTTTCACTGCACGGATGAGGAGATTTTTCGGTGTATGCTCCATATCGATAAATTCCAAAATCTGCGTATCATATCCCTTACTCTGAAGCATCTGTGCCCGAAGCCCGTCGGTCAATAATGCGGCAAAACGTTCTTTTAAAATTCCATATTCCAGTACCGGCTGCAATGTCTCATTGAAAACCTGTCTGTTTAATTCATGCTGACAGCAAGGCACAGAAAGAATAACAGAAGCGCCCCACTTTACAGCCTTGGCCAAAGCATAATCCGTAGCTGTATCACAGGCATGAAGCGTTACCACCATATCTACCTTATCTGCGCCTTCATAGGAAGCAATATCTCCCTGAAGAAAACGCAGCTTAGTATATCCGTATTTTTCGGCCAGTCTGCTGCATGTTTTAATGACGTCTTCCTTTAAATCCAGCCCTGTGACACGAATATCATAGCCTTTCAATTCTTTTAAATAGTAGTACATGGCAAAGGTAAGATAAGATTTTCCACATCCGAAATCAATAATCTGTACTTCCCTGTCCTTAGGCAGCTTTGGCAGCACGTCTTCGATAAATTCCAAAAAGCGGTTTAACTGTTTGAATTTATCATAACGGGCATTTTTCACCTTACCATCCTGACTCATGACGCCTAAATCCACGAGCCACGGGACAGATACACCTTCTTTTAAAAGGTAATTCTTGGTTCTGTTATGGGAAAGCATCGGTGTATAAGCTTCCTTTGCCCTCCCCTTATTTTCTTTTACTTTAATGGTTACTTTTCCTTTTTTGCTTACCAGCGCAGAGACAGAAGCTTCCCTTGCTTCCAACTGAAGCTGCTTAAAGTTTTCCTCTATCTGACAAACTAAATATGCAACCACACTTTCTTTATCAAAGTTTTGGTGAAGCTCCTTTTGCCCCTCTGTTCTGGTTATCTGATAAACAAGCTCTCCTTTTACCAAAATAGGACGCACCTGAAGCTTGGAAGCTCCGTCTTTTCTTCTTGCATTGCTGATTACAATTTTTTTCAGCCCTTCATTTATATATTTATCTAAAAGTTCTTTTAATTTATCCATGTTTTTCCCCTGTATCTTGTATTTCCCCAATATCCTGCACAAATGTTCGCAGGTTATTACTATTGTAAAAGCTTTGCATCAAATCCGCAACCCCAAAACAGGCAGTTTTGTAAATTTACCTGCATCGTTTTCTTCTGCAACGCCTCTGATACATCTCCTGACAGAACAAAGTCCTGATAAATTCCCCTAATAAATTTTCGGAAACGCTCTGCATCTGCATTTCCATCCGGCTTTCTATTCTTTGACAGGTTCTTTCTATACTCCATTTGTCCGGATATTCGTCATATAAAAAGCTTCCTTCATAATCCAATCGGTCGCAGGCGTCTTCCACCATTGCCTGTATCATTCCCGCTGTCTTTGGATAGTAAGTACGCATAAGGTTTTTCTCCTCCTCCGCAGGAGCTTCTCTCATATAAAATTTACCTTTTTCTGCTGTTTTATAGAATGGTTTTTTCTCTTCCATGGATAATCTCCAAATATTTCTTCCTATTAGTATATGAGGGGGAAAATATATTGTTAGAGTAATATATATAAATGTCCCTATTTTTTATGCTCAGTCTGCGTTCCCTTTGAGCCTATGGTCTCAACGGGTACTCGACAAATTCGCTAAAAAAATAAGGACATTTTATTTATATTCCACAGCAATACATTTTCAATCTGTAAGGCGAAAGGATGAGGCGATGTAATGGTAGCGCAACAGATGAAAATTTAAACAAATCAGTATGCGAAGTGTGAATGATACAGTAAACTAGTTGGATTTTGTTTGCAGTGAAGTAAAGCTTACGTCTTCTACAAAAATGGATTGTTCTTCTAGGTTCTGAAGATAGGTCAGTATATTGTCTTTTTTTCCTGATACGCAGTAGTTTTTGCTTTCCAATGTTTTTAGTTTCTGTGCGTCCTGATATGTTTTTTCTAAAACACCGACTTCGTCTGTCCATGCTTTTCTGCCGTCACATAACCCTAAGTCTGTCCAAAGTTCAGAATTATCCAAGAGATTTTTTAAATTTGATAGATATACTTTTTTTAATTCTTCTTCTGATAAAAGCTCTCTCTCGTCTTCTTTTTCCATACATACGGTACAGTTGCTTAACTGTAAACCACCCTGAAATTCTGCATTTGGCTGATATACCTGTATCCAGTCTATCTGAACAGGCAGATTTTGAAGCTCACTTAAAGTCTTTGCCTTGCTGTCGCTGACAACTAAGTATATCATAGCTGACTCCGGCAATTCTTCTATCTGCTCCACAATTTCCTCTTTATTACTATATGGCTGCTCAAACCGCCCGAAAATATGGGTAAAATATAATTGATTAGGCTCTATCATGTCTGTATATTTTCCACATTCTACATGAAAACCTGCGTTTGGAGTTCCCAACTGTACCTCCGACTTTCCATCTGTTACCTGTACCTGAACTTCATAATTGGCAAAGCCTTTTGGCGTAACCTCCATATCCATGATTTCTGTATAAGGTTTGGAAAGCTCCCAATAGTCCCTCATCACATTTGTATAAATTTTATCCGGCTCTTTGTTTAGCTTATAGGGATTGAAATATAAACAATTCATGACCGGACTGATAATGGCAAAAATCAAAAGCAAGAAAATAAGCGTTGCCGAAACCGTAGTGATTATGATTTTGCGAATTCTCCTATTGATACTCTGGTTAATCTTCTTTTCTAAATCATCTTTAAGCGGAAGCTCCTCCACAAGAGCATTTAATTCTTCATCTAATTTTTTCTCGTTCCAGTCTTTCATCTACATCCCCTCCTTCATACTGCTGATTAATTTTTTCTTTGCCCGACAACGTATCTGCCTTACATTCTCTTTTGTCAGCCCGTGAGCTTTGGCAATCGCCTCATCGCTTAATTGAAAATAAATGCTTTCCATTAAAATTTCTTTCATTTGCACCGGTAAAGCTGCAATCGCCAAAAACAAAGCTTTTCGCTCCTCCTGCTCAATCATGCCTGCTAATAAGTCCTCTTCTGAACTCGAATACTCGCAAATCAGTTCTCCATCATCTAAAAGCTCTTTTTTACGCTTGTAGCATAGATTGTAAAATTCATTTCTTAATACCTTTACCAGCCAGCCTTTTAAACTCCCTGTGTTTTCGTATGACAGAAATGCTTTTACAAAGGTTTCCTGAAGCAGGTCTTCTGCATCTGTCCGGTTCTTGGTAAGAGACAGAGCATATAAATATACAGATTTATGGTATTTTTCATAAATCAGTTGCCATTCATCCTTTTTCATACGCTCCCTCCCTTCCTTCTATTATTAAAACATATAATGGGGGAATTTGTGACAGTTTTTATGGAAATTTCTGTAACAAAAAAAGAGGAAGACATTATTTTCCAAAATGCCTTTTCCTCCATTTCCTAAGTATGCAAAAAATGATTGCAATTTCCTTTTCTCTATTCTATAATGAAGAAAAGGAACAATCGCCCACAAGGGGTTGACCAATATTAGACTAGCATAGAAAATGCCACCCAAAACCGGTCAAAGTTTTTATGAGGGTGGTATTTCTATGCTTTAGCTTATCAGTGACAAATCAAATAAATGAATGTCAGTAGTGATAAAATGAACATTCCAAATGACATTAAGTCTTTAAAATCAAAATGTTTCATTAGCACCACCCCCATTCTATGTATCATAAAATAGAGGTCAACCACCCTGTAACACGATTGTTCCTAAAATTATTCTATCATTTATGACAGGAATTTACAATTAGGCAATTTCACCAATCAAATTCCCTTTTTATAAAGTACGAAAGAGTATACCATCGGTACAACTGCAATTAAAATAATTACCACAAACAGCACTTCTGTCATCTTGAAAAATCCATTGATACAAAACAGAATACCGCCGATAATAAACAGCCATGAAGACATACGGTGTGTTTTATTCCAGTTTGCTTCGCTGCTTAAAGTCCATGGAATTTTAATTCCAACCGTGTAATTCTGTTTGATTTTGTGCATATAATTTCCAATACCTATAAATACAATTCCCATGAGGAAATTGACTATCATTCCGATATCAACGGAATAGCCAAGAGCCATTGCATAAGTTGACATCATTGTAATTAAGGAAATAATGGGAACAAGCCATAAAACAAAGGTAAACATCTTTTTATTAATGTTTCTCTTTTTTGGGTCATTGGATGTAATCAGAAAACAAAACCACTGTAATGCCAACATCAAGAGAGGCATTCCAAAAACAGTCATAGGTTTGCTGCTCCATCCATTTGCCTGATTGTCTGTGCCAAAATGTGTTGCAATCTCGCTTGGAAGTTTATCCCACAAAACAACTCCTATAATCATAGGAAGTAATATCATAATTGATGTTATTATCATAATTCCTTTATATTCACTTTTCTTCATCATTTTCATCTTCCTTTCTTAGCTGCGCTAACCACGCCATAATTTCTTCTACTACCGAGGTATTCAAATCATAATAAACAAAGTTTTTCTCCTTTTCTTCCCATACCAGTCCTGCTTTTTTTAAAACATTTAAGTGATTGGAAATCGTTGCACCGGTTATGTCAAAGTGACCGGCGATTTCGCCTGCGGACATCCTCCCTTTCTTTAGCATTTGTAAGATTTCTCTCCTTACGGGATTTGATAACGCTTTAAACGTATCTGCAAAACTCATTTGCTCACCTCTCCTTCTTGTAAGTATTTAGAAAATAATCTAATTAGATATTTTTCTAAATAGTAGCAGATTTTTTTAATTCTGTCAACAAAAATCGTAAACAGAAAAAGAGCCATTATATTCTCCCGAATATAATAGCTCTTCCTATCCTATTCCCTATGCACTTACTTTTCCAAGTCCCATTTCCTGACCGATATTTAAAATGTGGTCGCCAATTCGTTCAAAGTCTGTAAGCATCTCTGCATAAATGATACAGCCTTCTTCTGAACAAGTTCCTTTCTGCATACGAATTAACTGTTTCTTTCTGTATTCCTCTGTCATATCATCAATTTTCTGCTCGATATCTTCGATGGCTTTTACGTTTTCCATTGTATTGTCTTTAATCTGACCTAAGAAATCCAATGCTTTACCACAGATATCACGCATTTCGTCAATTTCCTCTTTTACCTCATTTGAGAAGGAAATCCCCTGACTTTCAATCAGATTTGTATATTCGCAAATGTTCATGGCATGATCACCAATTCGTTCTACATTACCGCAAACCTTAAACAGAGCACTGATATACTGAGAATCATCCGGATTACTTTCATTTACCAGAACTTTGGAAATGTATTTAGAAATTTCCTTGTTCAAATAATCAATATAGTCTTCACGTTCTCTTACTTCTTCTAAAAGTTCTTTCTTTCCTTCTTTCACACAAAGAAAACTGCTGTCTACATTCTGTTTTGCCATATTGATCATACGATGTAACTCATTTTTAATACCTGTTACAGCAATAGCAGAAAGACCAATCTGCGTATCTCTTTTTGTCTCCATTGGATGGATAAATTCCATATGCATAACGCCTTCCAACTCTTCTTTTTTCTCCGGAAGAATTTTTACTGCCAATTTAGCAAGGTATGTTCCAAATGGAATTAATAACAAGGTTGTTGCAATATTAAATAATGTATGCATATTTGCAATCTGCGCAGATACATTACCCGGTGTAAAGCTTTCTACCAGAGATGTCAGCGGTGTCAGCAGACATACAATCGTAAAGATTGTTGTACCGATAATGTTAAATAACAGGTGAATAACTGTTGTACGTTTTGCGCTTCTGCTTGTACCGATTGCCGCTAATACAGCAGTAATACAAGTACCGATGTTCTGTCCGAACAATACAAATACTGCATTTGGCAGTCCAATCAATCCGCTGGATGCAAGAGCCTGTAAAATACCCACAGATGCGGATGAAGACTGAATAAGTGCTGTAAAAATCATACCTGCTAAAATTCCCAATACCGGATTAGAGAATTTTGTCATAAGAGAAACAAAAGCTTCAGATTCTCTTAAAGGCATCATTGCACCGCTCATCATTTCCATACCGATAAACAGAATACCAAGACCTGCTACAATTAAACCATAGTGATGTACTTGCTGTTTCTTAACAAAAACAATTGCTGCAACACCACAAAAAGCAAATAACGGTGCCAGTGCTCCAATATCAAGAGCAATGAGCTGTCCTGTTATGGTTGTACCAATATTAGCACCCATAATAATCCAAACAGCCTGCTTTAATGTCATCATTCCAGAATTAACAAATCCAACTACCATAACTGTTGTTGCGGATGAAGACTGAATAACAGCCGTAATACCTGCACCTACCAAAACTCCTAAAAAACGATTTGCTGTAAGCTTCTCTAAAATCTGTTTCATACGGTTTCCTGCTGCTGCCTCTAAACCGTTGCTCATCATCTGCATTCCATAAAGAAATAATGCCAGACCGCCTAAAAGGCTGAAAAAATCTGTAATTTTCACTTTGTTCCTCCCATTTTGTCTTAACAAATTTTTTATTCTTTTTTTAAGCTTTCCTTACATTTATACCTTTTATAAAAGAATACTGCAAGACATTGAACAAAGATTTTACATTGTTTTACATAGATTTAACATAAGAACAAATTATGCGCCCATTCCGATAAATACCCCAAGCACATAAGGAATTAACCAAATCATCCATACCACAATACTAAATTTGTGGAAATTCTCCAGCTTTTTGCGTTCCTGTCCTTTGAATACAACAGTTGCCCATATTGCGTGAAATAACATGAGAATAATTGCCAATGCACCTGTAATTCCATGAGGACTTAAAAGACTGGCCCCTTTTGCCATAGAGGACATAATCGTTGTTCCTATGGTATCAAAAACAAGTCCCATCCAAAAAATAATCAAATGTGGCTTTTTCAAAATACCACTTTTTCTCTCTGAAAATACACCGATTGTATAAAATACCAGTGCCAATGTAATTGTTATAATTGCCATAATTAATTTTGTGCTCATTTTTCTACCTCCTTAAATTGAACATTGTTCATTATAGTTTCCATTCCTCCTATTGTCAATATCTTTTTAATTATTTTTATTGACTTATTTTTTAAAAAGGCATATAATGAACATTGTTCAAGTAAAGAGAGTACAAAATGCAAGGAGTTTCTATATATGAATACAAATAATACATTACATGATAAAATTCTTGCCGCCAGCAAAGAAATTGCTGCTGACAAAGGTTTTCAGGCTATCAATATTCGAGCAGTAGCCAGTAAAGCAAAAATTTCCGTTGGTTCTGTATATAACTATTTTCCGGACAAATCCGCTTTATTACAGGCTACCATTGCGGATATCTGGTGTGATGTCTTCCATCGCACAGGACAATGCACTGCTTTAAGCTCTTTTCACGACTGTCTGCTTTGGCTTATTGTTTCCATTGACAAATGCAGCTGCCAGTATCCGGACTTCTTTGCTTCTCACGCTGTCTGCTTTCAAAAAACAGACAACATAGAAGAAAGCCGTGAAAAAATGAGCGAATATCTGGAACATATTCACAAAGGAATGAAACTTATTCTGCAAAAAGATAAAAAAATAAAAGCCGGTATATTTTCCGAGACTTTTACAGAAGATGATTTTATTGATTTTATATTCTCCAATATTATTTCCGGATTAAGCGGAAAAGACAAATCCTGTTCCTTTCTGCTGAAGCTCACGGATAAATTATTGTATGACTAAGGAGGTTCTATGATTTCTAAAAAATATTTATTGTTTCTTGCCGGAATTGTATGGTCTGTTGCCGGATATAACGTGCTTCATATTGGTTTACAGGCTTATGCGGGTTATTTGTCACCTGTCTTGTTTTTCGGCTCTGCTCTGGTGTTTCTGTTCTTCCAGTTTATGATATTCGGCAGACTGGTGAAAAAACATACGAAACGTATTCAGGGCTATCAGGAAGAAAAAAAGTGGTTCTGGAATTTTTTTGATTTAAAATCCTTTCTGATTATGGCATTTATGATAACAGGAGGAATTCTCATTCGCAGCCTGAGCCTGTGTCCGGAATGGTTCATTGCCTTCTTTTACACGGGACTGGGAACATCCCTGTTTCTTGCAGGACTTACCTTCTTTTATCAGTTCTTTCACTTGCGCACCACAATTTAAGATACAATCAAAAAAGGAGATGCACATTAAGTAATGCTCAGAACTATTTATACAATTTTAACAAATTTGTTGAGCACGCTTTGAGATTACAAGCTCAAAGTGAGCGCAAACTGAGTTTAAAATGTATAAATATTTCCGGATATACACTTAATATACATCTCCTTTTTTCTTATATAATCATGGTAATTACACGGAACACGAACAGTGCACATACCACGTACATAATCGGATGAATTTTCTTAATCTGACCTGTACATACTTTAATACCAAACCATGCCAGCATACCGAACATAATTCCGTTTGCAATAGAATATGTAAGCGGCATGATTAAAAATGCCAGATATCCGCCTACGCAGTCTGCGGTATCTCCTTCAAAGTGCATCTTTTTAATAGATGACGCCATGAAAAATCCTACAATAATCAGCGCCGGAGCTGTTGCAAATCCCGGAATTGCAAGGAAAATCGGTGACAGAAACAGGGAAACTAAGAACATAAATCCTGTTGTCATAGCTGTAAGACCTGTCTTTCCGCCTTCTGCAACGCCTGCACTGGACTCTACAAAGCTTGTAATGGTAGAAGTACCCATCATAGAACCTGCTACTGTACCTACCGCATCTGCCATAAGCACACGTCCTACACGGGGAAGTTTGCCGTCTTTGTCCAGAAGGTTTGCTTTATCGGCAACGCCGATAACTGTTCCGATTGTATCAAACATATCTACAAATAAGAATGAAAATACAATAATTACAAACTGTGATAAGTTTTCTCCAATCCAGCCAAAATCAAATTTAAAGAATGTCGGTGCAATGGACTTTGGAATAAAGGAAGATGCTGTAAAAGACGGAATTAAAGAAAGAGCTCCCGCTTCCGGCTCTACTACATACCATCCTATCATTTCTGCGCCAATACCTAAAACCCAAGTAATGAGAATTCCCCACAAAATATATCCCTTCACCTGAAAATGATACATCACCGCAGTAATCAATACACCAATCAGACACAACGCCACTCCCGGTTCAGAAAAGTCGCCTAATTTTACCAAAGTAGACTCATCTGCTACCACAATGCCTGCGCCCTGAAGTCCGAGAAATGCAATAAATAAACCAATACCTGCCGTAATACCGTATTTCAGGTTTGCAGGAATTGCATTTACAATGCTTTCACGCACTTTAAAGAAAGATAAAAGGATAAAGATAATTCCTTCTACTAAAACGGCTGCAAGCGCCACTTTCCAAGGCTCATCCATACCCTTTAAATCGCCACCACATACAGTAAATGCAAAATAAGCATTCAAGCCCATCCCTGCGGAAAGGGCAATGGGATAGTTCGCCCAAAAGGCCATAATGAAAGTTGCCAGAGCAGATGCCAATGCTGTTGCTGTAAAGACCGCACCGGAGTCCATACCACATACAGGATTTCCCAGCAAGCTTGGGTTTACAGCCAGAATATACGCCATGGTAAGGAATGTTGTCATACCGGCCATAATCTCTGTTTTCACAGTGGTATTATGCTCCTTCAGTTTAAAAAATTTCTCCATGTTTTTCCTCCTAAAATATGAAATGCTGCAACCTCTCCATTCTATTAGGAAAAACAACTTTCGTCAAGCAATCTGAACGATTTAACGAATTATTAGGCTTTTTGTCAAAAAACTCCTTGTATAAAAATTTCTATTCCTATCAATAACAAAATAACTCCGCCAAAAATCTGAGATTTTCCGGAAAGCTTTGTTCCGAATTTGCGCCCAATCCGAATACCGGCTGCACAAATCACGAAAGTAACTGCTGCAATCACAGCTACTGCCAAAAGCATCATTCCCCAGTTGTATTCTGCAATGGTAAATCCCACAGATAAGGCGTCAATGGAAGTAGCAATTCCCTGTATCATAATTTCCGTTGCTCCCACAGTCTTTGCCTGTTGTGTGTCACCATCCTCATGGCGCCCTTCAAAAATCATTTTTCCACCGATATATGCCAGCAAAATTAGAGCTATCCACGGGATACACTTCTCAAAAGCTGTAAAGTACTGCACAATGGTATGCACGCACAGCCATCCAAGAAAAGGCATTACTCCCTGAAATACTGCAAAAACTCCTGCCATGCCGTACATCTTAGTTTTCTTCATTCTAGGCTCACTCAATCCATTTGCCATAGAAACAGAAAAAGCATCCATGGCAAGCCCTACTCCCAACATTGTATTGTTCAGTAAAAACGATATCATGTTCTTCCTCCTGTTGTAAAAATAATTTTTCGATTTCCTAAAAAAGACTCAAGTACAGCGCTTTTGCTATACTCGAGTCTTCTAAATGCTTTGCTTATTCAATAAAAAAGACGCATGTATAGCCTGACGGTTACACATGAGTCTTGCAATTTAAAGCAAGCCAGACTATAAGTCAGTATGTTGACTTGCTGCGTTTTCTTACGCCTGCTACTCCCTCAAGGAAATCACTTTCCACATTATAAGCTTTTTCCTTGAAAGAAACAAGGCTTTTTTACAATACAATTCCTGTTAATTCAATGAGAATTCCCCAGAAAACACTGACTCCATAAAGCAAAGCCGCAATCTGTAAATTTTCTTTTACATTTCTGTTGCTCTTAAACAACACCAGAATTCCCACGCCTGCCCCGGCAAGTAAGCCTGCTATCAGCTGTCCCACGCCCAGAATACCGCCTAAATACATCTGGGTAATAATCACAGACGCAGCACAGTTTGGTATCATTCCGATAAGCGCTGCCAGAAATACCCCTATAATCGGCTGGCGGCTTATCAGCCCTCCAATTCTGTCTGCTCCGATACTTTCCACACAAAATCCAATGGCTGCGGAAACCAGAAAAATAAACAATACAATCTGCAAGGTATGCCAAAGAGCTGATTTTAAAATACTTCCCTGCTCACAGTGACAGTGCTCACTTTCGCACAAGTCATGAATATCCTTTTCATGATGGTCGTGATGACTATGAGGACTTTTCTCATATTTTCGCCACAAAAAATCAATACTGAAACCAGATACGATACCAATTCCCACTTTCATGGCAAGAACCTTGAAAATCACACTCAGGCTAACTGCTTCTGATATAAAAATCGGAAGCATTTCATCTGATGTAGAAAGAAAAATTGCCAAAAGCGTTCCCAGAGATATAACCCCGCCTGCATAAAAACCTGAAGCTGCTGCTGAAAACCCACACTGAGGAAATGCTCCCAGAACACCTCCCATAAAAGGGCCGAATTTGCCGGCTTTTTTTATCATATTTTTTGATTTTTCTTTTGTTTTATGTTCAAGGTACTCCATTAAGAAATACGTCAGAAACAAAAAAGGAATCAATTTTACTGTATCCAGCAAAGCATCTAATAATACATCCACAATCATGGTAAAAACTCCTTACTCTAAAACTTTAACTACAGAGTTTGAATTTACCACAAATCCTGTGAAAATACAACCCTCCCCTTTATTCCAGCATAATTTTAATAATTTCTTCATTAGTTCCCTTCATTCCGTCTTTGCCTAATCTGCCTACACTTTTCAGGGTATCTTCAATGCCTTTCTTTACAATTCCGTCACCACCATAGAACTGTTGTCCCTGCATATACATATTATAACCTAAAATTCCTGCTTCAACTGCAAATGCGATTTTCCCTGCGCAAGACGCCTTTGCTCCATCACAAATAATTCCCGATACAATTGCCAAAGCATTTACTACTGTATGAATAACCGCTTCATAATCACCGCCTGACAAATACGCAATTCCTGCTCCTGCTGCTGCTCCTGCGTTTACAGCACCACAATATGCAGAAAGCCTTCCTATAGGTGTTCTCTGATGAATAGCAGTTAAATTAGACAACGCCAGAGCACGATATAACTGCTCATCTGTGGCTTTCAGTTCTTTTGCATAAGTAATTACAGGCACAGAAACCGTAATTCCCTGATTTCCACTTCCTGAGTTAATAATAACCGGCAATTCACAACCATTCATTCTGGCATCGGAACCGGCTGCTGCCATAGCTGCTGCTCTGGCTTTTAGGCTGTTTGCATCACTGGAAAGAATAACTTTTCCAATATTTGCCCCGTAATCTGCCTGTAACCCTTCTTCTGCAATAGCCATATTATATGCAATCTGTCTGTCCAAAATATCTTTTATATCAACTAGCTCCACATGGTTAATATAATCCCAGATATCTTTCATATTCAACAATTCATACTTCGCTGTATCAGAAGGCATATCATTTAAGCAGTCTGAGCTTTTCAAAACCTGATGATTATGCTCCACCAAAACTACGTTTGTGTGGGAATTAATAATATGTACCTTTGCATAATCCTCTCCTTTATACAGAGTAATTACAATATCGAAAATAATCCCCTCATCAAGATGCTCAACGACAATTTCTTTCTCCTGCATAAATTTCTCAATATTTTTTATATCATCTTTTGAAACATCTGCAATAACTTCCAACTCTTTATCTGGGTTTCCTGCAACAATTCCCGCTGAAACTGCTGCCGGAATTCCCTTTAAATGACCTGTATTTGGCACAATCACAGACTTCACATTTTTAATGATACTTCCGCTTGTCTGAACCAAAACTTTATCCGGAAGGTCGTTTAATTCTCTCCTTGCTATTGCTGCCGCATAGGCCAACGCAATCGGTTCTGTACAGCCCATTGCTGCCATCAGCTCTTCTTTTAAAATTTCTGTATATGCACTATAGATTTCTTTCTTCTGTTCCATATTCTGCTTCCTTTGCTTTCATTCATGTTTTTTATTATTCTACCATGATTTTCTGCAACTGACTATTACATCTCGCCTATCTTTAATCTATGATTTCTTCTTCATAGTGCAAAATTTCCTTTGTAACAGCATCTACTTCCACGTCAATTTCCTTGCTGCCGTCACGTATTTCAATCTCATATCGAACATTTCCATCGTCTGTATCCAACTCACATTTTACTACACTACCTGCTCCGCTTCGTGCCAGCGCTGCTTCCTTTGCTTCATCTTCTGTAATAATTTCTTCGCTGTTCTGTGGCTGTGAGCTCTCTTGTGAAGGTTCTTCTGATGGCTGAGGAACAGTTCTCAATCGACTATCCTCCAACTCACTTTTTAAAACCTCTCCTGTATTTCCATCAATTTCTACATCACACCGGTTCGGTCCATTATCAATAATAAATTCATATACTACCTTACCGTCATCTTCGTCTTTATTAGACTGTATGATATCTCCCTGAAACTCTTTTAATGCTGCCTCTTTTGCTTCTTCCATTGAAATTTTTGCTTCCTTTGTCCCACATCCGCAAAGCAATGTCACTGCAAGTAATCCTAATGCTAATTTCTTCATATCTGATTTCCTCCTCATCATTACTGATTTTTCTCTACTATAATTATTGTGCCCTTTATAAATTTCCCTATAACTGGTTTATGCTGTTCTCTCTTTCTAAATTCAACAGATATCTTTTTGCCTCTACTCCACAGGCAAAACCGGAAATATCCCCATTTTTGCGAATAACTCTGTGACATGGAACAACAATCATAATAGGATTTCTGCCATTTGCCTGTCCAATTGCCCGAACTGCTTTTTTATTGCCTATGGCAACGGCAATATCCTCATAACTTCTTGTTTCTCCATAAGGAATTTTCTGTAATTCTCTCCAGACTGCCTTTTGAAATGCGGTTCCTTTACTATCTACAGGCAAATCAAAAATTTTTCGCTTACCGGCAAAATACTCGTTTAGCTGATGATATACTTCATGCAAAAAGTCCGAATGATACTCAAAGTTTCGACTTTGCAAAATTCCCCTATCCTGATTGTCTAAATATAAACGTGTCAACTGATTATCCTGCTCGCAAATCGTTAAAAATCCAATAGGACTCTGGAAACTATAACTGTTTTCCATGTTTTCACCACCTATTTTATGGTGCTATTTTACCATATTTTTATCTTCTTATCCTTTTCTGCTGTCTAAAATCTCTTTTATAGTTTTTTCGCTCTCTTCTAATTCCTCTGCAATCTCAGCTATCGTTTTCCCTTTTCTTAATTTTTTCTCTGCAAGTTTCAAAAGCATATCACGCTCTCCTGCTTTTTTTCCTTCTTTTCTCCCTTCTTCCCAAGCCTCTTCTCTTTCCTGCTTTATATGCTTTTCCTGGTCATATTCAAATATGCTCATATTTTTTGCCTCCGCTCGATTTTTTTCCAGAAATTCTTTGAGAATTCCTTCCTGAATACACTCCTCTATGGCTCTCTCAACTGCTTCTTCCAGTTCCAAACTGCATTCCTCTTTTATAGTATACAAATCGGATAATTTTAATATCTGTCTATCCGGCTGTTCCACCTTCCCGTTATAAAAAATCACAAAACGTGGCGGTAGCAGTTCTATAGGTTTTGTCCCATATAAATTAGCTTCTCTGGTCATAGATGAATATAGCGCAGAAATATAAAGCAGAAATCGAAGGGGTAAATTAGGACTATATGTAGACTGATGCTCATATAGCGATAATCGGGCATCTATAAGAAACGAAATATCATTTCTCATAGCCATATAGATAGCGTTTTCTAGCGTATTAATCTCCAACATTTCCGGATTAGTGTAATGTTTACCGCTAATTGCATTATAAAGCTCCAATAAATGCTCCTTGTCTTCAAACAGCATAGCAAAGATAGTCGCTTTGTATGTTCTGTTCGGAATACTGTCTAATGTTTTCATAAAATCACTTCCTCCTTTTTATGTTCGCAGGAGATTTTCTGAAATCATTCATTTCCAGCTTTTTCCTTACATGTCTGAATCGTCATTTATAATACACATTCAAAAATCTCTCTGCATTTTTCTTTTTTACTGTGAATAAAAGCATTGAGATTTCCCTTGATATGCTGTTAGATTTTCAGACACGGTCAGATACCGCAACAGACGTATTAGATTATCGAAAATATAATGCTTTGGAATTATTGTAGCATATCATAATTAAAATTTCCACAGACTTTTCAACTTTCATTTTCCTCCCAACAGAAAAACCCCGGAAACCTTACGGTTCCGGGGTATCTTACGCTTGGACACAATGTATCTTCCGATACTCTATATTTTAGTTGGTTCTAATCAATAATTACTCGATTACTGTAGCAACACGACCTGAACCTACAGTTCTACCACCCTCGCGGATAGCGAATGTAAGACCCTGGCTCATAGCGATTGGGTGAATCAGTTCGATTGTCATTTCTACGTTATCACCAGGCATGCACATTTCTGTACCTTCTGGTAACATACAAACACCTGTAACGTCTGTTGTTCTGAAGTAGAACTGTGGACGGTAGTTGTTGAAGAATGGAGTATGACGACCACCTTCATCTTTTGTTAAAACGTAAACCTGAGCTGTGAATTTTGTATGGCATGTGATGCTGCCTGGTTTAGCGAGAACCTGTCCTCTTTCGATTTCGTTTCTCTGAACACCACGAAGAAGTGCACCAATGTTATCACCAGCCTGAGCTTCGTCTAACAGTTTACGGAACATTTCGATACCTGTTACAACTACTTTACGTGTTTCTTCTTTCAGACCAACGATTTCAACTTCTTCAGATACATGAAGAATACCAGCTTCTACTCTACCAGTAGCAACTGTACCACGACCTGTGATAGAGAATACGTCTTCTACAGGCATGATGAAGTCTTTATCTGTGTCACGCTGTGGGTCTGGAATCCAGCTATCAACAGCAGCCATTAATTCCATGATTTTGTCGCCCCAAGCTCCGTTTGGATCTTCAAGAGCTTTTAAAGCAGAACCCTGGATGATTGGTGTATCATCGCCTGGGAAATCATATTCGCTTAACAGTTCACGGATTTCCATGTCTACTAATTCAAGTAATTCTTCATCGTCAACCATATCACATTTGTTCATGAATACAACGATGTAAGGAACACCTACCTGACGAGATAACAGGATATGTTCTTTAGTCTGAGCCATAACACCATCTGTAGCAGCTACTACTAAGATAGCACCATCCATCTGAGCTGCACCTGTGATCATGTTTTTAACGTAGTCAGCATGTCCTGGGCAGTCAACGTGTGCGTAGTGACGGTTTTCTGTTTCATATTCTACGTGAGAAGTAGAGATTGTGATACCACGTTCTCTTTCTTCTGGAGCTTTATCGATATTTTCGAAATCTGTAGCTGTGTTACCAGCAACTCTTGCAGCAAGAGTTTTTGTGATAGCAGCTGTTAAAGTTGTTTTACCATGGTCAACGTGTCCGATAGTACCAATGTTACAATGCGGTTTGCTTCTTTCAAATTTAGCTTTAGCCATTTTGAATGTCCTCCTTGTTTAACATGCGCCCCGTTTGGGCATATATTATTTTGATTTTGTTGCCTCATAACGAGGCGGTTGATATAGTCAACCTGCTATCCTTGATTATATTGCAAATCAAGGATATTTGCAAGTTTTATTTAACTATTTAATTATTTGTCTGCTTTTCCAGACAGAACCTTTTCCTGTACAGATTTTGGAACTGGTTCATATTTTTCAAAGAACATGGAGTAGTTACCACGACCCTGTGTTCTGGAACGTAGGTCTGTTGCGTATCCGAACATTTCAGCCAGAGGAACGAATCCGCGGATCATCTTACCACCGCCGATATCATCCATACCTTCGATACGACCACGACGGGAGTTGATATCACCGATAACATCACCCATGTAATCTTCCGGAGTTGTAACTTCAACTCTCATGATTGGCTCAAGAAGTACTGGTGACGCTTTTGCCATAGCATCTTTAAATGCAAGAGAACCTGCAATGTGGAATGCCATTTCAGAAGAGTCGACTTCATGGTAAGAACCATCATATACGTTAGCAGAAACGCCAACTACTGGGAAGCCGCCCAGGATACCAGCCTTCATAGCTTCTTCGATACCTTCACCAACTGCTGGGATATATTCTTTAGGAATAGCACCACCAACAACTGTGGACTCAAACTTGAACAGTTCTTCTCCGTTGGCATCCATTGGCTCAAATTTAACTTTACAGTGACCGTACTGACCACGACCACCAGACTGTTTTGCATATTTGCTGTCAACATCTACTGCTTTTGTAAATGTTTCTTTGTAAGCAACCTGAGGAGCACCTACGTTTGCTTCTACTTTGAATTCACGAAGCAGACGGTCTACGATGATTTCCAGGTGAAGCTCACCCATACCAGCGATGATTGTCTGTCCTGTTTCTTTATCTGTATGCGCACGGAATGTTGGGTCTTCTTCAGCAAGTTTTGCTAAAGACTCACCTAATTTACCCTGACCAGCTTTTGTCTTAGGCTCGATAGCAAGCTCGATAACTGGTTCTGGGAATTCCATAGACTCCAGAATTACCGGATGCTGTTCGTCACAGATTGTATCACCTGTTGTTGTAAATTTCAAACCAACAGCTGCTGCGATATCACCGGCATACACTTTATCTAATTCCTGACGTTTGTTAGCGTGCATCTGAAGGATACGTCCAACACGTTCTTTCTTTCCTTTTGTAGAGTTCAGAACATAAGAACCGGAGTTTACTGTTCCTGAATATACACGGAAGAATGCAAGCTTACCAACAAATGGGTCAACCATGATTTTGAATGCAAGAGCTGCAAATGGTTCATCATCTGAGGAATGTTTTTCCATTGGGTTTCCATCTAAGTCTGTACCCTGGATAGCAGGTACGTCTACCGGTGATGGCATGAACTCAATGATAGCATCAAGAAGCTTCTGAACACCTTTGTTTCTGTAAGCTGTACCACAGCAAACAGGAACAGCAGCACATTCGCATGTACCTTTTCTTAAAGCTGCTTTTAATGCTTCGTTAGAAGGTTCTTCTCCTTCTAAGTATTCCATCATAAGGTCATCGTCTAATTCGCAGATTTTTTCAACCAGCTCTGTACGGTACAGTTCTGCGTCATCCTTCATATCTTCCGGAATATCTACGATAGAAATGTCATCACCCTTATCATCATTGTAGATGTAAGCTTTCATTTCGAATAAGTCAACGATACCTTTGAATTCGTCTTCTTTACCGATTGGTAACTGAATGCAGATAGCATTTTTACCTAATCTTGTTTTAATCTGTTCTACTGCGTTGTAGAAGTCTGCACCAAGGATGTCCATCTTGTTGATGAAAGCCATACGAGGTACATTGTAAGTGTCAGCCTGACGCCATACGTTTTCAGACTGTGGTTCAACACCGCCCTTAGCACAGAATACACCTACCGCACCATCAAGTACACGAAGAGAACGCTCAACTTCTACTGTAAAGTCAACGTGTCCCGGTGTATCAATGATGTTGATACGATGCTCTAATGCACCAGCTTTTGGTTTGCAGTTTTCCTGCAGAGTCCAGTGGCATGTAGTAGCGGCTGAAGTAATTGTGATACCTCTTTCCTGTTCCTGCTCCATCCAGTCCATGGTAGCAGTACCTTCATGAGTATCACCGATTTTATAGTTTACACCAGTATAGTACAGAATACGCTCTGTTGTGGTAGTTTTACCAGCATCAATATGAGCCATAATACCGATGTTTCTGGTTCTCTCTAATGGATATTCTCTTCCAGCCAATTGGATTTCCTCCTCTTAGAAACGATAGTGAGCAAATGCTTTATTTGCTTCAGCCATCTTATGCATGTCTTCTTTCTTCTTAACAGATGCTCCTGTGTTGTTCATAGCATCTAATAACTCATTAGCCAGTCTTTCTTCCATTGTTTTTTCGCCTCTTTTACGAGCGTACAATGTAATCCAACGAAGAGCTAATGCCTGACGTCTGTCTGCTCTTACCTCGATTGGTACCTGATATGTTGCACCACCGATACGTCTTGCTTTAACTTCTAATACTGGCATGATATTGTTCATTGCTTCTTCAAATACTTCGATTGCTGGTTTTCCAGCTTTTTCTTCCACTCTGGCGAATGCACCGTAAACAATTTTCTGAGCTACACCTTTCTTACCGTCCAGCATAATGCTGTTAATAAGTTTAGTAACTACCTTGCTGTTGTACATTGGGTCAGCCAGAACGTCTCTTTTCTGAGTATGTCCTTTACGTGGCACGTTACTTCCCTCCTTAATCATATCCGATTAAATCATAGGTACTCACACAAACTATCCTGTATGTTCGCACTCGGTAAATCCTATATCTAAACCCGCAGCCACTACTGGGCTTATGGAATCCCGGTACAATTTTAATAGTTCTTTGTGACTTCTATGAATTCATCATAGCAAATTTTGCTTTGCTATTTCTGGATTTTTAAAAGTTACTAATTTTTATTTATTTTTTCGGTCTTTTAGCACCGTATTTAGAACGAGCCTGGCGTCTGTTAGCAACACCTGCTGTATCTAATGTACCACGAACAATGTGATATCTTGTACCTGGTAAGTCTTTTACTCTACCGCCGCGGATAAGAACAACGCTGTGCTCCTGTAAGTTGTGACCTTCTCCTGGAATGTAGCTTGTTACTTCAATTCCGTTAGAAAGACGAACTCTGGCGATTTTTCTAAGAGCAGAGTTAGGTTTTTTAGGTGTAGCAGTCTTAACAGCTGTACAAACACCTCTCTTCTGTGGAGAAGACATATCAGATGTCTTTTTCTGTAAAGAGTTATAGCTTTTCTGGAGTGCAGGCGCAGTAGATTTTTTAACTGTTGTCTGACGTCCTTTTTTTACTAACTGGTTAAATGTTGGCATTCCTTTCACCTCCTGTAAAATTTGCACATTCTTTTATTTTCATAAAAGAAATAAGTGGCTGCCAGTTATTCATCACTGTGAATAATCTTTTTTGCGCACAAAAAAATTTACGTTTCTTATGCACGCTTTTTCATTATATCTATGAACTTTTCCCGTGTCAAGGGATTTTTTCTATTTCTTACAGAAACTTTTCCTTTCTGCGCACAAAAAACGAGGCATCCCTTTTCCCAAGGAAATGCCCCGCCCAAACAGGAGTCTATCGATTGTTATAACTTTCTGTCGTATAATCTTCCAATGGGTTCCAATTTGCAAATTCAAAGTCTGCTGCTGAAACGTCAGCGCCGCCTTCTTGTGCTTTTGCAATTGCTTCATCCCATGCCTTCTGTGTATTGTCGGATAAGGTCTGTAAAGACTCTTTATAGTCTGTTTTTCCTGTCAGCACACCCTGAACAATCTGGCCAAGGTTTGGTGAAACTTCTGTTACATTTGCGTAAACCTTCGCTGCATCTGCTTTTGCTACAATCGGATCCGGACATAATTTACCCTGTTCTTTTGCGATTGTATAATATTCTTTCATAACGCCGTCTTTCATATATTTTTCATTGATGCCTTCAATCGCAGATACAAATCCACCGTCTTCCACTACGCCTGACTGATATTCTTCTGAATACAATCCTTGAAGATATTTTGCTGCCAGTTCCGGATTATCGGAGTTTTTAGAAATACCCATCCATGGCTGTGCTCCGATATATGGAAGACCGCCTTTTGCACCGTCATCCGGTTCAGGCATTGGCATAACACCGAATTTTAAATCCGGGTTTTCTTTTTCCCATGTTGAAATACACCAAGCACCCTGAATTAAGAATGCAGCCTGATTTTGTGCAAATAAAGCTCTTGCTTCCGGAGCTGCAAGGTTTGCAGAGTCCGGATGGAAGCTTCTGTCCTGTACTAATCCGCTGTAAAAATCAAATGCCTGAACCATTGCATCGGAAGCTAAACCGTTTTTTCCGTCTACCATACTGATAACCCCAATATCATTGGATTTACTTCCTGCAAGGTTGGATAATGCACGAATTGCAATTTCCAGACGATTAACCTGTTTTCCACCCTCAATCATTCCGTAATATTTACCTTTTCCTGCTTCTGTTACCTGTTTACAGACTTCTCTGAATTCTGTCCATGTTTTTGGAAGATTATTCACATCAACTCCTGCATCTTCTAAAACTGTTTCATTATAAAAAACAAGAGTATTTACAATATTCGCTGCTTCAGGTAAAACATATACCTGTCCATCCATTGTAGTAACACCTTCATTTAAAGAACCTTCTGAAAATGTATCAAAAAATCCCTCTTCCACATAATCATTCATTGGCATATACCAGCCCTCTTCAACTGCTGTGGAAAGTTTTACACCACTTGGCAAAGCAAATAAGTCAGGAGCTGTATTTGCTTTAATAGAAGAGTTGATAGTTGTCTGATACTGGTCACCAGAAAGAACGGTATATTCCACCTTACAGTTGTTTTCTTCTTCAAACTTTTTGTTGTACTCTTCCCTTCTGGCTTTTGTACTGTCACTCATATCTACGACCTGAAGAACTTTTTCTCCGCCTTTGTCATCGTTCTTTTTCTCCGTAGATGCTTCTTCTTTCTGTGTTTCCTTTTCTCCGCTTACGTTTGGTCCGCATCCTGCTGCTGAAACCACCATAAGACCTGCCATAAATAATGCTGCAATTCGCTTCTTCATTTTTTTCCTCCTTATTTTAAATCATAATGATTTTTTCACTTAATAAAATTTCTCAACTCTTAACTGCTCCTGCTACGCCGTCTACAAAATATTTCTGTAAGCATACAAAAATAATGATAATCGGAAGAACTGCAATACATGCACCTGCTGCAATTCCTGTCCAGTCTACTACGTTTTCACCTCTTAAAGCATAAAGACCTACTGCCAAGGTTCTAAGCTCCGGCTTACTGAGTGTCACAATCAATGGAAGTAGGAAAGAGTTCCATGTCCAGATAAACTGCATAATCACTACCGTAGCCATAATCGGTTTTGCAAGAGGGAACATAATACTGCTGTATGTTTTCATAAATCCACTTCCGTCAATAGTTGCCGCTTCTTCCAGTTCCTTGGGAAGACCTCCGTAAAAACTGGAAAACAGCATCAGGAAGATTACATGTCCTCCTCCGGCTTCTGCCAGAATTAAGCCTAACAGATTGGACTCTAATCCCATTTCTTTTAATAATTCGTAAATAGGAATAACTGTAAATACCAACGGGATTGTGATACTTGCCATAAAAATTCCCATAATCAGCTTTTTACCGACAAATGCGTAACGCCCCATAACATAACCTGCCGCTGATGTAGCCAGCAATACGATTACAACAACGCTGACCGTTACAATAATAGAGTTTTTAAAGTATACGCCGAAGTTGGCATTGTTCCACGCTCTTACATAATTTTCAAAATTTAAGCTTTTCGGTATCAGACTCAATCCGCTTGCAAAAAATTCATCCTGTGTTTTCAAGGAAGCTGTAATCATCCAGATAAACGGATATACCCAGACAAACGCCACTACCGCAAGCAATATGTAAATGATAGATTTTCCTACTTTTTTCATAGCGTTCTCCTTTCTCACACATTTCTCTTCTTATTAAAGTAGTTCTTCACAAGATTAAGAACCACACCAATTGTTACTACCATCAGACCAAACAGCAATGCCGCCGCACTGGCATATCCCAGCCTTGGGCTTCCTGTTGTACTAGAGTATGCAGTACGATACACAAAGGTTGCCACCACATCGGTTGCAAAATATGGTCCTCCGTTTGTCATCGTTTGAACAATATCAAATACTTTCAAAGAACCGATAACACAAAGTACAGCAATAACTCCTCCAATAGGAAGAATTAATGGAAATACTACATCCGTAAAAGTTCTGAATTTGCCTGCTCCATCAATTTTAGCTGCTTCATATACATCCTGAGATACGCTTTGCAAAGCCGCAATCCAATAAATCATATAGGTTCCCAAATCTTTCCATATTCCTATAAGAACCACAGTAAATAATGCAGTCTTTTCATCTCCCAAGAAGTTAATAGTATCAATTCCCAAAAGAGCAAGCACCTGATTGATTGGTCCTGTTCCTCCAAAAATAAAAATCATAATAATTCCTACAATAGACGCCGTGGTAATAACCGGAATAAAGTACATAGTACGAAATACGGTAGCGCCTTTTCTGATAATACTTGTCAGTATGTAAGCAATTACCAATGATAAAATCAACTGTATCGGCACGCTGAATATCATATACTTAAAGCTGTTTACAACAGAATTCTTAAATAGCGGATCCGCCAATAGCTCCTTAAAATTCTGTAAGCCTACAAAAGTTGCATTCATAGTCATTCCTGACCAGTCCAGCATGGAATACCATGCGCTTGTAATAATCGGATATCCCTGAAAAAGAATATATAAAAGCAATGTAGGCAGCATAAAAACCCAGCACCACATATTCTTTCGCACAATCCTTTTTTTCTTTACAGAATTCATTTTTCGAAATTCTGTCAAAGTAGTTTTTCCCTCCATATCTTCCTCCTGTATTTATTATTTAATATAAATTATTAAACCTGTTTTTCTCTGGTTATAATATACTATATTTATTTCTATAAATCAATATATTTTAAACATTTCGTTAATTATAGTCAATAATCACCCTTTATTTATGTGCATTTTCAACATATACTTTTCAATTTCTTTCCGATATAATTTATCTATAATTTTTTATTTTAAATAATAATTAAACGGAGGAAATACCATGTATATCAGATTAGCATATTCAAAAGAGTCAGAAACTATTTCTTTCGCTGCTTCGGAGTTAAAATATTATTTATCAAAAATAACTAATTCAATTGTTTTTGTTGACGACAGCACGATACAGCACTCTACTATTGCACTTGAGCTTTTCCCTGACTCTCAAAAACATTCTGATACAGATGATGAATATCATATCGAAATCTCTAAAGGAAACGGACATATTTATGGAAGTAATTCTCGCTCAGTCCTGCTGGGTATTTATAAATATCTGACACTTTTGGGTTGCCGCTTTCTAAGGCCCGGAAAAGCTTATGAATATCTTCCGATGCTTTCTTCCACGGAAGACTTGAATATTTGCTGTCATGAAAAAGCAGAAAATAAATACCGCGGCGTTTGTATTGAAGGGGCAGATTGTCCTGAAAACATTTTTGAATTTATTGACTGGCTTCCAAAATTGGGCTTCAATACTTTTTTCTTACAGTTTGAGCTTCCCTATGCTTTCTTAAATTTATGGTACAGTCACAAAAATAACCCTATGCTCTCTGCCGAAGAATTTTCATTAGAAAAAGCTGCTGAAATTTCACTTCTGATAGATAAGGAATTACAAAAACGTAGCTTAAAGCATCATCGTGTAGGGCATGGCTGGACTTGTTCTGTTTTAAATCAAAACACACTAGGCTGGGTAGAGGCAGATAACACCTTGGATAAATCTCAGCTCCCCCTCACAGCATTGGTAAATGGCGAAAGAGGCTTCTTTGGCGGCATCCCTATTAACACAAACTTATGCTATTCCAATCCTGACGTAGTGGAAAGTTTTGCCGAAAAGGTTGTAGCTTATGCTAAAAAACACCCTGAGGTTGATTACCTTCATGTATGGCTGGCCGATGCTGCCAATAACCATTGTGAATGTGAAAATTGTCAAAAGTCCATACCGACTGATTTATATGTGCGTATACTGAATAGAATTGATGCTCTTCTCACAGAAAAAAAATTAAAAACAAAAATTGTCTTTTTGATTTACGAGGAATTGCTTTGGGCGCCTCAAAAAGAAGAAATCCTAAATCCTGACCGATTTGTTATGATGTTTGCGCCAATCAGCCGTACTTTTAAGAAATCTTACCAAATGCCAAAAGAGCTTCCTGCTTCTCCTGCATATGTGCGTAATAAAATTACTCTTCCTGTTAATCTGGAAGAAAATTTGTCTTTCTTAAGCCAATGGCAAAAAGCCTTTAATGGTGAATGTTTTGACTATGACTATCCTTTGGGACGGGCGCATTACGGTGATATGGGGTATGTGCATATTTCAAAAATCATTTATGATGATATTAAATATTTAAAAGAGCTTCATTTAGACGGTTATATCAGTTGTCAGGAGCTTCGGGCATTTTTACCTAACGGACTCCCCAATTATGTAATGGGTAAATGTCTTTTCGGAACAACACAAACCTTTGAAGAACTGGCTGAAGAATATTTTTCTGCAGCATACGGCGAAAACTGGAAAATTTACTACAAATATTTAAGTCAGGTTTCTGCTCTTTGCGACTGTGATTACTTTAACGGAAAAGGTCCTCGTGAAAACAAAACCGTACAGGAAAATATGATGAAATTAAAAGAAGTTTTGCTGCGCTTTAAGAAAAATCAGGAAACCTGCCCTGCCACACATCCATCTGCTATAACTGACATTTTCTGTAAACATCTTGACTACCATAATGAGTATTGTATACTATTAGCAAATGCACTTTATTATTTAGCAGGAGGGGAACAGGAAAATACCCAAAAGGCATGGAACGATTTTCATGATTTTATTTGTTCACACGAGCTTGACTTCCAGAAGGCGCTTGACGTTTATCGTGTTATAGAGGTTTCTACCAATTATGCCGGTTTCCCTGTAATAGGAGGTTAAACGTTTATGACTAATCAGGAAAACCGAAGTACCATATTGGAATACATTTTCCGCAATGCACCTGTTGCACGCTCCACGATTGCCAAGCAAACACAAATTACTCCGGCAACAGTAACGTCCATTTCCGGAAACTTTATTCAAGAAGGCATCATACAGGAAATCGGCGCAGAGGATAATGCCGCCGATTGTTCCCCCGGAAGAAAAAGAATTTTGCTGGATATTGTTCCGGACAAGGTATATGCTATGGGAATTGAATTTACTTCCCGACATATCCGTTTTTCTATTTGCAACTTGCGAGGTGATACAGTATTTCAATCTTCGTTTTCTGTCAAGGAAACCGATAATGGCAATATCACTGATTTTATAGCAGAAAAAGCAGAAGATATTTTAAAAGAAAATCCTTCCTTCGCAGCTTCCATAGTCGGAATGGGAATTGCCGTTCCCGGGCATATCGATGCGCATCAGGATAAGGTAATTACCAATTCCTCTCTGTGTCCGCAGTTTAGCGGAGAAGCTTTGAAAAAGCGGTTAAACATACCTATTATCTGCGAAAACAATGTGCGCTGTATGGCGTTTGGAAGATATTTATTTGACCGTTCCTCACCTGATACCTTTGCTTTTTTTCATGTGGGTGCCGGTATGTTCTGCGCTCTCATAGAAAACTCAAAGCTTTTTCAGGGAACAAATTACTATGCCGGCGAAATCGGACATACCATTGTAAATCCAAACGGCAAGAAGTGTGAATGTGGAAAGTATGGCTGCCTTCAAACATATTGCAGCGAAACATGGCTTTTAAAATATTGCCGTCTGTTGTACGAAAGTAACGCAGACACAATTTTGCCCTCACTGAAACCCTGTGCAGATGCGTTGACCATTGAAGATATTTCCAACGCTTTTTCTCTAGGGGACACTCTGGTTGGAAATTATATTTCTACTGCTTTAAAATATCTGGGCATCACTGTATCGAATTTAGCAATTATTACTAATCCGGATAAAATTTATCTTCACGGCAATCTTTTTTCAAATACAGAAATTAAAGAAGAGCTGATGGATTATATCACAAAACAGCTCCTTTTTGTAGATGACCCATCCGACCAAACAGTTCAAATTTTAGACTATGATACATACGCCGGAGCTTCCGGAGCTGCTGCCTATGCAATCAAACATTTTTATATCTCTAATATCTAAAAAGGCGGTGTCCGAATTACCGGACACCACCTTTTCTATTTATTCCTCTTCAGTAATTTCTTCTTCCACTTCGTCCGCTTCTTCTGCGTCCTCAGCTTCCATTTCTTCTACTGCTTCTGTTTCTTCAACGATTTCTTCCTCTTCGAAAAATTCGTCTTCTAATTCTTCTTCATCTTCTCCGTCTGTATCCAGTTTAATATTAGCATATTTCTTCATACCTGTTCCGGCAGGAATTAACTTACCAATAATAACGTTTTCTTTCAGACCGATAAGTGGGTCAACTTTTCCTTTAATTGCTGCTTCTGTCAGAACCTTTGTTGTTTCCTGGAAGGAAGCTGCAGATAAGAAGGAGTTTGTTGCCAGAGAAGCTTTTGTGATACCCAGCATAACCTGTTTTCCGTCTGCCGGCTCTTTTCCTTCTTTAATAAGTTTTTCATTCTCTTCTTCAAAATCAAGAACGTCAACCAATGTTCCCGGAAGGAATTCTGTATCACCATTGTTCTCAATGCGGATTTTCTTCAGCATCTGACGAACAATAACTTCAACGTGCTTATCATTGATTTCTACACCCTGAAGGCGGTATACTCTCTGAACTTCACGGATCATGTAATCCTGTACCGCACGAACCCCTTTAATTCTAAGGATATCATGTGGATTTACAGAACCTTCTGTCAGCTCATCTCCGGCTTCCAGATAATCTCCGTCCTGAATTTTAATACGGGAACCGTAAGGAATTAAGTATGTCTTACTTTCTCCGCTTTCATTGTCCGTTACAATGATTTCACGTTTTTTCTTTGTATCTTTAAGAGTAGCAACACCCTTAATTTCAGTAATAATTGCAAGACCTTTTGGTTTTCTTGCTTCAAAAAGCTCTTCGACACGAGGAAGACCCTGTGTGATATCGCCGCCGGCAACACCACCGGTATGGAAAGTACGCATAGTAAGCTGTGTACCCGGTTCACCGATAGACTGAGCAGCAATAATACCAACAGTTTCACCTACCTGTACAGGCTCTCCTGTTGCCATGTTTGCACCGTAACATTTTGCACAAACGCCAATGTGGCATTTACAGGTAAGAATTGTACGGATTTTAACTGCATCGTAAGGCTTGCCTTCTGCATTTACACCTTCGTTTACTACACGAGCAGCACGTTTTGGTGTAATCATGTGGTTTGCTTTCACGATAACATTTCCGTCTTTATCCTTAATTGTCTCGCAGGAGAAACGTCCTGTAATACGTTCCTGAAGACTTTCGATTTCCTCTTTTCCGTCAACAAAAGCTTTTACCCACATTCCCGGAATTTCGCCTTTGCCTTCGCAACAGTCTACTTCACGTACAATCAGTTCCTGTGATACGTCAACAAGACGTCTTGTCAGGTAACCGGAGTCGGCTGTACGCAGCGCTGTATCGGACAGACCTTTACGGGCACCATGTGCAGACATGAAGTACTCCAATACGTCAAGACCTTCACGGAAGTTGGACTTAATAGGCAACTCGATAGTATGACCTGTTGTATCGGCCATCAAACCACGCATACCTGCAAGCTGTTTAATCTGCTTGTCAGAACCACGGGCACCGGAGTCAGCCATCATAAAGATGTTGTTGTATTTATCAAGACCTGTAAGCAGCGCTTTTGTCAAAGCATCGTCAGTCTTTTTCCATGTATCAACAACTTCTTTGTAACGTTCTTCTTCTGTAATAAGACCACGTTTGAAGTTCTTTGTAATCAAGTCTACGGTATCCTGTGCCTGTTTAATCATTTCCGGTTTCTGTGGAGGCACTGTCATATCAGAAATGGAAACTGTCATGGCAGCTCTTGTGGAATATTTGTATCCCATTGCCTTAATTGCATCCAGCACTTCTGCTGTCTTTGTTGCGCCATGTGTATTGATAACTTTTTCCAAAATCTGTTTTAACTGTTTTTTACCTACAAGGAAATCTACTTCCGGAAGAAGTTCATTTCCCGGAATTGTTCTGTCTACAAATCCTAAATCCTGCGGAAGGATTTCGTTGAATAACAGACGGCCCAATGTAGACTGTACTTTTCCTCTTAATACGCTTCCGTCTGCCATGTGTTTTTCCATGTAAACGAAAATCTTTGTCTGTAAAGTAATTGCCTGATTTTCATAAGCAAGGATTGCTTCGTTCAAGTCTTTAAATACTTTACCTTCACCCTTATATCCCGGTCTTTCCTGTGTTAAATAGTAAATACCGAGAACCATATCCTGAGAAGGAACGGCAACCGGACCACCGTCAGATGGTTTCAGAAGGTTGTTTGGTGAAAGCAGAAGGAAACGGCACTCTGCCTGCGCTTCTACGGATAACGGAAGGTGAACAGCCATCTGGTCACCGTCGAAGTCCGCATTGAACGCTGTACATACCAATGGATGCAGCTTAATTGCTTTACCTTCAACTAAGATTGGCTCAAACGCCTGAATACCTAATCTATGCAGAGTAGGTGCTCGGTTCAACATAACCGGATGCTCTTTAATAACGTCTTCTAAGACATCCCATACTGCCGGCTCAAGCTTTTCAACCATTTTCTTTGCATTTTTAATGTTGTGTGCAGTACCGTTGCTTACCAGTTCTTTCATAACAAACGGCTTAAACAATTCGATTGCCATTTCTTTTGGAAGACCGCACTGGTAAATTTTAAGCTCAGGTCCTACAACGATAACAGAACGTCCTGAGTAGTCAACACGTTTACCTAACAGGTTCTGACGGAAACGTCCTGATTTACCTTTCAACATATCGGAAAGAGATTTCAGTGCTCTGTTACCAGGTCCTGTTACAGGACGACCGCGGCGTCCGTTATCAATTAAAGCATCTACCGCTTCCTGTAACATTCTCTTTTCATTACGAACGATGATATCCGGTGCACCCAGCTCCAACAGTCTTTTCAGACGGTTATTTCTGTTAATAATTCTTCTGTATAAATCATTTAAGTCAGATGTTGCAAAACGACCACCGTCCAACTGTACCATAGGACGTAAATCCGGCGGAATAACAGGAACAACTGTCATGATCATCCATTCCGGTCTGTTTCCTGACTCTCTGAAAGCTTCAACAACTTCCAGACGTTTTACAATACGTGCACGTTTCTGTCCGGTAGAGTCTTTTAAACCGGCTTTTAACTCTTTGGACTCTCTTTCTAAGTCGATAGATGCCAGAAGCTCCTGAATAGCTTCTGCACCCATACCGACTCTAAAACTGTCACCGTATTTTTCTCTTGCATCCTGATATTCTTTTTCTGTCAGAACCTGTTTGTACTGTAAATCTGTTGTTCCTGCATCTAAAACGATGTAGTTCGCAAAGTACAATACCTTTTCCAGTGTTCTTGGAGACAGGTCAAGAATAAGTCCCATTCTGGAAGGAATACCCTTAAAATACCAGATATGAGAAACCGGTGCGGCAAGTTCAATATGTCCCATACGTTCTCTACGAACAGATGCTTTTGTTACTTCAACGCCACATCTGTCACAGATAACGCCTTTATAACGGATTTTCTTATATTTACCGCAGTGACATTCCCAGTCTTTACTTGGTCCGAAAATTCTTTCGCAGAAAAGACCGTCTTTTTCCGGTTTTAATGTTCTATAATTGATGGTTTCCGGTTTTTTCACCTCACCATGAGACCATTCACGGATTTTCTCCGGAGATGCCAGTCCGATTTTGATGGCATCAAAGGTCATCGGCTGATATACCTCTTTGTTTGCTGTTTCCGGCATTGTGGACTCCTTTCCTAATTACTCATCAAGAGCATCTTCATCTAAGTCTAAGAAAACATCTTCGTCTGTGTCTTCTTCCACATCTACTAATTCTTCGCCTTCAAATTCCTGTTTGGAAAATCCGTGGCTTCCGTAGTCCTCATTGTCATTGCCTCTGGAGTCCCCTTCGATAATGGAACGCATATCTGTGTCGCCATAATCAATGTTCTCCATAATTTCAACTTCTGTCATATCTTCTCTAAGAACTCTTACATCAAGTCCTAAGGACTGTAATTCTTTCAAGAGTACCTTGAAGGATTCCGGAATACCCGGTTCAGGAATATTGTCACCCTTAATAATTGCTTCGTAAGTTTTCACACGTCCGATAACATCATCAGATTTTACTGTCAGGATTTCCTGCAGTGTGTAAGATGCACCGTAAGCTTCCAGTGCCCAAACCTCCATCTCTCCGAAACGCTGACCACCGAACTGAGCTTTACCACCCAGAGGCTGCTGTGTTACTAAGGAGTATGGACCTGTGGAACGTGCATGGATCTTATCATCTACCAGATGATGCAGTTTCAGGTAGTGCATGTGTCCGATTGTTACAGGGCTGTCGAAGTATTCACCTGTACGTCCGTCACGCAGTCTTACTTTTCCATCTCTGGAGAGAGGAACACCTTTCCAAAGCTCTCTGTGTGCTTTGTTTTCGTCTAAGAACTGCATTACTTCAGGTCTTAATGTATCTTCGTATTTTTTACGGAATTCTTCGAAATCTTCTGTATTTACATAATCATTTGCTAATTCCAGTGTATCCTGAATATCGTTTTCGTTTGCACCATCGAAAACAGGTGTCGCGATATTAAATCCTAATGCTTTCGCAGCAAGACTTAAATGGATTTCAAGAACCTGTCCGATATTCATACGAGAAGGCACACCAAGCGGATTTAATACGATGTCCAGAGGACGTCCGTTTGGCAGGAATGGCATATCTTCTACCGGGAGTACACGGGAAACAACACCCTTGTTACCATGACGACCAGCCATTTTATCACCAACAGAGATTTTTCTCTTCTGTGCAATATAAATACGAACTGCCTGATTTACACCAGGAGATAATTCATCACCATTTTCTCTTGTAAATACTTTTGCATCTACTACGATACCGTATTCACCATGAGGTACTTTCAGGGAAGTATCACGAACTTCTCTTGCCTTTTCACCGAAGATTGCACGAAGCAGTCTTTCTTCCGCAGTAAGCTCTGTTTCTCCCTTTGGAGTAACCTTACCAACCAGAATATCACCGGCTCTTACCTCTGCACCGATACGGATAATACCTCTTTCATCCAAATCCTTTAACGCATCGTCACCGACACCCGGTACGTCTCTTGTAATTTCTTCCGGTCCTAATTTGGTATCTCTGGCTTCTGCCTCATATTCTTCAATATGAACAGATGTGTAAACATCGTCCATAACCAGTCTTTCACTTAAAAGAACAGCATCCTCGTAGTTGTAACCTTCCCATGTCATAAATCCGATAAGAGGGTTCTTACCAAGAGCTAATTCTCCGTTAGATGTTGACGGACCATCAGCAATAACCTGACCAGCTTCTACATGCTCGCCTTTTACAACGATTGGTCTTTGGTTGTAGCAGTTACTCTGGTTACTTCTCATGAATTTTGTCAGATGATAAACGTCTTTTGTTCCATCATCATTTTTCATAATAATTTCTTTAGAAGCAGCACATTCTATAGTACCGGATTTTTTTGCAACAACACAAACACCGGAGTCTACGGCTGCTTTTGATTCCATACCTGTACCAACCACAGGAGCTTCTGTTGTAAGAAGCGGAACTGCCTGACGCTGCATGTTGGATCCCATCAGCGCACGGTTAGCATCGTCATTCTGAAGGAAAGGAATTAATGCAGTAGCAACGGAGAACACCATCTTAGGTGATACGTCCATGTACTCAAACATCTGTCGTTCGTATTCCTGTGTTTCTTCTCTGTAACGACCGGATACGTTTTTATGAATGAAATGCCCTTCTTCATCCAATGGCTCATTCGCCTGAGCAACATGGTAAATATCTTCTTCGTCCGCTGTCATGTAAACAACTTCGTCTGTTACTCGTGGATTTTTCGGATCAGTTCTGTCAATTTTTCTGTATGGCGCTTCTACAAAACCATACTCATTAATTCTTGCGTAAGATGCAAGAGAGTTAATCAAACCGATGTTTGGACCTTCAGGAGTTTCAATCGGACACATTCTTCCGTAATGGGAATAGTGAACATCTCGAACTTCAAATCCAGCTCTGTCTCGTGACAAACCACCAGGTCCCAATGCAGATAAACGTCTCTTATGTGTCAGCTCACCCAATGGGTTGTTCTGATCCATGAACTGAGACAACTGGGAAGAACCAAAGAATTCTTTCACCGCTGCTGTTACCGGTTTAATATTAATCAGGGACTGTGGTGAAATTCCCTCTAAATCCTGAGTTGTCATTCTTTCACGTACCACTCTTTCCAATCTGGAAAGACCAATTCTATACTGGTTCTGTAAAAGTTCACCAACTGCTCTGATACGTCTGTTTCCTAAGTGGTCAATATCATCATCTGTACCAAGACCATATTCCAAGTGCATGTTATAGTTAATGGAAGCTAAAATATCTTCTTTTGTAATATGCTTCGGAATAAGCTCGTGGATTTCTCTCTTAATTGCATCCTTGATATCATCCAGCTCTTCATTTTCTTCTAAGATTTTCGCAAGTACCGGATAGTAAACTAATTCTGTAACACCCAGCTCTTTTAATTCTTCATCGCTTAAATCTACATAATTCTTCAGGTCTACTGCCATACTGGACAACACTTTGATATTACGCTCTTCGCCCTGTATCCATACATAAGGAACAGCTGCATTCTGAATGGTATCAGCCAGCTCCTGACTCACAACAGTACCTGCTTCGGCAATAATTTCACCGGTTGTCACATCAACCACTTCTTCCGCAAGCATGTGTCCTGCAATACGGTTACGAAGAAGAAGCTTCTTATTAAATTTGTAACGACCTACTTTTGCCAAATCGTAACGGCGAGCATCAAAGAACATACTTGTAATCAAGCTCTCTGCGCTTTCTACTGCCAGAGGTTCACCCGGACGGATTTTCTTATATAATTCCAGCAGACCTTCCTGATAGCTTTCGGAAGTGTCTTTTGTAAAGCTGGCTAAAATCTTTGGTTCTTCGCCGAACAAATCTATAATTTCTGCATTCGTACTAATTCCTAAAGCACGAATCAAAACGGTAATAGGGACTTTTCTTGTTCTGTCTACACGTACATAGAATACGTCATTGGAGTCTGTTTCGTATTCCAGCCATGCACCCCTGTTCGGGATAACTGTTGAGGAATACAGGGTTTTACCCAGTTTATCGTGTGCGATTGCATAATAAATACCTGGTGAACGTACTAACTGGCTGACGATAACACGTTCAGCTCCGTTAATTACAAACGTACCAGTTGCTGTCATAAGTGGCAAATCACCCATGAAAATTTCATGTGTGGTAATTTCGCCGTTTTCTTTGTTGTGTAATCTTACCTTTACCTTTAAAGGTGCAGCGTATGTTGCATCTCTTTCTTTACATTGCTCGATGGTATATTTCTTTTCATCTTCACACAAAGTAAAGCCAACAAATTCCAAGCTTAATTTACCGCTATAATCTGCGATTGGAGAGATATCTTCAAAAACTTCATTTAAGCCTTCGTCCAGAAACCACTGGTAAGAGTCTTTCTGAACCTCAATGAGGTTCGGCATCTCCAGTACCTCTTTCTGGCGCTGGTATGACATTCTCATGGCCTTACCATTAGTTACGGAACGGATTCTGTTTTTCTCCATTGACGTTTCACCCCTTGTATGTTTTAATTTAAATTAATGCAGGAGTCTCTTTTTTATAGACTCCTAGGCATAACTTGCCATAATAGTGCATTTCTCACTATATCACCTTTTGTCAACAGTGTCAATAGCTTTCCTTATTTTTTTCGTAACAGTTCAGCCATGCACAAATCCAACAAAAATGGATTAGCAAGCTTGCTTGCAACAAGACAATTTTGTTGGATTTGTATATGGCGCTCTGCCATAAGCGAGAATTTGCGCTGCATTGCAGCGTATAGGTGGTGAAACCACCAATTCGAGCTGATATGGCTGAACTGTTACTTTTTTCAAATCCAATGTAACAAACCATTCAGAGTAATCGGCTGCGCAAAAAGAGCCTGCGCCTTTTACAAGACGCAGACCCTCCTTTTCATCTCTTATTTATCCATACCATGACTTTCACAGTCGCATCCCCCATGGCAGCCGCCTTTTTTAGAACAGCAGCCCCCTGACGGACACCCGATACATTTTGTACCGCTCTTTTTCGCTTTTACAATATAAGCCACTGCCACTCCCACTGCCAAAAGCAAAATTCCTGCCACCAATAAATTTGCCATATATGCTCCTTTCCAATATATGCTGCTATACGTGCAAGCTGTATTTTTCACCAAATGTTTTCTGTGTTTTCCTTGATAATACAACCAAAACACCTGCCATGGCAAGCACTGCCGCCAATCCCGGAAGAAAACCTGCTCCCAACGAACCTGTTGTTATCAGTGTCCCAATCTGATATACCAAAAACGCAACGCTATATCCTGTTCCCAGCTGTAAAGCAATACCGCCCCACAGCCATTTTTTATCCTGCATTTCCGAGTTCATCGCTCCGAGAGCCGCAAAGCAAGGCGGTGTAAAAAGATTAAACATCAAATATGCCAAAGCCGCAACTTTCGTAAGTCCCATAACAGCAGCAACTTCGTTTCCGCCTCCCACTAACGCCAATTTATCTGTGTCAATAAAGTTTGTAAGCCCATATACAACTGCCAATGTTCCCACCACATTTTCTTTTGCAATAAATCCGGTAATTGCCGCTGCTGCCAACTGCCATACACCAAATCCCAAAGGAATTAAAAGCACAGCAAAGGGAGATGCAACAGATGCTAAAATGGAAGTGTTTTCCATTCCTTCTTCCACAACCTGAAACTGCCAGTTAAAGCTCTGCATAATCTGTACCACAGTATTACATACTAAAATAATTGTTCCCGCTTTTACAATATATGCCTTGCCACGGGAAAGCATAGATAAAGTCGCTCTCTTTAAGCTTGGAACTTTATATTCCGGAAGCTCTATAATAAAGAAGGATTTCCTGAATTTATATCCTGTAATTTTCTTTACCAAAAGTGCCCCTAAAAAAATCAACACAATTCCCACCAGATACATCATAGGTCCTACCCACGCCGCATCTGCAAAAAACGCTCCTGCAAATAAAGCAATAACCGGTAGTTTTGCCCCACAAGGCATAAACGGTGTCAGCATAGCCGTTGCTCTGCGCTCTCTTTCATTACGAATGGTTCGACAGGACATAATTCCCGGAATTGCGCATCCTGTACCGATTACCATAGGAATAACAGATTTACCGGAAAGTCCCACTCTTTTAAAAATCGGATCCAGTACCACCGTTGCCCTTGCCATATATCCGCAGTCTTCTAAGAGAGCAATCAGGAAATACATAACCATTACAAGAGGCAGAAATCCTACCACAGCGCCTACCCCGCCAATAATACCGTCTACCAAGAGCGCCTGTAAAAATGGATTTGCATTTTCTACCATTCCCGCTGCCCAGCCTTGAAAGGCTTCTATCCAACCTACCAACCAGTCAGCAATCCAAGTCCCTACTGTGGACTGGGAAATGTAAAACACAAGAAACATCACCGCTGCGAAGATGGGAATTCCCACAAACTTATTAGTAAGAACAGCATCAATTTTGTCCTGTTTATTTTTGTCCCTTGTAAAAACTTTCCTCTTTTCTACTTCTTTTACAATACTGTTTACAAAAGCAAAACGCTTTCTATCTGCCGCTTCTACTTCTGCTTTATTCTGGAGATTAATCTCCTCCTGAACATAAGGCGCTTTTTGCTCACAGCCCTTTAACGCTGCCGCTTTACTTACCACCTGTTTTAATCCCTCATGCCCTGCTGACGTGGATACCGTTTGAATAACCGGACACCCCAGCCTCTCAGATAGCAGACGGATGTCAATTTCTGTCTTTTTCTTCTGCGTGATATCACTTTTATTCAAGGCAATTACCATAGGAATTCCCAATTCTAAAAGCTGCGTAGTAAAAAACAAGCTTCTGCTTAAATTCGTAGCGTCTACAATGTTAATTATCACATCCGGACTTTCATTTTTTACATAACTGCTGGTAATACTCTCCTCTGATGTAAAGGGTGACATGGAATATGCCCCCGGCAAATCTACGGCAATTAATTCTTCCGCTCCCTCAAAATAACCTTTCCGAATAGGACTTTCTTTTTTGTCCACCGTAACACCTGCCCAGTTTCCCACTCGCTCATTTCTTCCTGTGAGGGCATTATACATCGTAGTTTTTCCACTATTGGGATTTCCCGCTAACGCAATTCTCATCATTACTCTCCTTCTTTCAATTAGTTCATGCTAACTCACTCTTTTAAAAAAAGAACTCCGCTTTGCAGAATTCTTTTTTCTGCGACAGACCGTTTCGCAAACCCTGTCTATATTAGAATAGCCTGTGCCAAATCTGTATCCATATTATATCTGGCATCTTTTAAGGAAACTACACAGCCGCCTTTCCGCTTTGAAATTACGGTAACAGGCTCACCACTGTAACATCCCAAGGAAAACAAGAACGCATCCAGTTCCTCATCTTCTGTGGCAATACCTTTTACAATATATTCTTTTCCTTCTTGCGCTTCTGATAAGTTCATAACTATTGACACACTCCATTTCTTTCGAGTTATTCGCAACTTACTAAAGTTAGTTTATACTAATTTTTTATATTTGTCAATAGTCTTTTTTTATTTCATTCCCATAAACACTGCCTGTTTCACCATCAAACGTTTTGTATGATATACCACGCCCACTCTCTGTTTTTTCATAGCTGCCATATAAAATACAACTCCCAATGCAGCCCACAACAGAACAATGCTCCACTCATAAACAGACATAGCCGCCGGCGCCCCCGGTATATACATAAAAAGCATAATTCCACAAGAAACCACTGCTGCAACACCTGTAAACATACCATATTTTACTTTGTACGGTCTTTCCATCTTAGGTTCTTTTCTTCTCAATTTAATGAAAGAAGCAGATACAAGGAAATAAGCAATCACAATGGCAAAAGCCCCCGCATTTGACAACCACGTCAACATATTTTCACCTAAAAACGGCGCAAGTGAGGTCACTGCCGCAATTAGTAAAATAGCATTCACCGGTGTTCCATACTTTTTATGCTTCTTAGCCAGAAATGACGGAAGCATTCCTTCTTCTGCCATTGCACAAATGGCATGGCTGCATCCCACATAAAAGGAGTTCCAACTGGTAATAATTCCGCAAATACCACCCATAATCAATACCTTTGAAGCAATGGCGCTGCCCATATAAGCTTTCTGCATAGCATCCGCAGATGCCATTCCCGATACAGCAAGCTCACCGCTTGTCATAGAAAGAGAAACTCCGAAAATAATCATCGCATACCAAAAGATTGCCATTACAACAGATAAAACCAAAAGCTTTCCTATCTTCTCATAAGGAATATTCATCTCTCCTGCCGCCTGAGGAATAACATCAAATCCCATAAGCATAAACGGCGTCATTACTGCCACGGTAATAATTCCTGCCGCTCCGTTTACAACCGGAGCATCAATATTTGCCATGCTTCCATTCACTGCCGAACCACCCATCAAAGCCAACCCTACCGCTGCAATAATTAAAGTACAAGCCGTCTGAAGCAAAGCTGCATTTTTTGTGCCGAAATAATTCACTGCTGCCACAGACAATGAACTGATAACACCTACCAGCACCCATGTAACATAAATATCAGAACCGTTCACAGTGTACATATACCCTTTTACATAGCCGGGGAAAAGATACTGCAAAACGCTTGGAAAAGCAACTGCTTCAAAAGCAATTACCGCAATATATCCCAAAATCATGCTCCATGTACAGATAAAGGATGCCTTTTTTCCAAATGCACGTTTAGAAAATTCCTGACATCCTCCGTTTCTTGGCATAGCTGACGTAAGCTCTGCATAGACCTTTCCAACAAACAAAACCATGATACCGCCTAAGATAAAAGCTAAAATCGCACCAAAGGTGCCGGCCTTTGTAATCCATTCGCCGGACATGACTACCCAGCCCCAACCAATCATTGCTCCAAATGCAAGCATGATTGCATCTAATTTTCCTAATCCTTTTTTCTTCATAACCAACACCTACTTTCCTCTGCTAAAACACTACCTCGTTATCTTTGACAACTTTATTATATTACTAAGTTGTCAGTTTTGCAAGATGTATTTTGCAATAATTGTAAAAATGGTTTAAAATAAAAAAAAGACTACAAAACAGATGAGGGAAGCTTATGGAAGGAAAAAAAGAAAAAACAGGAAATATTCCGAAATATGAACAAATTGCCGCAGACATTGCATATCAGATAGTGGAAGGTACTTACAAGGAAGGGGAAAAAATTTATGCCCGCTCCTCTATCGGAAGCAGATATAATGTTTCATCAGAAACTGCCAGACGGGCGGTTTGTGTGCTGGCAGACTGGGATATTGTAGAAGTAGAGAAAAACAGCGGTGTAATCATTACATCGATATTAAACGCCAAAAATTTTCTGTCTCAGCATCAACAGACACAGTCTATTTATTCTCTGAAAAGCAAGATCATGAACAGTGTGGAACGACAAAAGCAGGAAAATAAAGAGCTGCAAAAACATTTAACAGAATTGATTGAGCAAATAGAATGTTACAGAGCCACAAATCCCTTTATCCCGCATGAATTGATTATCTCAGAAGAAACACCTTATTTAAATAAATCCATTGCAGAGGTTAATTTCTGGCAGGAAACCTTCGCTACCGTCATTGCAATAAAGCGAAACGGAAACATTATTATGTCTCCGGGGCCGAAAGCCGTATTCCGCCTAAATGACATTTTTTATTATACCGGAAACGAAGACTGTTACAGAAGAGTACAGGAATTTATGTACCCGAAAATATAAACAGGAATTATGCCGCAGTACAATTTCCTATGAAATAAAACAAACCCCATTGTCATTGCGACAATGGGGTTCAATATTTTACTCAAATTATTTAAGAGTAACTTTAGCGCCTTCTGCTTCAAGTTTTGTTTTGATTTCTTCAGCTTCTGCTTTAGATGCGCCTTCTTTTAATACTTTAGGAGCTCCGTCTACAACTTCTTTAGCTTCTTTTAAGCCTAAGCCTGTTGCTTCACGAACAACTTTGATAACTTTAACTTTGTTTGGTCCAACTTCTGTTAATTCTACGTCGAACTCATCTTTTTCTTCTGCTGCTTCTGCTGCACCGCCTGCTGCTGCAACTACAACACCTGCTGCTGCAGATACACCAAATTCTTCTTCACATGCTTTTACTAATTCGTTTAATTCTAATACGGATAATTCTTTGATAGCTTCAATAAATTCAGCTGTTGTTAATTTTGCCATTATTATTTACCTCCAATTTTTCATTTATAAATTATTTTTCTTTGCCTTTTCGGCGTCTCATACAAACTTCTGATTAAGCCTGCTGCTCTGCAATCTGGTTAAGCACACGAGCGAAGTTTGCAATAGGTGACTGGATACTTCCAAGCAATTTTCCAAGAAGTTCTTCTCTTGAAGGAACCTGGGAAAGTGCTTCGATTCCTGCCTTATCATAGTAAGTGTCTTCTACAACACCTGCTACTAATTCCAGTGTTGGAACTGTTTTTGCGTATTTAGCCAGAATTCTTGCCGGTGCTGTTGCATCTTCTGTACATACAGCTAAAGCATTTGTTCCTTCTAAATGCTGGCATAAATCTTCACAAGCTGTTCCTTTGAATGCAAAGTTCATCATTGTGTTTTTGTAAACTTTGTAAACAACTCCAGCTTCTCTTAATTCCTTACGCATCTGTGTATCCTGTTCAACATTGATACCTTTGTAGTTTACTAAAACTACTGCTGCTGCATCTTTAATGCTGTTGGAAATCTCTTCTACGACAGGTTTTTTAAGTTCTACTTTTGCCATGAATTAGTGCACCTCCTTGTTTTTTTAGGCTGCGCTGCTCAAAATTAAGAAAACCTCTTTGCACAAGACAAAGAGGTTCAAAATCAATCTTATCTATAAAGAATGAATGTTTCCTCGGCAGGCGTTTTTATCCTTATGCCTTGCGGCACCTGCTGTCTTCGGCAGCTATTCCTTTGATAAGGTAACATATATGAGGTCACTTGTCAACTACTTTTTTTGTAATTCATAAACTTGCAAAAAATCACTGCCACAATGGTACTTACTGCCGTTGCTACAATCCCCGGTCCTACAATCGCCGTTGGATTGACGCTTCCATACTGACTTCGATAAGCAATAATATTCACCGGTATTAGCTGCAAGGAAGAAATATTCAAAATCAAAAAAGTACACATTTCATTACTTGCAATACCTTTTTTCCGCACAATTCCTAAAGCTCTGCCCTGCCTTCGGTCATCCTCCAGATTTCCCAATTCCTCCATTGCCTTTAGTCCAAAAGGCGTAGCCGCCCAGCCAAGACCTAAGAAATTGGCAATCATATTTGCGGAAATAAATTCCATTGCCTTATGTTCCGCAGGAATTTCGGGAAAAAGAAAACGAAGAAGAGGCTTCATTGCCTTTGTCATGCGCTCCACCAATCCGGAGGCTCTGGCAATCTCCATAACCCCTACCCACATTGCCACAATTCCTGCCATTGCAATACACAAAGATACAGCCTCCTTTGCAGAGGAAAGAGCTGCATCTGTTACTTTGCTCATGTTGCCTGTGGCAGCGCCATATAAAATTCCGATAAGAAGCATCATACCCCAAAGAATATCCAGCATAGGTTCTCCAAATACACTTTTTCTTTAAGATATGATGCAAATCAGGTTGTTATTCTTTATCCTGTACAACGTTCTTCTGTGCAAGGCGGTCTCCTGCCTCTTGTGCCTTTTGACTGTATTCTGAAAGTCTCTCAAATATTTTTTCCTTCTGCTCTCCTTCTGCCAAAATCGGCTGATAATTATTGTAGCCCTCCTCATAGGCAGAAGAAATTTTGCACGGAAGAATATTAGTTACATTGTCTTCCTGCAATTTTCCGTCTTTAACAGTAAAAGTCTGCTGGAAAATCATAGTATCCATATCGCTGGGCGCTGAATTTCCTCCGAAACAGAAATTCCCCAGACTGTATACAATATTCTTGCCTTTATATTCTTCAATTCCCTGCAACACATGAGGATGATGACCTAACACCAAATCCGCCCCATTGTCAATAGCTGTATGGGCAAGCTCGACCTGTACATCATTGGGAACATTTTCTTTTTCCTGCCCCCAGTGAAAGCTTACTATAATAATCTGTGCTCCCTGTTCTTTCAAAGAGGCTATATTATCAAGCAAGTCTTGTTTACAGTCTATATGCTCTGCCAGCTCATAAACTCCTGCAAGTCCTACTTTCACGCCTTTTATGTCCATGACCGCAGTTCTCTCATATCCAAAAGAGGAAATCCCTTCTGCTTCAAGGGCTGTGATTGTGTCCTCATAACTCTTTTTGCCATAGTCAAAGCTGTGGTTGTTTGCCAGATTTGCCGTTTCCACCGCTCCTGCCGTAAGAATTTTCGCATACTCTGCATCCCCTTTAAATGCAAACTGCTTTGGTTCTCTTGTAGTTTCTTCCGTCAAAGTTCCTTCCATATTTACAATCGTTAAATCATCCTGCGCAAAAACAGGCTGTACATTTTGGAAGAAATATGCAGGGTCCTGCACTGCATCATATTTTCCCTTAAAGCTTCTTTTGTAGTTAAAGCCTTCATCCGTTCCCAGAGTGCAGTCACCCGCTGCACTGATGGTAATTGTTGTTTCCTGTACCTCAGGTGTCTCCTGTTTTTCAGGCTTCTGTCCTTCTTTGTTCGCACTTTCTGTTTTCGTTTCAGACTGCGGTTCTTCTTTATTAGATTTGTACAAGCCCTTCGCTAATAACGCTCCGCATAAGATTACCAGCAGAATAATATCTGTGGTTATAATCACCTTCAAACGCAATTTTTTCTTTTGTCCTTTTCTTTTCATAAATGTTCCCTCAATACGTAACTCCTCTTATTCTTGGTTTAAAAGTGCCTGATATACATCACGCTTCCGTATTCCTCTGTCCTTTGCCACCTGCTTCATGGCATCTTTGCGGCTCATTCCTTCCTTCTCATAAATAGCCAGGTGTTCCTCTAAAGACATGTTTTCCCATTTCTGGCGTTCTTCTAAAACCAGTTCTTCTCTTGGACGTCCTGCCAAAACCATTACACATTCCCCTTTTGGCGGATTTTCCTTGTACCACGCAATCGCCTGAGATAATGTATCTCTGAAAACTGTTTCATGCTTCTTCGTAAGCTCCCGGCAAAGAGAGATTTTTCTGTCTCCCAGCTCTGCATAAAGCTCCTCCAGCGTTTTTACCAGCCGATGAGGCGCTTCGTACAGAATAATCGTTCTTGTTTCGTTCTTCAACTCCTGTAAAATACAGGCTCTCTCTTTCTTGTCAGAGGGCAGAAAAGCCTCAAAAGCAAAACGCCTTGTAGGAAGTCCTGACAAAGTTAATGCAGTAATACAAGCTGCCGCTCCCGGAAGAGATGTAACCTCAATACCCGCCTCACAGCACATTGCCACCAGTTCTTCTCCCGGATCAGAAATCCCCGGTGTTCCCGCATCTGTAATCAAAGCAATATTTTTTCCGTCTAAAAGCTGCCCTACCAAATATCTTCCCTTGTCAAATTTATTATATTCGTGATAACTGGTCATTGGTGTTTTGATTTCAAAATGATTTAACAGCTTAATACTGTTTCTGGTATCTTCTGCCGCAATCAAATCCACCTCTTTTAAAATTCGCAGCACCCTGTATGTGATATCTTCTAAGTTTCCGATGGGCGTTGCACATAAATACAATTTTCCGCTCATTTTATCACCTCCTGCCCGTAAATTTTCTGTATTTCCTCTGTATAAATCCCCTGTTTTTCATACACGATTAGCGGCTTTTCCACAAGCATGCGTGAATTTCCTCCACGCAGCCCTTCAATCAGCACCATATTCGGCTCTTTATCCGCAAAAGGCTGTACCAATCTCATTCTTTTAGGCTCTATCCGATATTTCACCATAACTGACATAATCTCTGCCAGACGAAATGGTCTGTGCACCATATAAAAGCGCCCTTTTGGCTTTAAAACCTTTGCAGCCTGAGAAATAATATCCTCTAAATTGCAGAGGGTTTCGTGTCTTGCAATAATTTTCGCCTCATTGCTTCCCGTCAACCCATGATGCCCTATCATATAAGGAGGGTTGGTAGTCACAACGTCAAAAAAAGCCCCTCCATAAATGGAAGCGGACTCTTTAATATCCCCTGTGGTAATCGTTATATCCTGCTCCAGATGGTTGTACGCAACGCTTCTCCTTGCCCTTTCTGCACTTTCCTCCTGTATCTCAAGTCCTGTAAAATGCTCTCCCTTCGGATATCGTGCCTTTAATAAAATGGGGACGATACCTGTACCCGTCCCCATATCCAGCACTCGTTCTCCCGGCTTTACCTGCGCAAACCAGGATAAGAGCACTGCGTCAATCCCAAAGCAAAACTGCTGAGGATTTTGTATCAAGCTATATCCGTTTTGGAGGTCATCCAGTCTTTCTCCTTCTCGAAGTATCTTCTCCATAATCGTGAATGTCCTCTTTATTTATCTCTTTCCAGTTCTTTTAATGCTTTCATTTCTTCTTCTGTCAGCTTCAGTTTTTCCCGTTTCTGACGTGCTTTAAACTTCAATTCTGATGCCTGATATTCTCTGATTTCTTTCTCGTCCTCCACATCCACAATTACTTTGACATACTGGCGGAGTACATTTACACTCTGTACTTCACCTTTCAGTCCTTCCGGTGTGGTCACCCTGTCTCCCGGATTTGGCAATTTTCGATTTAACTCTTCGTAAGTCTCTTCCTCATTTTTCAGACAGCACATCAGTCTTCCGCATACACCTGAAATCTTTGTAGGATTTAAAGATAAATTCTGTTCTTTTGCCATTTTAATGGAAACCGGCACAAACTCTGACAGATACGTATGACAGCACAAAGGTCTTCCGCATATACCGATACCTCCTAAAATCTTTGTTTCATCCCTTACGCCAATCTGGCGAAGCTCTATTCTTGTCTTAAAGATTGCTGCCAAATCCTTTACCAGCTCACGGAAATCAATACGTCCGTCCGCAGTAAAGTAAAAGAGAATTTTATTATTGTCAAACGTGTACTCTACATCAATCAGCTTCATTTCCAGATTATGCTCTCTGATTTTCTTTAAACAAATCTGAAATGCCTCTTTTTCTCTTTTTCTGTTCGCTTCCTCTTTTTTATCATCCTGAGGCGTTGCAATACGGATAACCTCTTTTAGCGGCTGTACCACTTTCTCATCCGATACCTCTCTTGGCGGCAGCACAACACTTCCGTATTCCACACCTCTTGCGGTTTCTACAATGACATGCTCTCCTGCCTTTATCTCTAAGTCTTGCGGTGAAAAATAATAAATTTTTCCCACGTTACGAAATCTTACTCCAATTACCTTTGTCATAACTAGTTCTCCCTGATTGTAAGGAACAAAAGTTCCATGGTTAAATCAAAATTTACATTTGCCTGCAAACGTGCTTTTGCTGTTTCGATAGCCCGAATAATTTTCTCCAAGCCTTCATAAGAGCTTCTGTCAGCACGGCTTTTAATATCATTATACTCCTGGCGAAATACAAGTCCGTCAATCTGTCTGGTTGCCTTAAACATCAAAACATCTCTGAACCATACCAGATACAAATCCAAATACTCATATATGGTATGCTTTTGCTCGGAAAGAAGTTTAATAGCATCCACCATTTCGTAAACTTCCATATCCTGACCTCGTTTCAGAATACGAAAAGCCGCATCCATCATCTCCGTGAAATCCTCGGCAGTGGCAATCTGCTTTGCTTTTCCTACATTTCCCTGTGCAAAGGCAACACTGACCTCCGCCTGATAATCCGGCACATGAAGCTCCTCCATTAAATATTTCTTAATTACTTCATCTCTGACCGGTTTAAAATTCAATGTCACACATCTTGATGCAATCGTGGGAAGCAAGGTACTCCCGTTATTTACCAACAAAAGAATGACTGCGTAAGCCGGCGGTTCTTCTATGGTTTTCAACAGAGCGTTCTGCGCCTGCACAGTCATCTTCTCCGCTTCATCTACAATATAAATTTTATATGGTCCTGTGTATGGTTTAATAGAAACATCAGAAATTAACTGTTCTCTGATATCTTCAATACCTATGGAATTTGGTTTCTCGTGACTAATGTAAATAATATCCGGATGGTTCCGGTTCATTGCCTTTTTGCAGGAACTACACTGCAAGCATGGTTCATCTCCATGCTTTTCACACTGCAACGTCATAGCAAACAACTTTGCCAGAAGCTTCTTACCGCTTCCCTTCTCTCCTGCAAAAATATAGGAATGGGAAACCTTATCCATTGCTGCTGCATTCTTTAAATGTTTCACTACTTCTTCATGTCCCAATACTTTTTCTACTTCTTGCATTGCAATTCACCTCAATTCCTGCGCTCTTACGAGAACAACTTTCGTTCATTATATCACATATTTTTTCCCTACTGCAACTTTTGTATATAGTTTTTAATTTCTTTTATACAATTTTCCAGCTCCGTATTATAAAATCTCTTTGTAATGCCTGCCTCCCGTAACTTTTCTTCTGAAAAATCCTGTGCGTCTGTCAGAAATCTCCGGCACATTTCCTCATATTTGGGAGTTTTTTGCTGTTCTTCTCTGGCGATTGCTCTCTTTAAACGCTCTCCATCCTCCACTTCTATATAAATAGGGCAGATTTTTTCTTCTCCGTAATAATTTTTCAGCTGCATATAAGACTCTAAGGTTCCAATTCCCAGATAATTTTTTTCATCGTCTGCAATCTGACCGTCATCTGCGGTAAAGTATGTCCAAGGCCCATATACTGTTTCATAAGTTCGGGACTCTATTACTTTTCCATCTTCTTTCAGCCGGCAAAAGCGTTCTTCCTGCACAAAATGATACTCCCGCCCCTGCATTTCCCCTTCTCTCATCGGTCTGGTGGTATATAAAATCAGTTTTGAAAGCTCCAGTGTTTCATCTGTACGCAGGCGGTTATAAATTGTATCCTTCCCTGATGAACTTTTTCCCATAATATAAAAAATCTTTCCCATAGTCGCTCCTTTTATCTTCCTGTTTTATCTGTCTAAAACCCATATAAATTCCTGTGTATAATCCTGTAAACCCTGAAGGTAAAGCCCCTGCTTTTTCCACTTCAGCGCCTGCTCAAGAAACTGCCTGTCAATCTTTTCTCCCGGAGTTAAAAGCGGTATTCCCGGTGGATACAGATAAGCATACTCGCCTGAAATCAGCCCTTCACTTTCTGAAAATAATACTCTCTGTTTTTTTCCTTCCATCCCTTCATAAATAGGACAAGCCTGCTCGGCACGAAACACCTTACTGCTGTCCTCAAAGCAAAATTTCGGTTCAAAGCTCCTAGATAACCCTGCATCAATTTCCAAAAACGCCTGTGTTAATCTTTCAAATCCTTCCTTATTATCTAAGACACCGGTAAGAGCAATAACGTAGTTTTCCGCCTCCATTTCCATTTCTAAATGATATTTTCCCCTTAAAATATCATGAAGCTTTACTCCTGATATTCCCGTACCAACTGTGGAAATCACAAGCTTGGAAATATCAAAAGCAGAATAAGTATTTCCAAGTTCTTGCTCCAGCATCCGAAGGGACTTCATTTTACTTAACTGCAATCGACATTCTTTTAAATTATCCACATATTCCTCAAACGCTTCTTCTCCCTTTTCTTTTATAAATCTCAGACAAGCGGAAATGCCACCCATTAACACGTATGAAGGACTGCTGGTCTGATAAATCCCCAAAAAAGTTTCTACTTTATTGATATCTATGCGTTTTCCTTTCACGTGCAAAAGAGCTGTCTGAGTAGGTGACGGCAGGGTTTTATGCAGGCTGTGAATAACCACATCCGCTCCCAAATCAAGGGCAGAAACAGGAAATCCATCATGAAACGAAAAATGTGCCCCATGCGCTTCATCTACAATGAGAGAAATATTATATTTGTGCACAATTTCTGCTATGCTTTTCACATCGGATACTATTCCTTCATAGGTGGGCGAAGTAATTAAAACAGCCTGAATGTCTCTATCTTTTTCTAATGCTTTTTCCACATCAGCAGGTAAAATCCTGCCATTTAATCCACAAGTCGGCTCATAAGACGGATAAAGATACGTGGTCTTCAAGCCTCTTAAATATGCAGCATGATACACTGCCTTATGACAGTTTCTGACCATCAAAAGCTTCCCGTTTCTCTTCGTGCAGGCTGAAACTGCTGCCAAAATTCCTGCCGTACTGCCATTTATAAGAAAATACGTAAAATCAGCTCCATAAAGGCTTGCTGCCAGTTGTTGATTTTCCTTTAAAATCCCCTCTGCATGATGAAGATTATCAAAATCTGTTATCTCCGTAATGTCAATATCATAAAAATTTTTCATTGTGTCCGGCAAAAAATTCCGCTTGTGTCCGGGCATGTGAAAAGGATAAAAATCTGTCTGGCTGTATTCATACAACGCCTCATCTAAATATTTCATATATTCCCTGCTCTCCTCTATACGCATTTTCATTAGTACATTTCTTACGGAACATTATTATTGTGTAGTACCTGACCTCCTATTGCAATAATAAAGCGACTGCTGCATTAAGACTAACACAACAGTCGCCTACTTAAAAGAAATAATTTCTAAGTTTACACTTTAAATCGATATCCCACTCCCCAAATTGTTTCTATATATTGAGGTTTCGCTGTATTAAATTCAATTTTCTCACGAATTTTCTTAATGTGCACAGTAACTGTTGCAATATCTCCGATAGACTCCATTGCCCAGATTTCTTTAAACAGCTCATCCTTTGTAAATACTCTGTTTGGATTTTGTGCTAAAAAGGTAAGAAGATCAAATTCTTTCGTGGTAAAATTCTTCTCCTCGCCGTTTACCCATACACGTCTGGCTGTCTTGTCAATTTTCAACCCACGAATTTCAATAATGTCATTTTCCTGAATTCCTGTTCCAATCAGACGCTCATATCGGGCAAGGTGAGCTTTTACTCTGGCAACCAGTTCACTGGGACTGAATGGTTTTGTCATATAGTCATCTGCTCCAAGACCAAGACCTCTGATTTTATCAATGTCGTCTTTTTTGGCTGAAACCATGATAATCGGCGTGTTTTTCTGATTACGGATTTCTCTGCATATTTCAAATCCATCCACCTCCGGAAGCATTAAATCTAAAATAAACAAATCATAGTCTTCCTCTAAGGCTCTTTTTAATCCTACATCGCCTCTATTCTCAATTTCCACTTCAAAACCGCTTAATTCCAGATAGTCTTTCTCTAAATCTGCAATCGCTTCCTCATCTTCCACAATTAAAATCTTACTCATTTACCGGTACCTCCTGATATTTTCTTAGAACAAAGTACATCACTGTTCCAATATTTTCTTTACTTGTTGCCCAGACCTTACCTCCATGGTCCTCCATAATCTTTTTAACAATAGAAAGACCAATGCCGCTTCCTCCCTTAGAGGAATTTCGGGAAGCATCTGTTCTGTAAAATCTGTCAAATATATTAGGCAAGTCTTTTGCCGCTATTCCCTTTCCGTTATCCTCGATTTCCACCTGAATAAAGTCTCCCACATCCTTTACCCGCAAATTAATTCGCTTCTGTTTTCCATCGCCGGTATACTTCAAAGAATTGCTCACAATATTATTTACAACACGCTTAATCTGCTCCGCATCTGCAATTACCATAACTTCCGGTTCTACATAGTTGGAGTAAGAAAACTCTACATTCTTGGCGCTAAGCTCTACATTCAAATCTTCCGCACAGTCATCAAAAAATTCTGTTACATAAATTTTATTAAACGTATACGGAATTTTATTCGTATCCATTTTTGAATAGAAAGTCAGTTCATTAATTAATCTGTCCATTTCATTGGCTTTATTATAGATGGTCTTAATATAACGCTCCATTTTCTCCGGCGTATTGGCAACTCCGTCCATAATTCCCTCAACATAGCCTTTTACCGCTGTAATCGGAGTTTTTAAATCATGGGAAATGTTGCTGATAAGCTCCTTACTTTCCCTATCAAAAACAACCTTTTCTTCTGCATTTTCCTTCAGACGGCGGCGCATATCCTCGAAATCCTGACATAAATCCGCAATTTCACTGACGCCTTCCGTAGATACAGAGAAATTCAAGTCACCCTCCTTAATCCTTCTGGTAGCTGTCCGAAGTCTGTCAAGAGGAGCAATCACCCCTCTGTAAATCCACCATGTCAGACCTAATGCAGTAGCAGACAGAATTACAATTACCGTTACTAGCATGTTTTTGAAAAGCTCCTTCAACTGAGGAAGCGTTTCAAAAATATTAGAAATAATAAATGCGCTTCCGTCCTTGACTGTATCCGTCTGAAAACTAATCTGTTTTACAAGTGCCTGAACTCTGCCTCCCATGTAAACACTGTCGCTGCTTCCGGAATTAAAGTTTTCATAACGCTCCAAACGTTTTACTACCTCTGCCGGATAGTTTTCGCAGCCGTAATAAGTCACTCTGTCTCCTTCTTTCACCAACAGATACGAGTGCATCTCCTGAAGCTCCTTATTCATTTCATCCAAATACACAATGTCTTCAAATTTATATGGCTCTTCCTCTGCTACTTTTTGCATCATCTCTGCCTGTTCATTACTAAGATGATTTACAATCTCCGCTGTGTTGGAAAGACTTTTATATGTGGGGTCTTCTATTCCATATTGTTCTTCTATGACACCAAACTGATACTCCGAAAATGCCCAGAAAGCCAAACCCGTAAAAAGCAAGGGTTCTAAAACAATAATAAAGAAAGAAATAATAATTCTGGTTTTAAGTTTCATAATCACTGCCTCTCTAGCCGGTTTTTCTATATTGTACCACGTCGACTACCGTCTCCGTGAGCTTTTCGCCTTATATAGCTCTTTGTGTACACGCAGGGCTCTGCAAGGCTCATTATACCATATTTTTTCTCTTTTTCCCCTAAATAATCCGGAATTAAATCTAAACTTTCTATAAAAAACCTTTGAAAATACTTTGACTTTCCTGAAAACTCCACCTAAAATAAAGTTAACTATTATTTTACAAAATCCAAGGAGATATTATGTTTTTAGACAAAGGGAATATTCTTTCCAATTTCAACCATTTATTTGATACAGAAGCTTCCTGCCATATATCTTTATACTCCCATTTCGGTATGGGAAAAACCAGACTCATTCAGGAGCTTTCTAAAAGCAGAAAGACTTTATATTTTAAAGCTGCCCCTCTATCTTTTGAAGAAAATATCCGTATGCTAAAAGCATTATGCACGCGGCAATTCCACAAAGATTTTCAACAGGCAAAAAAACTGACTGATGTTCTTAAATTACTTGCCAAACACGCTGAGCAAGAACCGTTGTTAATCATTTTTGATGACTTTCCACATCTTGCTGCCGGAAACAGAAGGATTTCCACATTGATTACTTCTTTTTTCAACCGCACAAGCAACGCTGCAAATTTATTTCTGGTGTTATGCAAGCCCGCTTCTGCCTATGAAAAAGAATGTACAAAGGAACAGCATGCTTTCCTTTTAAGACCGTTTCGCTTTTTTGAAATGCGGATGCTTTATCCTGAAATGTCCTTAGAAGAACAAATGCTATTATATAGCGTTACCGGCGGTGTACCTGCTTATTTACGTTTTTTTAACCCTGAAATATCGGTAAAAGACAATCTTTACCGACTTTTCTTTCAGGAAAACGGCAGTTTTTATCGCCTTGTACCTTCCAGAACAAAAGAATTTTACTCTGCGTCTTCCGTTATGCGCTCTATTCTCCTTTCCCTGGGACAGGAGGAGAAAAAGCTGCAGGAAATTTGTGACGATACAGGGCTTACACCCAGCGCTGCCAGCAGTCTTCTGCTCTCTCTATCTTCCCATAATCTGGCAGAGCGAAAAGTACCGGTAACCGAAGACCAGACAAGCCGCCGTGCGGTTTATTCCATCTCGGATGGTATTTTTCGTTTTTGGTACACCTATGTCTTTCCTTATCAGTCAGAAATTGAATTTGGACAGGGAGAGACCGTTTTCAATACTTTTGTTTTGCCTGCCTTAGATAACTATACTAAAAATACCTTTGAAACAATATGCAGAGAATTTCTGGTTTTAACGGATGAAATGAGAACATCTCCTTTCCCTATGAAAAATGTAGGCAAATGGTGGGGACAGCATCCTACAAAAAAACGTACAGAAGCAATTCCTATTGCCGCTTATGACAATAACAAAGTCTTACTAGGAACCTGTTTCTGGACAGATGAATGGCTCGATATTGATGCACTTTACAAGCTGCAAAAACATTCTTCTCTTTTCCCGGATATGGAAGAATGGTATTATCTGTTTTCCAAATCAGACTTTGTAAGTGGTTTTGAAGTGATTTCCGGAAGCCATGTACATGTGTTCAGCTTGGAGCAAATGTGTGGTATTGCAGACAAATATCTAACTGTATACTGCAAAAATGATTTATAATACGTCTTTTTACAATATGCATCTATAATTTGCAACTTTACACTTTATTTCTGCATATTTTAGGTTTGTTTTTATCCATTTATGGCAATGCTATATTTAGCAAAAAAGGAGATTTGCCTTTATGGACGAAAAAAGAACAAGACAATTTCGTGAATTAGGACTGACTATATCTTATTATCGGAAATTAAAAGGATTAACGCAAACTCAGCTTGCAGAAAGTGTAGGACTTAGCAGAACACATATTAGTAATATTGAAGCACCAAGGGTAAAAACTTCCATTTCTCTGGACAGTCTTTTTGACATCGCAGAAGCATTGGAAGTACCTGTTCGTGATTTATTTGATTTTAAATGCTAAGAAAGAAGGAAAAATTATGCAGCTACGGAAAGGACACCCTGCTTTTTTAGACAGGCGTGAAGAAAAGGAAATAAAGGTTTACAATTTGCTGGAGCAGTTGAAAATCCCTTATGAACAGGCAGACCACGAAGCAGCCTCTACTATGGAAGCCTGCGAACGGGTGGATGAGCTTATGCAGGTCACTATGTGTAAAAATCTATTTCTATGTAATCGCCAGCAAACAGACTTTTACCTGCTTTTAATGCCCGGAAACAAAAAATTTAAAACAAAAGACCTTTCCAAACAAATCGGCTCTGCAAGATTATCCTTTGCAGGACCGGAATTTATGGAAAAATTTCTGAACATTTCTCCCGGTTCTGTCAGTGTATTGGGTTTAATGAATGATTTAGAAAACCGTGTACAATTATTGGTAGATGAAGAGGTTCTGGAAGATGAATTTATCGGCTGTCATCCCTGTGTCAATACTTCCAGCTTAAAGCTTTTGACAAAGGACTTAACAGAACGTTTTCTTCCTGCAGTACATCATGAAATGAAAATTGTGCATTTGCCAAACCCTGAAGAAGAATAAAAATCTTCTTAAAATGTGGCTGCTGCTTTAAGCTTACACACCATCTGTATCTTAAAGCAACAGTCTTCTTTTTACAGATTTTCCTTTAGAAATCTCTTTACATTTTTAAAAAATACTTTTTCAACCTGACTGTATGGCATACCTTCCCTTTCCATTGCTTCTGCCAAAAGCGGAAGACCTGCTGCATTTTTCATCTCAGAAGGCGCTTCTTCAATCCCATCAAAATCACTGCCAAGCCCGATACATTCTTCTCCGCCTACGCAAATAATATATTTTATCTGTCTGATGAGTTCCGACAAAAGCGCACCGTCTTCCTTTGGCTTCCAGTTCTCTCTTACAAAAGAAACACAGAAATTCAATCCCATGACACCGCCTTTTTCAGCTAAAATCCGTATCATATCATCCGTTAAATTCCGAGCTGCATTAGGGGCAATTCCCCTTGCATTAGAATGAGATGCCAAGAAGGGACGCTTTGCGTATTTTGCCACGTCATAAAAGCCGCCGTCTGAAAGATGTGAAACATCGGGAATAATACCAAGCGCTTCCATTTCCTCCAACATTTCAAGTCCTTTTTCTTTTAAACCTGCTGTTTCTCCTGCACTCCACATTTTTTGTTCCAGAGGATTATAAAAACGATTGGGATATCCTAAATCATTCTCATAATTCCATGTAAAAGTTGCCATACGCACCCCTTGCTCATAAAATTTACGCAGCATCTGCGGTTCTCTCTGGTAAATAGCTCCTTCCTCCAAAGATAACAGTGCGGAAATCTTTCCGTTCTTCTCGTTTTCTTCTATATCCTTATATGTAAAAACCTGTGCAATATCCTGACTGTTTTTCTTAATTTCCTCCTGAAACAGCGCTGCCATCTCCTGCGCAGTACAAAAGCTGTCTTTTTGCGCCTCCTTGTCTACAAAAAGCGCAAAAGTCTGAAGTCCATAATCTCCTTTTCTCATCTTTTCGATATCTAAATGGAGATTGTTTTTCCTAAGCTCTACTGCTTCCTTGCTCTTCCTCTTTTCATAAATAGCGCTGATTGTATCACAGTGCATGTCAAAAACCTTCATTGATTTTCCTCTCCTTCTGGCTGTGTTTTACTTTAGTATAAAGCATCCTCTCTTCTTTTTCCAGACAAACAACCCCATTAAAAAGAGAATAACTATGATTATATTTACTCTGTTATTTTCCGGCTTTGCTTTTTGTAAAGAAGTGGGGATAACCAGCACACGAAGCTCCTCCTGTTGTATGTTTTGTGCTGCATCTATGGCAGATACTTTTATTTTCTGCCAATTTCCGTTTTTGGAAATCTGCTCTTTCACAATTCCGTTTTTTTCTTTTAGTTCTTCTTTTCCATAGTGCATCTTCCTGTCTCCGATTTGAATATCTAAACCTTCTAATGCCAGATTATCTGTAACTTCAACAAGCATGTCTCTTGCAGCGCTTTGATATTTGCCTGCATCCGTTACCCCCGATATCAGAATTGTAGGGGATGTTCTGTCCACAGTAAAAGAGAGCGGCAATGGTTCTGCCTTTCTTTTCAGACTTGTATTGTTCATGCTGTTGTCGGCATTATCCTTGGAATTTAAAATAACCGTATAATTTCCTTCTTTTTTAAAATTTTCCGCTTTTATTTTATAATAATTTTTCTTCCACTTTCCTTCCTGCTCTAAAACTTCTGCTGTATAATCCTGTCCCTCTTTTAAGTCTTTCAATTCTCCGTCACAATTTACAGTAAGCGTTCTTTCTTTAATCGTATCTACATTATATTCATAAATCCCGATTTCTTTTCCTTCCCTCAAATATGTATGGCTTCCTTCCTTCACATTCAGCCATTTTCGTGTATCTAAATCTGCCTCGTACACAGAACCATACCGATTTACAGAAAATATCAGCTCTTTTTTTGCCCAATTTCCTGCTTTATCTACTGCTGCTACGGAAAGTGTATAGATATCATCTGTTTCTTCTGTTCTGGGTAAATCGGCAATCTGTATTTTTTGTCCCCTTTTTATATTCTTTACACTCTTTTTCAGCTTTAATTTTTTCTCATTGCTTCCTGTAATATTTATGGTAAAACCGCCTGTTTGATAATTCAAATCACAAATTTCTATTATCGGCGCTACCTTATCCTTATTGGCTGATTTATCCTTTATATTGGAAATTTTAATTTCCGGAAGCTCTAAATCCACACAAAAACCTTCTCCTTGAAACTCCTTTGCTTGATTTCCCGCTTTATCTCCACAGGAAACCTTTAAACAATATTCACCGCTCTCTTCATAAAAAACCTTTGCTTTATGAACGCCTTTATGAGAAGAAAACTGTGTAATCCGTGGCTTTTTTCCTGATATATTCTCAAGCTCTGTATCTATTTTAACCTGATTTTCATCAAAATTTCGCTCACGAATAACAATTTCAGCTGTACGAGGATGATTAAAACACCTGATGTCAGAAGAACTTTCCTCTTCATAAAAAACCTCAATTACAGGAGCTGTCCTGTCTATAATAAACTTCTCCTTCTCCTCATATTTTTCTTTATTTCCTGCCTTATCCTCACAGGAAAAATGCAGTCCATAACTACCGTCTTCCGAAAAAACAATCTGACAGGAATGTGTATTTCCCTTTGACTTCCACTTTCCCACTTGTGCTTTTCCTTGCATTTCCCATTTCACAGAAGAAGGCTCAAAATTTTCCTCTGTTATCTCTATCTGTGCCGTACGCTGCGTATTATAATAGCTCTTTTCATTTGCTTTCCCTACGCTCCACTGCACGGAAATCTTAGGATTTGTTATATCTATGTTTAATTTTATCCTCTTACTTTTTCCTATGTTGCCTGCTCTGTCTTCTGCAAAGGCTTGTATTTCAAGTACTCCATCCCCATACGCTGCAACAGGCACAGTGGTTTCCTTCGAGACAGCTTCTATCCCTTCTTCTGTTTCCTGAAGCAAAGAAATTTTCTCATTCTGTTTTCCCTTGGAAATAATGTAATAAATCTCCTGCAAACCGGAGTTTCCGTATCTCTTGTTCGCATCTGTTCCTTGAATATCGAGCTTAATATCCTCACGAAAAAAGTAATCCTTCTCTTCCTTTCCATTGACAAGCTCCATAACAGGCATTGGACATTGCGTATCAATGCAAAATGAGATTTCTTTTCCCTTTACAATACAATCCTGTGTTGTTCGCTGAGATAAATCTTTAACAACAGGACAAATCTTATATTCCCCCTCCTTCAATGTCATTTCCAGTATGTGCTCTTCCCCTTTTTCTATCCATTTTATCTCTTTCATAAGCTTATCTTCCAGCTCTGCCAAAGAAGAGTTCTTTTTTTCTCCGTTTATCTCTGTTTCAAACCATAAATACTCTTTTTCTTTTGAAAAATTCTGCTCCCTGTACAAAATTTGAACAGTCATCGGATTTTTAGAATAATATCCTGAAAAAGCATCCCCTTGACTAAAACACTGTACTTTTACTTCAGGCAAGACGGTATCCGTCTGCAAGCTTAACTCTTTTTCTGTTTTGTTGCCCGCATAATCAGTAACATTAACGACAACCTGAACCTCCATACTGCTGTTTTCTTTTACTACTACCGTATATGGCAGTAGTATTTCTTTGTATTTTTCTCTTTCTTCTAAAGAGCCCTCTTGAAAAAGAGTTTCCCTGACAAGCTCCTCTCCGTCACCTTTTATCAAAATTTCTATTTGGGCTATGGCAGCTTTCTCATCTTGGACAACAAATTCTAAATCCACATCTTCCCCGTAAATACCTGTCTTCGCTGCTTCCTGTGTCCCTGCAAATGCAATTTGTAATTGCGGTTCTTCCCAATCTGTCATAATTCCGTCAGAAACATAAATTTTCTCATGCCCCAGATAGTCCTCTGTTCTTATAAAAACAAGATAATTCTTTTCTTCCTCAGGAATTGGAATTTCTCCGTTTTGAGGCAGCAAATCCCATTTCTCTTTTTTCAACTCCTCATTAAGATACTCCTCATTAAGATACTCCTCAACCACTTTTCCTGTAAATTCCCCTTCTTTTTTCATAATGTGATACTGACTTTTCTTCACACCACAGCCATTTTTATCTTCTATATGAAAACATTCTTTTCCTGCATCTGCTTTTCCGTAAAATCTACTAAACCTTATGATTTCCGGCAATGCTTCGCAATCATTTATCCTGTCACTTACCGTATTTTCTGTCACCTCAGGAACATCTGTATCGAGAAAAACCGAAATCTCAAAGGGCTTTGACTTTACCTTATTCTTCCGATGAACAAGAAAAAGTGAAATCTTTCTTTCCTCTCCCTCTTGGAAATCCTCCTTTGAAAAATCCAGTCCCTTTCCATTCTTACTGATAATTTCTCCTGACTCTGTGCATACATCTGTATAAAAACTTGCCTTGCTGTTCTGTTTCAGCAATACATGAAAATCCTGCATTTTCCCGTCTGCCCAGAGTTTTCCGGTATTCTCATCCAAATACACCTGTTGCCTGTCTGTCTCAAACTCGATATATTCCGAATGATCCTCTATTGCCTCCGACTCTATTTGTAAACTGCCGCAAGTAACCTCATCATAATTAAAATAATAATTTTCCCCTGACTTGCCGTCCTGTTTTACGGTTATTCTCTCCTTCCATTCTCCCAATGAATAATCCGGCAATTTATCTTTCTCTATGGGCTTTTCCACAGGTGTAGGATAAACGACAGCATCTCCCTTTAGCAGTCCTTCTGTTTCAGAATTTTTATAACCCTCTGTGTTTTCCTGTACCGGCGTATCTGACGCAAAATTTATTTCATTGTAATGCCCATATTCCCGCCATCCTCGCTCTACCCTTAAATTTATCTTACGCTTCTTTATAGTGAGCGCACATTCTAAACCAACCTGTTGCTTTTCTAAATCCACTTTATATTTAGAGGCGTCTTTTCCTCCCAGTTCAACCTTGGTAACAAGGACAGAAGTCTTTTTTCCCTCTGTTACATCTTTTATTTTTTCCTCCAGCACCCCTTCCAGATTTTTTACAAAAACATCTTCTGATTTCTCTGCGCTTTCTATTTCTATATCCTCTAAATTTTCCAAAATATCTCCTGTTTCAGGATTTTGGAACACCGAAAAATCATCTCGGTCATATATCTTTGTATATTTCAGACAGACTCCTTCCTTCATTTTAAGCGTAACTGTTTTCTCTTCCTGAACAGATGCTTCTGCTTTCTGCACGAAAACAAAGCTTCCTACAAACAAAAACACAGTTATAACCAATATTCCCTTTAATTTTTCGCTTCTTTTTCTGCCATAAGCTATCCATAATGTAACAAAAAGGCAAAAAATACTAATCCCGAAAAAGACATTTTTAAGACACTGATAAAAATAAATCTGATTTTGTATCTCATTCATTTTCCCCACTCCCCTCTTCAAAGGCAGCCTCTATACTGTGATGTGCTGCGGATAAATTTTCACACAGATTTCTTTTCATTTCTTCCTCATAAACCGCATTTGCGCTTCCCTTTTCTATTTTCATTGCATCTAACCCCTCTTCTATTTCTCTAAGCTGCTTTTCCATTTCTGCTTTCATCACTCCTGCCCTTGCAAACTGAAAAGCAGAAGTAATCATTTGCGACAATATCTCTTTATAGGCAAACAGCAAATCTTTTGATTTATACCTGTTTTTCTTCTCATGTTTTACAATCTCTGTTAAATCCCCCCAGTAATCTTTATAAGAAATACGCACATCTCCTCCTTGATGATACATGCCCAGCCGGTCATAGTATGATGCGATTTTCCAGAGCTTTTGTGCTCTTATAATTTCAGCCTCCTGTAAGCCTTGGGATGGTTTCCCTTCTCCTGCAATTTTCAGCCATTTCTCTGCTGCCGCCTTATTTCCCGTACCGTTATAAGAGTAAAAATAAGCAAGTCCCAAGATGTATGCAAAGCTCTCATACTCTCTTTTACGTGATTTTAAATATTCTTCATTTCTCTTATTTCCTTCTTTGGTAATTCCCAGCATTTCACGGATAAATTTTTCCTCTTTTTCTGAAAAAAAACATACAGAATATCCCTGTAACTCCTCCTGTTCCTCATTGTCTTTCCAGAGAAAAGTCTCCAAAAGCGCTTTATATGCTCTGCTGTCCTTAGGATTTAAGGTAATTGCTGCCTGATAACACGCCTGATACTGTTCTTTTCCCCTTTGACGCTGTGCTTCATACAGGCAATCCTCATACGCATTTTTTACCAGCTCCTTTTCTTCTCGATAAAAAACAAGGCTTAAAAATCCGGAAACAATGGTTAATCCCAAAAAGCAAAACAGCATTAGCTTTTTTATCTTTTGAGACTTTTGATATTCTATATCCAATTTATAATAATGAGAAAGCTCCTGTTGTAATTCCTCACAAGACTGATAGCGTTTGGAAGGATTTTTCCTTGTACACTTTAAGATAATCATTTCAAGACCGGATGACAGATTTGTATTCCAATATCGAATAGGATAGATTTCATAGGGCTTACAAATAGGGTTATGCCCTGTAAGAAGATAATAAAGCGTAACGCCCAGACAGTAAATATCTGTCCGAATATCGGACTGTCCCTGCCCTTTATACTGCTCAGGCGCTGCGTAACCGCAAGTTCCCAGGCACAGGGTATCCTCCGCCTGACTTTCTTTAAATTCTCTGGCAGTACCAAAATCAATAAGTACCACTTTTCCGTCCTTTTGCACCATCACATTGGCAGGCTTCATATCACGGTAAATAATAGGCGGATTTTGAGAATGGAGATAAGACAGCACATCACACAGCTGTTTTCCCCAATTTACAACGGTTTCCTCTTTCTGCGGTCCGTATTCCTGCACAATACTTTCCAGCTGCCGCCCTTCTATGTAGTCCATTACCAGCAGAAAGGTTTCCTCGTTTTCAATAATATCTACAATATCAGGAAGATTGGGGTGATGCAGCCTTTTTAATATATCTGCCTCTGTTAAGAGTCTCTGATGAACGGTTTCAAAATTTTCCACGCCCTCCTTTTTTACTTCTTTAATTGCCCAGTGTTTATTTACCTTCTCATTTACTGCCAGATAAACAACGCTCATGCCGCCTTCGCCTAATTTTCTCAGGATTTTATATCTGCCGTCAATCAGCTCACCTGTTTTTCGCATAGTATCACCTTCCTTTTATCAATAAAGCATCGGCCAGTCCAAAAAATATTGGGGCATAAAGGCATTTTTTTAAATAATCACATGGAATATTCTTGACAGAGCTGTCAAAAAGAGTTCTTAGAATTGTTTTTGTGAATATGAGAATATCATAATTTCTTTGCATTTGCAATTAGCAATATTGCCAAAAATATTGATATCCGGTGAAGCTGTCTCATTAAGAGATAACCCCACCGGACAAATCTGCCAAAGAACTTTATGGTTTAAAATCTGAATACTGCAACTCCATAGGCCGGTAATGGATATGCAAAGGAAAATGGTCTTCCGTCACATTCTTTTTTCACTGCTTTATAATCTACCACTTCTTTATGTACATCACCGCCGAATTCCGGTTCCTTGCTGTTTAAAATCAGCTTATACTGTTTTCTCTTCGGTACACCTACCCTATAATCATCTCTTGCTACCGGTGTATAGTTAATTACAAATAACAAATTGTTTCTGCCTGTAGGTGACCAACGTACAAAACTGTAAATACTTCTGCTAGCATCATCAGCATTAATCCATTCCAGTCCCTGATAATTGCTGTCATTTGCATATAGAGCAGGGTACTTTTTATACATTTTAAGTAATTCCTTTACATAATTCTGAAACTGCTGATGGTTTTGTTCTCCCAGCAAGTACCAATCTAATTCTCGTTCTTCGCTCCATTCCTGATACTGTCCAAAATCCTGTCCCATAAACAATAATTTCTTACCCGGATGTCCAATCATATAAGAATATCCGGCTTTTAAGTTCTCAAATTTATCCTGTCCAAGCCCCGGCATTTTGTTTATCATAGAGCATTTCAGATGTACTACCTCATCATGAGAAAGCACCAATACGTATCTTTCGCTGTACGCATAAGAGGTGGAAAATGTCATTTTATGATGATTGTATTTTCTGAAATACGGGTCCAGCTTCATATATTCCAAAAAGTCGTGCATCCATCCCATATTCCATTTCAAGGAAAATCCCAGTCCGCCGTCCTCCGGTTTGCCTGTTACCATCGGCCATGCGGTAGACTCCTCGGCAATCATGACAACGCCCTTATGTTTCCCTAAAACAACGGAATTCAAATGACGGAAAAATTCAATGGCTTCCAAGTTCTTGTTTTCTCCGTATTGGTTCGGAACCCATTCTCCGTCTCTGCGTCCGTAATCCAGATAAAGCATAGATGCAACTGCGTCTACACGCAGACCGTCAATATGAAATTCCTCAATCCAAAACAGCGCATTGGCTATGAGGAAGTTTTTCACTTCATTTTTACCATAATCAAAGACTTTTGTTCCCCAATCAGGATGTTCTCCCTTTCTGGGATCTGCATATTCATAAGTCGGAGCGCCGTCAAAGTCTGCCAGCCCATGAGCATCCTTTGGAAAGTGTGCCGGTACCCAGTCCAGAATAACACCGATTTTATTCTTATGTAAATAATTGACAAAGTAGCGAAAATCTTCCGGTGTACCATAGCGGGAAGTAGGTGCATAATAGCCGGTTACCTGATATCCCCATGAACCGTCAAAAGGATGTTCTGCAATTCCCATAAGCTCCACATGGGTATAGCCCATTTCTTTCACATATTTTGCCAGTTCATGTGCCAGCTCCCGATAATTATAAAAACCGGGATCATCCTCTCCCTGTGACGGATGTTTTTTCCATGAGCCGGGATGCACCTCGTAAACAGACATGGCATCCTTGTCCACATCAAATTCCTGACGTTTTTTCATCCAGACACTGTCTGACCATTTATAGCCGGTTAAATCCACAACCCTTGAAGCATTTCCCGGACGAAGTTCGGAATAATTTGCATAGGGGTCTGCCTTATATAACAACTCGCCGCTTTGGGCGGTAATGCAGAATTTATACAAATCCCCTTCTCTTACCTTCGGAATAAAAAGCTGATAAAGCCCCATATTATTATCGCATTTCATAATGTCTGCTTTTTCATCCCAGTTATTGAAATTCCCCACTACGGAAACTGATTTTGCATGAGGCGCCCATACTGCAAAGAAAACGCCTTCCTTCTTTCTGTTCACACCCACATGTGCCCCCAACAGCTTATAAATTTCGTAATGAGTCCCCTCTCCGAACAAATATCGGTCCAACTCTGTAATTTTCATATTAACGCCCATAAAAATCTCCTCCTTTTATGAATAAATTCCATACAGAAACTGACGAACAACTTCCCTTGTCGTTTCATCTGAAATTTTAAACATTTCATTCTCCAGCATCCCGTAGCTGGCAGTCATAATATGATGGTTTAAAACACCTGTAAATCCCACCGCATACATTTTTCTCTGAGCTGTATCTCCCTTTAGAGAAGTATCTCTTTCAAAGACACCTGCAATGTATCCGTAATAATTTTCTATAAAGGGAAGCACCATTTGAAAGGCTTCGTTTTCTCTCCCTGAATAGAAAAGTGACAGCATAAACAGATAAAACTTCTCATGAGCAGATGCAAAGTTAAAAAATCTTCTAGCAATCTGATATAGGATTTCCGGCAGTTCCTCATTCACCTGCACAACCTCTGCAATATCCTCCTGCAAAATCTTGTAGCCGCTTTCTAAAAGATACTGCAAAAGTCCCTTCTTACTTCCAAAGTAATAGTACAAGGTGGGCTTCGTCACTCCGGCTTTATCAACGATTTCCTGTATTCCCACCGCATCATATCCTTTTGCGTGAAACAAATCCAGCGCTACTTGCAAAAGCACCTCTTTGTTGTCCATTCTGTTCACCGCCCTTCTACCTTCAATTATACTTATCGGTATATAAAAAATCAACTGTTCATTTTTTATTTTCTTTTTTGTTTTAAGTGTGATACAGTATATTTAAACGCAGCAGACAGCGAAGACAACGAAAAACTTCATGTCAGAAAAGCGAGTCGCTTTTCTATGTTATAAATTAAGCGATGGCTTATGCCAGCTCTGCATTGGCTACGCCGTACATCGGCACATTTCATGTGCTTTTGCCTGCGGCTTGTACGGCTTCGCCAATTTCTTTATCACCATTTTGTGTCTGCTGTGTCTTTTATATAAAGGAGAGGAAGTTTCATGGAAAATAGCCTATGGAAATACAATACACATAATGATTCTTTAGATTTTTTGCGTTCTCTGCACTTAACAGATGGTTTAAATCTTGCTTCAGACAACCAACTCGCTTTTCTTTACGCTCTATCTAATCACGCCCAAAATCACTACTCTCAAGTATTTATTCCTAAGAAAAACGGAAAGAAAAGGAAACTTCTTATACCTGATTACCTATTAAAACAGGTGCAGACAAATATCTTAAAACACATCCTTGTCCAGTTTCCTATTTCTCCTTATGCAACAGCTTACAAAAGCGGCTGTTCTACTGTTTTCAATGCTTTTCCTCACTTAAATCAAAAACTCCTTTTGAAATTAGATATCCATGATTTCTTTGGCAGTATTACCTACATTGATGTTTACCAAAAAGTTTTTAAAAGCGAACTGTTTCCTCCTTCTGTACGGACACTTCTGACACACTTATGCTGCTATCACGATGCTCTGCCTCAAGGTGCGCCCAGTTCCCCCTATATTTCCAATCTTATTTTAAAACCTTTCGATAATTATATCGGAAACTGGTGCAAAAAACAGCAAATAACTTACACACGATATTGTGACGATATGACTTTTTCCGGTGACTTTAATCCTGTACTTGTAAAGAAAAAAGTGCAGTCTTTTCTTATGCGTTTAGGATTTTCTCTAAATCCTGAAAAAACTCATGTATGCTCACAGAAAAATCGTCAGGAAGTAACCGGACTTGTGGTTAATCAAAAACTGCAGACATCAAAAGAATACCGTCGCCGTATCCGACAAGAATGCTACTACATCAAAAAATTCGGTCTAAAAGACCATCTTGCACACATCGGATACAAAAAAGGAGAAACCCACTATCTGCAAAGTCTCAACAGTAAAATCAACTACATACTTTACGTCAATCCCTCAGACAGCGAATTTCTCCTATTAAAGAAAGAACTTTCCTCTTTTTTTCAAGTCTAATTCCAAACGAGGTTGTCGCATTAAACAGCAATTTGGAATATTTATACATTTTTCCAATATGCACTTAATGCAACAGCCCCATATCATATTCCAAATAATCTTCTGGCATTTTCTCTTGTTACTTCTGCAACTTTATCAAAAGAAACGCCTTTTATTCTGGCAATTTCGTCCATGACAAACCCCAGCTGAAGAGAGTTGTTTCTTTTTCCTCTGCGTGGTACGGGTGATAAATACGGAGCATCTGTCTCTAAAAGCAGATAATCTAACGGTGCATATTCTACCACTTCTTTTAGCCTCTTAGCATCCGGAAAAGTAACTACACCGCCAATCCCCAGATAATATCCCATATTCATGTATTCTCGTGCATGTTCTTTGGAATAAGCATAGCAGTGAATAACTCCTGATAAATTCTCAGCCTTTTCTGCCTTCATAATATCTAAAGTATCTTTTGCAGCATCACGGCTGTGAACAATAATCGGCAGCTTTGTTTCCTTTGCCAAATCCATCTGCCTTACAAACCACTTTTTCTGTGTTTCATGGTCTTCCTTATTCCAATAATAGTCCAATCCGATTTCCCCTACGGCAACTGTTTTTTCTTCATCACACAGCTGTCTGAGTCTGCACATTTTTTCTTCATCCAGCTCGCCTACCTCATCCGGATGAATACCTACTGCCGCATAAACAAAAGGATATTTCTTTGCCAGTTCTACGGAGTCCTCTGCTCCTTTAAAAGAAGCGCCTACATTTATAATTTCGCTCACTCCGTTGGCATGTACATGCTCCAGCATTCGTCCTCTGTCTTTATCAAATGCCTTGTCGTCATAATGTGCATGGGTATCAAATATCATGAATTCCTCTCTCCTTTAATCTTTTATATACCATTTCCCGAAACAGCGCATACAGCACAGAACAAATCGGGATAAATACCAGCATACCTACAATTCCCATCAGACTTCCGCCCACTGTAACAGCAACCAGAACCCAGATAGACGGCAGTCCCACGGAACCTCCCACTACATGAGGATAAATCAAGTTTCCCTCAACCTGCTGCAATACCAGGAACAGAATAACAAAGGCAATCGCCTTCATAGGGTCTGCTACTAAAATCAGGAAAGTCCCTAAAAAGCATCCGATAAAAGCACCGAAAATCGGAATTAATGCAGTAAATGCAATTAAAACGCCTACTAAAAGTGCATAGGGAAATCTTAAAATACTCATGGAAATAAAAAACATTGTTCCTAAAATAACGGCTTCACAGCACTGTCCCGTAACAAAATTAGCAAAGGTCTTATAGCTTAAAGATGCAATGTCCAGCACCTTTGTTACTACCTTCTTAGAGAAAAAGGCATATAAAATCTTTCGGATTTGTACAGCAAGTTTCTCTTTTTGAAGGAGGATATAGCATGCAAACACAAAAGCAACACAAAAGTTCATAACAGAATTGATAACAGTCTTTGCCACAGTCATGGTGGAATTTAAAACATTTCCGGCTCCGTTTTTCAGAAATCCGAATGCGGTGTGAATAATTCCGTCCCAATCAAACTGCAAGCTGGCAATCCAAACTTCAATCTGCTTGTTATCTTCAAAAATGTCCATCGCCCATCTTTGAAGCTTTATAAGCGCCGCCTCTATATTTACACTTAAACTGGCAACCGTACTTGCTACCTCAGGAATAACCACCAAAAGTACAATCCATAAAATAGCAACTACAAATAAAATAGCCAGCACAAGGCAAATTGGTCGTTTCAGTTTTTTTGCCTTTCCCTTTGTTTTCGAAAATAGTCTTTTTTCCATAAAGCTCATGGGAACATTTAAAATAAATGCCATAGCTGCTCCCAGCAAAAACGGAAAAACAATACTAACCACAAAGGAAAATCCTGCCGCCACACTTTCTATCCGCTGTACTCCTACGTAGAATAAAACAGCAAATACAATCAGCAGCATAATATTTTTCATGTTTTTCTTGTTCAAATCCATACATATCCTCCAAAAATCTTTTATTTACCGATTTTTGTACGTATCCATTTAATAAACTGAATAATCGGAAGGTTTGCCAGTGACAGGCCAAACATAATCAGAAGCTGTGTCAGATTTAATGTCTGTACCTGGAAAATACTGTGCAGTGCAGGAATTAACATAACTGCTGTAATCAAAGCAAGCCCCAGTCCAAAAGCGCCGATTAAGTAGATATTGTTGAAAAATCTCTTAGTAAACAGTACCGGTTCAGAAGATTTACAGTTAAATCCATGTACCAGACGAGAAGTACATAAAGTTCCGAATGCCAGTGTAGAAGCTAAAAGCGGGCTTTCCTGATATCCAATATAGAAGGCAACCATTGTCATAATACCGATTACAAGACCTTCAATTCCAATTCTGGAAAGAAAATCTTTTGTTAAAATAGATTCGTTCATTGGTCTTGGCTTTTCGTTCATAACACTTTCTGTGTGTGGCTCAAGTCCAAGAGCAATGGCCGGCAAGCTGTCTGTAAGTAAGTTGATAAACAGAAGATGAACCGGTGCAAAAGGAACCGGAAGTCCTGCAATAGAAGCATACAATACTGCTAAAATTCCGGCAAAGTTACCTGATAACAGGAACTGGATTGCACTCTTAATGTTTCGATATACATTACGTCCATTTTCTACTGCTTTAACAATAGTCGCAAAATTATCATCTGTCAATATCATAGATGCAGCATCTTTGGATACTTCTGTTCCGGTAATACCCATAGCAACACCGATATCAGCCTGTTTTAAAGCAGGCGCATCATTTACACCGTCACCAGTCATGGAAACAATATTTCCTTTATCCTGCCATGCTTTGACAATTCTGATTTTATGCTCCGGTGAAACTCGTGCATATACGGAAATGCCTTCTACAAAATCTCTTAATTCTTCGTCAGACATGTTTTCAATAACAGCGCCTTCACATGCCTCTGACTCATCCTGCAAGATACCGATACGTTTTGCAATGGCAGCCGCAGTTACCTTATGGTCACCGGTAATCATAATCGGTTTAATGCCGGCTTTAATACACTCCTCAACAGCAGCCTTTGACTCCTCACGCGGCGGGTCCATCATGGCAATTAAGCCTAAGAAGGTCATGTCATTTTCATCTTCCACTGTAAGAGTTGTGCCTTCCGGTACACGCTTATATGCGAAAGCAAGAACACGAAGACCGCCCTGTGAGAACTTCTGGTTCTGTGCTTCGATTTCCTGAATATCCTCTTTTGTAATCGGCACAATTTCGCCGTTTTTCTGAATGTGTGTCACACGTCCCAAAAGAACATCCACAGCGCCCTTTGTCACCATAGTAGAACCTTCTTTTAAGGTATGAAGGGTTGACATCATCTTTCTGTCACTGTCAAAAGGAACTTCGCTGTATCTTGGATATTTCTGTCTTACTACTTCAGCAGGAGAACCGAGCTTATCGCCCTGATTGATAAGGGCTGTTTCTGTCGGGTCACCGATTTCTTCACCGTTTTTATTGGTAGAGTCATTACATAAAATACTATGACGAAGAAGCTGTTTCTGAGCCTTATCACCTAAGTCGATAGCTTCTGCCGGAATTTCTTTTCCTTCTACATAATAATATTCTACTGTCATTTTATTCTGTGTCAGAGTTCCTGTTTTATCAGAACAGATAATAGAAACACTTCCCAGACCTTCCACTGCCTGAAGCTTTCTTACAATGGCGTGCTCCTTCGCCATCTTCTGTGTACCAAAGGAAAGTACAATGGTAACAATAGAGCTTAACGCTTCCGGAATAGCGGCTACCGCAAGTGCAACTGCAAAGAGGAAGGCATCTCCGATGCTTTCTCCACGAAATACGCTGATACCAAATAAAATGGCACAAAATATAAGAATTAAAATGGATAATTTCTGACCGAAGTTATCTAAGTTCATCTGAAGCGGTGTTTTCTTTTCAGAAGTTGTTTTTAATAACTTGGCAATTTTTCCCACTTCTGTTTCCATACCAATTCCGGTTACAAGGAAGGAACCACGTCCGTAAGAAACAAAGCTTCCGGAATATACCATGTTGGTTCTGTCCCCTAAAGGAACTTCACCTTCAATTTCTTCTTCTTTTTTCTCTACGCCAAGGCTTTCACCGGTAAGTGCACTTTCGTCAACCTTTAAGCTGGCGTTTTCAAGAATACGTCCGTCAGCCGGAACGTAATCTCCTGCTTCCAGCATAACAATATCACCCACGGTTACCTGATCAGACGGAACTTTGATAACATCTCCGTTTCTGAAAACCTTTGCTTCCGGAGCTGACATAGCCTTTAAAGAGTCCAGTGACTGCTCTGCCTTAATGGTCTGAACAGTACCTAAAATCGCATTCATGGTAATTACCACCAGAATAACAATGGCGCTTTCTGTTTCTCCTAACAATCCTGATACGATTGCCGCTACAATCAGTATAATAACCAAAAAGTCTTTATACTGTTCCAAAAAAATCTGAAGAATGGACTTCTTCTTTTCTTCTACTAAAGCATTTGGTCCATACTTTTCCTGATTTTTCTTAATCTGTTCCTCGCTGAGAGGATGAGTACTGCCATTTACAGCTTTTTGAGCTTCTGTTCTTGACATTTGATAATACTCTTTCATGCTTTTTCCTCCTAAATTTTATTGTGCGTTGTAAAAGTCTTTTTGTTTTTCATGGGAAACAGAAAAAGGCAAGACTCCTACTGCACTTTTTCATGCAATAAAAGTCTTGCCATTTCATCACGACACGGATGGAAATCTTTCCATCGAGATTGACGTTATCGCGAACACCCATAGGTGCCAGCTACTCCCTTTTATTAAAAAGAACTATAAACGATATAGTCGGTGCTGTCAACCCTTTTTTTAACAGATTTCTGCACCTGCAGGCATATCTTTATCCGGAGTCATAAGAGCCAATTCCCCGTCAAAGCCTTCTGCACATAAAATCATACCCTCTGAAACAATACCGGCTAATTTGGCAGGTTTTAAGTTTACTAAAACCATAACCTTCTTGCCAACCATATCTTCCGGTTTGTAGTTGGATTTAATTCCTGATACAATCTGCTTTACCTGACTTCCGATTTTAACCTGAGAACACAGAAGTTTCTTGGATTTTTTTACTTCTTCACAGGCAATAATCTCACCAACCTGGAATTGCATTTTCATAAAATCGTCAAAAGTAACTTCTTCTTTTGCTTCAATATCTATAACAGGAGCTTCTTCCTTTTCTTCTGCTGCTTCTTCTGTTTTTTCTTCTTCCTTCATAGCTTCTACTTTTTCCAGTACTTCTTTGACATCCAGACGTGCAAATAAAATTTCCGGTTTTTCTGTAACTTTGTTTCCGGATGGATATAAACCAAATGTTTCTAATTCTTCGTATTCACGTTTTGGTGCATTTAACTGTGTCAGAATTTTTCCTGTTGTTTCAGGCATAAAGGACTCTAATAAAGATGCTCCAATACAAATTCCCTCTACCAGATTATAGAGAACAGTTGCAAGACGGTCTTGCTTATCTTCCTCTTTTGCCAAAGCCCATGGCATTGTTTCATCAATATATTTGTTGCAGCGTTTGAATAAAGTAAAGATTTCTGTAATAGCATCTGCCACACGAAGTTCTTCCATTTTTGCTGCTACTTTTGCTTTTGTTCCCAGCACAACTGCCTTTAATTCTTCATCTACAGGCTCACATACATTTGTATTTTTTACTTCTCCGCCAAAGTATTTATTAGACATGGAGATTGTTCTGTTTACCAGATTTCCTAAAGTATTTGCAAGTTCGGAATTTAAACGCTCTACCATCAGCTCCCATGTAATTACACCATCGTTTTCAAATGGCATTTCATGAAGAACAAAGTAACGCACTGCGTCTACGCCAAAGAAATCTACTAACTGGTCTGCATAAAGAACATTTCCTTTTGATTTACTCATTTTCCCATCACCCTGTAAAAGCCAAGGATGTCCGAAAATCTGTTTTGGCAAAGGCAAATCAAGAGCCATAAGGAAAATCGGCCAGTAAATTGTATGGAAACGGATAATATCTTTTCCAATTAAATGTAAGTCTGCAGGCCAGTCTTTCTTAAACTGTTCTGTGTTTTCTCCGTCACAATCATATCCAATACCTGTGATATAGTTTGTAAGAGCATCCAACCATACATATACTACGTGTTTTGGATCGAAGTCTACAGGAATTCCCCATTTAAAGGAAGTTCTGGATACACATAAATCCTGAAGTCCCGGAAGAAGGAAGTTGTTCATCATTTCATTCTTTCTTGATACAGGCTGAATAAACTCAGGATGTGTATTGATATGATCAATCAGTCTCTGCGCATATTTACTCATTCTAAAGAAATATGCTTCTTCCTTTGCAGGTGTTACAGGACGTCCGCAATCCGGACACTTGCCATCTACCAGCTGAGACTCTGTAAAGAAAGACTCACATGGTGTACAATACATACCTTCGTAATAGCCTTTGTAAATATCACCCTGATCATACAGTTTTTTGAAAATTTTCTGTACCTGTTTTTCATGATAATCATCTGTTGTACGGATAAATTTATCATAAGAAGTATTCATTAAATCCCAAATACTCTTAATTTCTCCTGCCACATTATCTACAAATTCTTTGCAGGTAACACCGGCTTCTGCTGCCTTTAATTCGATTTTCTGACCGTGTTCATCTGTTCCTGTCTGGAAAAACACGTCATATCCCTGCTGTCTTTTAAATCTGGCAATACTGTCTGCAAGAATTGCTTCGTAAGTATTTCCGATGTGTGGCTTGCCTGATGTGTAGGCAATGGCTGTTGTAATATAATATTTTTTCTTATCCAATTTTCTTTCCTCCTTATATACGCTCACAAAAAAAGACTCACCTTCCATATTAAGAAGGCGAGCCTATAACCCACGTTACCACTTCTGTTTATCTGTACCTCGCAGTACAAACCTCAACGGGTATCTGTTTAATACCCTGCCGCTATAACAGGCGGACCCTGTCGCAGCCTTGGCAATTCTGCTTCGGTGCGCCTCTCAGGAGCCATCTTCCATATACTCTCATTTATTCCTCTCAGCCTATGGGAATTTCTCTGTAAAATGTTAAATATACGTACTCTCTCCGTCACTGTGTTTACATATATGAATTATGCTAACATATTCAGGAATGTTTGTAAACACTCTTTTTTTTACATAAACTCATGCTCTTTACTGAGTTTTTTCACAATCTTAACAGATGCTAAAATTGCAATCAAGTTTGGAATTACCATAAGTCCATTAAACATATCGGACATATTCCATACTAAATCAACCTTTAAAGTAGAACCTACTAAAACACAGACAACTACCAAAAAAGCATAAATTTTAACTGCTTTTTGACCCAAAAGGCTACGCACATTTACTTCACCAAAATAATACCAACCAATAATCGTAGTAAATGCAAAGAACAACATACAAATAGCAATAAAAATCTTACCAAAAGAACCAAATGCTGAATCAAAGGCAACCTGCGCTAAAGCAGAACCTGTTTCTCCACTTGACAATGCTCCTGTAGAAAGAATTACAAGGGCTGTTAAAGTAAGAATTACAAAAGTATCAATAAATACACCCATCATAGCAATAATACCCTGATCTCCAGGATGTTTTACATCTGCTGTCGCATGTGCATGAGGTGTAGAACCCATACCTGCTTCATTGGAAAAAAGACCTCTTGCCACACCAAAACGCATAGCTTTCTGCACAGTTACACCAAGAGCACCTCCAAGTACTGCCTCCGGTGCAAATGCTGCTACAAAAATATCATGAAATGCAGTCCCTACACTGCTGCCATTCATAAATAAAATAACTAAGCATCCAATAATATAAATAAGTGCCATTAACGGAACAACTTTTTCTGTAACTCTGGCAATTCTTTTAATACCACCCAGAAAAATAAACGCTGCTACAATAGCCACTAAAATTCCGACATGAAATGGCTTAACACCAAAAGCATTATAAAAAGAACTTCCAATAGAATTGGACTGTACCATATTTCCCATAAATCCTAATGCCAAAATAATTGCAACTGAGAAAAATCCTGCAAGAAACTTACCAAATTTCCCTTTAAAAATATATTTAATATAATAAACAGGGCCTCCTACAATTACACCATTTTCTTTTACTCTGGTGTGCTGTGCCATAACTGCTTCTGCATAGATGGTCGCCATTCCAAAAAATGCGCTCACCCACATCCAAAAAATAGCACCTGGACCTCCTGCTGCAATAGCTGTAGCCGCACCGGCAATATTTCCTGTACCTACCTGAGCTGCAATAGCTGTAGCCAATGCCTGAAAAGAGCTTAATCCGTTTTCACTGCTTTTTCCATGAAGAGAAAATCCCCCGAACATCTTCTTCATTCCTACACCAAATTTTCGCACCTGAATGAATTTCAACGTAAAAGTATAAAAAATACCCGTACCTAAAAGCAAGATTAAAAGTGCATAATCCCATAAAAATTTGTTTACCAGTTCCACAATAGACGTTATCATTTCCATTTCTCTGTCTCCTTTTCTTTTGCTTCTATTTGCCTATTGTTGTCTGAAATAATAAAAAACCTGTGAGATTGCGAAAATCCCACAGGTTAAAGTTCTTTTCAAGCGCAACTGCGTTCAACCATAAACATAGCACCTAAAGGCACTACCTTTACGAAAAACTTCACTGTCCTTTTGCCTGAGAGATTCACAGACACTGTCTGCTTACACCTTCGGCACCCTTTTCGGGATTCTCCAGAGAGCCATCCAGATGCAGTCCTGCTTTTTTCAAAGCCCCTGAGAGTATTACTCCTTCGGTGGGCAATATTGCCTCTTTCCTGCAGCCTTCTATTGGCACAATATGCAAATAACGATTTTATTATAGCACTGGTTTTTTATTTGTCAATCCCCTTTATGAGGACAAATGTATTTTTCTCAAGAACACTTCATAAAAATATATTATATACTCTATTTAATACGCACAGGTTGTCTAAGCTCAGTTTTGTTTCCATTTATATCTGTTATTATTGCTACAATAGTTGCCGTTCCCGGTTTACCTGTCGTAATCTCTGATTTTGGATTTGTAAAAGTCAGCCTATTCTCCCAACTCCAAGTACTAATTGTACCTAAAAGGAAAGATTTACTAAGCCAAACGCTCCGTTTGTACCACGAATAATCTGGAGCACAGACTTCATCTTCAATCATGTACTCTACCTCATAAACTGCTTCAGCTGGATTAGTTTGCAAGGTGACATCATATTGCTTTCCGTTTCCGTCAAGAGTAATCTCAACATCAGGAGTACTCTTTCCATCAACTAGCAGAGTAGCCTCTTTCACAAAACCAATATTGGAAGAAGTGACGCGTACAAACAATTCTTCTCTAGCTGATACACTCTCTGCTGTAATTTTTGCCGTACCAGTAGCATGAGCAGTATAATTTCCGACATTGTCAACAGACAAAACAGAAGGATTACTACTTGTCCATGTAACACTTTCAGCAGCTGATGCTGGTGTAAAAATAAGCTCATATTTTCCTGTATCTCCTGGAGAAAGAGATCTGTCTCCTTTCATATCTATACGCTGTAACGGAGGCGAATTCTCTGGCTTTTCCCAGCTCGCATCAACCAACACCCAATTTTCCAAACCATCAGCAGGAAAATCATAAGGTGTAGTCCATCTGTCAATAGCCCCTCTCTTAAACCCCTTATCACTAATAGACACTGGCTCCATTGTTTTTCCATCGCGGCTCTGATTTCCGCATCTCCAACATTTCCAATATCCATCTCTATAAATTTCATCAGTTCCCGTATTATAAACCGGTTCTTCATAACGCCAATCATGTTCATGCTTTTTCATTTCACAGGATTCACAGATATAATATGCTGGTTTCAAAATCCATACATGTGTATGAAATGCACCACAACAATCATACCTATCGTTCCATTCCCAGTCTGATAAGTCCTGAGAGCAGCCATTACAGGCATGACCATCCTTTCTCTTCTCCCAATCTACCCATTTCCACTTATGGACGTGTCTGTCTGAAACCCACCTTCCATCTTTTCCTACATAACAATCCCCTATCCATGTATTGCTTGCCATAGTTCCATCATCATACAAGTAATACCATGATCCATCTATTTCCTGCCAGCCTGTCATCATATAGCCATTCCCGTCAAAATAGTACCAATATCCGTTTATCGACTCCCAGTTACTTGTCGTATAACTTCCATCTGCATGACAATACCACCAGCCATGAGCCGTATCTATCCACTGGGCTGTTCTCCAACTGCCATCTTCCCCCACATAATAGTCTTCTATCCACGTATTGCTTGCCATAGTTCCATCATCATACAAGTAATACCACTTTCCGCCTATTTCCTGCCAACCTGTTACCATATAGCCATTTCTATCAAAATAATACCACTTTCCGCTGATATATTCCCACGCACTTGTCGTATAACTTCCATCTGCATGACAATACCACCAGCCATGAGCCGTATCTATCCACTGGGCTGTTCTCCAACTACCGTCTTCTCCTACATAATAGCCTTCTATCCACGTATTACTTGCCATAGATCCGTCGCTGTACAGGTAATACCACTTCCCACCTATTTCCTGCCAACCTGTTACCATATAGCCATTTCTGTCAAAATAATACCACTTTCCGTTGATATATTCCCATGCATTTGTTGTATAACTTCCATCTGTATGGCAATACCACCAGCCATGACTGTCTATATTCCATTGAGCTGCCTGTACTTCTGTATTGCTTACAACAACACTGCTTATAAAAAGAAATGCGGCTGTCAATAAGCCTGCTCCTTTGTTTCTCATACTGCTTACCTCTTACCCTTTTAATTTTATTTTCTCTTTTTAATATAGCAAATATTACTCACTAAAGAACAGCTATGCTTTTTCACATAATTCTGATATTCATAAAAATTAACATAATATTCCCTTCCCCACGAGGAAATACGCAGCCACTCACTTTCAAATCCTGTAACCACAACAAAATGAGCTGCTGTTTCTGCTATTTTTTCGTATCCTTCCTCTGTCTTATCGTAAAAAGCCAGTTTATGTCTCTTTAAAGGGAGCGGAAAATTGGGGCCGATTGCTAAAATTACAGGTATATCATGTGCCAGCATAGCTTTTATCCTGTTTGGTATATTTCGACTTCTTACCCCAAAGGCTGCCTTTAAAGGAATTCTGTTTTTAATAAAATAACGATTTACCTCTATTCCTAAAAGCCAACCGGGAATTCCCAGACCTGGAATGATAGGAAAGTATTTTTTACGCATTGTTTCTACACATTTCTCATAAACCTCAGCATCTAAAATACCATTTCCTTTCTCTTCTTCCTGAAACTCCTTACCTTTACAGTAATCTTTATGTAAATCCAAATATAAAAGAATATCCGTTGCCGCAATCGTACCACAGCCATAACCTGACATACTTCTTCCCTTCCACCATTCCTGATTACCGCCATAAGACAGCTTCCCATCTTTCATAATTGCTATATAAGGTTCATTCAGCTTCCCTGCCTTCATTTTATGTCAACCTTCATTTCTTCTGATATTGTTACCGGTCCTCCCATTTTACAGGAAAATACCTTGCCATTCTCTTTTTTTACATAAGCTTCTATCATGCCTCCCGGCTGATGAAGCTCGTATACAAATTCTCCGGTATCTGCATCTTTAGAAAGATACACAGCTGCTCCCATACTGCCACTTCCGCAGCTGCTCTCCCAGACCATGGAAGTGGTACTTTCCACATATACCACGGGAGTCATCTTACTTTCCTCTAAAAACATAACACCATAAGCATCACAAGGGCAGACTCTTTTTGCCTTCTCAATAAGTTCATCTACAAACTCCTGAGCTTTTGGAGCACTATTTACAATAATGTGACAAATCCCCTCAAATACAACCATCGAATATTTTTCCTCTTTTACGGAAATTTCTTTAATCTCCATTGGAAGAGGCATTTCTGTCCTTGCAGTCCCCTTTTCCATATCTACTGCCACCTTCAGTTTCTTTTGAGAACCGCTGACATCCACCCACACATCTTCTGCCTTTTCTTCTGAAAGCATACTTAACAAATATCCAAAGCTTCTGGTTGCATTTCCACAAAATTCACCGCCCATCATCTGCATGTGAAAACTTCCATCCTGCATTTTCTCCACAAAACCCACCTGTTCTCCGTGAAGTTCTTCCATGCACAAAAGTTCTCTGGAAATTGCCGGATAATCTTCTCTTTTTGCCGGACTCATTACAAAAATTGTTACATTGCCTGCTGGATTTGCTACTCTAATTTTTAATTCCATATCTTCATACCTCCCAAATATTTTCGTTCCCCAATTTATTTTTAATCATATCACATTCCACATCAAAAAATAATAAAATTTATCGACATTTGTAAAAAGCTGTGATATATATTGAGTATAGAATTTAATAAAAAAGGGGGGACTTTCATTGAAGACTAAAAAGAATTCTGTAAACCAGATTACAGAGGGTGTTATATGGAAACAGCTCTTGTTTTTCTTCTTTCCGATTATGCTAGGAACTCTGTTTCAGCAGCTCTACAATACTGCTGACGCAGTTGTAGTAGGTCGTTTTGTAGGAACGCAGGCGCTTGCTGCCGTAGGTGGCTCCACCGGACAAATGGTTAATCTGATTGTAGGATTTTTTGTAGGTCTTTCTTCCGGTGCCACAGTTATTATAGCTCGCTATTATGGAGCAAAAAACAAAAAAGAGCTCAACGATACTCTGCATACTGCTGCCGCTCTCTCTATTGTAGGAAGCGTTATTATCACCATTGCCGGTATTGCTTTAACACCTTTTATGTTAAAACTTATGAACACTCCAAAAGACGTTATTCAGGGTTCTTCTACTTATCTTAGAATTTATTTTGCAGGCATTATTTTTGTATTTATTTATAACGTAGGTTCTGCTATTTTAAGAGCTGTGGGCGACTCTACACGCCCTCTTTATTTCCTGATTGTATGCTGCTTTATTAACATCTTTCTGGATATTCTTCTGGTAGTGGGGTTTGATATGGGTGTTGCCGGTGCTGCTCTCGCCACGGTAATTTCTCAGGCAGCCAGCGCTATTTTAGTGATTTACGCCCTGATGAAATCCAAGGATATGTATCGTCTGAAGCCAAAGGAAATTCATTTTCACAAGTTCCTTTTGCTGTCCATTGTTACTATTGGGCTTCCTGCGGGTATTCAGTCTGTCATGTATAATGTTTCCAACATGATTATTCAGACTTCTCTCAATGATTTGGGAACCAGTACCATGGCAGCTTACACTGCCTTTGGCAAAATCGATGCCATTTATTGGATGATTTCCGGTGCTTTCAGTGTGGCAATTACAACGTTTATCGGACAGAATTATGGTGCGGGAAAATATCATCGTATGAAAAAAAGCGTTACCGTTTGTCTTTTCATGGATTTTATTGCTTCTTTGCTGGTAAGTATTCTTTTACTTTCTCTGGGTGAATATCTTCTTAGAATGTTTACCCCAGACCCGGAAGTTATTAAAATCGGTATGAAGATCATTCACATTATTGCACCTTCCTACGTGCTGTTTATTTTTATCGAAATCTTATCCAGCGCTCTTCGAGGAGTGGGAAATGTACTGGTTCCTATGCTTATGACCTGTACAGGTGTATGCTTGCTTCGTATTATCTGGATTTTCCTTGTAATACCGAAAAAACCAAGTATTTCCGATATTTTGCTCTGTTATCCTATCTCATGGGGATTGACAGCAGCCCTGTTTGTTATTTACTATTACTTTGACCAGAAAAATTTCTATAAAACACATATAGACCATTAAAACAATGAAAGGAAGCTATTATTATGACTTTTTCTTATTCCAACGCACCTTCCTCTCTGGAGCTTGCACTGATTGAGGAAAGCACACAGATACTTTTAAATGAATACAGCAAGCAGTGTGCAGACGCAGAACAGCTCTGTGTAAATGTCACTTTTACTTCATCCGGAAACACTTTAAGGGTTTCTAAAAAAGGAGAACAGTGCACCATTACCTGCCATGAACCAGCTCATTATTTCCGCTGTCTCAATTACCTTATTCATCACTTGGATGAGGATTTTGACTTTGAAGAAACAGGCTTTTTCGAAAAAAACGGTTTTATGCTGGACTGTTCCAGAAATGCCGTTTCTACTGTAAATACAGTAAAAAAAATAATTCGTATTATGGCAAAGCTGGGGCTTAATCAGTTACTTTTATATACAGAGGATACTTATGAGGTTCCGGGACTTCCTTACTTCGGCACTTACAGAGGCCGTTACTCACAGGAAGAGCTTCGCCAGTTAGACGACTATGCTTACCAATTCGGAGTTGAGCTGGTTCCCTGTATCCAGACACTCGCTCATTTAAGAAATGCCCTGAAATGGCCTATGGGACAGGACTTAAAGGACAGCGCCGATATTTTGCTGGTAGGTTCTGAAAAAGTCTACGATTTTATCAGACAGCTTTTAACCTCTGTAAAAAGCTGCTTCCGTTCTGAAAATATTCATATCGGTATGGATGAGGCTGTTATGCTGGGACTTGGAAATTATCTGCACCAAAACGGCTACAAGAAAAGCTCTGAACTGATTTTAGAGCATACAGACCGTGTTCTGGAAATTTGCAGAGAATTAAACTTAAAGCCTATGATGTGGAGTGATATGTTTATTTCCTCCAACGCCGGAACATGGTATTATAATGTTGATGAAAATGTTGATACTACAAGCTGGACAAAACCGGCAGATGATTTGGCTTTGGTATATTGGGATTACTACAATACAGACAGAAGCGTATATCGCAAGATGCTTCGTATTCATAACGAAATCGCTAAAAGAACTGTCTTTGCCGGCGGTATCTGGAACTGGAACGGTATTGCGCCAAACTACGGCAGAACAATCAACTGCACAATTCCTGCCCTTTTAGAATGTCAGGCACAGAATGTGAAAGAGGTATTTGCTACCGGCTGGATGGACAACGGAGCGGAAACTCCTATTGACGCTATTTATCCGGGACTTGTGGCATTTGCTACCCTTTGCTTCCACTCTGATTTAGACGAAGCTGTTTTAAAACAGAACTTTGCTGACTGCGTAGATGCAGCTTGGGAAGATTTTGAGCTTTTGGACAGATTTGACTCTCTTTTCCAAGGAGACGGAAATAACATTTCTGCCGATAATCCTTCCAAATATTTGCTGTATCAGGACGCTATGCTGGGTATGTTTGACTACCACATTCAAGGAGTAGATACAAAGTCCTATTATAAAGATTTAGCTGACAAGCTGGACAAATGCGCAGACGAAAATTCTTGCTACAAAACATTATTTAATTTCTATAAATATTTTGCCCTTGTACTGTCTAAAAAAGCGGATTTGGGAATTCGTTTAAAAGAAGCTTATGATAAAAACGATTTGTCCACATTAGAAGAATTAAACGCAAAAGTTATCCCCAATATTCTGGAAAATTTACAACTTATGCACCAATTCCGTGAGGAATTATGGATGAAAGATGCAAAGCCTTTTGGTTACGAGCTTATGGATATTAAGCTTGGAGGAGTTTCTGCACGTTTAAAAGCCTGCCAGAGACGTATTGCCTCTTATCTTGCTAAGGAAGTGGATAAATTAGAAGAATTAGAACAGGAACGCCTGCCTTACTGGACAGTGGAAAATAAATATCCACATGATATGAAGGTAGAACTTCGTGAAAATATCTGGAGCAGAATTGTCAGTGGATGTGATTTAATCGATACGATTTAAGAGATTTTAAAGGTTTCCTCTTTTATTTCCTTTATTTTATGTTACACTATAGGAAATAAAGGAGGAAATACTTTTATGGAAGAACATACATTGCCCCATCAACACGGAGAATATGGGGAACATTTAATAGAACATATACCTGACACAGAAAAATTTCAAATTGTTGCTTCTATCTTCAAGCAGCTCAGTGACACCACACGTATTCGCATTTTTTGGATTTTATGCCACTGCGAAGAATGCGTAATCAATATCTCTGCCCTGATGGATATGAGCAGTCCGGCGGTGGCACATCACTTACGGCTTTTAAAGAGCAGCGGACTGGTAGAAACCCGCAGAGAAGGAAAAGAAACTTATTATAAAGCCAGTTCATCAGAAAAAGCACAGTCCCTTCATCACATGATTGAACAAATGATGGACATTTCTTGTCTATCTGAAAAATAAAGAGCTGTCACTTTTAGCATTCTTGCGAAATATTTATACACTTTTAGCGAATTTGTCGAGCACGCTTTGAGATTGCAAGCTCAAAGTAAGCACAGGCTGAGCATAAAATGTATAAATATTCCAAAGATGCAATAAAAGCGTCAGCTCCTTAATTTTTGTAAATTTAAAGTAAGATTGCAATATGGTAAACTGCAAATGCTGCAATCCATGCGATTACGCACTGTCCAACTACCATAGCTGTTGCCCATTTCCCACCCAACTCACGTTTTACAGAGGCGATTGCCGCCACACAAGGGGTATAAAGAAGGCAGAATACCAATAATGCCACTGCTCCCGGTATGTTTATGCTGCTCTGCAACGCAGCGGTGCTTCCAAATAATACTGTAAGAGAAGATACCACACTTTCCTTTGCCAAGAAACCGGAAATTAAGGCTGTCACAATTCTCCAATCCCCAAATCCCACAGGTACAAAAACAGGTGCAAGCCTACCGGCAACTAAAGCCAGAATACTGTTCTGTGAATTTGTCGTCATGTTCAGGCTTGTGTCAAAGTTCTGTAAGAACCAGATTACAATGGTTGCAATAAAGATAACAGTAAAAGCTCTCTGAAGGAAGTCCTTTGCCTTATCCCATAACAAATGCCCCACATTTTTCAACCCCGGCATACGATAATTAGGAAGCTCCATAACAAAAGGAACCGCTTCCCCTTTAAACGCCGTCTTCTTAAAAATCAATGCCATGATAATTCCCATTACAATTCCGAAAACATACAGAGAAATCATTACAAGCGCTCCGTGTTTCGGGAAAAATGCCGCTGTAAAAAATGCGTAAATCGGAAGCTTTGCAGTACAGCTCATAAATGGAGTAAGAAGAATTGTCATCTTTCTGTCTCGTTCAGAAGGAAGAGTACGGCTTGCCATAACGCCCGGAACTGTACATCCGAAACCAATCAGCATAGGCACAATACTTCTGCCAGAAAGCCCCAGCTTTCGAAGCAGCTTATCCATAATAAATGCCACACGAGCCATATAGCCGCTGTCCTCTAAAAGGGACAGAAAGAAAAACAAAGTTACGATAATCGGCAGAAAACTCAGTACACCGCCTACACCGTTAAAAATGCCGTCAATGATAAGAGAATGTAACACACCCGCCACATGGGCTTCCTGCATTGCCATATCTGCCAGCTCTGTAAGATAGGTAATACCGGACTCTAAAAGCCCCTGAAGAAAAGCTCCTATCACGCTGAAGGTAAGCCAGAATACAATTCCCATAATTCCGATAAACGCAGGAATTCCTGTATATTTTCCCGTAAGGAAACGGTCAAGACTTCTGCTTCGAATATGCTCTTTGCTTTCCTTTGGCTTTACCACTGCCTCACCACAGACATCTTCGATATACTGAAAACGCATCTGGGCAATTCCTGCTGCCCTGTCAAGACCTGTCTCCTCCTCTGTCTGTTTGGCAATCTGCTCTACAATATTCTGCTCATTTTCTGTAAGCTCCAACTGCTCTAAAAGCTTTCTGTCGCCTTCCATTACCTTGCTGGCTGCAAAACGTACCGGAATTCCGGTCTTCTGTGCATGGTCTTCAATGAGGTGCATGATTGCATGAATTCCTCTGTGAATTCCTTCTTCTTTTCGGCAAAAGTCTGTTTCCAGCGGTGTTTCCTGATATTTCGCCACATGAATGGCATGCTGAATAAGTTCTTCAATTCCCTCGCCTTTTGCTGCTGAAATTGGTACAACAGGAACACCAAGGGCTCCCTCCATCTCGTTTACTAAAACAGAACCTCCGTTTTCCCAAAGCTCATCCATCATATTCAAAGCAACTACCATAGGAAATCCCAACTCTAAAAGCTGCATGGTGAGATACATATTTCTCTCAATATTGGTAGCGTCTACAATGTTGATAATTCCCTTTGGTCTTTCACGGATAACAAATTCTCTTGTGACAATTTCCTCACTGCTGTAAGGTGACATAGAATAAATTCCCGGTAAATCCGTAATTAAGGTATTGCTGTGACCTTTAATCACACCGTCTTTACGGTCTACGGTAACGCCGGGGAAATTTCCCACATGCTGTTTCGAACCTGTAAGCTGATTGAATAAAGTTGTTTTTCCACAGTTCTGGTTCCCCACCAGAGCAAAGGTTAAGGTTTCACTGTCCGGTAATGGATTTTCACTCTTTCTGTCATGAAACTTTCCGCCCTCTCCATATCCGGGATGAAGCTTTTCCTGCCTGCTTTTTTTCTTTTCTCTGTCTTTTGGTTTATGTTCTTTACTGATTTCAATATTTTTTGCATCTTCTAAACGGATAGTCAATTCATATCCATGGATACGCAGTTCAATAGGATCTCCCATAGGCGCATATTTCACTACGGTTACCTCTGTTCCCTGTATTAAACCCATATCCAGAAAATGCTGACGCAAAGCACCGCTTCCCCCCACTGAAAGAATGGTGGCGGTACTTCCTATTTGTAACTCACTTAACTTCATCTTCTGCCTTCTTTCATATTAGCTTTGTCTAACTCACATTTTAAGAATTGGAGCTGTATGAAATAACAGCTCCTTAAATTCTTTTTCTCATATAGTATACGTTTTTATCCGCATAAAATCAACTGTTTCTTACAGGAACTTTTATAAATTATGCACTCTGAGCGTACGAATTGCATTTAAAACAGCAATAATCATAACGCCGACATCTGCAAAAATAGCAAACCACATGTTGGCAATTCCCACAGCGCCAAGCGCCAGACAGCCAAATTTAATCACTAAAGCCAAAATAATGTTCTGATATACAATACTAAGGCATTTTCCGGAAATTCTGATAGCTTTGGAAATCTTTAAAGGATCATCATCCATTAGAACCACATCTGCTGCCTCAATAGCTGCGTCTGAGCCCATAGCTCCCATAGCAATTCCGATATCTGCCCGTGTAAGAACCGGCGCATCGTTAATGCCGTCACCTACAAATGCCAGTTTTTCCTTTTCAGACTTGGCTGCCAGCAGCTCCTCTACCTTTGTTACCTTATCTCCCGGAAGCAATTCTGCATAAACCTCATCAATTCCCAGCGACTGCGCAACCTGCTCCGCCACAGGCTGTGCGTCTCCGGTAAGCATAACAGTCTTCTTTACTCCCGCTTTTTTCAGTCGTGCAATCGCCTCTTTTGCATGTTCCTTTACAATGTCAGAAATCACAATATGTCCTTCATATTTTCCGTCTATTGCCACATGGATAATCGTTCCCACCTTATGACAATCCTGATATTTCACATTTAATTTCTTCATCAGCTTGCTGTTTCCTGCTGCAACTTCTCTTCCGTCTACTTTTGCAATTATTCCGTGACCGCTTATTTCCTGAATATCGGAAACTCTGCTTCTGTCAATTTCTTTACCGTAAGCTCTCTGAAGGCTCTTGCTGATTGGATGAGAAGAAGCACATTCTGCCAATGCCGCATATTCCAGTAGTTTCTTATTTTCCATCTCATTATGGTGCACACCACTGACTTCAAAGACACCTTGTGTCAAAGTACCTGTTTTGTCAAAGACCACATATTTTGCCTGAGACAAGGTTTCCATATAGTTAGAGCCTTTAATCAAGACACCTTCCTTACTTGCCCCGCCAATTCCTGCAAAAAAGCTAAGCGGAATACTAATTACCAAAGCACAAGGACAACTGATAACAAGGAATGTTAATGCACGATAAACCCAAACGCCCCACTGGGCTGTCTGTCCCAAGAACAGCACTTGTACCAACGACGGAAGGATTGCCAATGCTAAAGCGCCATAGCAAACTGCCGGTGTATATACTTTGGCAAATTTGGAAATAAAATTCTCGGATTTTGATTTTCTGGAACTGGAATTTTCCACAAGCTCCAAAATCTTTGATACCGTAGACTCTCCAAATTCTTTTGTTGTCTTTATTTTCAGAACGCCGTTTAAGTTGATACATCCGCTGATAATCTCGTCTCCCTGCTTTACATCACGAGGAAGGCTTTCACCTGTCAAAGCACTGGTATTTAGACTAGAGCTTCCCTCCATAACAATTCCGTCTAAAGGAATTTTTTCTCCCGGCTGAACTACAATCATGCTATCGATTTCCACTTCGTCCGGATCTACTTTTTCCAGCTTTCCGTCTCGCTCTACATTGGCATAGTCAGGACGAATATCCATCAATGCGCTGATATTTCTGCGACTTTTTCCAACTGCATAGCTCTGGAATAATTCACCTATCTGGTAAAACAACATAACTGCAATGGCTTCATTATAATCTCCGCTTTTGGAATAAATTGCCAACGCAAACGCTCCAACAGTAGCCACTGCCATTAAGAAATTTTCATCAAAAACACGTCTGTTCAGAATACCTTTTCCGGCTTTTTTCAAAATATCATATCCAATAATCAGATATGCCGCCAGATAAAGAGCTAATCTCAATATTCCTGTTGTAGGTATGAAATTCAAAACAATTACCATAACCGCTGCAATAATAATTCTGATTAGCATTTTCTTCTGCTTTTTATTCATAATTGCCTCCACCTTCTTACTAAGATAAATTTACACCCCTCTTGCAATTCGCATTCGGGGTGCAGGTTCTTAAAGTTCAATTTCACAGTCTGACTCTACTTTTTTGCAAGCCTTTAAAACATTTTTCATAACCTTTTTCGGATCCTGTCCTTCCTCAAATTCCACAATCATCTTCTGTGTCATGAAATTTACAGTTGCGGAAGCAACGCCCTCTGTCTTCTTTGTTGCATCTTCCATTAAATTTGCACAGTTTGCACAGTCTACTTCGATATTGTAAGTCTTCTTCATAATAAAATACCTCTCTTTTTAATACAATGTTTTTTTAACGATTAAGCATTCATTTAATCGTTATGACTATACTATAATGCAAAGAGGTAAAAAAGTCAATAGAAAAATTAAATTTTGCGGAGCATTTCTATTTCACAGGACACAATTTCCTATGAAATAAAAGGTCCCGCTTATAGCGAAACCTTTTTCTACATTTTCTTTCGGAATTATCCCTTGATTTTACATCAATTTTGTTTCTTCCAATTTCTCCGTAAACATTTCATTTAACCGAATAACAGGCTTACGAAGTACCAATCCCAAGAACAGAGAAAAAATCAAAAACAGTCCCAACGTTCCTAATTCTCTTACATAAGCATTTTCGTACAAACCGGCTATTGCCTCCCTCATTGCTCCCATACTATGGGTAAAGGGCAGGAACTCATATACTTTTCGGAAGAATGCCGGCGCCATTTCTATTGGGAAAGTTCCGCCGGAGCCTGCCACCTGAATAACCAACAAAACAACACAGATTGCTTTTCCCACATCTCCGAAAGAAACCGTCAGTGTGTAAATAATGTTTACATACACAATACTGGTAATCCAGCCTGACAATACAAATAAAAACGGATGCTCACATTGAATACCCAGAAAGAATAAATCTCCCAGACAGATTAAACCGCTTTGAATGAGCCCCATAATAAAAAACAGCAAATATCTGCCAAAGTAAATCTGATAATTTTTTACATGATGAAGTTTTTTCTTTCTCTCCTCTGACAGAGTTACTTTCATCATAGCAACTAATACGATACCACCAACCCAAATAGACAAGGTAGAATAAAACGGCGCCATAGCCGAACCGTAATTCTCTACCGGATATATACTTTTTGTTTCCATTTTCACTGGTGAAGCAAGAAAAGAACTCACTGTATCAGGGCCATTTCTCAGAACATCCTTTAATATTTCCAGATTTCCGTTCTCTGCCGCTTCTGAAAGTTTCTGTAAAACATCATTCATTCTACCAGAAGCTTCATCCAGCAAAGAAGCCGAAGTATCCAAAGCTGTTTTTAATTTTCCCAAATCAGAAGCTGCGGAGCCTGACAAATCTTCAATCCCCTGTGCTCCCTCATCTAATTTTGATAAAATCAAAGACACATCTTTATTGGTGTTACTGAGTGTCTGAAACAGCTGGTCTAAATTCCCCTTTACGTTCTTCTCATAATCTGTCTGCACATTCTGAATTTGCTGTGCACTTTGCTTTGCAAGCTCTTTTAATTCACTTTGGTAGCTGCCTGCATCCGAAATAGATTGAGAAATTTTATCAGCAGCCTCATACAATTTATCTCTTACAGCCTCCTGCTGAGCAATAGAAGTATTTAATTTCCCTATCACTGTGCCAAGCTGTTCTTTTATATGTGGAAAAGCTTCCGGTAAAGAATCGCTGACCCCTTGCAAACTATCACGAAAAGAAGCATATCTGTCAATGATTACCTGCACTTGTTCTGCCAGTCCATTTAAACTCTCACCCGCTGCTGCAGCATCCTGTGACAAAGATGAAAATGTCTCATCCACCTGTTCCGACACTGCTTGATAAACATCACTGCCTGCCGCCAACACATCATTCACACTGTCCGTAGTACCTGATAAAGCATCTTTTAAGCTCTTAACGCTTTTTCCTGTATCTGTAAGAAGCGATAAATTGGTATCTGCATTACTTCCTGTCTGTTTTAAAAAAGAAGATGTGGATTCCAGTGTATTTCCCATAGAGTCTGTCATATTAGAAAAAGCCTTTATAGTACCTGACGCAGCTAAAAGACTATCTGCAATCTCTGTAATATTTTCGTGTACTCTTCCAATCATTTCCTGAGAGTCTTCCTTACTCATCATAGAAGAAAGGCTATCCATGAGCTGTAATCCCACCTGAGAAATTGTTTTCGTAAATAATTCTGCAATCTGCTTTCGTACAGCCCCTGCACCTTTATCTGTTACTTTCGGAGCAATAGCATTTTCCTTTTCATTTAAGTAATATAAAATATCAGAATGTTCTACATCATCAGAAAAAAGACTCATCATATCATTACTGAAAGTCTCCGGTATCACAATGGCTGCATAATATTTTCCGGATTTTACACCTTCCACTGCTTTTTGAGAATCTGTAAATACCCAATCCAGCTGATTATTTTCACGAAGTCCTGAAACTACCTGCTCACCCAGATTGATACTAATCGGAAGCAATTCACCCTCATATCCTGTATCTACGTTGGCAACTGCCACCTTCAGACTGCCTGTATTACTGTAAGGGTCCCAACTGGCAGCAATATTAAACCACGCATAAAGAGATGGAACAACGCTAAGTCCCAGAATAACAATCCATGCAATGGCATTTTTTTTGATTTTCTTCAGGTCTCCTATGAAGATTTTCCATATATTTCTCATTGTTCCCCTTCTCCTCTCTGGGTATTTTCTTTTACTTCTTTCAAAAGCACCTCATCCGACATCTCACTTAAACGTTTCTTTCTTTTTAAACTTTCATGTATATATTCCACAACAATTAAATATAAGGCAATTAGTATAATTGAGGCAATCCACAATACTAAAAATACCATTTTAGAGTCAATACTAAACATAAGGATGAGAAAAATAATAGGAATGACAACAATTGCAAGAAATCCTCGCCGTATTTTCTTATGATAATTAGACTGAAATTTTTCAATTTTATCATTTAAGGATTTACGAAATTCATCCTGCCCGGCTAAAATTTTCACTGCTGTTGACAAACTGATTTTTTCTCTTTGCATCCCCTCTTCTTCACAAATCATCAAATCTGTTTCAGCCAGCTTACGGTCAAACAAATAGTTCAAGTTCAAAAGATGCGGTCTTAAAAGAAGACCTATTCCCAAAGCAATCGGTAAAAACACTGCCAGACAAAGAATATTTTTCCAGTAATGCATACCATAAATCCCTGCAATTGCTTCTCTCATAGCATTAATCCCGTATGTAAATGGCAAAAGAGGATGAACAAACTGAAAAAATGCCGGTGTCATTTCAATGGGATACGTGCCCGCAGAGCCCGGAATTTGGAGAATGACTAAAATAACACTCAAGGCTTTTCCAATATGTTTAAAAGTAATAGACAATGCATAAATCAAATTAACATATACAAAAGAAGCAAATAAACCTGCAAATACAAAGGCCGCCGGATTTTTACACTGTATTTTCAAAAGGTAGATATCTCCAAGACAAATAATAAGCGCCTGTATCAAACCTGTTGTTATGTATAAAATCCATCTTCCAAAATATCCTTGTGTTACTGTAAAACTTTTAATCTTCTCATCTTTATCTACTTCCATCTTAAAAATAGCGATTAAAACAATACCACCTACCCAGATTGCCAGATTTGTATAAAAAGGTGCCATAGCTGAACCATAATTTTCCACACGATAAAAGCTCTTCGTTTCCAACTGTACCGGAGAATGCATAAATTCAGCTACTTCTCCTGTATCTTTTTTTGTCAGCTCTTTTAAACTCAGGTAAATATCTGAGCTTTGTAGCGCCCCCAAATCTGTAATAGCAGTATTCAGTTTTTTCTGCACATCATCAAGAGCCTCTTTGGTACTCTCCATGGCTGTTTTTGTATCACTTAACGTCTGTTTCAAATCCCCCGTTACATTTTTAAGCTGTTCTGCGGAGGGCTCTACTCCGGCAAGAACTCCCGAAACCTTTCCTGAAAGCTGTGCAAAAGAATCTAAAGATTGATTTAAGGAAGGAAGCACATTTTTCTCAAAAGAAGCTCTGGAAGTCTGGAGATTTTTCTGTCCGTCCTGAATAACCGAAGCAATCTGATTTAATCCTTGAACAGATGTATTTACGGCATTCCCTATACTATTGTTCCCTGTCTGAAGATTTTTCAATATCTCTTTATGTCTCTGATTTTCTGTTTCCAGCTTTTCTATGATTTCAGACAACGGATTTCCTGGAACTTGATTATCAAGTTCTCTAAGAACTGTCAGAATTTCCTCGTTTTTTGAAATTAAATCCTGCATAGATGTAATGGTATTTCCAATCTTCTCATTTACATTCTGTACTTTCTCATTCAACTTTCCAAGGTCTGTTCCCACTGCACTGCTGATACCGGACAACGCATCTGCTCCCTGCGTAAGACCATCAGATAAACCGACGCTTAATGCACCTACGCTATTTCTCACGGAAGCTAAAATATCTGTTCCATTATTCATAGATTTTGCTCCCGATGCTACCGCACTTTTCAGAGCATCCAGCGTTTCCTGAGTTCCATTTATTAAATCATCACTTCCATCAATAGTTTTATTTAAATTTTCTAAAACCACCTGATATTCTTCCAGATTTTCCTCTGCTGTCTGCATTTTTGCAATCAGACTTTCCTGCACTGTGTCAACCTGTGTACCCATCTGCTCTGCTGTCTGTCCCAAAATTTTAGAAACAGAGCCTGCCGCTGCAGCAATAAATTCTTCATTTACCTGCTCTTGAATCGTAGACGCACCTGTACCTGTAACCTTAGGGGCAATGGCATTTTTCTTTTCATTTAAGTAATATTCAAACTGAGGCTGCTTCATATCACCGGAAAGAATACTCACAAAAGAAGAACTAAAATCCTCAGGTATCACAATAGCCGCATAATATTTTCCCGACTTTACCCCCTGCACCGCCTTCTTTTCATCTGTAAATTTCCAACCTAAACTATCATTTTTCTTTAAATTTTGGACAATTTCCTCCCCTACATTTAGTTCTCCTATCAACTCATTTTCCGTACCCTTATCTGCATTTGCCACTGCAATCTTAATGTTTCCTGTATTTGCATAAGGATCATAATTTGCTGCAATATTAAACCATGCGTATAGAGATGGTATCAGACATACACCAATGGTAACAATCATTGCTACCATATTATGGGATAATCGATTGACATCTCTTCTAAAAATTTCAAATGCCCTCTTCATGCTTTTCCCTCGCTTTTCTATAATCTTCTTATATAAGCATATTGTCTGCAATTCGTATATTTTATCACCAGAATTTGAGATGTCAATAATTTCGGAGAAAAAAATATGACCTTAAGTCAATTTTTTTATCAAATATCATTTCTAATCTGGATACAAGCTTAAAAATAAAGGTGAAAAGCTGATTTTACTCAACCTTTTCACCTATTATCATCATACTATTATTCTCTTATTTCTATAAAAGTGCTTCCTGCTGCTTTCATAGTAAGGCAAATCCTGCCGCCTTCCACAGGTATCTGTTCTTCTGTTTCCAGATTGATATACCTCTTATTCTCAAATGGAACCGGAATACTTATATTCACTTCCTGCTCATCATTATTTACTGCCACAACAAGCCCCTGCTCCTGAGTAAATCTGACAAAAGCATATTGCCTGTTTGTCAGCAGTAGTTCCCGATATCTTCCATAAGCAAGACAATCTGTATATTTCTTATGCAGATTTCCCAGCCATTTCACATGCTGCATAATCTTAGAATCTTTTTCCTTATTTAAAGCCTCTTCAATCTCTACTGCCGGACGCAGTGGATCGTCATTTCCACCCTCCTTGCGTCCTTCAATTCCCCATTCAGAGCCATAATAAATAGAAGGAATTCCGGGAAGTGTAAACAGCAGTGTATAAATAGGAAAAATGTGGTCTTTTACCTGAATTTTACTGATAATTCTGTCTACATCGTGATTGTCCACAAAGGAATATAACTTCATACCTTTATAAATCCCACCGTTTTCATCAAATTCTCGGCGAATTGTATGCGCAATCTCAAAATAATTGTGATCATTATGTCCTGAATAAAGCCCCTTATGCAATTCATAATTTGTAACACTGTGAAGCATTTTTTGCCCATCCTGAATATAACGGCTGTAATCTCCATGAATGACCTCGCCCATAAGCCAGAAATCTTCCTTTTTCTCACGGGTTCTCTTTCTCATCTCTTCCATGAAAGAAAATTCCAGGCAATCTGCACAGTCTAAACGAATACCGTCAATATCAAAAGTATCAATCCAGAAATCAATAACTCCAAGAAGATATTCCCGCACAGCCGGCTCCCATAAATTCAAATTCACCAGTTCAAAGCAATTTCTCCATGCCTCATAACCAAATCCGTCATTATAAGGACTATTCCAGCCAAAATTAACACCCTTGTACCAACTACAGTATGGTGACTGCTCTCTGTTTTTCTGTATATCCTGAAAGGCAAAAAATTCTCTTCCCGTGTGATTAAATACACCGTCTACTACAACCCGAATGCCTGCCTCGTGAGCCTTTCTGACAAAGCGTTTGAAATCCTCATTATCTCCTAATCTACGATCCACAACCTTATAATCCTTTGTATCATATCCATGGGTACTGGATTCAAACAACGGTCCTATATAAATAGCAGTGCAACCTAAATCTGCAATATGAGGAAGCCATTTGTCCAGTTCTTCAAACCTGTGTACTACCTCTTCTCCCTTATTTTCTCTAGGCGCACCTGTCATGCCAATAGGATAAATATGATAAAACACTGCCTCTTCATACCATGCCATAATCATTCCTCCTGCTTGTGAATAACTTTTACTCACATTATACCAATCGGTATAGAAAAAATCAATGGTGATAGCAATATTCCTCCAGTGTAATCTGATTACTGTAAATATATTTTGCTGCTTCCTTGCCCACATATCGATAGTGCCATGGTTCATAGACAATTCCCGTTATATCTGCCTTATCCTCAGGATAGCGCAGTATAAAACCATATTTCCAGCAATTTTTCATGAGCCATTGTTGTACAGGCTGTTCCTCCATTCCACTGACTATTTTTTGTTCCGCAATATCTGTTATATCTACAGCCAGCCCTAACTCATGTTCACTTGTCCCCGGAATTGCAACTGATTTTGCCGTTTTTTCTTCTGCCTCCTGTCTGTCCATCCCATCTTTCATATATATCTGAATTTGCTGGTTAAAAAGTTCCTGTTGTTTTTCATGAGTCCGATAGGAAGAACAAATAATTGGTGAATATCCCTGCGCACGGCAATCATCCATCATCTGCTGCAATTCAGGATAACATCTGGAATCAATACTCTGCCCGTTTCTAAGCTGTGTAAGAGATATATTTTCGGCATAAGAATGATCCAGCTTGTGCGAACTATTTACTAAAATTAAGTTCCACTTCGTGCCCGCATCTGTTGATGAATCATTTTTCAAATCATCATTATTCTGATTAATTTTTTTAGAATTGTTATGTTTATATAAAATTTTTCCCTCTGCCGAAACGCTTGTTCTGACAACTCCTGCTGCAACTATGACAAAAATCACACATACCATAATTTCGCTCATCAATACACCTACCATCCTTCTTTTGCGTGACATTCCCTTTCTTCGTCTTATTTTCCTCTTAATCACAAAACGCACCTCTCTTTCCTTTTTCTAAAGGATAGCGCGGTGCGTTTTCAAAATATATTCAGTTTGCCATCCATTTGGCATCATTCAAATGGTAATAATTCAGGTCCCTTATAATAAAAATATACAGACATCAAAATTTCATCTTTGTTTTTATCAACCAATTTGATTACGTCATAACTATCATCTTCCGGTTCTATACTAAGTTCATAATACTCTTCTAAATATGAAATTAAATTAGCCTTAACATACTCGCTATTTTTATTATCAATACAATAAGCTGCTGAATTTCCGTCATCTGCTGTAACATTGTAACTCATCTGGACAACCTTTTTATTCTTATCATCCACACACAGCACCAATTCATCACCTGTTAAGCATTTCGCTTTCACCGTCCATATTACAGCAGAAGTAGAGGAATCCTTCATAACCAGCAGGTTACATTTTGCATCCATACTTGATTTATCAATACTTATCTGCATATAACCCCATCCCTCTAATTGCAATCCCTGCAGGAAAGAGTTACAGACTTCTGCTAATTCTTCTCTTGATAAATTTGCCAGTTCTTCCTGATAATCAAACTCATAGTCTTTTTTATACACGACTCTCATAGCCTCTATAATACTATTGGAATGGGTAATTTCTATGGGATTTACCTTATATTTTTCCACCTGTTCCAGATTTTCATTTAAAACGTTTGAAAAGACAATACGAGGAAAAAACAGTCCAAAACCAATGCATAAAATCATGATAAATACTCCAAATACCCATGAATACTTTTTCATATTCTGCCTCCCCGTATCTGCACTTTCACCACTGTTCCAACACCCACTTCACTTTCTATTGAAAGACTTCCGTTATGAATTTTTGCTATCCGATCACAAAGTGACAGCCCCAGTCCGGCACCTCCAAAGCTACGGCTTCTGGCTTTATCTATACGATAAAAGGCTTCTGTTATATGCACCAGTTTATCTTCTGGAATACCACATCCGGTGTCCTGAATGAGCAAATCGCAACCATCTTTTTTCATGGAAAGTACTATTTTGATAACACCACCATTTTCCATAGCACGTCTGGCATTTTCTAAGAGATTTACAACCAGAGAGACAAAAAGATCCGGTTCCAGCATACAATTACCAGCCTCACATTTTTTCTCTATCTCTATCCCATTTTCTTGAAAATATGGTACATAATGCTTCACCACATTTTCTATCAAATATGCCGGGTTTTGAATTGTCAGCTCCTGCTCTTTATTACCTGCGGCAATGAGTTCAAGAAGCTTTATAGACAGCCTCTCCAATCGTTTACTTTCAGAATATATATAGTTTGCAGCGTCTGTCTGCTCCTCCTGACTTAAATTCTGACGTCTCAACAAATCTGCATATCCAATCATAGATGTCATTGGCGTTTTCAGTTCATGTGTAAAATTTGCAATAAACTGATTCTGTCTGTCCACCGCCGCATTTAATTCCTCCATTTTGTCAACAAGCGTATCTGTCATACGGTCAAATTCTACTGAAAGTTCTTCTATCTCATCGTTTGTATGAATATCACTTCTCAAATCATAGTTCCCTTGTGTAATACTGGAAACGATTTTCTTCAGCCTGCTTATGGGTTTTGTTAAAAAATATGATAAAATATAAGAGAAAACTGCGCTGCAGGTCACTACAAAAAGAAAAACCGCTATATAAAGTTTCTGCAATTCCTCTCTTTGCTCGTATACTTTTGTGATGTCATATAAAGCATCTATATATAAGTCTGCATTTTCCACTTTAATCACTGAACAAAGCTGAATATAGTACTGATTTTCACTACGGATAATCTTATATGCTACATTTCTGTAATCTGCTTTATCACACATTTCTTCCATATCATTCACAAAATCACTACTTTTATATATAAGTTCTTTGTCTTTATGCAGACTTATAGCAACAAACAAATCATTTTGTTCCACAATCTTCCCAAAATCCTTAGAAATCTCACTTGCTGTCGTCCAAGTAGTTTCCTGACTAAGCAGAGAAAATGTATGAATAACCATGTCAAATGATTTTATTGCAGATATCTTTTCACGATTTATGGAGCTTTGAAAGGAACTGTATAAAAGAAATGTACCACCAATTCCAAAAATAAACGCAATCATGGAAATCATACACAAAGTCACTTTATATCGAAACTTCATGTCCTCATCTCCAATCGATATCCTACTTTATTAACTGCTTTTATCATGTCTTCCAGATGAGCTTTTCTTCGAAGTCTCTGTACATGCAAGTCCACTGTCTTACTGGTATATTCCAGGTTTCCTCCCCATACCCGCTCATATATAGTTTCTCTATATAATGCCACGTTTGGATTCTGTGCAAAAAGCACAAGCAAATCATATTCCTTTGGTGTCAGCGCTACTTCCTGTTCATCATATCGAACCACATGCTGTTTCAAATTAATTGTCAGCTTATCATTAATTTGGATAATATCCGAAGTCTTATGAAATCTTCTGAGTACCACCTCAACCCTTGCCAAAAGTTCTACAACCTCAAATGGTTTTACGATATAATCCTCTGCACCCATTTTTAAACCTTTTACTCTATCATCAATCGAATTCATTGCCGTGATAAAAATAACCGGGATATCAAAGGGTTTTACATATTCCAGCAATTCAAATCCGTCAATATATGGGATCATAATATCCAGAAGAATTAAATCATATCTGTTTTCCTCTATCATATCAGCCGCAGTCTCACCATCATACGCACAAGAACAAAAATACCCCGCTCCTTTCAACGACAGTTTTATCAAATCAGAAATGGGCTTTTCATCCTCAACAATTAAAATATTTACCATAGCTTTCCCCCTGTCTATATCCTGCGGCTATTATATATCATAACGGCATCCTTTTGGCATCAAAAAATATTATCTTATATGAAATCCTTTTTCATGCTGCTCTTTAGGAAGTGGTTTTCTATCTATCCATGAAATCTGAATATACGGACTCTGATTAATCATCTTTAGAACCCTGTTAATCTGCTCTGCTGTCCCCTGCGCTTCCATCACAACACTGCCATCCCACTCATTTGTTACCCATCCGGTAACTCCCACACTGTCTGCTGCATACTTTGCCCGATACCGAAATCCGACTCCCTGTACTCTCCCTGTAAACGTCAGATACTCGCGGATGATACTTTGTTCATTCATTTTATCATTCCACCTTTCCATTATTAGAGGTAATTACCTTTTTCCCGATATTTCTGTGCTATTATCATGAAAACATAAATGCAGCCAGAATAAACACCATCAAAAATAAAATATTTGCAATTGTAAAGTACAAAATATACTTTCCTTTTCGACTAGGCCCAGAGGCTACAATAAGCCGGTAAGAAATCAAACTCGCCATTGATGCAATCAATGTTCCAAGCCCTCCGATATTTGTTCCGACAATCAAAGCTTCCCTTTTCTGTGTAAATCCGGACAATAACAGCGCAGCCGGAACATTGCTGATGACCTGTGAAGAAGCTACTGCTGTGAGTATTTCATTGCCACTGATGATTCCTTTTAAAAAATCACAAAAAGCCGGAATACGTCCCATATTTCCGATAAAAATAAAAAATCCCGCAAATGTAAGCAGCAAAGAATAGTCAATCACCTTTAACGTATCCTTATCTGTGAAAAATACAACAAAAACTGTCACAATAGTGACAAACCATGCGGGCAATATCTGTGCCACACAGAGCAGACACTGCACAAACAAAACCGCATAGATCACTTGCTTCCGATAGTTCTTGAAAGATACTTCCGAAGCAATCTGTAACGTGTGCAACGGCTGTTTTTTTCGAAGGACAATGGTCACGAAAAGTAACACCGCCGCAAGAACAGTATACGGGAGCATCAATATAAGAAATTCTCCCACTCCCATCCCCGATTTAGAATACAGATAAAGATTTTGGGGATTTCCGATTGGGGTAAACATACTTCCAAGGTTCGCTGCTATTGTCTGTAACACAACCACCAAAATAATGCTCTCCCTCCGGTCAGACATCTCTAATACCTGAATTGCAAATGGCACAAATGTGATAAGCGCCACATCATTGGTAATCAGCATACTGGATATAAAACATAAAAAAACAAGTATCAACTCCAACTGGTGACTGTTTTTTACTTTTGTAAGTAATCTATCGGCTGCCTGCCGGAACACGCCAAGACGATTTGCTCCTGCCATCACTGCCATCAGACAAAACAAAAGCCCAAGCGTATGAAAATCAATATAACTTAAATATGCACTATCCGGCGGAACTACAATGGCAGATATAAGTGCAAGTACCCATGCAATAATCAATACAATATTCATTCTTTTTCCTTTTCTATTCTTTTTTCTACAAATACTCCCCTAACCGCTCTTTTACATTCGCTTCGATCCCTTTCATGATATCCAGACATTTTTCTTTATTCATTCCTGCTGCTATGCCCACTGCAAGAATTTCTTTTTCTCCCGGATTACGTCCATTTCCATCCACTGCTGTCGTATGCTCCCCATAATACGTATTACTATAAGTAAGATCATAAGCAGGACTCAAACGCCAGCTATCATTTTCTTCATCATAAAGAAATGCAAAATTCTTCGAATGATCATCCCTGTTATGCGCAAATACATTAAAACACATTCGGCGAAACATATTTTCTAAATCCATCTCATTATTATTCGTCAATATTTTTGTCAACTTCATAAGGCCATGATAATCCATACTCGGCTGTTCAAAGTCCAACTCCAAAAGTGCCGCAGCTGTAAGCATATGGATCTTTTTTTCTCCTTTTGTATCCACTGCCCTGTCAAAACGTTTTGTTCCAAAATATCCTTCACATTTTTCAGATGGAAATAATCTGGTCTCACTCATAATAATTCCGCATTGTCTTGCACAGCAAGAATAGTCATATTCCATCTTTCCTGCATTTTCGCCATCTACATGAGCAGGAAACTTAATAATCCATTGCCCTCCGGAAGACTATCCGCAAATACTCCAAAAAGTCCCTGAAAATAATCTTTTGTCGGAATAAACACCTGGTCTTTTAATGGAAGGGAAAAGGGGCTGATTGAAAATCCTTTTTCAATCCAACTTTTACTATACTGAAACGCAATTTTACGACCGGCTGTCATCGCCAGCGTCCCGACCAATCGTTCATTATAATATACTTGTAACGAATTATCTCGTTTCATTAATAACCTCCTGAATATCCTTATATGGTACATTCGTGAATATATCTCTAAGCTCATCGGCAATATCCAAAGCCATTGCAATCTTCGTCAGTGAAAGTAAGGATATCTTTCCTGTCATTTCAAATCTCTTAATTGAACCATAGCTCACTCCACTCATAGAAGCCAGTTTTTCCTGTGAAATAGAACGCCTTTTTCTGATATTTCGCACTCGCTGTGCGAGTTTCTGATCCAGTTCTTCTGCCGTTTCCCATACAAGCTGTCGCATTTCTTCACCTCTTTCTCTGATAATATATTATCTATTTTTTGTGATTTTCTGCTATTTCAGATAATATATTATCTGTTTTTATTTTATCACATATTTCTTGTAATAACAATGATTTAACCATAAAACGATTACCTGTATCATTATAAAGAATGGCTTGTAATAGTGCTCTATAATATTAAAAAAGACGGTAAATATGAACTGTCCTTTTAGCTGAAATCTCTTTTCCCTTTTCAGCAGGTACACTTCTAATGTCTACTTTTCCATTCCTTGGTTCTAAAAATGGGCAATCCCCCTCGGGACTGCCCATTTAATTACATTTTATTTATTAGTACAGTTTCGCACCTGCCGGAATTCTGTCATCTACCATCAGCAGATTTAATCCTTCTTTTCCGTCTTCCTCATGTACTGCTGAAATCAGCATACCACAGGAGTCAATTCCCATCATTGTTCTTGGAGGCAGATTTGTGATAGCGATACAAGTCTTTCCAACCAGCTCTTCCGGTTCATAATACTCATGAATACCGCTTAAAATTACTCTTTTCTCCTCTGTACCGTCATCTAAAACAAATTTCAAAAGTTTCTTTGATTTCGGTACTGCTTCACATTCCAAAACTTTCACAGCTCTGAAATCAGATTTGCTGAATGTTTCAAAATCAACCATTTCTTCAAACAATGGCTCGATTTTTACATTGGAAAAATCAATTTTTTCTTCCACAACCGGAGTCGCTGCAACTGGTGCTGCTTTCTGTGTTGCATTGTTTGCTTCGTTCTTCGCAGCGCCCTGTGACTTCATCGTCGGGAACAATAAAACGTCACGAATAGCAGCACTGTCTGTCAACAGCATTACCATTCTGTCGATACCAAATCCGATACCACCTGTAGGTGCCATACCAATTTCCAAAGCATTCATAAAGTCTTCATCTGTTGTATTTGCTTCTTCATCACCCTGTGCCAGAAGTTCTTCCTGTGCTTTGAAACGCTCTCTCTGGTCAATTGGGTCATTCAATTCAGAATAAGCATTTGCCATTTCCCATCCATTCATGAAGAACTCAAAACGTTCTGTATATTCTGGATTTTCCGGTTTCTTCTTAGTCAGAGGAGAAATCTCAATTGGATGATCCATAACAAATGTAGGCTGAATTAAATGTTCTTCTGCAAATTCTTCAAAGAACAGTGAAAGGATATCACCTTTTTTATGTCTTTCTTCATACTCTACATGATGTTCTTTTGCAACTTCTCTTGCTTCTTTCAAAGTATGGATTTCATTAAAGTCAACACCAGCGTATTTTTTAACTGCATCTACCATAGTAATACGCTCGAATGGTTTTCCTAAATCCATCTCAATACCATTGTATACAATTTTTGTAGTTCCCAGAACTTCCTGCGCTACATGACGATACAGATTTTCTGTTAAATCCATCATGCCGTGATAATCTGTATATGCCTGATAAAGTTCCATTAATGTGAATTCCGGATTGTGTCTTGTGTCAAGACCTTCGTTACGGAATACACGACCGATTTCGTATACTTTTTCCATACCGCCTACAATAAGACGTTTCAGATAAAGTTCAAGAGAAATACGCAGTTTAAAATCTTCGTCTAAAGCATTAAAATGTGTTTCAAAAGGACGAGCAGCTGCACCACCGGCATTTGCAACCAGCATTGGTGTTTCCACTTCTAAAAATCCCTGACCATTTAAGTAATTACGGATACTTGCAATGATTTTAGAACGCTTAATAAAGGTATCCTTTACATCTGCATTCATAATCAAATCCACGTATCTCTGACGATAACGCAAATCTGTATTTGTTAAACCGTGGAACTTCTCCGGAAGTGGTTTTAAACTCTTAGATAACAGTGTTACTTCTGTGGCATGAATAGAAATTTCTCCTGTTTTTGTCTTAAACACTTCACCTTTGATACCTACAATATCACCGATATCCATTTTCTTAAAATCTTTATAATGGTCTTCGCCAATATTATCTCTTGCAACGTAAGACTGAATAGAACCCTGTACGTCCTGAATACTGCAGAAAGAAGCTTTTCCCATAACACGTTTGGACATCATACGTCCTGCAAGAGATACACTCTTTCCTTCTAATTCTTCAAAAGCATCCTTCACTTCCATGCTGTGATGAGTTACATCATATTTTGTAATCTGGAATGGATCTTTTCCATTTTCCTGTAACTCAGTCAATTTCTCACGACGCACCTTTAATAACTGGTTTAAATCCTGTTCCTGTGCTTTCTTCTGCTGTTCTGCCACCTTTTACACACTCCTTATCTTTAAATATTTCTCTCGATACCGAGAATTTTGTATTCCATTACACCTGCAGGCATTTCAACGGAAACAGTATCACCTTTTCTTGCTCCGATAAGAGCTTTTCCAACCGGTGATTCATTGGAAATTTTACCTTCCAAGCTGTTTGCTTCTGTTGAACCTACAATTTTAAATTCCATTTCTTCTTCAAATTCAACATCGTAAACTTTTACTTTACAGCCTACACTGATTTTATCTAAATCTACTTCATCTTCTACAACAACTTCTGCATTTTTAAGAATTTTCTCTATTTCTTCAATTCTGGCTTCGATATCTCTCTGCTCGTCTTTAGCTGCATCATATTCTGCGTTTTCAGACAAGTCACCCTGTTCTCTGGCTTCCTTAATCTTCTCTGCCACTTCTTTTCTTTTGTTTACTTTTAAATCGTGTAATTCTTCTTCCAGTTTTGTCAGTCCCGCATACGTAAGTAATGTTTTCTTTTCTTCCATTTTAATTCTACACCCTTTCTCAATATATTTATAATGGAAAACGAACCCAGAAGGCTCGTCCATACAAATATCACTTCTTAACAGTCATAATATTATAAATAATAGATATGCGGATGTCAAGCTTATTACTCCTCATAATCTAATATTTATGCTTTTTTTACAATCTATTCACCAGCTCTTCCAACTGTTCATAAGACTCTACTTCATTTACCATCCTTCTTACAGATGCGGAATGAGGCATACCGGAAGTATACCATGCCACATGCTTACGCATTTCTCTCATTCCCGTATAAGTTCCTTTATACTCTAACTGAAGTCTTGCATGGCGAAGCATCATTTCCTTAATCTCCTCCATAGATGGCTTTGGTTTTATCTTTCCGGTTTCCTGATAATACAAAATTTCAGAAAACAGCCACGGATTTCCCTGTACAGCGCGACCAATCATAATACCATCGCAACCTGTTTCTTTTACCAGTTTTTCTGCTTTTTCAGGAGACGTTACATCACCATTTCCAATAACAGGAATGGACACTGCCTCCTTTACTTGTCGGATAATATCCCAATCTGCCTGTCCGGAATAATACTGCTCTCTTGTTCTTCCATGTACAGCAACAGCTGCTGCCCCTGCATCTTCTAAAATTTTTGCAATTTCTACTGCATTGACACTGTCTTCTGTAAAACCTTTTCGAATTTTAACAGTAAGGGGTTTTTGAATTGCTCTTGATACCTTATAGACAATCTCATGTACCAGCTTTGGGTTTTTCATAAGAGCAGAACCTTCTCCGTTATTTACCACTTTAGGAACAGGACAGCCCATATTAATATCCAAAATATCAAAATTTCTATATTCAATCTGTTTCGCAATATCTGCCATTAAATCTGGCTCTGAGCCAAAAAGCTGTAAAGAAACAGGACGTTCTCTCTCATCAATCTCCATCAAGCTCTCTGTATTCTTATTTTTAAAATGAATAGCTTTTGCACTTACCATTTCTGTACAGATAAGACCTGCTCCCTGTTCCTTGCAAAGCAAACGAAATGGCAGGTCCGTTACCCCTGCCATAGGCGCCAATATTAAATTATTTTCCAGCGTCACATTTCCGATTTTAAGCTTCATCTTCTACCTCTTGTCCCAGAAAGAATACTTTATAATATAATTCCAAAGACTCTAAAAGCTCTTTTTTCTTCTGGCGCAAATCTTTAATACGCAATACACTTCCGATTTCATCAAACATAGCATCTGCTTCCAGCGCCTCTACCTGAAACTGTAGGCTTCCGTCTTCATCAAATTCCAAAGTGAGGACTCCTCCGATTTCCTCTGTATACAATACGCACATAATGTGCAGCTCATCCTGTATAGACTGAGGAAGTGATGCAAAATCATCATTAAAATAATACTTCTGCTCGTATGCACTTGCACCGCACAAAACTACTTTATCCTTGTACATGCTTATCTCCTTTATACATAACTATATAATCCCCTGACAGAAACCTCGCCGGAAAAAACCTTTCTCACCTTTCCCTGTAAATCCTCTACAAGGAGCTCTCCTGTATCGGTAATTCCCCTTGCTGTACCAATGGTTTCTGTGCCTTTTTCCAAAATCCTCACCTGCTGATTTTTATTCAAAAGCCGTTTTTCATATTCTTCCTTCAATGCCTTTAAATTCTGTGTTTTCAAAAACAGCTCATAATTCTTCCAAAAGCATGCTGTAACCTTCGCTACCAGCTCTTCTCTTGACATTTCCTTTCCTGTTTCCAGAAAAACAGAAGTTGCCTTATTTCTAAGCTCTTCCTGAAATTCCTTTTGATTGACATTGATACCTACACCAATCATAATAAAATCCGGCTTCTGTTCTTTCATCTGCATTTCCGTTAAAATACCACAGATTTTCTTCTTGGAAAGAACAATATCATTTGGCCACTTAATTCCTGCATCTATTCCTGCCATTTCTTCAACAGCTTCTGCCACAGACAATCCCATTACCAGCGTTAGGGATGAGGCGTTTTCTGCTCTCACCTCAGGCTGCATCAGCAAAAGTGTCATATAGATATTTTCACCGGGGACAGAAGTCCACACTCTCCCCAGTCTTCCTTTTCCCGCCGTCTGCTCATTTGCTACAAATAAAGCTCCATCCAGCTCTTTTCCAACACTCTTTTTTGCTTCCTCTTTTGCCCATGTCAGGGTAGAGTCCACACTTTCTTTCCAAAATATTTTCTCCATTTTAACAGCCTTCTGCCCCTAAAGTAGCCGCCATAACTGCTTTGATGGTGTGCATTCTGTTTTCTGCTTCATCAAATACAACAGACTGCTCGCTTTCAAAAACTTCATCGGTAACTTCCATGTCTTCAATTCCAAATTTTTCATTCATTTCTCTGCCGATATCTGTCTGCAAATCATGGAATGCAGGTAAGCAATGAAGGAAAATTGCCTGCTCTCCCGCATTTCTCATAACATCCATAGTAACCTTGTATGGTGTCAGCTCTTTAATACGCTCCTCCCATACTTCTTCCGGCTCTCCCATGGAAACCCATACATCCGTATAGATAACGTCTGCGCCTTTTGTACCCTCCATGACATTTTCTGTTAAAGTAATGGTTCCTCCTGATTTCTCTGCAAATCCTTTACACTCCTCTACCAGTGCATCATTTGGAAAATACTTCTTTGGCGCACAGGCAACGAAGTGCATTCCCATTTTTGCGCATAAAATCATCAGAGAATTTCCCATATTATAGCGGGCGTCTCCCATATAAACCAATTTCACTCCCTCAACTCTGCCTAAATGCTCACGAATAGTGAGTAAATCTGCCAGCATCTGTGTAGGGTGATATTCGTTTGTAAGTCCGTTCCATACGGGAACACCTGCATATTTTGCCAACTCCTCTACTTTTTCCTGTCCAAATCCACGATACTCAATTCCATCGTAAACACGTCCTAAAACTCTTGCAGTGTCTTTAATGCTCTCCTTTTTTCCAATCTGAGAGCTTTTCGGGTCTAAATATGTGCTGCCCATTCCCAAATCATGTGCTGCCACCTCAAAAGAGCTTCTTGTTCTGGTGCTCGTTTTTTCAAAAATCAGCGCAACATTTTTTCCTTTTAATGTATCCACGGGAATTCCCTGTTTTTTCTTTCTTTTTAATTCCGCAGACAAGTCAACAAGATACTCGATTTCTTCCTTGGTAAAATCCTTCAATGTTAAAAAATGACGCCCTTTTAAATCCATTACAGTAATCCTCCGCTTCTATAAAAGTTTTTCTTTTGAAATAATCTGCACAAAAGCCGGTAACTCTTCGCCCTCAAGAGACGGCAGCTTTTCTCTTACCCTGTCCTGCAACTCCTGCAAAGTATAAATTTTATACTTTTGAATTCTGCATATCTTTGCCGTTGCTTCTAAGATAGAAAGATACAATTCTCTGTAACTCCATTCTTTCGAAAGCTTCATCTCCTCTGCGATTACCGGCAAAATAATTTCTGTAAGATTTCGAACTGCTCTGCTTTCCTGCACCTCCAATTTATATACATCTGCCAGATATACATAAATATCCTGACTTAATTCTGTCAACTGCCTTAAATAATAACATTCTTTTTCCTGTTCATCAATATAATATATTTTCCCCGCAAGTCCGTAAATCACACGCATGGTATCAAAATACCCACGTTTTAGATGTATTTTGCTTCTTTTAGGGTTAAAATCCAAAATACTTCCCAAGCTTACCGTAGGAGCAATGGTGTAAATCGTAGTATCTTCCGGAATTTTGACCTTTTTTTCTCTCCCAATGCCAAAAATTCGTACCACAAGAATATCCTTATACTCCTTCTCAATCAAAGTATCTATGGGAACATTGTTAATAGCCCCACCGTCAATATAGGTCTTTCCATGGAGCTTCTCACTCTTAAAAATAGGAAAAATATAAGAGCTTGCCAGTAAAAAATCCTTAATAAGCTCCGGTTCAATTCCCTTTAAATCTACATTTAAGTCTCTCATTTCATCTACGCTGAAGGTGTGAATATACAAATCCATAGGAGAATTTTGAATTTTTTCTTCATCCACACATTCTGCAATCAGCTCTTTTAGGGGAGTAATGTCCACGCCGCCGGCAGAAATATAGTCCATCATATCCTTCAAAGCATCACGGCTGATTTTCTTCTGTTTAAAAATGTCTTCCATGACTTTATCATCTACCGACATAATCTGGGAATAAGAAATATTCTCCCACAGGCTTTCTGCCTTTTCCAAATCTCCCATACAGATTAAAGCTCCGTTTAATGCCCCTACGCTGGTTCCCGCAATTCCTTTTATACGAATACCTGCCTCTTTTAATGCTTTCCATGCGCCTATCTGATATGCGCCTTTTGCGCCGCCTCCCTCAAGTACCAGTCCATACTCCTTTTCAGTATCAAGTACCGGTTTCATGCTCCACCTCTCATTCCTATTTAGAAAGGGAGCCTTGCCTTCGCAAGCAGCCCCCTTTTTTACTTAATTTTCTTTTTTATTTGTAGCAATTTCTACTAAGGAAGATGCAAGACCTGCAATTCCCTGAATTTCTGACGGAATGATAATCTTGGTAGCTTTTCCGTCTGCTGCCTGTGCAAATGCCTCCAGACTCTTTAATGTAAGAACACTCTGGTCTGCACCGGCATCTTTAATAAAGCGGATACCGTCTGCCTTTGCCTGCTGCACCTTCAAAATAGCTTCTGCCTGACCTTCTGCCTCTTTAATCATCTTTTCCTTCTCAGCTTCCGCTCTCAAAATTGCTGCCTGTTTTTCAGCCTCTGCATCTAAAATCGCAGACTCTTTTTTACCTTCTGCCACAAGAATTGTAGATTTCTTCTCACCTTCTGCTTTCAGAATTGCTTCACGGCGTTCACGTTCTGCCTTCATCTGTTTCTCCATAGCTTCCTGAATAGCTGCCGGAGGAATGATATTTTTCAATTCTACACGGGTTACCTTAATACCCCACGGGTCAGTAGCATCATCAAGAGACGCTCTCATTTTTGTATTGATAATCTCTCTGGAAGTCAGTGTAGCATCCAGTTCCATATCACCGATAATATTACGAAGTGTGGTGGCCGTCAGATTTTCAATCGCCATAATCGGATTGTCAATGCCGTAAGTAAATAATCTTGGGTCTGTAATCTGGAAGAATACAACCGTATCAATCCGCATGGTAACATTGTCTTTTGTAATAACCGGCTGCGGAGCAAAATCTACAACCTGTTCTTTTAAATTTACACGCTTTGCAACTCTTTCAATAAACGGCACTTTAAAATGAACACCGCTTCCCCATGTTGCCTTATATACCCCAAGACGTTCCAAAATATATGCCTGTGACTGAGGTACAATCTTTACACAGGATGCCGCAATAATTAAAATAATTACGAACAGAATAATAACTAACCACATCATATTACATGTCCTCCTCTACAATCAGCTTCACACCTTCTACTGCTGTAACCCTTACAACTTTTCCTTTTTCAATCGTATTGCCGTTTTTCGCTCTTGCAGTCCATTCCATTCCCTGAATGGTAACCTGACCTTCTGCTTTCAGATTGTCAATGGTAGCTGTTACAATTCCTTTTTGTCCCGGAATACTGTCTACATTGGTTTTCTGCACGTCCTTATTCAGGTATTTCACCGCCAGAGGTCTGGTAAATAAGAGAAGTACAACAGAAACCGCTATAAACAACAGCAGTTGCAGCCACAGCGGACCTCCTGCCAGAGAAACCAAAAAGGCAACTAATGCCCCACCTGCAAACCAGACAGTTGTAAGTCCCAGCGTCAAAAATTCAATGACAAGAAGAATTGCCAAAACTACAAGCCAGATAATGGATATTGTTCCTGCGTCCATAACCCCACCTTCTTTACTATAAATTCTCTGCATCAGTAAAGTTTCTACTGATTTGTCCTCTTATTATATTCTAGTTTTCTGAAAATATCAACGCTTTTTTCTTGTATTTCTTTTGTTTTTTATTAAAATCACTTAGTCGCATTTATCTCATAAAGAAAAACTCCAAAAACAACTTCTCGCTGCTTTCGGAGTTTTCAAAAATATAGTCAATCTTCTCTTTTAATAAAATGTCTGATTACCGATAGTCAGACCTCTGCCGCCTCCTGCATGGAAGAATAAACGATCTCCAATAGTATTTGCTCCTGCAAACACATCTCTTGCAGCATCATAACATGCCTGACTTGCACCTCTGCTTAATACAGATGCAAGCTTACCTGACGCAGCCGGTGTAAACTGACCTTTCTGGTAAATAACTTCAGATAATGTATTTGGGAATTTGCTGCTGCGGATACGGTTCATAATTACCGCTCCTACACCAACTTTTCCTTCATAAGACTCCCCGCCTGCTTCACACTCAATAATTGCAGCCATCAAATCTAAATCTGCCTGAGATACAGATGTTGTCTGATTTGAAACTGCTGCCGTCTCAACTACGGCGTCTAACGGCTGTGCACCTGTAATCTCCCCATCGCCGTGCACGGACTCAAATAACTGCTGCGCTTCCTCTCCGGATACTAACAAGTCCTCTCTGATATATCCTTCAATCTCACCGGAAGAAACCTGAACCCATCCGTTTTCTTCACCTACCACAGTCACCACAGCTCCTGCCGGAAGCTTTCCGACTCTCTCTGTGCTGATGTCAGAGCCCTTACGAATGTTTGCGTATGTAGTCACATTCGCTGCTGCCTTATCTGACCAGTCAAAAGTTGCTTTATCTGTTGTATCTGCCAATGCCGGTACTGCCATTGCAACAGTCATGGCACCAACAGTTCCCACACAAGTTAAAAGTTTCATGAATTTTCTTCTCATTAAAATAACCTCCTGATAAGTCTGTTTCTTTTTTTTAACATTTGTTACAGATTTATTAAGCTTTGTTACAAACTTATTCTAACAAGGTTACGTTTCTTTGTCAACCTGGTATTTTTTGTAACATTTTACAGTATTTCGGAGAGAAAAATAGAAAAAAGTGGCAAATATATAGAATATTCACCACTTTTCAAATTTTATATTCAATTTTTACGGCGCTGCCTGTATGCCTCGTACATCAAAATTCCCGATGCCATAGCAGCATTTAAGGACTCCACTTTTCCCTGCATTGGAATTTTAATCAGGGTATCTGCGCTCTCTGTGAGCTGCTCGGTAAGACCGTTTCCTTCATTTCCAATAAGAAATGCTGTGCCTTTCGTATAACACTCCTCATCGTAATCATTTCTTCCTTTTAAATGAGCAGCATAAGTCGTAATTCCCTTTTCTTTTAAAAGAGGAAGCACTTCCTCCTCAATGGAATTTACATAAATAATCGGCATCCTGTAAACAGAGCCCATAGTGGAACGGATAACCTTCGGATTAAACACATCTACGGAGGTTCTGCTCATAATTACGCCTGTCACTCCTGCCCCTTCTCCGGTTCGTAAAATTGTCCCCAGATTTCCCGGGTCCTGTAAATCTTCTAAAATCATCAGCAGGGGATTTTCTTCTCCGCTTAAAATTTCAGAAAGAGTATAATTCTCCATTTTCACCAGACAAAGCACTCCCTGAGGTGTTACGGTATCGGATAAATTTTTAAAAATCTTATCGTCCACAAGCTCCACATATTCTGTTTCTTCTATACTAATGCCTTTCTCCAGAAGGATTTTTTCACATTCCTCCTTCCGGGCAAAAGACTGGGATAAATACACTTTTTGCAGACGGGATTTTGGTACTTCACTGAACATCTTAATTCCCTCAACCGCAAAAACCTGTTCTTCCCTGCGTACCTTTGCTTTCTTCAATATCTGCTGTACTTTCTTTATCTGTACATTTGACGCACTTGTAATCATTTTCTTACTCGTTATTCTTGCTGTAATTATGAGACAGGGAATAGCTTACCTCGTACTGGTATTCGGAGATACCTTTCTTCATTGCCAGAGCTTCATTGATATCCATATCAATGTACTCACCGTCTCTGTAACAGATAACTCTCTTAGATTTACCTTCCAGAAGAATGTCTACTGCTTTTGCACCCATAATGGAAGCATATACTCTATCCTTACATGTCGGTGCACCGCCACGCTGCATGTGACCTAAGATAGTCGCTCTTGTTTCAATTCCTGTTGCAGCCTCGATACGTTTTGCCATAGCTTCGGAATGTCCGATACCTTCTGCATTAATGATAATATGATGTTTTTTACCTTTTTTACGGTTGTCGATGATGTTGTTGATAATTTTCTGTTCATCAAAATCGTATTTTTCAGGAAGCAAAATATCCTCTGCACCATTGGCAATACCGCACCATAAAGCAAGATATCCTGCATTTCTTCCCATTACCTCAATAATACTTACACGTTCATGAGAAGTAGAAGTATCACGTACCTTATCAATGGCTTCCATAGCTGTATTTACCGCTGTATCAAAACCGATTGTATACTCTGTACAAGCGATATCAAGGTCAATTGTTCCCGGAACGCCTACTGCGTTAATTCCCAGATTAGCCAGCTTCTGTGCACCGGCAAAAGAACCGTCACCACCGATAACTACCAGACCGTCAATGCCGTGTTTTTTACATACCTCGGCAGCTCTCTTCTGTCCTTCCGGTGTACGCATTTCTGTACAACGGGCAGTATACAGGATTGTACCACCTTTTTGAATTGTATCTGAAACGTCTACGGCAGTCATGTCAATGATTTCTTCATTCATCAGACCGCTGTAACCTTTTAAAATTCCCTTCATATTAATACCACGGCTTAATCCTCTTCTGACTACTGCACGAATTGCAGCATTCATTCCCGGCGCATCTCCACCGCTTGTTAATACACCAATTGTTTTAATTTCTTTATTTGTAGTCATTTTCTTCCTCCATACTGTTGGCAGACTCTTGTTTCTTATTTTGTACATTCAGTCGTTTTTTATTCTAATCTATTTTCTACTGTTTTTCAATACTCTTTTCGACAACTTTTACATTATCTTTTCCGTACTTTTCGTACAGCCTTGCCAATAAATCCTGACTGATACGAATACTTTTGGATGCCCCCAGCCTTTTTATGGCTTTTGGCGACTTGATGTAAATCACCACACTGTCTTTTCCGTCTGCTTCTTTTAAATCCTCGTACAGTTCCCTCTCGCAGGAAAGAAAACTTTCCTTTGTCTCAAACTGCAGCCACAGCTCTCTTGGCGCATCCTCAAAAGAATACATACTTTCACAGATTACCTTACTTGCTCTTTCCTCTTCCACGGAAACGCGACCTTTGATAAACACCTTTTCATCAATTTCCATAAGTCTTACATTCTTTTCATAATCACGAGGGAAAACCACAATCTCCACAGTCCCCAGCAAATCCTCCAAGGTAAGAAATGCCATTACTTTATTGGTCTTCGTATACTTAATGGTCTTTTCCGTAATCATACCGCCTACAATTACCTGCTGCCCGTCACGCACCTTCGGCTGTCCGCTTTCCTCATCAGGCATAAAATCCGTGGTGACCGCCGATATATTCTTGCGCCAACAGGTTTCATACTCTTCCAGCGGATGACCGCTGATATAAATTCCCAGCACTTCCTTTTCAAAGGCAAGCTTTGCCTCTTTCGGATATTCCTCCACATCCGGCATATGAATTTCATAAGCCGTTTTTTCTTCCTCTGACACAAAATCAAATAAACTCATCTGCCCTGCCATCATATTCTTCTTTTCCTGCACGATGGCGTCTAAAATCTGAGCGTATATCATCATTTTCTGACGGCGGTTTCCGGGAAGCTCATCAAAAGCTCCTGCTTTGATAAAGTTTTCAATCGCCTTTTTGTTGACATCTTTTCCCGTCATTCTCTCAATGAAATCTCGAAGGCTTGTAAAATCTCCCCTCTGATTTCTCTCCGCCACAATGGCTTCAATCACCGGTTTTCCAATGCTTTTAATCGCCGATAATCCATATCGTATTCCCCCTCCGTCTACGGAAAAGGTGCTGTCACCTTTGTTAATATCGGGAGGCAGAATAGCAATTCCCATTCTGCGGCTGGATAAAATATAGCCGGCAACCTTTGGCGGATTATCAATGACAGATGTCATCAAAGCAGCCATAAATTCCACAGGGAAATGGCACTTCAAATATGCGGTTTGATATGCCACCACTGCATAAGCCGCCGCATGGGATTTATTAAAGGCATACTTTGCAAAATCCATCATCTGCTCATAGATTTTATTTGCAATCTCCTCGGAAATCCCTCTGTTCACACAGCCGGGAACGCCTTCTTCTTCGTTTCCATAAACGAAATTTTGACGCTCTTTCTCCATTACCGCAGCCTTTTTCTTACTCATGGCACGGCGCACCAAATCGCTTCGTCCCAAAGTATATCCGCCCAGAGAGCGCACAATCTGCATAACCTGCTCCTGATACACAATACAGCCGTAAGTTGCGCTCAAAATCGGCTCAAGCTGCGGACAAAGGAAATGAATACTGTCAGGATTATTTTTTCCTTCAATATATTGAGGAATAAAGTCCATTGGACCGGGACGATACAGCGATATTCCCGCAATAACGTCCTCCAGACTCTCCGGCTTCAATTCCTTCATAAAGCTTGTCATTCCTGCACTTTCCAGCTGGAAAACGCCCTCTGTCTTACCTGCTCCCAGCATATCGTAGACCGCTTTATCATTGTAATCCACATGGTCCATGTCAAGAGAAATCCCTTTGTTTTTCTCAATCAGCTTCACTGCCTTTTGAATAACTGTAAGAGTACGAAGTCCCAAAAAGTCCATTTTCAGAAGCCCCAGTTCTTCTAAAGTGGTCATGGTAAACTGTGTAACAATAGAACCGTCTGAAGCCCTTGCAAGGGGAACATATTCGTCTACGGACTTCTGACTGATTACCACACCTGCTGCGTGCATGGAAGTATGGCGGGGCAAGCCTTCCAGACGGCGGCTCATATCAATAAGCTTTTTCACCATTTCATCCGTAGTATACAAATTTTTCAATTCCGGGTTCATTTTTAAAGCCTTATCGATGGTGATATTTAATTCCTCCGGTATCATCTTGGCAATGGCATCACACTGCGCATAGGGCAAGTCCATAACCCTTCCCACATCACGTATTACACCTCGTGCTGCCATTGTACCAAAGGTAACAATCTGAACCACCCTGTCTTTTCCGTATTTTTCCACTACATAATCAATAACCTCCTGCCTTCTCTCAAAGCAGAAATCCACGTCAATATCCGGCATGGAAACACGTTCTGGATTTAGAAAACGCTCAAACAGAAGATTGTATTTAATAGGGTCCAACTTCGTAATTCCCAACGTATAGGAAACAAGGCTTCCCGCCGCAGAACCACGTCCCGGTCCTACCATAATGTCATGGTCTCTGGCAAATCGGATAAAGTCCCATACAATCAGGAAATAATCCACATAGCCCATGGTTTTAATAACGCCCAACTCGTATTCCAGACGTTTTTCCAATTCTGTCAAATCTCCGCTGTATCGCTCCTTCAAGCCGTCATAGCACAGCTTGTTTAAATATTCCCATGAGGTATAAGGAGCAGGCACATCAAATTTCGGCAGCTTTGTCACCCCAAACTCAATCTCCACCTCACAGCGGTCTGCAATTTTCTGGGTATTTTCCAACGCTTCGGGAATATAAGGAAATAGCCCTGCCATTTCCTCCGGAGATTTTACATAATATTGTCCGCCCTCATAGCGCATGCGGTTTTCATCACTTAAAAGCTTTCTGGTCTGTACGCACAGCAAAATATCATGGGCTTCCGCATCTGTGTCATATGTGTAATGCACATCATTGGTGGCAACCAGTGCAATGCCCGTTTCCTGACTCATTCGCAAAAGCTGCTGATTGACTCTTTGCTGCTGAGGAATTCCGTGGTCCTGAAGCTCTAAAAAGAAATTTCCTTTCCCGAAAATTTTCTCATATCGCAAAGCAGCACTTTTCGCTTCTTCGTACATGCCTCTTGTAATATTTTTTGCAACTTCTCCTGCAAGGCAAGCGCTCAATGCAATAATTCCTTCATGATATTCCTGCAAAAGGTCCATATCCACACGTGGCTTATAATAAAAGCCGTCCACAAAAGCCTTTGACACAATTTTCATGAGGTTTTCATAGCCATGATTGTTCTCAGCCAGAAGAACCAGATGGTAATATCTGTCCTCTGCCTGTCCTATTTCTCTGTCAAAGCGAGAACCGGGGGCAACATATACCTCACAGCCCAAAATCGGCTTAATTCCGGCTGCTTTTGCTGCCCTATAAAAATCAATGCAGCCAAACATGACTCCATGGTCTGTTATGGCCGCACTGTTCATTCCCAGTTCTTTTACTCTGGCTACATATTCATTTATCTTATTTGAACCGTCTAAAAGACTGTACTCTGTATGTACATGCAAATGAGTAAAATTCACTGTATCTCTCCTTTATTCGTCTTGCTTTTCCTTGCGAAGCAGAACATTAAACCAACGATTGCTCTTGTCTGTTCTGACATCACTGGTTTTCCATATGTCCAATACTTTTATATTTGAAAAAGAGTCCAAAAGGTCATTAAGAGCCTCTCTGTCATAATCATAGAAATATCTGCCATTGTAGTTACCGTTTCTGTCTCCCTTTTGAACGGAAAAATACAAAATCCCATCATCCTTCAATGCCCGTAGGATTTTCGCCATAATGTCCTTCACTCTGTCCGGTGAAAAGTGCCCTAAAATAGCACAGGCCCAAATCCCATGAAAAACATCTTCAAATTCCATATCCTCCGCTCTAAGATGCAGCACTTCTTTTCCTGTGTGAATACTTGCCAGCTCACACATTTTCTCAGAACCATCCATGGCAGTAACGACACAGCCTTCTTCTTCAAGGCATACTGTATCTCTGCCCGATCCACAGCCTAAATCAAGAACATCTGCACTTTCCGGAAGCAATTCAACAAAACGTTTGATTTGCTCCTCCATGCCAAATTCTACTGTTTCTTCATAATAAGGTACTGCGTACCGGTCATAATAATCTATCGAGTCCACTTATTTTCCTCCTTCTGGACATTTACAATTATACTTTACTTAAACATTTTACAATTATACCACGTGCGCAGAAAAGGAAGCGCCCGATAGGGTATTTACTTTTCAAGCCGTGGCTTGCCGGTATAATCCGACGCCTCGTGGCGGCAAGCCGATTTCATCGGCTTGGTTTGCACATCGTGCAAACATTATACCATAATCTTTTCTCTTGGAAAAGTCTTACCGTATAGAAATTTTTCCATTTTTTATTTCGATTTTATTTTCTTTTAACAGATGCCCCACTGCACGCTTAAAAGCATTTTTACTGAGTCCGAACTCTCTTTGAATAATCTTCGGGTCTGCCTTATCGTCAAAAGGCAGCTCTCCGTCAAACTCCTGAATGATTTCATAAACACTTTCTGCATCTTCATAAATCTGCATATATGCTTTTTTCTTGGCGCTCAGTGTCAATTTTCCGTCCTCACGGACCGCTGTCACACGACAGGTCAGCTCATCTCCCGGTTTATAATTCCCCTGTGCCTCCTGTCTTGGTATCATGGCAGAATATTTATCATCCACAGCCACAAAGACACCAAAATTATCGCTGATTTCATAAACAACACCGGTTACTGTATCGCCTTCTCCATAAGGTGAGTCTGTTCTTAAATAATGATACACCTTCATGGTCGCACAAAGACGGCTACTCTTATCAATATACAATGCTACCAGAACTTCTTCGTTTTCATGAAGCTTTTTTGTCTGCTGTTTATATGGAAGGAAAAGGTCTTTTTCCAAGCCCCAGTCTAAAAATGCTCCTATTCTTGTTACCTGTGCTACGCGGAGCACTGCAATTTCTCCCAAAGTAATTTTCGGCTCTCTCACAGTGGCAATCAAACGGTCTGATGAGTCCTTGTAAATAAATACAGAAATCTTATCGCCCTTCTGTGTTTCTTCCGGAACCTGTTTTTTCGGCAGAAGAACAGTTTCCTTCTCCCCTGCATTTTCTGTTTCACCTAAATAAACACCGAAATCTACCAGCTTTGCAACTGTCAGCTCCTGTTTTTTTCCTAATTCTATCATAAATTCTCCTCTATATTTCTCTTAACTGATTACTGTGTTTCAAGCATATCATAGAACATTTCTTTTCACAATAAATTTATCTATCGAAACTCCACAATCGCATAAGTTTCTCCATCAGGACTGTCCAGACTCACTGTGTAAATTCCGTTTTCTTCGTCTTCATGCACCTTCGGTATTATCACACTGTCCAAAACTGCCTGACTTTTATATTCTGCCCGCATTTGTTTTACTGCAAAATCTGCCGGAATATATTCCTGCGCCATCAGCACATATTGTCCGTTGTTTACATGATGATTGGTGTCCAAATGATGTACTTTCACCTGAAATGAAGGAAATTCTTTGTAATCCTTTGGCATCCTTATCTTTCTGGGGGCATATTCCATATCCAGCTTTTCCTCTAACACATAAGCCTTAATCTGAGTTTCATCCACATTCACCGGATGACCTGTATTCAAATCCAGAAACGTCCATAGAGCATTCGCATAGGCTACTTTATTGCCCCTTTCATCCTCCATGGCAAAATTTCTTTTTCCCAGAAAATGCTTAAACTCATAAGGCCACGTAGATATTGTAACTTTTTCGCAAAGCTTAGGATAACGTTCCACCACAATCTGCCATGCAGAAAGCACCCATACCTGATGTCTCTCTTCCAGAAATTTCATACCAACGCCGATATCCTCTGATTGAAATGTACTGCAATCCTGAAAATAATTGATAATTCCATTTAAGGTAAGACATTTATTCTCCCCTGTCTCGCTGAAACGTATTCTGCTGTCAAAAGAATATTTCATAATCATTATCCCCCTATTCTTTTCTATGAAACAAAAAAATATCCCAGACGCTTTGTCTGGGATTGAAAGCTGGGCTACAAGGATTCGAACCTTGAAATGACGGAGTCAGAGTCCGTTGCCTTACCGTTTGGCGATAGCCCAATGTTTTGTGTTGTGCCTCACAACAAAATGTATTATATATCATTGTTTTTAAAAATGCAAGTACTTTTTTAAAATTTTTTTTATTTTTTTCAAATTATTTTTTAGAGCATATTTTAGGGGGATTTTAAAATAGAATTCCTCTGCTTTTCCTGAAATTTTACCTGAAATGGTATTGAAATGTTTTGATTACCTGCAAACCCCATAAGCACTAAAGATTTGCAGGTATTTCAGATTTGATTTTACTTCTAAATATTACATCTTAGAAATGAATTCATCCAGTGATTGAGCCGTTAATGCTGTCTGCATCCAAGCTTTAAGCCTTTCTATATCCTGTTGCTGATGCAGAGTTTCCAGAAGACTATTGGGTAATCGTCCAAGTCTGCTTAAAGTCATCTCAAGCATCTCCTTTGCCATTTTTAGTTGTCCTTCTTCTTCCCCCTGTTTTTGTCCTTCTCTACGTTCATCTTCCAGCAATAGTTCTAAAAGCATAAATCTTTCCTCCATTTCTCTGCTCTCCCTGATATGGGTGACTGATTTCTGCACTTGCCTTACATAATCATCTTGAAAATCCTTCTGACTTTCTTTTAAGTCTGCATGTACAAATTTCAGAAAAGAAACCAATTCCTTTGGTACGTCTTTTGAATTCTCTCCACGAGTATTTAAAAACACAATGCAACGTCCATCCTTTAGAATTTCCACATGGTCAACTTTTATAGGAAGAACACGTTCCAAAAAGCCTTTGCAGTTTTCTTCATCTGACATCACTGCTGCAAACATAAAATTATTTTTAATTGTAAGGTTCTTTAATAATGTATCCATACTTTTTCCTCCGTCTTACAGAGGAATTCTATAACATATAGTATAGCAAAGAAAAAAATAAGTTTCCAGACATTTTCCTTCTTGGACAGGGCATAAAAAGTTCTCTATTTATTTCCCCTTTCTTCACAGAATGTTCATTGACTTTTTAATTGCAAAAGGAGTAAACTATTAGCTACATACTCAATATTCTACCTCTAACACATCCATTCTCCTATTCTTATTCTCCATTTACAAAACACCAATCAATATCTGCATTTCATCACATAACCTACTTTAAAATCCACAATCATCAACTTAATATCTCTTATAACTCCCTCTTTAATTCCTTGCAGCTTTATTTCTTACATTAACGTATGGCTATCTTCTCAGATACACACTCAGTATTCCAACAGCAAATGATTAGTCCTATTTTCGCAGTTTTTCGAGTATAGTGATGTTTTGAAAGCCCTGTTTGAGTGCATCTGCATAAGATACAACAAAAAAAGCCACAATACCGCTCCCCACAGCATCATGGCTTTCTGACTTTTTCTCTATCTGTTTTCTTTTTTCTTCATAATCCAGAAGTAATATGGTATCAGTGGTATCAGCGCTGCAATCCATGCCGCCGGGTCTGCCATACATACTCCTGCAAAGCTGGTATTTCCTGCCACCAGAAAAACAATTCCGGCTCTGGCAACCAACTCAAACACGCCTCCCATCATAGGCACAAGTCCATATCCCATACCCTGCAATGCGTTTCGGTAAAGGAAAATACTTCCCAGAAATGGGTATGCCCACACCACCGTATTAAAGTAAATTCCCGCTGCCTTCAATACTTCTGTCTCCGATGCTTTCACGAAAATCAACATCAGATACTCTCCAAAGAAATGAACCAACACCATCATAATCAAGCTGGTAACTAAAATCATTCCCTGTGTGAGATATACGCCCTTTCTCACTCTGTCCATCTTGCCTGCTCCACGGTTCTGCCCTACATAAGTAGCAATGGTAGCGCCAAAGGACACGAATACGGTACAAATGATATTCTGAATTTTTCCTGCTGCGGAAAATCCCGCCATGCTCACTGCGCCATATACGTTAATAGCTCCCTGCACAATAATGGTTCCGATAGCAGTAATGGAAAACTGCAATGCCATAGGAATTCCAAGTCCAAGCAGCTTGTTGATTGTGCTCATGGAAAAATGAAAATCTTCCTTTTTTAACTTCAAAACATCGAATTTTTTGAGAATATACAGGAAACACAAAAGCGCTGATATTCCCTGTGCAATTACTGTGGCATAACCGCAGCCTTCCACACCCATGTGGAACACCACAATAAATACAATATCAAGCACTACGTTAATCACCGCAGATATAATCAAAAAATACAAGGGCGACTTACTGTCTCCCAACGCTCTTAGCACACCGGCAAGGGCATTGTAAGCACAGGTAACTGCCAAACCGGCGTAAATAATTGCCATATAGCTGCTGATATCTCCCATAAGATGCTCCGGTGAATTCATCAGACGCAAAATCGGCTCATTGGCAATTAAAAGCCCTCCTGTCATCACTACAACAAAGCCCACACAAATATAGACGGACATAGCGATATAATGTCTCATTCTATCCAGTTTTCCGGCTCCAAACCATTGGGCAACCCATATAGAAAATCCGCTGGTAAGCCCGTTTAGCCAACCTGTAACCAAAAAGATTAAAGAACCGGTACTTCCAATAGCTGCAAGAGCATCTACGCCCAAAAACTGTCCTGCAATAATGGAGTCCGCAATGTTATAAAACTGCTGAAAAATATTTCCTAAACACATTGGAATCATAAATCTGATAATCAGCTTTATGGGACTTCCCGATGTCATGTCATTTGTCATCCTTCTTCCCCTTTCCTTCTTCATTCTTATTTCACGGTTTTTTATTTTATCACGCTTTTTTTTATAATTCCAGAGATGTTTTTCACATATTTTCCCTTTATTTACATATCCTATTGTTAAGATTGAAAAGTATTTTTATGTATCGGAGGTGTTTTTATGCTTTTTTTATTATTCCTTCTCCTTATTCTTTTTACTCTTTGTATCCTTTGCCTCCCCATGGCAAAGACAAGCTTTGACAAAGAGCTTTCAGACAAGGAGCAAGAAGCATTTCTTCAAGCTTACAAAGACAAGAACTCCAAGCCTTCTTCCTGAAGAGTAATCTCCACACAGTAATTGGTTTCTTTCCATAAATCTTTTGGCAAATGAATGACAATCGTAGATATTTCCTCACAGTTTAACGTATTTTGCGGTTCTAAAGCTCTGTCATTCTTTAAAACTTTAGCACTTACAGAATGATTGGCAATGTTTGGAAGCTCAATATATTCTCTTTTCTTCAATACGTGCACATAGAGCTTATGCTCCTTTCTGGTAAGCTCTGCCCAGTCCAGCTCATAAGGGTAATATGGCATTGCCTTTGTTCCGAAAATCCCTTCACCGTTTTCCTTTACGTATTTACCCACTTCATTTAAAACGTCCAGACTTCCCTTTGGCACTGCTCCTGTTCCGTCAGGACCGATATTCAGCAAATAATTTCCCCCTCTGCTTACTACTTTTAAGAGCAGACGGATAACCTCATCCGGACTTTTAAAGTTTTCGTCTCCTATTTTATACCCCCATGTATCGTTTAAGGTAGCGGGAAGTTCCCAATCTCCTTCATAGGAAAGACGTGGCAGGAAGTTATCACTGGTTGTCATATATTCTCCTAAATCATTTCCTATTCTTCCGCTTACAATACAATCCGGCTGAAGGGATTTTACCGTATCAAACAATTCACGGCTGTAAACACTGTAAAGAAAATCAAATATGGTGTAATAAACATCCATCCACTTCTGTTTTCCTTCTTTTGTGCTACGGAGGTTTTCACTTTTACTGCTGAATTCTTTTTCATAAAATTCCACCTCTCACTTCTTTTCTGATATCTTTATTTTATCTTGTGAAGCTTAGAATTTATATAGGTGGTTTTTTATATCCATTGGTTATTTTTGTTTTTCTTTTAAATTTCCGTTCTCGTCTACGTCCTCTTTGGTAATCACAGGAATTTTTACAACGACCAGCGTTCCCATGCCCTTTTTGCTGTATATGGACACAGCATCCTCAATACCAAAGTAAAGACGAATACGCATCTGGGCGCTGTGAAGTCCAATTCCCGTACTTCTCGGCGCTTTCTCCCCTGTGTTTTTTCTTCCCTCTTTAATCTGACTGCGTACCTGCTCCAAACGCTCTTTTTCCATTCCACAGCCGTTATCTATGACTCTTATCCAAACCCATCCGTCTCTTTTACGGATAGAAAGGCGAACGGTCATCGGTCTTTCCAAGCCTTCTGTTCCGTATAAGAAAGAATTTTCCACAATGGGCTGAAGAAGAATTTTCAGGGAATGCAACTCGTGAACCTGTGCCATATCTGTCTGCAATTCAAATTCTACACTGTCTCCATAGCGGTTTTTCTGGATTTTCACATACGCCATGAGATGTTCTATTTCATGCTCCATAGGCACGATAACCTGTCCTCCGCTTATGGAAAGGCGATACATTCTGCCAAGGCTTGCCGCCATTCTGCCAATATCGGGACGGCCCGCTTCATTGGACTTCCACACAATATTTTCCAATGTATTATACAGGAAATGAGGATTTATCTGGCTCATCAACACCTCGAGCTCCAGCTCCTTCTTTTTCCTGTCCGCCTTTAATCCTTCAATGATATGAGTATTAATCCTCTTCAACATGGAATTATAATAAACCATCATATCATAGATTTCATTTCTTCTGAGGTATTCTTTTAATTCCACATAAGCGTCTAAGTTTCCGTTATAAACCTCTTTCATGGAAATATTCAGCTTGTTAATGGGCTCCATAAAGCTTCTGTAAAGATAAGTAATCAACAAAGCACTGGTGCCCACAGATACTAAAAGAATAATAAAAAATTTCAGAATACAAAGTATCCACAGAAGCCGTCACTTGTGTCTCAGGAACAACCATAATAGTTCTCCAGTCATTGATTTCTGATTTTTTATATCCACCAAATAACTCTTTTTGTTTCTACCGATTTCAAGGACTTTTGTCGAGCTGTCCTGCACTTTTTCAAATAAACGTTCTGGAATTTTTCCTTCTTTTAGAATTTCTTCGTCACTGCTGGAAATAACATTTCCTTCTCCGTCTATAGTATAAATTTCTCCTCTTAATGCTTTTGCCTTATCTTTATATAAATCATAAAAAACCCCTTCATTCAGAGCAAAAATCTGTACATATTCATAACGGTTATGCTCACGGGAAAATACACGTCTGGAAGCAAAAACTGCCATTTTCTCATGAATATCCTTTGGCTTGTCACTGAGCAAAAAGTTTTCCCTTGCCGGATACCATATAAGCTGCATTTTTTCCAGCTCATGCTTTGTTTCCTCTGTATCCTGATTGGGATCTCTGAAATTTAAAAGCTCCCCTCTCCAAGTATACATGGCGCTGAGCTTTTCACGGCGGTTCAGCCTGTCCAATGGCTCTAATATCTGCTCATGAATACGGACAATCGCTCCTTTTTTATAAGAACTGCTCCTTTTGCTGTAAATGGTTTCCGCATAATCCTCGAACTCATCTGTCCCTGCATACACATCGGACATGGCATACACTTCATCTACCTTCTCATCAACATTTCGGCTCACTTCTCTTAAATCATGATGGGCAGTACGAATATACTCCTCTTTTAAAGCAGACCTTGTCTGCCAGAATAAAAGAGTCACCACGCCCAGCACCGGAATTAAAATCAACAGCATGCCAAAGAGCATTTTCCGCTTTAACGCTCCTGTTTTTTTCTTTTTCATTCCCTTCCTGACCTCGCACCTTCTACAAAGTTTCTGTATTCATTGGGGCTCATGCCACAGCTCTTTTTAAACACTTTAATGTAATTTGATACGTCTGCCCAGCCAAGAGCTTCCGCAATCTCATAGATTTTCAGGGATGGGTCAGACAAAAGCTCCTTGCTCTTCTCCACTCGCTTTTGTGTTACATATTCACTAAAGTTACATTCAAATTCACTTTTAAAGATTTTGGAAATATAGGCAGTATTTTTATGCACCTTTCCCGCAATATATTCCAGAGAAATTTTATTGGAGGTAAATTCCAAATCTACGATTTCCCGAATAGCAGATGCCAGACTGCTGCGCTTCTTATTCTCTCCCCTCATCTCTTTGCAGGCTTTGGAAGACTCTGACAGCACCAGATACAGAAAATCTCTTTTTTCCTTCAACGTATCCTTTTTATAAATATCCGAATATCTGCATCCCTGCTCTTTCATAACCTTTTCCATCTGCACGCTGCATCGCAGAAGCTTTCTGGAAATGTGAAACAGCAATTCCAGACACAGACGGTTAATATAGCCATAATCGGAAATCACCCTGTCGTAAAAAACAGAAAAGGTGCTGTCCAAGGCTTCCATCAGTTTTTCCTTTTCCTGCTTTAAGATATATTCCATAATCTTTGCATCGTCAAAGGAAATGGTATAATAATCAAAATCCGCTTCTCGAATTTCATCATAATACATAATCAAATCTTTTTTCTCTTTAAAGATTTTCTGACTGACACAGCACTTTGCCTGCTCATAGCACTGGGGCAGCATCTGATAATCCACACAAAAGCTGCTGATGCCCACGGACAAGCAAATCCCCGTACTTTCTTTTACATATTGCAGTAATTTCTCTGTTTTTTCCCGTAAGGTTTCCTCTTTTTCATCAGGCGGAAGCATTAAAATTCCTGTCAGCCTTTCCTCGTAGTTCAAAAAGAATTTTCCTGAAATGTCATCTAAATGTTGATATTCCCGCAAAGCCTTTAACACCTGCACCGTCAGATGATAATTGACATTCCTATCATTTTTCTAACTGTCTTCCAGATAAAAGAACATAACGCTGAAACGACATTCTCCTTCAAAAAGCTGCTCCATTTCATCTTCGTTGTAGCCGTATCCTTTGATTAAGGCATTACATCTTTTCTGCTCTCTTAACTGTCTGGCTTCTTCGTCAGAAAGTCTGCGCTCTACATCCTCATCCAGCTTCTTCTTCATTTTGCGGAATACTTCCTCAAATTCATCAATATCCGTAGGTTTTAATAAATATTCACTTACTCCGTTCTGAATTGCAGTCTGAAGATATTCAAAATCATTGTAACCGCTTAAAATTACAATTCTGATATGGGGATATTCCTTATTCAGCCGCTTCATCAGCTCAAGCCCGTCCATTTTCGGCATGCGGATATCGGAAAGCACCAAGTCCGGACATTCCACAGCGATGGCTTCCAGCGCTTCTTCTCCGTTTGAGCAAACTCGGCTTATCTGAAAACCCCATTCTTCCCACGGCAGGCTGTTTGCAATACCCTGTGCGATTGCCTGCTCATCTTCTACTATCATTAGTCTGTACATATTTTCACCCTCTGTATATTATGCGAAACTAATGGTATCTCCTTTATCTGCACAAATCAACAGGCTTCCTATTCCCAGGCAGCTATCCACCTGAAGTAAATCCTGAGGTCCTGTCAAATCACGGTATCGGAATATTAACTCATATTCGTGATTATCTGTGCGGATATACAAGCCCTGCGCCTGTTTCTCATCCAGCATACAATCCCGTACAGGATTATAAACCTGCTGCATACGCACCTCTGCCTTTTGCTTCTGTCTGCCTGCCAGCACCGCAAGCATGGCTGTTGTTCCTTCTCCCTTTCTATCTGCCCAGATACTTTCGTTTTTCTCACACAGATTGTAATGGCGGGAAAGCTTGCTCTCAACCTTTTTAACGGATGTGTCTTTCTGAGGAAATACCAGTTCCATTTTTGCTTTCTCTCCATTATATACAATTCTGTTGTCTTCGTGAACAAGCTGTCCCTGATTATTGAAGTGGAAAATTCTGCTATATGTATGTGTTTCTCCTGTATACGCCATATCTGCAACCACATAAACCCCCGGTTCTAATACGACTATTTTTCTATTCAGAAGCACCTGCGCTCCCCCTTGCTGATATCCTGTATGTGCACCCTCCAATACCAGATATCCGTTCTTTTCCTTTGGTGCAAATCGAAGCTCAGGCACAGCGTTTTGGCTGCCCCATGCGTCTGTATATTCCATAAAGTCCTGTCCGTCTACTAAAATCGTGTTGTGTGCATAAGCGCTTTTCAGCCAAATCCTGTTTTCTTCGTGATAAGTATACTGATATCTTCCTGCATCCACCAGTACGTCCTCGCCTTCACTGACCACATCAAGATGCAGCTTATCGTTATGTCCGTGTCCTCCTCCCAAGCAGCCGTTTCGGAAGTGAAGATATTCTCCGTCACGCTCCCAACTACTTCGCACATAATAATTTCCACTTTCCTCCAGCATAAAATTCTTCTGCTTCGGCGTCTGTCCATTGATGTTGTCGTAAATATCTGCTCCTTTTTGACGTAAATCCCAGATACTCTCATAGTCCGGATATTCTCCTGCACAGCCCTTTAAAGCCTCTGCCTCCTGACAGCCTTCCTTTGCCAGAATAATAGCAGAAGCAGCCAGCATATCCTCCAGACAAGTTTCGTCACTGTCTCCGGTAAGAGGCTGACAGCCATCCGGTTTTTTCCATGCCACATTTGCCATTGCCATACGGCGGGTAACTTCTAAAAGCTTTTCGGGAATTTCCTTTTCCCATACCTGTAAAATATGAACGCTCTCTAAAAAGCAGTGCAGAACTTCATTGTGATACATACAGGACTGCTCCCAATGTACGCCGTCTGAAAATACCTGAATTTGCCCTTCCTGCTCCAGACGCTTTAAAGCTGTTTCCACATATTCCTCCTGATTAAGCGCCAGACCGATAAACAGCAAACCGTGGTTTTCAATAACACCCCAGTTGCTGGAAATCTGAAAGCCCCTTCTGGCATGAAGAAGATATTCTCCATGTTCCTCTAAGCTTTTTGTAAACATTTCCATAAAAGCATCATCAATCAGCGGACTGTTTTCAAAATATAAGATGCTCTTTGTCCAGTTTTCCCCACGAATACCTGCCTCGATTTCTCTCCATGTAACCTTTTTGCTCTCCTCTGTCAGAGGTACGCATGTAATCCAGTCTGTTATCATATCTACAAAGGCTTTGGCATACTTTTCCTCGCCTGTCATGGCATAAGCCTGTCCCAGACAGATAAAATAACGATGACGGTTCATCTGATAAATAAACTCCGGATCATCTGTGGGCATATACGTCCAGTTAATGGGATATGTAAACGTCTCCTTTTCGTAGGTACGCTCCATGTCCCAGGGTAAGTCAAAAATAAACTCTAAGCGCACAGCCTCATCTGCAATACGCATAATCTGGTCGGTGTTTTCCGAGCGATATTCTCTCGCCGCCTTTGCACACCATTCCAACTCGCCCTTTTGATATCTGTTTTTCTGTCTTTCAAAATATTCTTTTTTATTCATAATTTTCCACTCCTTCTAGCTCTAATCTGCTGTTTTCTAAAAGAGTAACGCTCCTTCGTATCCCACAATAACGCAGCTCTATGGTTTGAGTTTTCCCCGAAGAAAGAGAAATTTTTGTAAGTTTTCCACATTTCCATGCGAAATCCACCTTCAGCCTTCCTTCCAGACACAGACCTGTCACCATCCCTGTCTCCATTCCCTCAGGAATAATCCGAAGAAGCTCTACCACATCACCCCTTCGGGATGCCAATGCTTCCAATACTGCCTCTGCCATTCCGAAATTTCCGTCAATCTGAAACGGGGGATGAATATCCCACAGGTTTTCATCCACACTGTTTGCAAGAAATTGTCTCATCTGCTCATCAAATTTTTTCTTGTCCTTTAAGCGGGCATAAAAGCACATAATCCACGCTTTACTCCAGCCCGTATGACCGCCTCCGTGCTCCAAACGATATTCCAGAGTTCTTTTCGCCGCCTCGAAAAGCGCAGGCGTATCCTCTGAAATTTCTCTTCCCGGATGCAGCCCATATAAATGAGAAATATGACGGTGTCCCTTTTCTACTTCCTCGTATTCCTCCTGCCATTCCAAAATCCTGCCAGACTTCCCAATCTTGGTAGGCGGCAAATGTTCTAATATCTCCTGCGCCATTTTTTCTGTCTCATATTCCGGCGAACCTGTATTATATCTTCTGCATCCTTCCAGATAATTCTCCGCAAGCTCACGAATAATCTGATGGTCCATGGCAACGCCCATAGCCACACTGGCTTCCTGACCATCTAAAAGGCGATAGGTATTTTCCGGTGATACCGTAGGGCCGCTTATCCACATTTTATCAGATTTCCGATAAAGATAGTCATAGAAAAATAAAATACATTCTTTCATAACAGGCAGCACACGCTCCCTGATTTCCTTCGGATTTTCCTCAAACTCACTGTGATGATAAAGCTGGTTTGCCATCCATGCGCCACCCATAGGCCAGAGAAATGCAGGAAGCCACAACCCTGTAATGTCCGTGTCTCCCCACAAATTTGTATTGTGATGCGCTACAAAACCTCTGCAAGCATACACTTTCTTGGCTGTTTTTCGTCCATTTGGAAGCATCTTTTCTATCAAGTTGAAGAACGACTCATAGCATACGCCCAGTCCTGCTCTATCTGCCATCCAGTAATTCATCTGGAGGTTAATATTGATGGCATATCCGCTTTCCCACGGAGGAGTAAAGCTGCCGTTCCATATCCCCTGAAGATTTGCAGGCAGCGCACAGCCATAGGAGCTACTGATAAGAAGATATCTTGCGTAGGAAAACATAAGCCAAATTAAATAGCCCTGAACCTTTGGTTCTTCACAGCGTTTTAAAAGCTCATCCGCCGGAATTTGAGCCAGCTCCTCTGCCCCTTCTATCTCCAGTCTCATATTATTATAGAGTCTTCCGTATTCCTCAATATGCGCCTTCTTAATCTCCTCAAATCCCACTTTTGCCGCAGCTTTTAAAAGTCTGCTGCACTTGTCCAAACATTCTTTGCTCTCGTAATCTGTACGCACACAAAAGAAAATTTCCACATAAGAGGCTCTTTCTACAAGAAGATATCCACCTTCTACACAGACTCTTCCATCTGTTTTCCCCACTCTGCACCTTACATCATAACACACTCCGTCTCCGCTGTGTCCGTTTAAAGAAATTTCTCTGTCCTCTACTTCGGCATTTTCTTCAAACGGTCTGCGGTTTAATCCCAAGGAAAAGCTCATGCCCTGTTCTTTGTCTGTTTCCATCCGCAGAGCAGTGACCTGATACTTAACAGAAGAAAAAATCTCTCTTACTGTCTTGCAGTTGTCAAAGCAGATTTTCACTCCTGCTTCTCCTTTTTCTAAGTCAATTCCTCTAAAATACTCCTTTACTTTTCCAAAAGGCTCAAAATTAAGAACTGCCTCTGCCGCCGGATGATAAGGATTGGTATATCTGGGATTTCCCACAAACCATCTGCTGCATAAGGTCTGTGCCTTGCTTGCTTCTCCTTTTTCTAAAAGTTCTCTCACCTTTTCCAGCTTTTCCTTGCCTGCTTCTACGGCTCGCTCTCTTTTTCCTCCGTACCACAGACTTTCTTCATTTAAAACAATCCGTTCCTGCTGTACACCGCCCAAAAGCACTGCTCCTTGTTGTCCGTTTCCCACAGGAAGTCCCTGTTCCCAGCTTTTTGCCCCGTGTGTTAAATAAAAACCTTTTCCCATTTCTGTCTCCTATTTTTCCCAAAAATCTAAATTTGCTTTCTGATTTCCTGCATTTTCATGAGACTTTGCCAAAATTTCTTTTCTGTATTTTTTCAGAAGACTCTTTGCCATAGGAATGGTTTCCCCTGCTTTTTCCTCTTTTGCCCTGTATGTCTTAATAAAATCCAGCTCCAAATCTGCCATTTTCTCATAAACAGGCTCCGCCCGAAAAGCACAACGGTTATATGCCATCTTTGTGTCTGCCTGATGTTTTCTTGGGAAAGCTTCAAATCGGTTTTCCACTTCATCTAAGAAAAGCTTCCATCTCTTATAATAATACTCCCTACAAAGTCCTCCCCACTCTCGCCACGCATAATCAAAAATCACAGGTTCATCCGTAGGTCCCCAAACAGTTAAAAGCGTCAGCACACTTTCCCGATAATACTGTTTCATTTTTTCACTGTTTCCAAGACTTTCCGCTCCGGAAACCCAACGGGATAAACACAACTCTGTTCTTGTACACAGCAGTACATCCATATCTAAAATCAACGCTAAAAATGCCTCTTTCTTTTCTGTAAAAAGCTTTTTGTCATACTCTGTTGCCGCTTTTTCTACTTCCCCGTAAAGAACCTGTGCATAGTTGCTTAAAAGCTGTCTTGTAATATCGCAAATATCAAAAAGAAGTCCGTCTGAAATTTCACTTTCATCTGATAAGAGCAAATCTAAAACCTCTAACAATATGCGGTTATCATATCTCTGCTCCAAAATGTCGTTTGGAGCTGCACATTGTATATGAAAATCCGGTCTCGCACAGATAACAGAGCCTCGCTCACAATCAGAAGTGCCTGCCGCATAACAAGCCTCTTTAAGCTTCTTTAATGCCTGAAAATCTTCTCTGCGTTCTCTTTTATATCTTCGTATTCCATAATTTTTTAACCAAGAAGAAAGTTCTTCCCTTCCCTCCTGTATAAGCTTCCCAAAGCTCATATCATAGTAAATAGGGTTCTGGTTAATTCCTTCCATAAAAAGCCCCATACCGCATAATCCCTCATAGGATTTCTGAAGCTCTGTGTAAGAAAAATCTGCCAGCTTCTCTATATCTCCGTGAAGACTGTTTTTTCCTCCGAAATTATGAAGGTCTCCTACAACAAATTGATGTCCCCAAAATCCTTCTGTTTCTGCATAACGTTCTCCATTAATATCGAACACCAAAAGTCTGTCCTTTGGAACACTTTTTGCTATATCTTTATAAATTGACCATGACTGCATCACCCATACCGACTCTGCTGAAAAGTCTTCGTATAAACCGTTAATAACCTTCCCCACCTGATGAAGATACTCCGGCAAAGAAGACGGCGGCGTATTCTCATGAAAAGGATCACAGGCAAGAAATCTACTGTACCCCAGCATATTTTTTTGGTTTTCTAAAAAGCGGCTGCCTATTTTTGTAAACATAGGATCCAGCGGATCAAGTTGGCATGTGGTAGGAAATCCGCACCAAGAAGAAGTCTCCAGTGTTTTCATTTCCGGATATTTATTTTTCAACTGCTTTGGAATATGTCCTGAAAAGCCCTGCATAACCGACATCATACCCAATTCCTGCTGCCTTGTTAAAATTCGCCTTCCAAGCTCCAGTCTTTCTTTCAAATAAGAAACATCCGGCGGCGGCAGAAAACTGTTTATATTCGTCATTAACTGCCAAGCCCAATGTGCCGGACCTGACAAATATTTCAAAGCTTCATTTTCCTGCATACCCAAATCCTGCAAGGTCTGATACCACACGGCATCTGTTCCTATAATAGATAACGGCATGTTAATGCCCTGCATTGCCATAAAATCAATTTCTTTCTCCCAACGTTCCCAGTCCCACACTGCTGCGGAATAGCAAAAAGTACAATAATTCATATAGCTTCTGTATTTTTGATAAATTTTGCCTTTTATAGGTTTTACAGGAACAGGACAATCCTTCACCTGCACTGTGCGATTGCCGCACCATGATAAATTTACATGACAATAATTTTTCAGATATTGATAAAAAGCCGCTGCCTGTACAACAGGATTTGCGCCTTCTATTACAATTTTATTCGCTTCCCCGTATACTGCATATTCCTCTGCGCCTGTCTTCTCCTGTGTGGTTCGCACAGAAAACTTCTGACTAAATTCAGGCACAACTCTTTTTATCAGGTCATTTACCGCTTTATCTCTCATAAAAAAACTCCTTTATCTTTCCAATACCGACAATATCGTACAATATCCCTTATTTTATAACTATTGTAACCCTGCCCTATTTTTAATGATATAGGTAATTTTCAACATTCATGGGTGATACTTGCCTGTGAAATAAAAACTGCCGCAGAAATATAGCTCAGATACAATGACCTGACTGTATTTTCTACGACAGTTTCTTATTCCTTTATTTTATATTTTTCTTTCTTCTGTACAAAGCTGTTATTGTTCCTAAGGATATAACACCAATGCACATCCAAAGCATGAGCTGTGCCTCATCCCCTGTTTTTACGCCACCGTTTGAGCCATTGCTCTGATTTCCGCTCTGATTATTTCCCTGTGAATTTGAAGGTGTATCTACCACTACTCCAAATCCTCCCAGACTTTTTACAGAAACAGATACCATATCGTCTGCACTCTTACCATTCAGCTTTTCTACTTTTCCGTCTATGTAATGCAATACAGTAAGCTGCTGTCCGTTATATTTTTCTCCTACCGGAATAGACAGCACTGCTTCCTTAGGAAGCTCTAAGTTCTTTCCATTCTGTCGGATAACAACATCATATAAACGGAATACAGATTTTGCAGAAGGAATTTCCTTTCTCATTGCTTTCACTGCTTCACTGTCTTTATCAAGAGGTGTTACCAAAAGCTCCATATCCTGCTCAAGACCTTTTCCTTTTAAAGAAACTCCATACTTTTTATTTACCAATGTAATTTCTTTCTGCTCATCCGGATTTGGATTTGGCTCAGGATTTGGTTCCGGTTGTGGCTCAGGCTGTGAAGTCTTTTTCTGCTCTATGGTAAGAAGATACGTTTTGATGTCTTCTCCTCTTACTGTTTTTTTAGAAACAATTTCAATTTTTGTTCCGTCTTCCACAGGAATAGCCTGTCCGCTTTCATAAACCTTATCTGCTGACTTTATTACTGTTTCCGCATAGCGATTATAAGATTTCGGATTTAATGTAATTTCTTTTACCTTTTCTCCCACTGAAAGCGTATATTCATAAGTATCTCTTGCATATTCCGGTGACAATTTACCGTCTGTAATTCCCAGTGTAGATAATTCGGCATTTTCTGTTACGTCTTTTCCCAGATTTTCCGTATATTCTACTGTAATTACGTCCTTATCTTTTAACTTGCCGTTTTCTACTGTAAAATCCGCAAAACCGGTTTTTGTAAATTCGTCATTTAAAGTACCTACCCAGCCGCTGCCCGGTCCACGGTCAAATTCGCCAAGTCCGTCAATTTCTTCAATATATTCTCCGTTTCGAATAGAAATACTAAAGCCATTTTCCTTGCAGGCACGTTCAATTACGCTCATCATAGAGTCCGTCTGATAAATCGTTGCCTGTGTCTGAATCATCATACCCTTTATTTCGTTTTCTTCCAGAAGGGACAACAGTTTTTCTTCCTTCTTTAAGCCATCCATAATCGTTAAAGTAACTTTACCGACTTCTTCACCCAGCGTTTTTAATTCCTCAATGCGTTCAATGGCTTTCTGTAACTTCTCTACATTATGGACAAGTTTCTGTTCATCTTCTGTGAGACTTTCATACAACGCCTGAATGGAAAGCACAACTTCTGCATCTTCCAATGTTAAATCTTTTATCGCCGGAAGGTTTTCAATAAGCTGAATAACTTCTTCTACTTCTGTTTTTTGATTTTCTTCTGTTAAATCCCAGTAAGTCTTTTCTCCTGCTTTTGCCTGTGTATAAGCTGTAAATGCCTGAAATACCTGAACACCGGACATTTCATTTAACTTTTTATTACTTTTATCATGGCAGAAACCATTTCCTTTTTCTGTTTCACAATAATAGTTGTCCATAAGACAGGTAATCATATTACTATAAGGAGTTCCAAAATCGGAATTTAAAGGATTGATGCCTAAAATCGTCAAAGTAAGCAATACCTGCGCTGTACTTTCAGACGTTCCAAAGTCATAAGAGTCAGACATAGAATTCTTCAAATATTCTAATCCTGCTTCCACTGCCTGATGAACTTTTACATTTGTATTTCTGTACGGAGCCAGCGCCTGCAAGCACATAGCTGTCATATCCACACTGACAGTCTGATTATCCATAAGTCCGAAACCGCCGTTTTCTTCATTTTGGAATTTCAAAAGTGCAGTTATGATACTCTCCCTGTTCCATTTTGCATCTGTGGGAATTTCCATTCCCTTTGCATCCGCTGCCAGTAGCGCCCATGCCAGCTCATTTCCACCCATATCTAAGCTCGGATGATTATAAATCATTTCTGCCAGATTTACACCGGCTACATCCGTAATGTCTTTGTTCATAATTAACAAGGACAATGCCACACGCTCCATATCTGTGGGTTTCTGCATTTTACTCCATTTTTTCACTGTGTCTGCCACAGACTGATAATAAGCATCTAATTTTTCCTGTGAAATGGTTTCTCCTGCACGAAGACGTGCATAGACAATCCAGTCGTTGTTGTTATACTGATAATTTTCTTCTGGATATTTGGATGCAAATTGCTCTTTTGCCCCCTGCAATCCTTTATTTATCAACGCATCAATATCTACCTGCGGTGTTTCCCCGCCTGACACAGTAACGGTGAATTTTATAGGCTCTACTTTATTTGTCTTGTCTATCGGAGTTCCTGTTACCGTTACAGTACCTTCTTTTAAAGACTGCACATAATACTTATCACTGGTAAGAAAAGAGCCTTTATCCGGTGCATTATTCCATTCCGGATTTCCTTTTTTCCAATATCCCTGTTCTTTACGGACAACCTTTACAATTCCCGCTTTATCATAAGACCATTCCAACTGTGGATCTGTAACACTCCAGCCATCCTTGGAAAGCTCTCCCTCAAAGGTTAAGTTAAGGAGCTGTTCTGTGAAGTTTTCCATCTGGAGGTTGCTTTCATCTATGGTTATTTTTGTTAATGGATTTTTATACTTATAAGTAACCTCTGAAGTTCCGCTTACTACGCTTGTTTTCTTTGTCTCAGGATTTGTCTGTTCGATTTTTGCCGTATAAGTGACTGTACCCGCTTTATATGGTACATACCCCTTTACCATGCTGTCTACATAGTTAGCAATAGAAGGAGCACTGCTTGTTACTGTCCAGTTACTTGCATAGCTGGCATTCTCCGGTGATACAATCACACCGCTGTAATCCGGCAAAAACGCATAATTGTCAGGATCATTTGCATTTCTGGAATGAATTTCTTTTTCTCCCGAAATAGCCGGCTTCACACTTTCAACAGGTACATAGGAAGAAGTTGCTTCTACCTCTGCTTTTATTTCGGGGTTTGCCTTTGCGGTCACTGTCATAGATGCTGTTCCCGGCTTGTTGAACTTAAATTCGCTGGATGAGTTTAAGTTATAAATCAATTTTCCATCACTTGGCGCATAAGTAAAACGAGAACTATGTACCGGAATAAATTCTTCGCTTCCCTGATATTTTGCCTGTACCTGAATATTTTTCCATTCGGAACCTTCTACTTTTATTTTACCGTTAGTTACATCCTCTCCATCAATAAAAAGCTTAATTTGTTCAATTATCTGTGATTTTGCAATTACTTTTACCCAAGCAACTGTTTCTGTGGATGCATCTGCTTTTCTTTCTGTTGCTGATACAATGGCAGAACCCTCTGCATCTACTCGAAGTTCACCTCGATCTGCCCCTATTGATAAGGCCCTGTCCGGCTTTACATCTGTTATGTTCCATGACACTGTACTCGTAGTCGGTAATTCTTTTAAGTGAAATATTCCTGCCAGATTAAAAGCACCTACCTCATCCGGTGATACATATAAAGTCTGATTTTCAATTGTCTCTGTTACACCATCTGCAAAAGCAAACTCTATTTCATATTTATTTTCCGGAAAATTTGGTTTGTTGGGATTATATTCCTGATTCTCCCCAAAATAAGGATATCCTGTACTATTTTGTCCCCATGCGATGCCAAACTCACCCTTATTCTTGTTTAAAAGCTCTACAAATTCCTTCGTCTTCATATCATCTTCTGACTTTGCAGAAGAATTTATTAATGCTTCTGCCGGAAATTGTACTGGATTTTTCCCACTGTCAGACCAATAGGAATTGATTAAGTTACCTCCTTTATATTCTTTAAATAAAACAGCTATTTTCCCTTCGCTAATAGAATAACTATTAATCAATCTGCCGCCTGTAAGACGTTTTGCAAATCCACAGGCTCCATCGCCTTTCACGTCTGTATAACAGTTAATAATTGCACCTTTTAAATCATATCCTGCCGGCCCGCTTTCTGCCCATGAAGCTAAAGTACCGGTAAAATGTGTATTTTGTAAAATCCCTTGTTCTCCAACACTCTGAAACAACCATGTAGTATCTTCAAAAGTAACCGTATGTCCATTTCCATCAAAGGTAGCGTTAAATTCAAAAAACGCCTTATATTTTTTGTCTAATGTAATATCATTATCAAGAACATAGTAAACGTCTGTCTTTTCAGCGTCTATTTTCTCCAAATCTGCCTGCTTTTTAATATGAACAACCTGGTTTTCATCTTTTGGCGGAGCAACCGGTTCTGTTACTTTTTTCTTTTCTAATTGTTCTTTTGCCGCATTTAAGGCTTTCAAAGCTTCCTCAATTTCTGTCTGCTTTACATCTGATTTCTGCAAAACTTGTTCTGCTACATCTAATGCTTCAGAAAATGCTTTCCAACTTTTTTCAGTATATCTGTCCTGCTCCAGTCGCTTTCCTTCATTTACAGCATTTTGGAGAGCTGTTTTATCTATCTGTTCAGGTTCTGGATTTCCTCCACTCTGTCTTAAAACAGGTAACCCTTGATTACTTCCATCTGATGGAGAAGTCCATGTAAATCCTGTGTCCGGAATATCTTTATTTAATAATTGCGCTGCAGACTTTAATTCCTCTAATGTTTTTTTGAAACTATTTCCGTCTTCAGGCTTTTTTCCCCAAGATACAGGTCCCGAAGCTGACGAAGCTTTATCTGTCGCATAATAACTGTTAGATAAAATACTTTCTTCCGTTTCTCGAATTCCAACAAGTCCGCCTGCCATCATAGCGTCAATACTTCCACCAAAGTACGTATTTTTAACTGCTCCTGAGCGGAAAGTTCCTACAAGACCTCCTACTTCTCCTGCCCACCCAGTTAATTTTATTTTAGCCGTAGAATAGCAGTTCTGAATGGTTCCGCTTAAAGTAATCGCCATACTTCCAAAAGTTTTGTCACTTACAATAACATTTTCACTGGTTACTCCAAGGTTCTGAATCGTTCCTGTCACTTCATTTGCCAGAGGCTTATCTGCAAGAGTAATGGTGTGACCATTTCCATCTAAAGTTCCTGCAATGCGTTCAAAAGTTTGACCTTCTGTAAACACAATATCCTCTGTCAACGTATAAGTTGTTCCCGCTTCAATAACTGTGGGAATTTCCGTTTCAGAAATTTCAGCTTCCTGCCCCGTCCCACTTAAAATTTCTCCTGCTTCTACAACCGGAGTCTCCATGTCGCCTGTGGCATGTACCGATACAGGCATTCCGGTAATAAGCAATGCCATTACCAGAAGCAGACTGAGAACACGGTTTGCATTTCTTCTTTTTTTCATTTTCTTTCTCCTTTACATATTTTTTCTTACAGAGCATTTTTTATGAGACAGTCGCATAAAAGAGGATTTCAAAATATTTATACATTTTTAGTTTTCCCTTAATGTAACAAACTCACAAAAAAAGGTCTCTTTACACACCGGTAAAGAAACCTTATCTATCTTCACTATGAAATTTTATCCTGCACATCTTTTTCTACACAAATAAAACTCCCTCAACCCGGAAATCTATTTCTCTGATGGCAGATTTTCTGACTTAGCCGAAAAGCATTACAGTAGAGGTGACTGTATCGGATTTGCACCGATTTCCCTTTTAACCTTGGAGCAAGCTCCAACGACCATCATGGATATGCAGTTTACACTCCTTTATAGTACACAATTCAAAAAAGAATATCAAGCCTTTTTCTTCCTTTTTAATACAACAAACAGCGTTCCTCCGACTATAAACATCACAGACAGCATTACAAACGGTGTTTCATCTCCTGTTTTGACCTTATCCACACCGGAAGAAACTGCCTTATCCAATACCGTACCAAAGCTGTTTAAAGACTCTACTTCTACGGATACAAATCCGTCTTTTACCTTTCCTTTTAATTTTTTTACTTTTTCATTGTCACAGGAAAGTACCACAACTTCTTTGCCGTTATATTTTTCCGATATAGGAAGCTGAAGCTCTGCCTTATGAGGAAGGGCAATTTCTTTTCCGTCTTTTAAAAGCTGAATTTCAAGAGGATTGTCAAGCTGCTGTTTCTTGGAAATTTCCTTTTCCATAAGCTTCACATCTGCATGTTTTTTATCCAGCTTTTCCACAGATAACTGCATATCTGATGTTAAGCCTTCTCCCGTTAATTTGACACCATGCTCTTTATTTACCAGCATATCAATTTCCTGAATTTCCGGTGTACTTGGTTCTTCCGGATTTTCCGGCTTCTGAGGTGTCTCCGGTTCTTCCGGCTGCGGTGTTACAGGCGGCACAAGCTGAAGCTCTGCCATGGAAGCTGCCCCGTTTGTTCCTGCCATAGAAAAGGTCAAAACTGCTCCTTTTTCCGTTTTTTCACAAGTAACATTTTCATCTAACTGAATACTGTCTACTATTTCTTTTTCAAGTGTAAGCTGAATATTTCCTTTATTTTTCATTGTGGGATCAGAAACAGAAATTTTCACTGTTCCCTGTTCTGTTTCCTGAAGCATAACAGACGCAGCCTTATCGCTTGTTATTCCTTCTACACTTCCGCCCTGCTCCTGCCAGAAGTTTGTGCCTATAATTTTTAAGGTCTCATGGCGCACCGCCTGAACCTCACTGCTGTTTTCCAATATGGTTACCTTGGGCGCTTGGGCGTAATTTTCTGTTTCTTCTGCACTTGTTTCAGGAAGCAATACATAACTATACGATGCGTTTTCCGGGTTCTGTCCGTGGTCTACCCACATTTCCAGATAATTCTCTGTGCTTTCCCCCTCAAAAGTTCCTACATCCTTCCAACTGCCTGTGGTTTGACCTCTGCGAACCTGAATTTCTGTATTTTCTTCAGGGAAATAATATCCTGTTCCCACAGACTGATTGCCTTCTAAATGTGCCCAATTTACCTGTTCAAAGCTTGTGCCTGATACGTCTGCTGTACGTTCAACCAACTCTTTTACATTCGCTTCTTTCACAGGTATTTCTGTTTTTTCTCCGTTGACAAGAAGCTGATTGCTTCCGTCTTTTCTTAACTTCTTATTCTCAATGGTAGTTTCCACCGGAAGTTCCATATTTTTATTGGTAATTCCTGCTCCAAGGCAGACCATTTCGTCATCAAACATAAACCATGACTTCTTGCCTTTTAAATCCGGCGCATAAGAAACCGGTGCATCTCCTGCAATTCCCTGCGTTTCTCCTGAAAATGACATACCGCTGACGCCATAATTTCCTATGGAAGTTCCTCCTACCCAGCTCTCCTTGGAACAGAAATCTCCGCCCTGTGCAAAACCTGAGCCATCCGGTTTCCCTGTACCGATATTTACCGGAACTACGGTCGTTCCCGGCAGTCTTAACGGATTTACTGTATTCCAATAATTCTCTGTATACTGCTTGTCCTCATCATAAATATAGGTCATCCCGTTATTCTGATGCCATCCAAAACGATTTTCATCATTCATAATTTCTGTGTTCTGAATACGTTCCGAATACATAGACAATGCAAAAAGATAGTCTTCTGTTCTGTGAACTACACGGTCCATAAGGGGATAAGATTTATGTACCGGCGCTATGTTACTTTGGATGGAGGTATCTTCCAAAATTTCCTTGGCTTTCTTTTTAATTGCCATATTTTCCGCACCAACAAGACTGTCAATAAATCCTTCATCTTCTTCCAGCCAAGCTTTCAGCGCAGAAAGCGTTGTCTCTTTTGCCTCTTGGCTAAAGGAGTCTACAATTTGCAGAATAATCATCATTGCCTCACGTCCTGCTGCCTGATTGCTGCTTGCCGGTCTGGATACAGAACGCCCTTTCAGACAATCCAGCATCATTCCCTTATACATGCCGTTTCCAAAGCCTTCCACAATATAGCTTTCCAGATTGTCCTGAACCTGTTCCGGATATTTCCAGGGTGTTCCAGCAAGGAGAGACGGAATTTTAGCGCCACCCTTCATAAACTCAATCCCATAAGCGCCTAAATACGGCACTTTTATATGGTCGAGATAAGAACCGTCCGGATAAAAACCGCTGTTATATCCGTTCGCTGCAATTTGAGCGCTGTCTTCTACATTTTGAATAACAAAGGTCTGGGAAGACGCCAGCATCCCCAAATACACCAGCTCATTATCTTCTCTCAATGCTCCCAGTCCCACTGCCGTTGTGGAACAGTCGATAATATTCGCTCCCTGCGCCTCACGATATCCCTGCCCATGGGTGCTTGCCGTATTGATAACGCCTTCATGGAACGGATCAGGCTGGAAAAAGTAAAGTGTTTCTGTGTACGCCATAACCTGTTCTTCTGTCAGTCCGTCATAAATCAATATTAAAGCAGGAATTAAATCCTTGGGAATACCAATTTCCCATGTCCACCAGTTATCCGTCTGGCTTTTTGCCGTATAACAAGAGCCGCACAGGAAATCTAAAATATTGGTAATATCCTTTAGCATATCCTGATTTTGATAGAGAGCTCCGCCTTCTGCTGCGTAAGCTTTACACATAGAAAGCACCTTTTTAAAAGAAACACGAAATTCCACTGCATCGTCTTCATAAGGAATATTCTTATTGCCTTTTGCTCCCTCATCCTCTGCCCAAGGAATACCGCCACATTCTTCCTGTCCCTTATAAACATAAGCGTTCCAAAGCGCTTCTGCCTCCTGATTGATTTCTTCTAAGACTTCCGCTCCGCCTTCTTCTGATACTAAATCTTTGCCAATTAAAGACTCTTTCCATGCCTGACGAATTTTTCCGTAATCTTCTGCCGTTGCAGAGGGCAGTTTTGAAGGAGACTGATATAAAATTTCTACCTTCCACTGTGCTGTTTTTCCTTGGTCATCCTGTGCCACCACTACGACATTGCCTTTATTCTCTCCTGTAATCACTGCGTTTCCGTTTTCATCCGCTTCAACCTTCAATAAATGTTCCGCACTTGCATCTCCTGCCTTACGTGTTCCGTCTGTTTCCCCCTCCTTTAACTCTCTCTTAATTTTAGAATATCCCGCATTTCGTAAGAAAGTCCCGTCTTTCTTTAAAAATTTTGCACTCCATGTAACATTCTCGGAGAAGCTTTCCGGTTTGTCCAACTGCAAGCTTTCACCTCTGACAATAGAAATCTCCTGATTTTCTGTTGGCACGGCTGTTTCCAAAACCTCACTACCCTGTTCTTTACTCACTGCAACAGTATTTACAGGCTCTGCCAAGACTCCCGTCACATTTCCCACACTCATAGCTGCAATTAACATTGCGCTTATGTACTTTTGATTTTTTCTTTTACCTGTCTTCATACTTCCTCCTTCTTTCAAAAGTTCTCCATTCTTCTTCCTATAAGTTACCATTCTTCCTTTGCTTTATAAATACAATATTTGAATTTTTCTGTTACTATTTATAGATTATATGTTTTTTAGTATTATTTTTTCAATATTCTGTTATTTTCTTTTACTTTTTCATTCAATATAAATACAATATAATATTCATTTGTCATTTGAATTTCCAAATAATGTTTGTTATGATGTAATTATTGATAATATTATTAGACAGGTGAGACTATGGATACAGAAAATTTTCCTTTTGATACAAAACTTTTCCTTTCTGAGCTCAAAAAGAAGGATTACCTACTCATTTTTAAGTATTATGTAAAAAGACATATTCCAGAGTTCAAAACAATAAAATACCGATGTTTTATTATCGGCAATATTCTCAACTTTATATTATCTACTATACTCTATATTGCTTTTGATATTAACTGGATGAAATGGTTTTTTATTGTTTTTATCCTAGTTTGCATTTACACACTACTATGTATTACAACGCATACAGCCTCTTATTTCGATTTATATTGGGAAGACCAAAATACCTTAAGAAAAAAAGGTTACTATATCCATTCTTTACAGTTCACTGAAGAAAAAATCATTATAGAGCACTATAAAAATTTCGAACCGGTAATTTCTACATATAATTATCAGGATATAAACACGCTGAATATAAGTCCTTATGGTATTATTATAAAAAATTCTGTAATTATATATGTATCATATTGTGCATTCCCAGATTATAAAGTTTTTAAAAATTTTTGTAATTGGTATAGGAGAAAATATTTATGCAAGAAATAAACACGGAGATTTGTTTTGAATTTAAAAAATATCGCCGTCTGATTATATGGTGGTATAAGCGCCAAAAAAAGGTCTGGAATGCCCGTATCAAAGTATTCATAGGATTTATTTTTACCATAGGAACTTTTATAGCATATTGGTATATGGGTTCACGTGATGTTTTATTAGAAAACACTGCAGGCGTTCTTCTTATTCTCACACTTGCATTTCTCATCATAGTTGAGACATACTCCATACTAATCGGAATTCCATATAAACCTGCAAAAGTATACTGGCAAATTTTCAGACGAAAAAAAGAAATGGGAACGTACATAAAAAGTATTTCTTTTTTTTCAGATTGTATGAATATAGAATATAGTCTTCTAAATATTCCTTTTCAGGAAACTATTTTATACAATCAGCCAACAGATATCAAAGTATCCCCTTTTGGCATTATTATTGAAATGGAAGGTGAACGCAATTTAATCTTCTTGCCTAAAGAACTTTTTTCAGATAATGAGCAATACATGACTTGTAAAAAATATATTGAGCAAAATTTTGACTGTTAAGTTGGAGCTTAATCTCTAAGCGTACACATCATAATAAGTATAAATTCTTTTTAATATAGATTTTTGTAGATTATACAACTAAATTTAACAAAAGGAAACGAAATATGGAAAAGCAATACGAATTTGAAGTTAAAGAAAACCTAAATGAATACCTAAAAATATTTTGGGAACATTATAAAAATCATCAAATATTTCTTCGGAAGAAGATAATATTTGCACTAATTTCCTTGGTTGCGTTTATTCTTTTTCTCTTTATAACCTATATAGATTTTGGAAAAATAATCTTTTCAGATAGTATATTCTTGTTAGAAATTGTCATTTTATTTTGTTGCATTGGATACGTTGTTCCATCCTTAGCTGTTTTTCTCGAAATAAAGCAAATATATCAGCAATATTGGACAGCCCGTAAAATTTTATATAAAACCGGTACATACACACAGAACATTTGCTTTTTACCAAATGGATTAAAAATATCAGGATATAGAAAAGAAAAACCAGTAGCTCAACATATAGATTATACAGACGTGGCACAAATACGCTTTTATAGAAATGGAATAATCATACAACCACAGAAATCTCAGGATTACATTTACATTACAAAAAAACAACTGAAAGAAAAAAGTGCTCTTAACGTAATTAAAAATTGGTACAAGGAGTATACAAAGAATGGTAAAAATCAACTATAACTATGATAAAAAAGAGTTTACCCAATTATTCAGAAAATGGTATAAACGAACCTTAAAAGGAAATTGTATAAGAATATATTTTTTATTGCTCTTTTTAATATTAGGATATATTACTTACAAAGCCGGAAATGAATTACTTTATACATCTCAGGGAAAAATACAAAAATCTATTTTGATAGTAATGAGCATTCCCTATTTAATTGTATTTCTACTGTTTTTATTATTTCTATTTTATAATTACATCGTCGCTTACAGATGCTGGAAAAGAACAAATTTTATGAAAGAAATTTTAGGTACTTACATAGAGTCAATATCCTTTTATGATACTTATGTTGTATTCGAAGAAACTGTTTTGCATGAAAAAATCCAAAAAAACTTCAATTATTCCGACATCCAAAAGATAACTATCTGTAAAAACGGTATAATTTTCTTCTTAGAAAAAGCTCCTCTTTTTATCTGCCAAAAGAGCTTTTCTGTTCAAGAAGAATATGACATTGTATGTAAATGGATAAAAGACAGAACAGCTTAATTATACTAATAAAGGCTATTGCTTTAAACATTATTCAAGAATATTTACTTAATGCAACAGCCTTTCTAAGTTATATATCTTTCTACAAATCATCAAAAATAAAAGAAAGTGCATAATATGTGTTTTCTTTTAAATAATATGTAACCGTTACCGTAGAATTCACACTTGCTTCCTCCGGTATTGAAGTCTCTGTTGTATCAAATACCAAGCTTTCTCCGCTATAATCACCTTCACGAACATGGATTTTCATGGTTTTGTCAGTAATTTCCTCTATTTCTCCAGAAGAAACATATACAATAATTTCCTTCTCATCGTTATCAGTAGAAATTTTTGTTACAATATTTTTTCCATTTTCCTCATAATAAGTAATCAAAACCGTTATTCCTGTTTTAATTCTGCATTCCCTGTCTTCTGAATAACCTGATGTCGGAATAACTTCTTTTTCTGCATTTGTAATATCAAATTTTACTCCACGGTCAAGACCTTCTTCCGAATAATTTCTTCCTTCAGGGTTTTCTAAATCCACAGTAATTGTATTTCCTTCCACATCTAAGACATAGCCTTCTACTGTTTTCTCCTGTCTAACAGCATCTTCTTCCCCTTGGCTTTCTGCGTAACTTTCTTCATCATTTTGCCCCACAGAATTGACAACAGGTTCGTTTTCTGTTTCATGTTCCACAGAATTCCCCTGTAACACTTCCTCGTCTGCTTTTTCTTCTTCAACTGTATTCTTATCACTCTGAATTGCTTTTGAAGTATCTTTATCTTGCGTTTCTTCTGTTTTTGCAGGTGTACAAGCTCCCAATAAAGAAGTTATCATCAGCAAATTTAATGCCAGCAGTAATGATTTTTTCACTATCTTATCCCCCTCATTTTGCAAAAATTCTATAACAATTATAATACAACGTACGCTAAAAAGGAAGCACTTACAAAAATGTTTGTTTTTCCATTCATAAATCTATTTACAACCTTGCACCTTTCTGTAAACATGAGATATAATTGCCTTAACTTTTAAAATAGTATACGGAACAATTCTAACTAAAACTCACAAAAAAATAAATGCTTTACAAAAAGGAGGATAATCATGGCAGAAAAATTAAAAGGTTCACTCGCCTTTATCATTTGTCAATTTCTTGTTATTTATATGCTTTATTATATAGACCGTAGTGAAAACTCGCCTATTATTTTTCTATACGTGTTCTACTTTTTAGGCGGTTGTGGTATCATCAATTTTTTCTCAGGAAGACTTACCCAAAAACTGGGTAATACGAAAACATTTTGGGGAAGATTTCTATATGCGATTGCTACCTGTTTTATAACTTTTTTAGCATGTTACCTTTTTTCAAATCATTTTGGTTATACATGGAATATTGGAGAAGCGTTGCGCTCCGACACATATATCATAGTTTCATTATCAACATTGGGATTTTTCTTAGGTGAACTATATCAATACAAGAAAGAAAAGAAAAATACCTTAACAGACTCTTAAATTTTGCAGAAAAAATTTCGGAGCTGTCGCTTTAAACATTCTTCCGAAATATCTATATGCTTAAAGCAACCGCTCCTCATATTCAAAATTCTTATTTATTATTTCCCAATTACAACCTTATCCAGATGCCAAATCTCATCTACATACTGCTGAATAGTTCTGTCAGATGTAAATTTACCTGCACAAGCAGTATTCAAGAGCGCCATCTTCGCCCATCTTTCTTCGTCTCTATAAGCTTCCTCTACTTTTTCCTGTGCTGCTGCATAAGATTTGAAATCAGCCAGAATAAAGTAAGTATCTGCCTTGTCACTGCTGTTTGTGTTCAACAGAGAGTCATAGATTTCTCTGAACATATTGAAATCTCCGTTAGAATATGTTCCGTTAATGAGCTGCATCAGCACGTTTCTGATATCAGGGTCATTATTGAAATACTGCATTGGGTCATAACCGCCGTTATTTTCGTAGTTAATAACTTCATCAGAAGATAAACCGAAGATAAAGGCATTTTCTGCTCCTACTTCTTCCACGATTTCCACGTTTGCACCGTCCATGGTGCCGATTGTAGGCGCACCGTTAAGCATGAATTTCATGTTTCCTGTTCCGGAAGCTTCTTTACTTGCAGTGGAAATCTGCTCAGATACATCTGCTGCCGCAAAAATCATTTCCGCATTGGATACACGATAGTTTTCAATAAATACAACTTTAATTTTACCATTGATGGATTTATCATTGTTAATCACATCTGCTACTGCGTTAATCAGCTTAATGGTCTGTTTTGCACGTCTGTAACCTGCTGCTGCCTTTGCTCCAAAGATGAAAGTTCTTGGATAGAACGGCATTTCCGGATGTTCTTTAATCTTGTTATACAGATACATAACGTGCAGAATATTCATTAACTGACGTTTGTATTCATGCAGACGTTTTACCTGAACATCGAAGATAGAATTTGGATTTACTTCAATTCCGTTATGCTCCAGAATATATTTTGCCAGACGTACCTTATTCTGGTATTTAATATTCATGAATTCCTGCTGTGCTTTTTTATCATCTGCATATACTTTCAGTTTGGAAAGCTGTGATAAATCAGTAATCCATCCAGCTCCGATATGCTCTGTCACCCAGGATGCCAGCAGTGGGTTTCCGTGTAACAGGAAACGTCTCTGAGTAATACCGTTTGTTTTGTTGTTAAATTTATCAGGATACATTTCATAGAAATCTTTTAATTCCTGTTTTTTCAGGATTTCCGTATGCAGTCTGGCAACACCGTTTACAGAATGACCTCCGGCAATAGCCAGGTGAGCCATTTTTACCTGTCCGTCATAAATAATTGCCATTTTGCGGATTTTTTCCTGATTTCCCGGATATTTCTGCTGGATTTCCAGTAAAAATCTGCGGTTAATTTCTTCGATAATCTGATAAATTCTCGGAAGCAGTCTGGAGAACAGCTCAATCGGCCATTTTTCCAATGCTTCTGACATAATGGTATGGTTTGTATAAGCACAAGTCTGTGTTGTAATATTCCATGCGTCTTCCCATTCTAAGTTTTCTTCATCCACTAAAATACGCATAAGCTCTGCTACTGTCATAGTCGGATGAGTATCGTTTAACTGGAAAGCCACTTTCTTTGGTAAATCATGCAAATCGCTGTGTGTCTTCTTAAACTTCTCGATTGCTTCCTGGATACTTGCAGAAATAAAGAAATACTGCTGTTTTAAACGCAGCTCTTTTCCCGCATAATGATTATCGTTTGGATAAAGAACTTCTACAATGTTCTTTGCAAGGTTTTCCTGCTCTACTGCTTTATGATATTCGCCTTTATCAAATAAATCCAGACGGAAGTCATTGATTGCTTCTGCATCCCAGATGCGCAGTGTGTTTACAACATTATTGTTATATCCTACGATTGGCATATCATAAGGTACTGCCAGTACAGACTGGTAACCTTCCTGAATAAAATGATTTCTGCCTGTTGCAGGGTCGTATTCCACTTTTACGTAACCACCGAATTTTACTTCTTTGGCATATTCCGGACGGCGAAGCTCAAACGGATATCCGTTTTTCAGCCAGTTATCAGGCACTTCTACCTGATATCCGTCTTCAATTTTCTGTTTAAACAATCCATAATGATAACGAATACCACAGCCATAAGCACAGTATCCCAATGTTGCCAGAGAGTCTAAGAAGCAGGCAGCCAGTCTTCCCAAGCCACCGTTTCCAAGAGCCGGGTCCGGCTCCTGGTCTTCAATTACATTTAAGTCAAATCCAAGCTCGTCTAAAGCTTCTTTTACTTCATCATAAGCACATAAATTGATTAAGTTATTTCCAAGGGCTCTGCCCATGAGAAACTCCATGGACAGGTAATAAACAATCTTCGGGTCGTCCTTCTCATACTGTTTCTGTGTCAAGAGCCAGTTGTCAATAATTACGTCCTTTACAGCAAGAGAAACCGCCTGAAAAACTTGTTCCTGGGTTGCTTCTTCTATTGTTTTTCTGTAAAGCATTTTTACATTTTCTTTAACGCTTTTTTTGAATTCCTCTTTTTTAAAATGATTGTCTAACATTCCCTTTTTTCCTCCCCAACTCTTATGAAAGCTTTTCTACACCTAATTTTACATTTTCGGAGTTAATCTTCCATTCTTTTGTATAACCACTCAGTTCATTATATACCACGTTTTCTGCAAGAACCTCTGATTTGATTTCTTTTTCATGCACACGGAAAATTCCTTCAATTACCTGATTATCTGCAAGAGAAATCTGGATTTTGTCCATAACCTCAAATCCTGCTTCCTTACGCATAGTCTGGATTTTGCTGATAATTTCACGAACAAATCCCTCTTCAATAAGCTCCGGTGTAAGGTTTGTATCCAGTACAACAGTTACGTCATTATCTGCTTCGGAAACATATCCTTCCATCTGTGCCATATCAATTAAAAGGTCATCTTCTGTGAGAACGATTTCTTGTCCGTTTACTTCAAAAGTAAGAGCGCCTTTTTCTTTTAATTCATCCATTGCTTTGTTTCCGTCAAGCTTAGAAAGTGTTTCTTTAATACCGCCTAAGAATTTTCCATATTTTGGTCCAACTGTTTTAAGCTGTGGTTTGAAGCTGTAAGATGTAAATTCTCTTACATCATCTGTAAATACAACTTCTTTTACATTCAGCTCGTCTGCAATGATTTCTTTATAAAATTCAGATAACTCAAAAGGAGCTTTTACGAACATCTTGCCAATTGGCTGACGGTTTTTAATATTTGCTGTATTTCTACATGCACGTCCCATAACAACTGCTTTCAGCAGGTTATCCATGTTCTGCTCTAATTCTTTATCAATCCATTCTTCTTTCACTTCTGGAAAGTCGCATAAATGAATACTTTCCGGTGCATTTTTATCAAGACTTCTTACTAAGTTCTGATAAATATCTTCTGTCATGAACGGAACCATTGGCGCTGCTGCTTTAGAGATTGTCACCAATGCTGTATACAGAGTCATGTAAGCGTTAATCTTATCCTGCTCCATGCCTTTTGCCCAGAAACGTTCACGGCTTCTTCTTACATACCAGTTACTCATATCGTCTACAAATTCCTGAAGCGCTCTTGCTGTTTCCGGAATTCTGTAATTTTCCAGATTTTCATCTACGGCTTTCACTACGGTATTTAATTTTGACAGCAGCCATTTATCCATTACAGGGAGTTTATCGTATTCTAATGTATATTTTGTTGCGTCAAATTCATCAATATTTGCATACAGCACAAAGAACGCATAAGTATTCCACAGTGTACCCATGAATTTACGCTGTCCTTCCTGTACAGCCTTTCCATGGAAACGGTTTGGCAGCCATGGAGCACTGTTTACATAGAAATACCAGCGAATTGCATCTGCACCGTATTTTTCCAATGCTTCAAACGGGTCTACGGCATTTCCTTTGGATTTACTCATCTTCTGTCCGTTTTCGTCCTGTACATGTCCCAGAACAATAACGTTTTTATATGGCGCTTTATTAAACAACAGAGTGGACTCTGCCAGAAGGGAATAGAACCATCCACGAGTCTGGTCTACTGCCTCTGAAATAAAGTCAGCCGGGAACTGCTGTTCAAATAAGTCTTTATTTTCAAACGGATAATGATGCTGTGCAAATGGCATTGCTCCTGAGTCAAACCAGCAGTCAATTACTTCCGGTACTCTGTGCATTGGTTTGCCACATTTTGGACAGGTAATTGTGATTTCGTCAATGTATGGTCTGTGCAGTTCAACTGTTTTTGCAGCTTCATTTCCGCTCATTTCATAGAGTTCCTGTCTGCTTCCGATAGAATGCTGATGTCCGCATTCACATTCCCATACGTTCAACGGTGTACCCCAATAACGGTTACGGCTGATACCCCAGTCCTGAACGTTTTCCAGCCAGTCGCCGAAACGGCCTTTTCCAATGCTTTCCGGTATCCAGTTGATGGTATTGTTGTTGCGGATTAAATCGTCTTTTACCGCAGTCATTTTAATGAACCAGGACTCTCTTGCATAATAAATCAAAGGAGTATCACATCTCCAGCAGTGTGGATAGCTGTGCTCAAACTTCGGCGCAGAGAATAATAATCCTCTTTCATCTAAGTCTTTTAATACCTCAGGGTCTGCTTTTTTACAGAAGGTTCCTGCCCATTTTGTTTCTGCTGTCATTTCACCTTTTTCGTCTACAAGCTGAAGGAACGGCAAATCGTATTTTCTTCCTACTTTACTGTCGTCTTCACCAAATGCAGGTGCAATATGAACAACGCCTGTACCGTCTGTTAAAGTTACATAGCTGTCACATACAACATAGTGCGCTTTTTTGTTCAGTTCTTTAAAGTTATATAATGGCTCATATTCTTTATATTCCAAATCTTTTCCAACATAAGTTTCCAGAACCTCATAAGCAGGTGTTCCTTCTTCTCTTTCCAAAGAACCGAGAACAGTGTCCAGAAGGGCCTCTGCCATATAATAAGTATATCCGTCAGCAGCTTTTACTTTTACATACTGCTCATCAGGATTTACACAAAGTGCAACGTTGGACGGAAGTGTCCATGGTGTTGTTGTCCATGCCAGAATATAAGCATCCTCGCCTACTACCTTGAAGCGTGCAACAGCGGAACGTTCTTTTACGTCCTTATAGCCTTGTGCCACTTCCTGTGCAGATAAAGGAGTTCCGCAGCGTGGACAGTAAGGAACAATCTTAAATCCTTTATAAAGAAGTCCTTTGTTCCAGATTTCTTTTAATGCCCACCATTCAGACTCAATATAATTGTCATCATAAGTAACATAAGGATTATCCATATCAGCCCAGAAACCTACGGTAGAGGAGAAATCCTCCCACATTCCTTTATATTTCCAAACGCTTTCCTTACATTTATCAATAAACGGAATTAAGCCGTATTCTTCAATCTGTTCTTTTCCGTCAAGACCTAACAGCTTTTCTACTTCCAGCTCTACCGGAAGTCCATGTGTGTCCCAGCCCGCTTTACGTGGAACCATTTTCCCTTTCATTGTACGGTATCTTGGTATCATATCTTTGATAACACGGGTAAGTACGTGTCCGATATGCGGTTTGCCGTTTGCAGTAGGAGGGCCGTCATAGAAGGTATAGGTTTCTCCCTCTTTTTTCTGTTCCATACTCTTTTTGAAAATATCGTTATCTTTCCAGAATTTTTCGATATTTTTCTCACGTTCTACAAAGTTTAAATCCGTAGTAACTTTCTGATACATTGATATTTCTCCTCTCTTGAATTTCTTTGCATGTATGAAAAGAGTTTTTAGTTCATAGGACTAAAAAAACTCCCGCCCTGTAACAGGACGAGAGTAAAATTCACTTCGTTATACCACCTCTTACAACATACAAAGCATTATGACTTTTATATGCGCTCCCTTTAACGGAGGAAACCCGGCATCTCCTACTTTATTCAGATAGCAACTCCGGAGTGATTTTCTTTCACCTCTACTAATATCAGGCTTCCACCATCCCTGACTCGCTGAAACTTTCGACAATCAAATACTCTCTCCATCACAGTTTTTCACATAGATTTATTATACTTAGTATCCTCCGAATTTGTCAAGGGCTAGGCGAAATTTTCCCTTTCTCCAAATTTATTGATATAATTTTACAAATCGCTTATAATGTACAGTAGTTTATGTAATAAAAAAGTGAGGATTTTTTATGAAAAAGAGGGGATTACCTTTGTTCTGTGCCCTTTTAACCAGTGTAGTACTCACTGTAGGAAACGGAACAACTATTGTCATGGCAACGGAAGCCACACCGGAAGCTTCTGTGGTATCGCCAGAAACACCGGAAGAACCGCCTGTTCCAGAAAGCTACGAATGGGAAATTCAATCAAACAATATTCCCGGCTGGCCAGAAGGACCTAAAGTCATGGCAGAAACAGCCATTGTCATGGATATGGATACAGAGGAGATACTCTATGCAAAAGGAATTGATGAAAAACGTGCTCCTGCCAGTACAACAAAAATTCTGACAGCAATGCTGGCAATCGAAAAAGTACCTTTTGAAACTCAAATTACCTTTACAGATGAAGTAAATAACATCGAAGCAGGAAGTACCCACATCGGTATTAAACCCGGAGAGACACTGACCATGAAAGACTGTGCTTATGCAATTTTACTTGCATCTGCCAATGAAGTTTCCTCTGGTGTTGCAGAATATATCGGCACTACGGTTCCTGCTTTTGTAGACATGATGAATCAACGTGCAAAAGAGTTGGGATGTACCAATACCCATTTTGTCAACGCAAATGGTTTATACGATGAAAACCATTATACAACAGCCAGAGATTTGGCAATCATTGCAAAAGCCGCTTTTCAAAATGAAACTTTTCGGGAAGTTGTAAAAACACCTTATTATATCGTTCCAAAAACAAATATTACAGATGAAGAAAGATGGCTGAATAATCACCATAAAATGATTTTGCAAGGCTCTGAATATTATGAGGGATGTCTTGGCGGTAAAACAGGATATACAGAAAAAGCAGGAAATACACTGGTTACCTACGCAGAAAGAAATGGTCGAAAACTGGTCTGTGCTTTATTGGCTGACGTCAATGTTGTTGCCCAATACACTGACACCAAAGCTCTTTTAGATTATGGTTTTGACAGCTTCCAGCGTCTTGACACTACTGCTGTTTCTCTCTCTCCTGCAAAATCAGATAAACTGGGGAAACAATTGGAAGAAAAAGGGCTTTTATCCACAGCTTTAGAAACCACTTCTATTAGTGTTCCCAAAGAACTAACAGAAGAATTAACCTATAAAACTACTTTAGAAAACAATATGCTTAATATTGATTATTATTATGGAAAACAACAGATTGGAAGCTCATCTATGCAGGCTTCCGATGAAATCTTAAAGGTTTCTCAAGAACTATCTCCAAAAGAAGTAACAAAAACAGATGCATCTGTTTCTCCCAATCCTACAAAAGACAGTAATACTTCCGAAAAAGACAATATCCTTCCATCCTGGAAATACATTGCATTGTTTTTATTGATAACAGGTATTCTTTTCTATATTGTTGTTCTAATTGTAAATATAAAACGAAGTATTAAAAGACGTAAACGCAAAAAAGCAAGAGAACGCAGAGATTAAATTTCATATAGGATACTTTTTATGAAATAAAATAGGGATACGCATACAAACTTCATGCGTATCCCTATTTTTTCTTCTTTTCCTGATGCCTTTTCATACGACGCTTCTTTCTTAAAGCTTCCCTTTTCTCACGAATTTCTGATGCTTCTGCTTCATCAATTCGCTTTAAAGTTTTTACTACATAATATTTACCTTCATCTGTTTTCTTAATTCTTGCTTTTCCTTTAAAATAGCCATGCTCCGGACAATATGCAAGGCACAAATGCGATTTTGGATTAACGGAAAACCAGCGAATTTTCTTTTTGGCTGTCCGTTTGCAAAGAAAACACTGCGTTTTCGTAACTTCCTTATCCATCATTGCTTCTTCCTTCGAAGAAAATTCTCTGGATATAAATTTAGAATAATCCTTAAATACCGTATAAATTTCACTATCCTTATTTTTAGGATTTTGATAACAATCAATAGAATAATTTCTTTTCATGAAATTTTCCGGTATTTTTTTCAATATTTCTGCTGTATAATGCGCATCATTTAATGCCTGATGAAAAGTATCTCCTTTATCCATCTTCAAAAAGTCAATGGCATACTCTAAGGAACGAGTTGTTTTTTCATTCTCGTAAATCAATCCAAATAATTTTTGCACATCGTAGTAAAAAACAGGTCCTTTCAGCAAAGAAAGCATTCTGTAATATTTCAAATTCCGCTGCAATTCCACCAAATCCGCCGAACCCCATGTGCAAAATTTTACGTCTGTCCCGCACCACTCCAGAAATTTCTTTACAGCAGCTTTAAAAGGAATACCTTCCTCCAATCTATTTGAAGTAATTCCCAAAATTTCCTTCGTACGAAAATGCAGACGGTGGTAAACTACAGGTTTTATAATCTCCTGAAAAGAATCCACTATATTTCTGTTCTCATCCAGCTTTACTGCACCAATTTCAATAATCTCAAAAGGCAATTTTTTATTTTCTTTTTCTTTTCCGTAAGGGCATTGATTCCATTCTAAGTCAAAAACAATATAATTCATATCAGTACCTCTCCTTGCCAGTCATTGGCTTAGCAAAACAATTCTAGCAAAATATTATTTACAAGTCAATGTTCGAACAAAAACCTTCCCTGAATATAAAAAGAAGCTGTCCACTAATTCTCTAGTGTAACAGCCTCTTATTTGTTCATCTATTACTGAGCTAATTTAACTGGGTTAACCTTTACGCTTGGTCCCATTGTGGAAGCCAGAGTTACGCTCTTTAAGAACACACCCTTTAATGCGCTTGGTCTAGCTTTGTTAATAGCTCCCATAAGCGTCTGGAAGTTGTCCGCTAACTGCTCCTCTGTGAAAGAAGCTTTTCCGATTGGCACGTGAATGATGTTTGTTTTATCAAGACGATATTCAATCTTACCAGCTTTGATATCCTGGATAGCTTTTGTAACGTCCATAGTTACAGTACCAGCTTTTGGGTTTGGCATTAAGCCTTTAGGTCCGAGAACACGTCCCAGACGTCCAACAACACCCATCATATCTGGTGTAGCAACAACAACGTCAAAATCTAACCATCCTTCGTTCTGGATCTTTGGAATTAAATCCTCAGCTCCTACGAAGTCTGCACCAGCTGCTAATGCTTCGTCAGCTTTTGCATTCTTAGCGAATACTAAAACACGAACAGTTTTTCCTGTTCCGTGAGGCAGTACAACTGCACCACGAATCTGCTGTTCAGCATGACGTCCATCACAGCCTGTTCTGATATGAGCTTCGATTGTTTCGTCAAATTTAGCTACGGCTGTTTTCTTTACTAAAGAAATTGCCTCTGCTGGATCATATAAATTTGTACGGTCAACTGCTTTTGCAGCCTCTGCGTATTTCTTTCCGCGTTTCATATAAATAACCTCCTAGTGGTAATTGCGGGAATGTCCCTCCCACGTTTGTTGATAGTTTAGTCTTCTACTTGAATACCCATACTTCTTGCAGTACCAGCAATCATGCTCATAGCTGCTTCTAAGGATGCTGCATTTAAGTCTGGCATTTTCATTTCTGCAATTTCCTGAATTTTAGCTTTGGAAATTGTAGCAACTTTTGTTTTATTTGGAACGCCTGAACCAGATTTGATGTTACAAGCTTTCTTTAATAAAACAGCAGCCGGCGGAGTTTTTGTGATGAAGCTGAAGCTTCTGTCCGCATATACTGTAATAACAACAGGGATGATTAAATCTCCCTTATCTGCTGTTCTTGCGTTAAATTCTTTTGTAAACTGAACAATGTTTACACCGTGCTGACCTAAAGCAGGACCAACCGGTGGAGCTGGTGTTGCCTTTCCAGCAGGAATTTGTAATTTAATATAACCTGTTACTTTCTTTGCCATTTTCGGCACCTCCTATAATGTGGTAATTGCGG